>Ga0256829_1000167_pt1 | contig 84189 bp, 81 predicted proteins | sample 131447metaG_FD_185979 | JGI IMG/M metagenome (GOLD analysis project Ga0256829, IMG submission 185979) | Hydrothermal vent microbial communities from Lau Basin, Pacific Ocean - 131-447 | ecosystem: Environmental > Aquatic > Marine > Hydrothermal vents | place: Pacific Ocean: Lau Basin | collected... | reverse complement strand
CGAGCCGCATGCCTGGCTGACCGACGTGCTGACCCGCCTACCGACCACCAAAGACCGCGACATCGACACGTTGCTGCCGCTGGCACCATCGACCTGACAGGTCAAGGTGACGTCACCGGGCGCTTACCATCCAAGCACGTACTTCTGCGTTGCAAGGTGTCGGTAGTGCTCGATCACTACCGACGAAACGCAACCGAAGCGTTTCCGTCGCCACCCTATGCTGCAATCCAACCACTTGATTCGTCTGCGCGTAACCCATTGATCTGTAATGGGTGCGATCGCGGCCTTTGCGGACTTCGGGCCAGTTTCAGGGAGCGAGGCCGGAGCGAGGAATGGCCAGGAGAGAGTGGAATATGGCCCGGAACGGGCTGGAAGGCTGACCGGTGCAGTCCGCAGGCTTCCGCAGGAACCCCCAAGAACACGCGGGAACCGGCGCGATCAGGCAAGACGTGCGCCGCAGGAGCGGCGCCGAACGTCGCGAAGCGACGGCCCGAAGGGGAGCGCCAGGGATGGCGCGAATTAAAAACCCCAACCGGGAACGGTTGGGGTTTTGTTATTGGTGGAGGTGGCGGGAGTCGAACCCGCGTCCGAAGGCGTTTGACGCCCGGTACTACATGCTTAGCGCACCGTTGGGTCTCGTCCTGCGGCAGCACGGTGGGCAAAGCGCACCGCAGGACCAGCCTGCTTGATTTGACCTCGGACCGACAGGCGGCAATCCGGAGGCGGTCCCGCGTGGATGACCCTACACCGGCCCGCACGGGCACAGACTGGTTCGGGGCTTACGCCTTAAGCGGCGAGAGCGTAATTGCTGTCGTTGGCAATTATGAGTTTTGCGGCTGGTTTAACGAGGAAAGCTGCCCCCTCGGCATGCACCAAGCCATCGCACTACCCCCGTCGAAGCCGAAACACCCCCGGGGAAATCAGTGTGTTGGCAGGAGTCAGTATATAGGTGATATCGCCGTATTCAAGCCTTGGTGGATATCGGTTTCGGCGCTGGTTCAGGCGTTGCGCGCATGCATGATGCGCTGCTTCTCGCGGTTCCAGTCGCGTTCCTTCTCGGCTTCGCGCTTGTCGTGCTCTTTCTTGCCGCGCGCCAGGCCCAGTTCCAGCTTGACCCGGTTCTGCTTCCAGTACAGGGCGGTGGGGACGAGGGTATAGCCCTTGCGCTCGACGGCGCCGATCAGTTCGTCGATCTCGCGCCGGTTGAGCAAGAGCTTGCGGGTGCGGCGGTCGTCGGCCACCACATGGGTCGAGGCCGAGATCAGCGGTGGGATCGAGGTGCCGAACAGGTAGATTTCGCGGCCCTTGATGATCGCGTAACTGTCGCCGAAGTTGATCCTTCCGGCACGCAGGGCCTTGACTTCCCAGCCTTGCAGGGCAATGCCGCACTCGTAGCGCTTGTCGATGTGGTACTCGTGCCGGGCGCGCTTGTTCAGGGCTATGGTGCTGCCGCCCTTGCCCGATGTGTCCTTGTTCTTGGCCATGTTCGCTAGACTGTATCAAGAGCTGGTCGCCACCAGGTGCGGCCAGGATGAAGAATGGGGACGTCGTGGTTCATATCCGTCGCAGCGCGCTGGTGCGTTTTTCGCCCGAACAGATGTTCGATCTGGTCAATGATGTCGAAGCATACCCAAAGCGCTTTCCGTGGTGTGTCGGTGCCGCGGCTAGCCGTCTCGACGAGCAAACCATCGAAGCGCGGCTCGACCTGCGGTTCGCCGGATTTCATCAGAGTTTCACCACCCGCAACACCGGGCAGCGTCCGCACAGTCTGCATGTGCTTCTGGTGGAGGGCCCCCTGCGCAGCATGGAGGGTACCTGGACCTTCACCGCACTCGGCAGCGACGGATGCAAGGTGGCGCTGGAACTTGATTTCGAGCCATCCTCGCGCCTTGGAGGTTTGGCCATGAAGCTCGGTTTTCAGGCCCTGGCCAGTCGCATGGTCGACGATTTCTGTGCGGAGGCGAGGCGTGCCTACCGATGACACGATTGGGGTCGAACTGGTATGCGCCTGGCCGGACGAGGTGTTTCTGCAGATCATGCAACTTCCGGCCGGATCCAGCGTGACCGATGCCCTGCATGCATGCGAACTGGGACACAGGTATCCGGAACTGGATCTGGCCTGCATGGCCGTGGGTATCCATGGGCGCAAGGTGGGCCGGGATCAGGTGCTGCGCGATGGTGACCGGGTTGAAGTCTATCGGCCGCTCAGGATCGATCCGATGCAGGCCCGCCGTCAGCGCGCGCGGCGCGACGCGGACTGACCGGGCTCAGCTGCCACTGCCGCCATCATGGTTCTTGTCGCCGCGCGCTCCCTTGCCCGGCTCCTCGATATGGTACTTCTTGGCCTCCTCAAGAAGCTTCTGCTCGTTGCTGGCGCTCTGACCGTAGTATTCGCCTTCGGTACGCGCCAGCGCACCGTACTGGAACACCAGGGTCAGCTTGTGTTCCTCGGCCGGCTTGCCCCGCACATAGGTGGCCATCAGGTAATCCCAGCGGTCCTGGTCGAAAGGCGAATGGATGGCTGGCGTGCCGAGCAGGGCCAGGACCTGACGCTTGGTCATGCCGACCTTCAGTTCTGCAATGCGTTGCTTGTCGATCAGATTGCCCTGTTGCACGACGGGCTGGTAGATCAGGCCGCATCCGGCAAGGGTGCCTGCGCATGCGGCAAGCAGCAGAAAGCGAAGGTGTCGAGGCATGTTGCGCGATCCGGTTCGGTACAAAGGGTCGATGATACACTACGGTAGTACATTCCAGCCGCACAATGCCCCGGAATCCCACATGGACCAGGAAACGCACGAACTTCGCAAGGCGGGCCTAAAGGTCACCCATCCCCGCATGCGCATCCTGCACCTGTTCGAGGAGTCCAGGCAGAGGCATCTGACTGCGGAGGACATCTATCGTCGCCTTCTGGACAGGGACGAGGACATCGGACTGGCCACGGTCTACCGTGTGCTCACCCAGTTCGAGGCCGCGGGGATCCTGATCAAGCATCATTTCGAAAGCGGCCAGGCCGTATTCGAGCTTGATCGGGGCCAGCACCACGACCACATGATCGATATAGACAGCGGCAAGGTCATCGAGTTCGTGAGCGAGGAAATCGAGAAGCTCCAGCACGAAATCGCGGCCCGGCATGGGTACGAGATCCAGGACCACAGCCTCGTTCTTTACGTGCGTCCAAAGAAGAAGTGAGCCTGCTTGCCGGCCGGGCTTGAGGCAGGAACCTTGCCGCCGGACCCTGGAGGACCAGGAAAAAAGCCGCGGAAGAACTCCTGTTCGTTCCGCGGCTGGACCGTGAATGGAACATCGACGCAGAAGCGTGCGAAGCATCCATTCCGGAAAGTCCGACTCCCTCCGGACCGTTGAACCAACCGTCCCCACGATTGGTTCGGATCGCCGCATGGCGGCGACTCCCCCACAACATGCGGGCAGCTTAGCGGTGTTAACGCTTGCTGAACATTGGAAAAATTCCTAGATGGCGTTTTGCGTTGGGTCCAGGCGTGATACCTGTTCCAAAACAGGTGCCTGCGCAGCAATCGTGCTGCAGGAGACTCAGCTATCGCGCTCTGCGGCCGGCAGCAGGACCCTGAGGCGGGTGCCCTGATCGGTGATCTGGATGCGCAAGGTTCCGCCCAGCGCGGTGACCCGGTCACGCATGCTTTGCAGGCCATGGCCGCCACGGGGACTGCCCCCGCCGCCGGCGGACAGGCCGACGCCGTCGTCGCTCATGTCCATCAGCACCAGGCGGCGCCCCTGGTGAATGCCACTGCGCAATCGCAGGCTGAATCGCCCGGCCATGGCATGGCGAACGGTATTGGTTGCCGCTTCCTGCACCACGCGGTACACCGTGATCCGGGTGTCCTCGTCCAGGTCCTGCAGGTTGCCATGCAGTTCAAGGTCGAAAACCACGCCGGCGGTTTTCAGCAGGTCCTGGATCGGGCCTTCCTCCAGGGCACGCGCCAGGCCGAATTCGTCAAGCACGGTCGGACGCAGGTTGTTGAGCAACCGGCGCACGGCCGCGCGCATGTGCGCGAGAATGTCGTTGATCGAAGTGGCCACATCCGCCAGGCCGGCTTCGCGCAGTCGGGTCTGCGCGAGCTTGACCCGGGTTTGTATCGCGGTCAGGTTCTGCCCCAGCTCATCGTGCAATTCGGCGGCGACATAGCGCCGCTGCTGTTCTTCGGTACGAAGATTGCGTCGTGCCACCTCACTGAGTTGACGAGCAAGCTGGTCGAGGCGACGGTTGGCGCCTTCCAGGCGGGCGTTCTGGACTGAAAGTCGCCGGCCACTGCGGCGCAGGGCGTCGGAGGCCGATCCCAGCACCAGTGCGCCGGTGCCGGCCACGGCAAGGAAGAGCAGGGAGTCTGTGGCGGGGAAATGACGCAGATCATTGCGCGTGAACAGCATCATGCCACCGTTGATCCATACCATCGAAAGCACCGCGCCGCGCCAGCCGTTGCGAAAGGCCAGCAGCAATACGGGCGCCAGGGCCAGGATGCGGGCAAACCCGGGCAGTGGCGGCGGGCTGTTGAGCATCAACAGCAGGATGGCCAGTACCGGCACAAGAATGAAGAGCAGTTCCAGGATCATGCGGGTCCACTCGATTCGTCCGGGCGGCTCGCGCACGATCATGATCATCAGAGGCACCACCAGAAGGCTACCCAGGTATTCGCGCAGCAGTTCCAGGCCCAGCACGCTGCTCATGGGATTGTTGATGGCGTGGGTGGGGAACAGATTCAGCAGCAGGCTGCAGATCAGGGTATTGAGAATGCCCACCAGCAGGGCTGCAGTGAGCAGGCGGGTGACATCCTCGGGGGTTCGCATGGTGGCCCGTATGCCGAAGCGACGCATGGCGGCCACGCATCCAGCGACGATCAGCACGGGAGGAGCATCCTCGACCAGAAAATCGCGTACAAGGTGAGGGTCGATGTAGCTTCGATGCCCGAAGTGTGCCAGCCACTCCCCGGCAATCAGCCAGGGCCAGTGCCGTGGGCGGGTCAGGAGCAGGGCGCCGAAACGCAGGCCCGGCGGGAACATCCACCGCGGGGAGATATAAGCCAGCAGCAGTGCCCAGGCTGCAAAGTACAGCAGCCCGAGCAACGGTCCCCGGCCCCAGGTTGGTGTACGCAGTCGCATCGGAAGGGCAGTGTACACGCGCGTCTGTTGTCTGGCAGGCGCGTCTGGCGAGATGGATGCGGTACAGTCCGCACATGTACCGAATCGTTCTGGTCGATGACCACGCCATAGTCCGCGAAGGCTTCAAGAGCCTGATCGAGATCGAACCCGACCTTGAAGTCACGGCCGAGTGCTGCAATGCCGACGAGGCCGTGGAGGCGGTGACGCGGGCGGCGCCGGACCTGCTTGCACTGGATCTTTCGCTTCCCGATGCAAGCGGCTTGCCACTGGTCGAGCACTTGCTCAGCATTGCCCCGAAGATGCGCGTGGTGGTGCTGAGCATGCATGACAGCGAGCCCTATGTGTCCGAAGCCCTGCGTCGCGGCGCCAGTGGCTATGTGACCAAGGGTGCGGCGCCGGAAGAACTGGTTGCGGGTCTGCGGGCGGTCATGCAGGGCCAGCAGTTCATCAGTTCCGACATTGCACGCAAGCGTCCCGTCCCGTCACGGGAACAGGAGGACCCCTTGCGTCGCCTGACCGGGCGTGAGCGCGAGGTATTCTTGCTGCTGGCCGAAGGCAAGACGCCGAAACAGGCCGCAGCAGCGCTCGGTATCGGTCAGAAAACGGTCTACATTCATCGTGCCAGCCTGATGGGCAAGCTCGGCGCAGGTTCGGAACTGGACCTTTACAGGCTGGCCATCGAACGCGGCTACCTGAAAGTCTGATGGCAGCTTGCCCAATCGCGAGGAAACGGATGCATGATTGAACAGATCAATGACCTGCCGGCAGGCGTGGTTGGCTTCACCGCCCATGGCGAGATCACCGCCGAGGACTATGAAAGCATCATCGTACCCGACCTCGAGGCGCTGTTTGCACTCAACAGGAAGGTGCGTCTGCTGTACCACTTTGCCAGTGACTTCACCGGCTTCCAGACCCGCGCCATGTGGGACGATGCCAAGCTTGGCCTGCGTCATTTCCGTGGATTCGAGCGGGTGGCCGTGGTCAGCGATGCAGCCTGGGTCAATCTTGGGGTACCCGCCTTGGGCGCCCTGATGCCCGGGGAGTTTCGCGATTTTCCCGGGAGTCGCCTGGCCGAAGCACGTGAATGGCTGCTCGAAGACCTGCATGAGGACTGAAAGCAGGCCGGCCTTTTGCTATCCTCGCCGCCTTTGCCCGACCTGGTGGTCGGACCCGGAGTACGGAACGTGGCCATGATCGAGACCAATCCCATCCTTGCGCAGATCGCCGACCTCGGCGCTCGTGTCGATGCGCTCAGGGGGTTTCTTTGACTACCCGGGCAAGCATGAACGCCTGGAGGAAGTAAGCCGCGAACTGGAAGATCCGTCCGTCTGGGACGATCCGCAGCGTGCACAGGACCTGGGGCGCGAACGTGCCCGCCTGGAACAGGTGGTCGACGGCATCGCCGAGCTGACTTCCGGGTTGGCCGATGCCGGAGAGCTGCTGCAGATGGCCGCCGAGGATGGCGACGAAGCCACCGTGCAGGCCATCGAGGCCGATGTACGGAACCTGGCTCGCCGTGTGGAACAGCTGGAATTCCAGCGCATGTTCTCGGGCAAGATGGACGCCCACAACGCGTTCGTCGAAATCCAGGCTGGCGCCGGCGGCACCGAGGCCCAGGACTGGGCCGAGATGCTGCTGCGCATGTACCTGCGCTGGTGCGAACATCGTGGCTGGAAGACCGAATTGCTGGAAGTATCAGGCGGCGAGGTGGCCGGCATAAAGTCGGCCACTGTGCGGGTGGAAGGCGATTATGCCTACGGCTGGCTGAAGACCGAAACCGGCGTGCACCGGCTGGTGCGCAAGAGCCCGTTCGACTCGGACAACCGGCGTCATACCAGCTTCACTTCGGTATTCGTCTCGCCCGAGGTCGACGACAGCATCGACATCGAGATCAACCCCGCAGACCTGCGAACGGACGTGTACCGTTCGTCCGGTGCCGGTGGCCAGCATGTCAACAAGACCGAGTCGGCGGTGCGCATCACCCACGAGCCCAGCGGTATCGTGGTGGCCTGCCAGACCGAACGCAGCCAGCACGCCAACCGCGACCGGGCGATGAAAATGCTGGCCGCGAAGCTGTACGAACTGGAAGTCCAGAAGCGCAACGCGGAACGCGATGCCCTGGAAGCGAGCAAGTCCGACATCGGCTGGGGCAGCCAGATCCGCAACTATGTGCTGGACCAGTCGCGCATCAAGGACCTGCGCACCGGTATCGAGCGCAGCGATACCCAGCGGGTGCTGGACGGGGATCTGGACGAGTTCGTCGAGGGTGCTCTGAAATCGGGTCTGGAAGCGGGTGCCAAGCGCGCGGATGCCGCACATTGACCCATGCATGCTGAGCATGTGCGGCGCTGCCGGAGCAGCGCCGCATGTCCTCCTGCATGCATCAGTCCGGGGTTGAAAGATCCTTGCGATAGGCGAACACGGTCATGCCGCGGCGTTCGGTAGCCTTGGCAAATTCGTGCATCAGGCCCTTGGCGGCCTTTTCCGAGCCCATGGCCTTGGCCATGACTTTCATCAGGCTCGGGTCCGGTTCGGCCATGCCGGCCCAGTTTTTCATCGGTACCACGATGTACAGGCCGCCACGCCCTCCGATCTCGTAGTCGATGCCGTAGCTGTGGGGCCATTTGGCGTCGGTGACGGCCTTGTGGATACGGCTAAGTACCTTGCGCACGGTCTCTCTCTGTCCGGCCTTGACGCCATAGCTGTACACGGCGAACAGGCGGTAGGTCTTGTCTTCTTTCCAGTGACTGAGCTTGGTGTCGGTAACGGAGAAAAAATGCGCCTCGCGTCGTGCATGGGGGGCCACATCCGTCCTGTAGTGCATGCCGGCCCCGTGCTCGCGCCCCCAGTCTTCCTGGGTATCGAAATCGGACCATCCGGCATGATTGGAACGAATCACGTAAAAATCGAGGTTGTCGCCAACGACCGGCTGGTAGATATGCCAACGCAGATTCTCGCCGGCCGACTTGCGCCAGGCGGCATGCTTGCGCAATGCCTCTTCGAATTGCTGCTCATGGCCCCGCATGGGCCAGATGACCCATTCGGAAACGATGTTGCGGTGAGCGGCCTTGTCTTTGCCGGTGTCGGCCGCCGATGCTGTTCCGGCAAGGGCAAATGCGCCCAGGGCCAGCAACGCAGCCAGCAGGATCGTGCGTGAGATACGCCTGTTCATCGTGAAGCTCCTCTGTGAGGGCAGGGACGGGTGAGTGCAGTCCCCAGCCTGTCAGAGAAGCCTCGCTGGTACGTGGCAGGACCACAATGCGGTAAAGGGTCTATGTCGATGGACTGGCCCGTTATCTGCCATACGGACGAGGGGCCGCTCTGTCTGCACGCAGCGTTACCGTGCGCAGACAGAGCGGTGATGTGTGCAAGGACGTGTTCGAAATCCCGTTCAGGGCGAGGAGAGTTCCGGGACGTATCTGTAGATCGTCAAATGGCGGTCCTTGATCGCCTTGTCAAAATTGCGAAACAGGTCTTGTGCAGCCTTTTTGGAGCCCATGGCCTTGGTCATCACTTCCATGAGGCTGGGCGAGCGTTCGGCCATGCCAGCCAAGTTCTTCATCGGCACCACGATGGAGATGCCTCCCGAGCCGCCTATATTGCGTCTGACGGCGTAGCTGTTGGGCCACTTCTGCCGGGTTACCGCTTCGTGCACCTTCTTAAGGACTTTTTGTACGTCCGCAAAGTCTTCGGGCTTGATCTGGTAGTTGTATACGCTGAAATAGCGATAACCGTCGTCGTTGATCCAGTGGGTGAGCTTTTCATCGGTGACGGTGAATGTGTGCCCCACTTTGCGCATGTGCGGTGACACGTCCTGACGGAACTGCTTGTCGACGCCGTTCTTCTCACTCCATGCGTTCTCGCTGTCGATATCGGCCCAAGCATGGTTGCCCGAGTAGACGGCGTAGTAGCCAAGGTCGCTGCCGGTCACCGGGGAGTAGACCTGCCACCGGAACGGGCCGCCTTCGCTCTTGTACCAAGTGAGAAATTTCTTCAAACCCGCCTTGAAATCCTGGAAGTGGCCATCCTTGGGATAGAAAATCCAGATGGTTGCGACGTTGTGCTGTGGTTTGTGCTTGCCCATCTTGTCGGCGGCAAACGTCGGGCTGGCCAGGCACACGGCGACAAACGCCGTGAGCAGGGCCAGCAGAGTAGAGCGAACATGCTGTTTCATTCTTCTTTCCTCCCGAAGTGAACAGTGTCGAGGGCCGGTGTGGACTGCGAGACTCGGCCCTGTCTCCATGTGCTTGTTCCGTACATTCACGGAGCAATCCTCTTTCGATCCATGCCACCAGGTACACGTTTGCGACATTTGGTGCGCAAGGTGTGCCTCTTGCGGGCAGTTCCTGTCCGAAGAAAGAAAAAGCCCCCAATGGATCGACTGCGAGGTTAGATCGACGCTGGACACAAGTCCTGAAGGAAATCTAATGTTTCCATGAGGGCGCATGCCGAGGCTTTGTGATGAGCCTTGACTCGCATACACTGCGCAGTTTGGATGTGCACGGAAATCCCTCGATGAAGGCAGGCGACACCCCAGGCGAACCCGGCTCGGAGCAGACAGATTCGGTCGCACAGCGCCAGGCAGGCGAGAACAGGCTGATTGCCGAGCGCCGCGAGAAGCTCGCCGCGTTGCGTGCGCGTGGTGTGGCTTTTCCCAACGACCATCGCCCGGATGCCCTGGCCGGCGACCTGCGGGCTGAATACGCCGACGCCGGAATCTGGACCGCCGAGGAGATCGAGCATCAGCAACGGCGCGTGAAGCTGGCCGGTCGCATCATGCTCAAGCGCGTGCAGGGCAAGGTCAGCTTCGTGCAGTTGCAGGACTTCACGGGGCGCATCCAGCTCTTCATCCACAAGGCCACGCTGGGCGACGAAGCCTACGATGCGTTCAAGAGCTGGGACACCGGCGACATCATCGGCGCCGAAGGCGTGCTGATGCGCACGCGCACCGGCGAGCTGTCGGTACGGGTCGATGTGCTCAGGCTGCTGACCAAGAACCTGCGTCCCTTGCCCGACAAGTTTCACGGACTGGCCGACGTGGAGCGGCGTTACCGCCAGCGCTACATCGACCTGATCGTTACGGCCGAGGCGCGCGAGACCTTCCGCAAGCGTTCGGCCATCATCGGTCGCATCCGGCAATGGCTCGAGGCCGAGCCGCGCCGGTTCATGGAAGTGGAAACCCCGATGATGCACGTCATCCCGGGCGGCGCCACGGCGCGCCCGTTCGTCACGCACCACAACGCGCTGGACATGCAGTTGTTCCTCAGGGTGGCGCCGGAGCTGTACCTGAAGCGGCTGGTGGTCGGGGGGCTGGAGCGGGTGTATGAGATCAACCGCAACTTCCGCAACGAAGGGGTGTCCACGCGGCACAACCCCGAATTCACCATGCTGGAGCTGTACCAGGCCTACGCCAGCTATCACGAGATCATGGATCTGACCGAAGCCATGATTCGCGATGCAGCCGCTCACGTGCTGGGCACGACCCGACTGATGTGGGACGGCCAGGACATCGACCTCGGTCCACCGTTTCGCCGCCAGAGGATGGACGACGCGGTGCTGCAGGCCAATCCGGACATCCGGCCTTCCGATGTGCGTGATCGGGATGCCATGGCCGGGCATGCCGAACGACTCGGGGTGGCGGTCAAGCCGGGTTACGGCTGGGGCAAGATCCTGCTCGAAATCTTCGAGAAGACCGTCGAACCGGGACTGGTGCAGCCCACCTTCATCACCGATCACCCGGTCGAGGTGTCGCCACTGGCCCGGGAGAGCGATACCGACAAGGGCATGACCGACCGTTTCGAGCTGTTCATCGGTGGCCGGGAACTGGCCAACGGCTTCTCCGAGCTCAACGATCCCGAGGACCAGGCAGCGCGCTTTCACGCCCAGGTCCAGGCCAAGGACGCCGGCGATGACGAAGCGATGCATTTCGATGCCGATTACATCCGTGCACTGGAAGTGGGTCTGCCGCCCACCGGCGGCCTGGGGGTGGGCATCGACCGGCTGGTCATGCTGCTGACCGATGCGCCGTCGATCCGCGACGTTCTGCTGTTTCCCTACATGCGACCGGAAGCCTGACCGGCCGCGACCTGCCAGCAACGAGGTGGATGCGATGTGGTACGCGATCATCGGAACGGACAACCCCGGCTCGCTTGAGCGACGCGCCGGCGCGCGTAGTGCGCACCTGGCACGCTTGCAGCAACTTCGCGACGAAGGCCGCTTGTGCCTTGCCGGCCCGTTTCCGGGGATCGACGCGCCGGAACCGGGCCCGGCGGGATTCAGCGGCAGTCTGATCGTGGCCGAATTCGTCTCTCTCGATGATGCCCAGGCCTGGGCCGAAGCCGATCCGTATTGCGCGGCGGACGTGTATGCACGGGTGGATGTGAAGCCCTTCCTGAAGGTCCTGCCATGAGTGCGGACAGGGTGCAGGACATTCGTGTACGGTTGCTTGAGGCATTGCATCCGGTCGTGCTGACGATCGAGGACGAAGGTCATCTGCATGTCGGCCATGCCGGTGAAGGGCAGGGGCATTACCGGGTCCGCGTGGTCAGCGAGGCCTTTGCCGGCCTCTCATCCCTGCAACGGCACCGGAAAATCTACGCGGTACTGCAGGACCTGCTGCAGCACGGTATCCACGCGCTGGCCATCGAAGCGCATGCACCCGGCGAGCCCGCGGCTGCCGTCTTGTGTAAACAGCATGAAGAAAATAATCCAATCAATTGATTTCCTTGAAATCAAAATTGCGCGATTGCGCCACCCTGGAAGCCTTGGCACAGTGGCGACTTGACGTCGCCCAGCGACCACCCGGCCGGGCACGGGAGCCCGGGCCCATCTTCGAATACGGACAAGCATGCGCCTGACCACCATCAAACTGGCCGGTTTCAAATCCTTCGTCGATCCGACCACCCTGCACCTGCCTACCAACATGACCGGCATCGTCGGTCCCAACGGATGCGGCAAGTCCAACATCATCGACGCCATCCGCTGGGTCATGGGCGAAAGCGCCGCCAGCCGCCTGCGTGGCGATTCGCTGACGGACGTGATCTTCTCCGGATCCAGTGCACGCAAGCCGGTCGGCCAGGCCATGGTCGAACTGATCTTCGACAATGCGGATGGCACCGTACAGGGCGAATACGCCAACTACGCGGAAATTTCGGTCAAACGCACGGTCAGCCGTGACGGGCAGTCGCAGTATTTCCTCAATGGCAGCCGCTGCCGGCGTCGTGACATCACCGACATCTTCCTCGGTACCGGACTGGGCCCGCGCAGCTATTCGATCATCGAGCAGGGCATGATCAGCCAGATCATCGACGCACACCCGGACGAACTGCGCGGCCATCTGGAAGAGGCTGCCGGCATTTCCAAGTACAAGGAGCGTCGCCGCGAGACCGAAAACCGCATCCGCCACACGCGGGAAAACCTCGAACGCGTGGCCGACGTGCGCGAGGAAGTGGACAAGCAGCTCGAACACCTCAATCGCCAGGCGCGTGCCGCCGAGCGCTGGAAAGCCTACAAGGAGGAACAGCGCCACAAGCAGGCCCAGTTGCTGGCGCTCGAGTTCAGGACGGTGCGTGCCGAACATGTGCAGCACGAGGAGCAATTGCGGCTGGCGGGGCTGGACATCGAAAAGCAGGTGACAGAACAGAGCCGGCTGCAGGCGCGCATCGAATCAGCGCGCGAGGGCCACCACGAAGCCAACGAACGACTCAACCAGACGCAGGCCGAGGTGTACCGCATCGGGGCGGAGATTGCCCGGATCGAACAGCAGGTGCGCCACAACCGCGAAACGGTCGAGCGACTCGAACGCGCACGCGCCGAGACAGCCCGCGAACATGAGGAACTCACAGGGCATCTGGCTGCCGACCGAGAGAAGCTCGAGCAGCTCAGGGCCGAACTGGCGGAAGGCGAACCCCGTCTGACCGCCTTGCGCGAAGCTGCCGCATCCGCGGCGACTGCCCAGCAGGAAGCCGAATCCAGACTGGCTGCCTGGCAGGAGCGCTGGGATGCCCATGCAGGCTCCACGTCGGAAGCCTCCCGTGCCGCCGAGGTCGAACGCACGCGCCTGGATTACCTCGACCGCCAGATGCTCGACCTGTCCCGCCGGCGCGAAGCGTTGCTCGCCGAACAGGACGCCAGCGATGTCGATGTCCTGGCTGCTGCCGCCGAGTCACTGACCCGTGAACATGCAATGCAGCAGGCCAAGGTCGAATCCCTCTCTCAGGCTCTGGATGAGCGCAAACAGGCTCTGGAACGCATGGCCGAGGGTGAGCGCGAAACCCAGGGCGAGCTCAACCACAAACGCCAGCAACTGCAGACCGCATCCGGTCGGCTGGCTTCCCTGGAAGCCCTGCAGCATGCCGCACTGGGCCAGGACGAGGGGGCGGCCAGCGCATGGCTCGAACGCCTGGGCCTGGACGGCGCGCGACGCCTGGGGGCCTCGCTGGACGTGGACCCGGGCTGGGAGACGGCGGTCGAGACCGTGCTTGCGGGCATTCTCGATGGCGTGCTGGTGGACGATCCCGGTGCGCTGGTTGATGAACTCCAGTCCCTCGGCGATGCCGATGTCACCCTGGTTGCCCTGCGTGAGGGCAGTGCGCCAGCCGGCACCCTGGCCGAGCATGCACGCGGCCCGGCGGCTGCACTTGCCGTGCTGGCGCGTGTGCGCACGGCGAACTCGGTACAGGCTGCACGCGGCATGCTCGATGCCCTGGGCGAGCATGAATCGGTGATCACCCGCGAAGGCCTGTGGCTGTCATCGCAATGGGCACGCGTGCGCCGTGCGGGGGACAACAAGCTCGGTGTGCTGGCACGCGGACGTGAAATACATTCCCTGCAAGCCCAGGTCGGGCAACTGGAGCAGCAGGTCAGGGACCTGACGGCGCGCCTGGAAGCCCAGCGCACCGAGAAAGGCAATGCCGAGCTGTCGCGCGAGGAAGCCCAGCGCGAGCTGTATCTGGCGCACCGGCGCCAATCGGAACTGGCCGGACAAGTGCAAAGCCATCGCGGCAAGGTCGAGACTGCGCGCGCGCGCAGCGAGAAGATTGCCGGTGAACTGCAGGAACTGGAAACCGGCCATGCCGACCTCCAGGCACAGGTCCGCGAGGCACGCTCGCGGCTGGACCGGGCAGTCTCGGGCATGGGTGAACTCGAGGACGCACGGCGTGCCCTGGACAGTGAACGCCGGCAATTGCTCCAGGCGCGGGAAGAGACGCGCATGCACGCCCGCGAAACCTCCGAGAAGGTGCACGAGCTGGCCCTTTCGCTGGAGTCGCGTCGTTCGGCCTTCCAGTCGCTGGAGCAATCGCTTGCCCGCATGCAGGCGCAGTTGCAGCAAGTCACCTCGCGCCGGGAAGCCATCGAGGAGCAACTGGAAAACGGCGCCAGTCCGATCGAGGCGCTGGAAGCCGAACGACAGGCTTGCCTTGAACAACGCCTGATCGCCGATCGCAAGCTGGTCGAGGCGCGGCGTTCGGTGGAGGAAATCGAGGCCGAGGTGCGCCGCCTGGAGCAGGAGCGCCAGGCTCTCGAGCAGGATCTTCAGACCCGGCGTGAAGCCCTTGCAGAAAAGCGCATGGCCGCCCAGGCATTGCAGTTGCGCGGCCAGCAGCTGGGGACATCGATCGGCGAGCTGGGGCTCGACCCCGAGGCCCTGCTGGAGTCGCTCGAGGAGGATGCCGATCCGGCGGCCTGGCGCAAGGAACTGGACGCGCTGGCGCAACGTATCCAGCGCCTGGAGCCGGTCAATCTGGCCGCCATCCAGGAGCACGAGGAGCAGGCCGAGCGCAAGGCCTACCTGGACGCGCAGATGGACGATCTCGGCAGCGCCCTGGAAACGCTGGAGAACGCCATCCACAAGATCGACCGCGAGACCCGCCAGCGCTTCAGGGAGACTTTCGACAAGGTCAATGCCGGCATGCAGGAGCTCTTCCCGCGCCTGTTCGGAGGCGGACACGGTTACCTGGAATTGACCGGCGATGACCTGCTGAACACGGGCGTGACCATCATGGCGCGTCCGCCGGGCAAGCGGGTCAGCAACATATCCCTGCTGTCGGGTGGCGAGAAGGCCATGACGGCAGTGGCGCTGGTGTTTTCCATCTTCGCCCTCAACCCCGCGCCGTTCTGCCTGCTTGACGAGGTCGATGCGCCGCTCGACGAGGCCAACGTGGGGCGTTTCTCGGGGGTGGTCAAGGAAATGAGCGACCGCGTGCAGTTTCTGTTTGTCACCCACAACAAGTCGACCATGGAAGCGGCCGAACAGATGTGCGGCGTGACCATGCGTGAACCGGGTGTGTCGCGCCTGGTCCAGGTCGACCTTGCCGAAGCGGCGCGTCTGGCCGGGGCGGCCTGAATCGACCGTTCGTCCTGCTTGGATTCGTGTCCGGCTGGCGCAAGAATAGGACATGCCGCATGAGCGCGGCAGATGGCGTCCCGCCATCACCTCTCACCACCGGAGCAGGGCATGCACTGGAATCCCATCGTCGGCATCCCCCTTCTGATCCTGGGCCTGCTCGTGCTGGCCGCGATCTGGTTGCTGGGCCAGCCACGCAAGCCGGGGCAGGGCACGCGACGTGCACGGGAGGACGATCGGACCGGGCCGGGCACCGTACGGCGCGAACCGACACTGGGCGAGGCTGCGCCGGAACTCGACGACGAAGTCGAAGCCATGCCGCCCCCGCCTACGGAAACGTCGTCGCGTGAGCCCGTGCAGGCCTCCCTGCTTGATGTTCCCGAGGCGGAGGAGATCGATACACCTGCACAACCCCCCAGTCAGGTTGAACCCAAGGCACGCGACCGGGCCAGGCCGGCACCCGCCGGCACGCTGCATTCCAGCGTGGGCAAGCGTCCACCGGACCGGCCGATGGAACGGATCATCACCGTCAACGTGGTGGCGTCCGAAACCGATGCCTTCCTGGGGCCGGATCTCGTGGTGGCGGCGGACAAGGCCGGCCTGGAATTCGGCTACAAGGGCATCTTCCACCGCATGATCGAGGGCAAGCCCGAACTGGGTCCGCTGTTCAGCGTCGCCAACATGCTGCAACCCGGCAGCTTCGACCTGGGGCGTGTCACCGAGTTGACCACCACCGGTATCAGCTTCTTCATGACGCTCCCCGGCCCCCTGCCTGCCCTGGATACCTGGGATGCCATGCTGCCTACCGCACAGCGCATGGCCGAACTGCTTGGTGGCCAGGTGCTCGATGACGAGCACAATGCACTTGGTCGCCAGCGCATCGCCCATCTGCGCGATCAGTTGCGTGCGTGGGATCGCGCGCATCAGGGCAGCCTGACCGGTTTCGATTCCTGATCGACAGGTCTCCCCGGGGGCGTCCCGGCCGGTCAGCGGATAGAATGCCCCGATTCCCGCAGCCGGAGAGGCCATGAGCGCCAGCAGTTCCGTTCCCGTTTTGACCATCGATGGACCCTCCGGCTCCGGCAAGGGCACCGTCAGTCGTCGGGTCGCCGAACACCTCGGTTGGCATCTGCTCGATTCGGGCGCGCTTTACCGCGCCGTCGGGTATGCCGCCTCGATGGCCGACATCGATCTGTCCGATGGCGATGCCGTGACACGCTGCGCGCATTCGGCCCGCATCCGTTTTCGACCCAGCGAGGACGGCAGCGATACCCGTGTCTGGGTCAATGGCCACGACGCCAGCGACGAGCTGCGTACCGAAACCTGCGGGGCAACCGCTTCGGCCGTTGCCGCCATTCCGAGCGTGCGCGAGGCGCTGAAAGCCAAGCAACTGGCTTTTCGCAAGCGTCCCGGACTGGTTGCCGATGGACGCGACATGGGCACCGTCATCTTTCCCGACGCCCCCTACAAGGTGTTTCTGACGGCCAGCGCGGCGGAACGGGCGCGAAGGCGTTATAAGCAGTTGAAGGAAAAGGGACTCAGCGTTACAATTTCGGGTCTGCAACGCGAGATCGAGGCGCGGGACGAACGCGACGCCAGTCGCCCCGTGGCCCCGCTCAGGCCCGCCGAAGGTGCCATGCTGGTCGATTCGACCGGCCTGTCCATCGACGAGGTCGTTGCAAGCGTCATCGCCCTGGTGCAAGCCGACACATGATCGGTGGCTCCCGGGCATGCTGGATGCAGGGGTGGCCGGAGTCCTGTTCGTACGGGTTCACCGCTCGCTTCCCTGCATTCATCAAGGTGTCCGCACTGCGGTGCGGGCGGTTCAGGCAACGGTGCTTCGGCACCCACGACAGGCGGGTCGTCGATTCGCAACCGGCAGCACGATGGGCCGGCAGGATGTTTCCGATGCGGGCTGCGACCTATCTCATTCCAACGGAAATCACATGACTGAAAGTTTCGCTGAACTGTTCGAACAGAGTGAACAGACCCTTTCCCGACTCAAGCCCGGTGCCATCGTGTCCGGCATCGTGGTCGAGGTTCGTCCCGACGTGGTTGTCATCAACGCCGGCCTGAAGAGTGAAGGCATCGTTCCGATCGAACAGTTCAAGAACGAGAACGGCGACATCGAGGTCGAAGTCGGCGACGAGGTGAAAGTCGCCCTGGAAGCGCTCGAGGACGGCTTCGGCGAGACCAAGCTTTCGCGCGAGAAGGCCAAGCGTTCCATGGTATGGGACGACCTCGAGGAAACCTTCGACAAGAACGAGATCGTCACCGGCAAGATCTCCGGCAAGGTCAAGGGCGGCTTCACCGTCGACATTCGCGACGTGCGCGCCTTCCTGCCCGGATCGCTGGTCGACGTACGTCCCGTGCGCGACCCGAGCTATCTCGAGGGCAAGGACCTCGAATTCAAGATCATCAAGCTGGATCGCCGTCGCAACAACCTGGTGGTCAGCCGCCGTGCGGTGGTCGAGAGCGAGTACTCCGAGGAGCGCGAGAAGCTGCTCGAGCGCCTGACCGAAGGCGCGATCGTCAAGGGCGTGGTCAAGAACCTCACCGACTACGGTGCGTTCGTGGACCTGGGCGGCATCGACGGCCTGCTGCATATCACCGATATGGCCTGGAAGCGCGTGCGCCATCCGTCCGAGGTGGTCAATGTCGGCGACGAACTGGACGTGCGCGTGCTGAAGTTCGACCGCGAGCGCAACCGTGTCTCGCTGGGCCTGAAGCAGCTGGGCGACGATCCGTGGGTCAACATCTCACGTCGCTATCCGGTCTCCAGCCGTCTGTTCGGCAAGGTCTCCAATGTCACCGATTACGGCTGCTTCGTCGAGATCGAGCCGGGTGTGGAAGGCCTGGTGCACGTGTCGGAAATGGACTGGACCAACAAGAACGTCAACCCGGCCAAGGTCGTGCAGGTCAGCGACGAGGTCGAGGTCATGGTCCTGGACGTCGACGAGGAGCGTCGCCGCATCTCGCTGGGCATCAAGCAGACCCAGTCCAATCCGTGGGAAGCCTTTGCCGCCATGCACAAGAAGGGCGACAAGGTCTCCGGTGCGATCAAGTCGATCACCGATTTCGGCGTCTTCGTGGGGCTGGAAGGCGGCATCGATGGACTGGTTCACCTGTCCGACATTTCCTGGTCGGGTACCGGCGAGGACCTGATTCGCGACTTCAAGAAGGGTGAGGAAGTCGAGGCGGTAGTGCTGGCGGTCGATCCCGAGCGTGAGCGCATCAGCCTGGGCATCAAGCAGATGGAGCAGGACCCCTTCGGCCAGTTCATGGCGAACCATCCGCGTGGCACCCTCGTCAAGGGTACCGTCAAGGAAGTCGACGCCAAGGGTGCAGTGGTCGATCTGGGCGACGGCGTGGAAGCCTACCTGCGTGCCAACGATATCGCCAAGGAGCGTATCGAGGATGCCACCGAGCACCTGAAGGTTGGCGACGAGGTGGAGGCGCGCTTCACCGGCATGGACCGCCGTGGCCGCATGTTGCAGATCTCGATCCGTGCCAAGGACGAAGCGGAATTGAAGGAAATGATGGCCGACTACCAGGGAGCGCAGGGTGGAACCACCAAGTTGGGCGCCCTGCTGAAGGAGCAGATGAACAGGCCCGAGTCCGAGTAATGTATGTCGTGCGGGGCGGCCTGTGTCGCCCCGCACGGTGCCATGGTGGACATCGGGGTAACCTGATTGCAGGCTCGCCGGATATGCGCGCGCTGCAGGGGGAGTGAGCAAACACGGCACGGCTGACAGGGGAACTGGACGGTCAGTGCACCAGGGAACCACGGGTAACATGACCAAATCCGAATTGATCGAGGCGTTGGCGCGCGGACAGACCCATCTTGCCTACAGCGATGTGGAGATGGCGGTAAAAAGCCTGCTGGAGCAGATGAGTCGCGCCCTGGCCACGGGTGAACGCATCGAAGTGCGCGGTTTCGGCAGTTTTTCACTGCATTACCGACCACCGCGCATGGGGCGTAATCCCAAGACCGGCGAAGCCGTCGCTCTTCCCGGCAAGCATGTGCCCCATTTCAAGCCGGGCAAGGAACTTCGCGAGCGCGTCAACGACGGGACCGGCAGCTGATCCTGGAATCATGCTTGCGTCTGTCCGTCATGCCTGCATTCGGGTAGAGTTCCAGGGCATGCGCTTCCTGACCTTCCTCTTGCTGCTTGCCTTCATCGTCCTGGGCGTCCTTTTCGGTGCTTTGAATCCCGATCTGGTGAGTTTCGATTTTGGCGTCACGCGGCTGATGCTGCCCAAAGGGGCGGTCTTGCTCGCAGTCTTGGTACTGGGGTGGCTGCTTGGCGGACTGACCGCCTGGTGGGGCACGCGCTGGCGGAAAACGCGTGACCGGCATGCCGCCGCCCATGGCATTCGCAAGGATCGTGCCGGCAAATGAATCCGGTTTACTTGATGGGTGCCTTGATCCCGCTGGCCTTTCTCAGTGGATGGTGGGTCGCCCGGCGCCGTGGCACGCGGCGTTCGGGCGCCGAACGCCATGCCTTGTCGTCGGATTATTTCCGTGGTCTCAACTACCTGCTGAACGAAGAGCAGGACAAGGCCATCGAAGTGTTCCTGCGCCTTGCCGAATACAATCGTGATACGGTCGAAACCCATCTTGCCCTGGGCAACCTGTTCCGACGCCGTGGTGAAGTCGATCGGGCTATTCGCGTTCACCAGCACCTTGTCTCGCGCCCCAACCTCAGCGACGACATGAAGACCGTCGCCCTGCTCGAGCTGGGCGAGGACTACATGCGCGCCGGATTGCTCGATCGCGCCGAGACCCTGTTCGCCGACCTGGCGGCCATGAACGCGCATGCGCCTTCCGCGTTGCGGCACCTGATCGCCATCTATCAGCACGAACGCGACTGGCACCAGGCCATCGAGCAGGCCAGGCGGCTGGAGAAGATGAGTGGTGAGTCACAGGGACATGACATTGCTCACTATTACTGCGAACTGGCCGAGCAGGCGCGTCAGCACGGCGCACGCGGGGACGCAAGCCACTTCCTGAGTCAGGCTTTCGAGCACGACAGGAACTGTACCCGTGCCTACATGATCGCCGGCGCGTTGCAGGTGCAGGCGGGTGACTACAAAGCTGCGATAGACAGCTACCAGCATGCCATAGGCACCGGCATAGCCTTCGTCCCGGAAATACTCCCGCCGTTGCTGGAATGCCATGTGCGTTCGGGTACGATGGACCAGGCCGAACGTTTCCTGCGTGACATCATAGAGCGCTACCATGGCGTATCGCCGGTCTTGGCCCTGACCCGCATCTACCGCGAACGTGATGGTGAGCAGGCGGCCGTTGCCTTTCTCACCGAACAGCTGCGTTTGCGCCCGTCGGTGCGCGGACTCATGGCCCTGATCGATGCGACCATGGACAAGGTATCGGGCGATGCGCGTGCCAATTTTCTCATTCTGCGCGACTTGACGCGCAAGCTGCTGGAGGGCCAGGCCATGTACCGCTGCAGTCAGTGCGGATTCGGCGCCAAGGCGCATCACTGGCAATGCCCCAGTTGCAAGCACTGGGCGACGGTATTGCCGATATTGGGCGTGGCCAACGAATAATCACGAGGCGGGAGTGCCATGGACGCATATACGTTGCAGCAGGCCGGCCTGGCGGTCATCGTGTCCCTGGTCGTGTCGATGGCCATTACCGGCTACAGCATCGGTTATGCCAGGCGCAAAGGCATGCTCGATCATCCCGGCCAACGCCGCTCGCACTCCGCTCCCACTCCGCGTGGCGGGGGCGTGGGGCTGGTTGCCGGCACCCTGTCCGGTCTCTGGATTGTGCTGCATGGGCGCATGCATCCGGCATACCTGCTTGGGGTCCTGATGCTGGCCGGGGTACTGGTCGCGATCGTCGGTTGGTGCGATGACCGCAGGGGCCTGGCCGCGCTGCCGCGCCTGCTCGCACATTTTCTGGCCTCGGCGGCCTTCGTGTGGGTGCTGGTGTCGGTAGCACATGCTTCATGGTGGTGGGTGCTGCCCCTGGTCGGGGTGGGTGCATGGAGCATCAACCTGCACAATTTCATGGACGGCATTGATGGCCTGCTGGGATTGCAACTGGTTTTCGTCGGACTTGCCGGCATGCTGCTGTGTACCTTCAGCGGCATGCCCGTGCTGGCAGCGACGTATCTGGTGTTGTCAGCGGCTGCGACCGGTTTCCTGGTCTTCAACCTCCCGCCGGCGCGCATCTTCATGGGCGATGTCGGCAGCGGCTATGCCGGCATGCTGGTATTCATGCTCGGGTCGTTATGGTGGGCCAACCAGCCACATGCCCTGTGGGCCGTGCTTGCACTGCATGCGGTGTTCGTAACCGATGCCACGCTGACCCTGCTGACGCGCATGCGGCAGGGGCGCCGTTGGTACACTGCCCATCGGGAGCACCTCTACCAGTACCTGGTGCGCAGCGGCCTTTCGCATGGAATTACCGGATGCCTGTACCTGAGCTACAACATCGTGGTTGTTGCACCCTTGGCCTGGCTGGCGCTGGAGCGGCCCGCGATGGGGCCGTATGTGGTGGTGTTCCTGTATACAGCCACAGCTGCAACCTGGTGGCTTGCGCGCCGTCACTGTATGCGCAAGGTCACGCGGAGGCATGAACGTGCGTGCGCATAAATGGGTCGGTTCCCTGCATCCGCGACTGGCCGTGGTCATCCATGACCTGCTGATGGTCGCCCTGGCGTGGTGGGCGGCCAAGACGCTGCGTTACCTGTTGCTGCATTCGGGCGATGCGACATTCCTGGAAATGGAGTTTCCGCTCGTTCTTGCGGTACAGGGTGGCGTGTTTGCCTGGACCGGGCTTTACAAGGGTCTATGGCGATTTGCCAGCCTTCCCGATCTGTGGAATATCCTGCGCGCAGCACTCGTGGGCACTCTAGGCATAGGGCTGGCACTGTTCCTTTACGATCGACTCCAGGGCGTGCCGCGTTCTATCTTCGTGCTGTATCCGGTGCTGCTGTCGATTCTGCTCGGAGGACCCCGGCTGGCCTACCGGTTCTGGAAAGACAGTCGCCTGGACCTGTTTGCGTCGCGGCAAAGCCGCCGCGTGATCATCATCGGTGCTGGCCGCGCAGGAGAGGCGCTTGCCCGCGACGTGCGCCGCGATGCACGTTACCAGCTGGTGGGCCTGGTCGATGACGACCCCTCATTGCGCGGGGCGAGGGTGCACGGCGTGCCGGTTCTCGGCGTGCTGGAACAACTGCCGAGACTGGCCCGTGAAGTGGCAGCGCAGATGCTCCTGATCGCCCTGCCTGCCGCCACCACGGCACAGATGCGGCGTGTGGTCGACCTGTGCCAGGCATCGGGTGTTCCATTCCGTACCGTCCCCAAGCTGGAGGACGTCGTGGCGGGCCGTGCGCATTTCAACGAAATCAAGAAGGTGGCCATCGAGGATTTACTTGGGCGTGACAGCGTCGAATTGGACTGGACAGCGATTCGCACCGGAATCAGCGGTCGTGTGGTACTGGTCACCGGTGGCGGCGGCTCGATCGGTGCCGAACTGTGCCGCCAGGTCGCGCGCCTGGGTGCCCGCAGCCTGATCGTGGTGGAAAACAGCGAGTACAACCTGTATCGCATAGAACGCGAACTGACAACGCAATTCCCCGATCTTTCGCTGACTGCCTGTCTGACCGATGCCGGCGACCGGATTGCGCTCGAGCAGATTTTCCGCAGGCATCGGCCGCAGATCGTCTTTCATGCGGCCGCCTACAAGCAGGTTCCACTGCTGCAGACTCAAATCCGGGAGGCCGTGCGCAACAACATTGTGGTGACGCGCGTGGTAGCCGAGGTGGCCGATGCCGCCGGGTGCGAACGTTTTGTGCTGATATCCACCGACAAGGCCGTCAATCCGAGCAGTGTCATGGGTGCTTGCAAACGGGTGGCCGAAATTGTGTGTCAGAACTTCTCCCGCCGTTCCCTCCACACCCATTTCATCACCGTGCGTTTCGGCAACGTGCTCGATTCGGCCGGTTCCGTGGTTCCGCTGTTCCGCGAGCAGATACGGCAGGGCGGGCCGGTGACTGTCACGCATCCGGAAATCTCGCGCTATTTCATGACCATTCCCGAGGCTTGCCAGTTGATCCTGCAGGCTGCGGCACTGGGCCGGGGCGGCGAGATCTTCGCGCTGGACATGGGCGAACCGGTTCGCATCAGGGATCTCGCCGAGCAGATGATCCGGCTTGCCGGCAAGCAGCCCGGTGTGGACGTTCCCATCGTGTTCACCGGTCTGCGTCCGGGCGAGAAACTGTTCGAAGAGTTGTTCGATGCCCGCGAGGATTACAGTGCCACGACGCACGCCAAGATTTTCCTTGCGCGTTCGCGCGAGATGGCCTGGGAAGTTCTTCTTGCGCAATTGGACCTGATCGAGGACGCGGTCAGAACCTGCGACGAGGAAGACCTGCGTCTGCAGATTTCCCGATTGCTGCCCGAATACCGCTGGCAACAGACAGACCATGCCGGCAGTACGGACAACGTGATCGCGCTGCACCCCGCCGACAATGAAGGAGCCGCATGAGCAAGCGTTTGCGAAAAGTAGTTTTCCCTGTCGCCGGACTGGGAACCCGTTTCCTGCCGGCCACCAAGGCTGTGGCCAAGGAAATGCTTCCGGTCCTTGACCGCCCGCTGATCCAGTATGCGGTCGATGAAGCGGTGGATGCGGGCGCCGATACCCTGGTGTTCGTCACCAACCGCTACAAGCATGCCATTGCCGACTATTTCGACAGGGCCTACGAGCTGGAGGCGAAACTGGAGAGCAAGGGCAAGGATGAACTCCTCGCGCAGGTGCAGGGCACGCTTCCACGCCATGTACGGGCGGTGTTCGTGACCCAGCCCGAGGCGCTGGGCCTGGGCCATGCGGTCCTCTGCGCCCGGCCGGTGGTCGGTGACGAGCCCTTCGGCGTCATGCTCCCGGACGATCTGATCCTCAACGAGGATGGTCCCGGCGCCCTGCGACAGATGGCAGATGCCGCCATGTCCGCCGATGGCGGTGTCATCGCGGTGGAGGAGGTGCCGCGCGACCAGACCCACAAGTACGGCATCGTGGCGATTGGCGAACCGATCGATGCACACGCCGCGCCCATCACCCACATGGTGGAGAAACCCCGGCCGGAGGAGGCACCCAGCCAGCTCGGGGTGGTCGGTCGCTACGTTTTGCCGGGACGCATCTTCGAATTGCTCGAACAGACCCGTCCGGGCAGTGGAGGGGAAATCCAGCTCACCGATGCCATCGAAGGGCTTTTGCATCAGCAGCAGGCGCTTGCCTACCGTTTTCAGGGCCGCCGTTTCGACTGCGGCAACAAGCTGGGGCTGGTGCGCGCCACACTGCATCTGGCGCAACGCGATCCGGAACTGGCACCGGCAATCGAGGCATTCCTGCGTACGAACTGACGTGCACAGGGTGTGGCTTCGGTGCCATCTATCGTTCGTTGTGTACCTGGAAATATGCTGAACTACTACGAATTCACGGCGCCCCCCGGTGCGGATCCTGTGCCACTTGAAGGTCGAATGGATGTCCGGGTGGCCGTGGTCGGCGGCGGCTTTGCCGGACTCAATACCGCGCTGGGGCTGGCCGAACGAGGCATGGATGGTGTCTGCCTGCTGGAGGCCGAACGCATTGGCCATGGCGCTTCCGGCCGCAACGGGGGGTTCGTCTTTGCCGGTTACTCGCTGGATGAAACGACCCTGCTGAAGCAACAGGGCCCGACGCGTGCCGGGATGCTGTACAACTGGACCGTAGCAGCCGTGGACCGGATCCGTTCACGCATCGACCGCTACGCCATTGCATGTGACGCCGTGGATGCCGGAGTGCTGTGGACCAACTGGTTTAGGGACCCACGAGTGTTGCAGGCGCGCCAGCGCGTGCTTGCCGATCGTTACGGCGTGCACTGGAAGTGGATATCCCGGGACGCATTGCGCGCGATGTTGCGGACTTCGCGCTATTCCGATGCCCTGTTCGAGCCCAATGCCCTGCATCTGCACCCGCTCAAGTACGCACAGGGCTTGGCACGCGTCGCGCAGGAAAAAGGTGTGCGCGTACATGAAGCTTCTCCGGTGACTGCATTGCAGCGTTGCGGATCCGGATGGCGCCTGCGTACGCCCACCGGTGAATTGCATGCGCGTCATGTGGTGCTGGCCTGTGGCGGATACCTGTCCGGGCTGCAGGGCAGGGTGGATCGTGCGGTGCTGCCGATCGCCACCTATGTGATGGTCACCGAGCCACTCGGTGCACGCCTGCACGAGGCCATTGCCACGCGCAGTGCCATCTATGACTCGCGTTTTGCCTTCGACTATTACCGCAAGCTGCCGGACGAGCGCCTGCTGTGGGGCGGGCGGATCTCGATCCGCGAGCGCCCGCCACGCGACGTCAAGCGCCTGCTGCAACAGGATCTTGCCCGGGTCTACCCACAACTGGCCGATGTCCGCATCGACTACGCCTGGGCCGGGCTGATGAGTTATGCGCGCCATCAGATGCCTCAGATCGGTGGCGACGGGCACGGGTTGTGGTGGGCCCAGGCATTCGGTGGCCATGGTCTGGCGCCAACTGCCGTGGCGGGCGAACTGCTGGCTGACGCGATTGCCAACCAGGGCCGGGACTGGCAAAAGCTTGCCTGCTATGGCCTGGTGCCGGCCTGGCGTCCGCTGGGTTATCTTGCCGCCCAGGCCAGCTACTGGTGGCTGCAATCGCGTGATGCCTGGAAAACCTGGAGTGAGCGGACATGAGCGATCACGATATCGGGATCATCCAATGGGACGACTTCCAGCGCGTGATGCTGGTGGCAGGCACGGTCACGCATGTCGAGGACTTTCCCGAGGCGCGCAAGCCGCCCTATCGCATCCGGGTCGATTTCGGGCCCTACGGCGAAAAGAAGACAAGTGCCCAGGTCAAGGCCCTGTATGCCCCCGAGGACCTGGTGGGCCAACAGGTTGTCGGTGTCATCAACTTTCCCGAAAAACAGATCGGCCCGGTGCGATCACAATTCCTGCTGACCGGGTTCGAGACCCCCGACGGCGTGGTGATCACCACGCTGGAGCGACCCGTGCCCAACGGCACGCGCATGTCCTGAGTCAGTCCGGGCGTCGGTCGAGCCAGACCTCGAGGCCCTGGGCATTGAGCTCTATATCGCCCCCCAGCAATTCGCGCAGCCGGGCCCGGCTACCGGGCCAGCCGTGTCTTGCGGCACGCCGGGCGTACAGTTCCTCGAGGCTTCGTGTCAATGCGGCGTGGCGATCCTCGTGCTGCTCGCAGGCCACGGCGACAGCCACCATCGCGTCGATCTGTTCATGCATGTCCGAGGCCAGGCGCGCGATGCCCTCGATACGCCCGTAATGGGTCGGGAACAGCGCCCGGGGGGTGAGGGCGCAAATGCGCTCGATGGAAGCATGCAGGGCATCGGGGTCAAATTGCACCGGTGTCGTGGTGGGCACGATGAAGGCACCGTTTGCGGTATCGAATTCACGGTAGGAAAGACCGAACGTGTCGCCGGTGAAACAGCTGCCGCTGAGCGGGTCCCAGATGGCGTTGTGGTGCCGGGCATGGCCGGGGGAGTCAAGGCAGACCAGCTTGCGTCCGGCCAGGTCGACCTCGTGTCCGTCCATCGCCTCGACCACACGTTCGGCAGGGACCGGACGCAGGCTGCCGTAATCGCGCTGCATCACGGCCTCGCCGTAGACCGCACTGGCGCCGGCCCACAGTTTCGAGGGATCGATCATGTGCCTGGCGCCGCGAGGATGCACCACCAGTGCGGCATGCGGCAGGTGGGCCAGCAGTTCCCCGGCGCCGCCGGCATGGTCCAGGTGTACGTGGGTCAGGATCAGCCAGTCCACGTTCTCGGGCTTCATGCCGGAATGGCGCAAGGCCGCGAGCAGTTTCGGCACACTATGCCGGGTACCGCAATCGATGAATGCAGCGCGATCCCGGTGCGTGACCAGGTAAGCCGCATCGAAAGCGGGGCGCTGGAAGCCGGTATCGATGGTATGGATGTGATGATTGTCCTGCATGATCAGATCTTTTGCCGTAGCGTTTCACGATACTCCGCGGATACAGTCAGCAGCTGTGTCACACTGCCAGAATATCGCCGACCTGACGGGATAAACGCATGATCGTCGTTCATCATCTGCATCAATCGCGTTCGCAGCGCATTCCATGGTTGCTGGAAGAGCTCGGTGTGCCTTACGAACTGGTCGATCACGGCCGTATCCGCGGGCTGGCTCCTCCGGGACTCGAAGCCGTGCATCCGCTTGGCAAGGCGCCGGTGATCGTGGACGACGGCAGGGTGGTGGCCGAATCGGGCGCCATCATCACCTATCTTGTCGAACGCTACGGCAAGGGACGACTCGGGCCGCCCGAGGATACCGATGCCCGCCTTGCCTGGCATTACTGGATGCATTACGCCGAAGGCAGCCTGATGCCGCTGGTGGTGATGCGGATCGTGTTCGCCCGCATGCAGCGTGCGCGATGGCCGGTACGCACCCTGGCCCGCGCCGTACTCAAGCCGGTAAGCAAGAGTTACCTGCAACCCAATCTGGACAAACATATTGACTGGGTCGATGCGGCCCTGGAGGAGCGGCCGTGGTTTGCCGGGAACGACTTCACTGCGGCAGACATCCAGATGAGCGTTCCGCTGCTTGCCCTGGCCCGTGGTGGTCATCCGTACGCGCATGCGATGCCCAACATCCATGCCTTCATCGGCCGGATGAGCAAGCGCGATGGCTATCGGCGCGCGAGCGAGCGCATCCAGGCCTGTGAATTGCATGGCGGGGATGCCTGATCTGGCACAGTGTGGCGAAATCGGGCGCCGTCCGGGCCGTATCCGGCGATTGCGGACGACGCCGTGGATACGTCACCTGGCCTTGAACAAGGCCATCACGTCCTTGCGGAAGGCCATCTGGCTGTCAGGCCGCGTGTAGAACATGTGCCCGCCGGGATATTCGCGTACCTTGACGCGATCGCGCTTGCCCATGACCGGCATCTGGTCGACGATCAGGATCGAACCCATGAAGGGGCAGGAAAGGTCATTCCAGCCGTGGGCGATCAGCACGTGCAGGTTCGAGTCGTTGGCGACGATCTCGCGAAGCTGCGCGACCGAACCCGCGTTGGCGTCATCGTCCTTGTGCCACATGCGGTTGACCTTGTAATTGAGGGCGTAGTAGCGCCCGTCGAACTTCCAGCCCACGGTGCGGGTGATGAATTGCACCATGGCCTCGGTGGTCGGCGCGATGATGGCATTGAGCATGGGGTCGTTGCTCATCTGTCGCGGTGAATCCGGGAATGGATCCCAGCCGGTGAGGTTGGAATCGTAGATGCTGCCCAGCTTCTTCTGCTTGCGATGTACCTCGCGAAGGTAGGCCATGGCATCCAGCCGGCCGCCGGATTCGCGGACAAAGGTCGGATCCAGACCCGTCATTTGGGTGACCTTGCTGATCATGCGATCTCGTGCGGCCGGGTTGCTGTTGCCCAGCAGCAGGGCATGGACGTAGGCACCGCGGGTGTAGTCGATCACACCCTGCATCGCCTGTCGGGTCAGCTTGCCTTCGCGTTCCAGGTGCGCAGCGGTGATCGAGGGCAGGGTCAGCATCCACGGCAGCGGTGAAACCATGCCGTTCCGGTAGCTTGCCGGATCAAGGTACGGCGAAACCAGCACGACGCCGTTCAGGGCCACGCCCAGCCGTGTCTGCAGGTAGGCGGCGATGCGTGGACCGCGGAAGCCGCCGTAGCTCTCGCCCACCAGGTACTTGCGTGATGTCATGCGCCCGTTGCGAATCAGCCAGTCGTAGACAATCCGCGACAGGTAGTGGATGTCCGAATCGGTGCTGTAGAAATCCTTGATGGCCTGTTTCTTCGGCACCAGCGAGCGACTGAAGCCGGTGCCCACCGGGTCGATGAACACCAGATCGGTGAAGTCAAGCCAGGTGCCCGGGTTGTCGCGCAACACGGGCGGATCGGACGGATTGTCCCCGGCGTCGCCGAAGCGCAGCTGTTTGGGGCCGATGGCGCCGAAATTCAGGTAGACCGAAGAAGCCCCCGGCCCGCCGTTGAAGGCGAAGGTCACCGGACGGTTGCGTCCCGGCATGGTATAGGCGGTGTAGACCACCTGCGCGATGGTCTTGCCCTTGTCGTCGCGCACCGGCAGGTGGCCGACGGTGACGGTGTACTTGATGGTCCTTCCCGCCACACGGGTATGCTGCATGATATGTGCGTTGGCGGGGAAGGCGGGCAGTTTCAGGTCGCCCTTGCCAGCAGGTGAAGGGCTGGATGCAGCCATCGCCCGGGTCGGGAAGGCTGTCAGCAGCAGTACGCCGAGGCAAAGGGCAAGCAGGGAGCGAATGTGCATGGATGGGTATCCCCTGTGACGGACAACCTGCGCAGCGTACCTGCAAGGTTCGACCTTGTCCCGTGCCGCCAGTCAGGGGCGGGCCTGTGTCAACCGATGTATCTTAGTGTGCGTTGTTCAGGACCGGTAACGATGGGTCCCTCGGTTTTGTCAAGGCAAGGCATTGGAAACTCGGAAAATATTTATCGTGGGCTGCCCACGCTCGGGCACCACCGTAACGCAGGCCAGCATGACTTCGCTGCCCGGGGTCATGTCGATGGGCGAGACCGAGTACATGCTGCGCCTGTTTGGCCATTTCGAGGGCTGGCTCAGCGGTCAAGACAGTGCCGCGAACACATGGCAGCGAAGACTGGGTCTGTCTTCGCCTTCCCTACATCGCCGCTTGCAGGGATGCCTGGATCGCGCTTTCGTCGATGCCGGCGGTGCGCCGCAGCTTAAAAGACGCTGGACCGGTCGCGGCTACGTGCGCGAATTCTGCCGTGTGCTCGACGAACGTGCCGCAAGCCGGTATTGCACATGCTGGGTCGAAAAAACGCCCGACCACCTTGCCTATGTCGACCTGCTGTCGGATCTGATTCCCGATGCCCATTTCCTGCACGTGGTACGGGCCGGGGAGGATGTCATTGCATCGGCCATCGACGGGCAATTGCGTTATGCCGAACACAATGTCTTCTACGGAACCCTACCGTACTGGATCCGCCGCTGGAACCGCGCGGCCCGTTGGCACGTCGAACACGCGGGCAGGGAGCGGCATACAGTCCTGCCGTTCGAATGCCTGTTCAGTGCCGGGGACCAGGTCAGGACCATGATGCGAACCCTGAGTGGCACTGACGCGCAGATTGTGCCTGCAGCCACGGGATCAAGCCCGTTGAACACCATAGCCGACCTGGCCAGCGAGCCCTGGAAACGAGGATCGACCGACGGCACCTTGCGCCGTCCGCAGAGCAAGGCGCCAAAGCTGTTCGGCAAGCAATTGCGCGAGATGCTCGGCAAGCGTCTCATGGACTACAGGCAACTGATCGACGAACTTGCCCGCAAGCAACCGCATCTGCCCTGGATCGCCTCGGCTGCCCGGGAGCATGCCGGTCGCGCCGGATCATGAGGATGCATTGCGATCCAGCGTCTGCATCAGCGGCTTGATCAGGTCCAGCGGCAGCGGGAAGGCGATGGTGTTCGTCTTGCCGTTGCTGGCCATGTCGGCCAGGGTCTGCAGGTAGCGCAGTTGCAGGGCCTGCGGTTCCTGCGCCAGCATGTGGGCGGCATCACGCAGTTTTTCCGCAGCCTGCATCTCGCCCTCGGCGTGGATCACCTTGGCGCGGCGCTCGCGTTCGGCTTCGGCCTGGCGGGCGATGGCGCGCACCATGGTCTCGTTGAGGTCGACATCCTTGATCTCCACGTCGGTGATCTTGATGCCCCAGGGGTCGGTGGCCTCGTCGAGGATTTTCTGCAGGGTGCGGTTGATCGATTCGCGTTCGGACAGGATATCGTCCAGTTCATGCTGACCCAGAACGGACCGCAGCCGGGTTTGAGCCAGCTGGCTGGTGGCCTGGTAGAAGTCGGCAACCTGCAGCACGGCCTTGTCGGAATCGACCACTCGGTAATAGACCACCGCATTGACGCGCACCGACACGTTGTCGCGTGAAATCACGTCCTGCGGAGGCACGTCCATGACCCCGACGCGCAAGTCCACGCGGACCATGGTCTGGACCACCGGGATCAGGATCATCAGCCCCGGTCCCTTGGTACCGGTGTAGCGGCCGAGGGTCAGGACCACCCCCCGCTGGTATTCGGGCAGGACCTTGATCGATGCAATCAGCACGACAAGGATGAAAAGAACAATGATGCCAGTCAGTCCGAACATGGTGTGCTCCCGTGTATGTAAAGCTGCATGCGCAGGCATGCGTGAATGTCATGCAGGTACGACCCAGATCAGCAGGTTTTCGCGGTGATCGACCCGCACGCGCGCACCAGCGGGCAGGGCGGCATCACCCAGGTTGCGCACCCGCCAGCGTTCGCCGCCGATGCGTGCCCAGGCTTCACCGTTCGCGGGCAGGGGTTCGAGCAGCTCGCCGGTCTTGCCGTTCCATGAGGCGTCGCCCTGGAAAAGCCGTGCACGCCGTGCGCGCATGACCAGCCACAGCAACAGGGCCAGCACCAGCATGGCCGAGATGGCCAGTCCCGCGATCACGCCGTGATTCACCCCGAATCCCGTGCCGTCGTCGTGGAAGAGCATGATGGACCCCAGAGTGAATGCGGCCACGCCGCTGATGCCGAGTATGCCCAGTGTGGGCGTGAGGATTTCCGTCACCACCAGTGTGGCACCCAGCGCCATCAGCGCCAGGCCGGCATAGTTGACCGGCAGCAGCTGTAACGCATACAGCCCGATCAGGAGACTGATGGCGCCGGCTATGCCGGGGAACAGGGCCCCGGGGTGGAACGCTTCCAGCAGCAGGCCGTAGAGACCGGCAATCAGCAGCAGGTAGGCAATGGTCGGCTGGGTGATGATGCCGAGGAACCGGGTACGCCATCCGGGCGCGTAGTCGCGCACCGCGAGGCCGGCCACATGCAGGGTTTGCGGGCCCGACGCCAGTTGCACCGTACGTCCATCGGCCTGTTCGAGAAGTGATTTCGTGTCAGGTGCGATGAAATCGATCACGTGCTGTTCGAGGGCTTCCCGAGCCGTCAGCGTGGCCGCGCCACGTACCGCCTGTTCAGCCCACTGCGCATTGCGCCCTCGCAGCTGCGCCAGTGACCGGATGTAGGCGATGGCGTCATTGAGCTGCTTGCGCGACTCGGCGCTGCCGCCCTGCTCTTGTGCCTTTGCAGGCGCAGCGCTGCTGGCAGCTGGCGCAGGGCTGGAGGCGGGGCGGGCTGGCATAGGCAGGGGTGTGCTGCCGCCCAGTGTGACTGGCGTAGCGGCTCCCAGGTGCGTCGCCGGCGCCATGGCGGCCAGCGGGCTGGCATAGACGATGTAAGTGCCCGCCGAGGCGGCACGAGCGCCATCTGGCGCGACATAGGCGATGACGGGCACCGGAGATGCCAGGATGTCGCGAATGATGTCCTGCATCGACGTGGACAGTCCGCCGGGCGTGTCCAGCTGCATGATGACGGCATCAGCACCTTCACGATGGGCCCTGGCGAGCGCATCGTGCACGTATTCGGCCGATGCCGGTCCGATCGCCCCGTCAAGGTCGATCCGGGCCACAAAGCCTGCCGGTGCCGTTGTCCCGGTCCCGGCCACCGACGGCGCCGCAGGCAGCAAGTACAGCATGGCTGCCAGCACCAGGGACATGGTCTTCAACACGCATTGCATGGCGGCCTCCCTTGCGGTAGCGGTTCCATGGTAGTCGCTTTTTGCAGCGCAACCACCCTGCCATGGGGAATAGGGAGGGCCACCGTTACAATGAGCCAGTCAGGGTGATGAGGTCGTGCGGATGGGGGTGCCATGGTGCGTGAGGAGGATCTAGCAGCCTCGACTCTGGGCGAAGTGCTCAAGTCGGCATCGATTTGCGCAGTGCCCAGGTCGGGACGCATACTGTTCTTGCATGCGAATGCAGCAGCGTTGCACGGTATCGACCTCGAAGAGTCCACCTGCACATGCGTTCAGAACCTTCGCCCGCTGGCGGATACCTTGCAGGCATCAGGACGGGAAGTTCATGCGCATCCACCGCACAGTGCGACCGGTATCGATCTGGTACTTGCACTGCCGCCACGGCAACGCGAGCAGGCCCGTATCTGTCTGGCGCGTGCCGTTGCCGCCGTACGCGCCGGCGGTCATGTCATCGTGGCCATGGCCAACCGGGAGGGCGCAAAAAGCATCGAGCGCGATCTGCGCGACCTGGCCGGTCCCCTGCAGGTCCGGTCCCTGAACAAATGCAGGGTCTTTGGAGGTGCGTTCGAAGCGCGGCACATCCGGCATGACAAACTGCAGGCATGGCTTGCCCTGGATGCGTTGCGACCGGTTGCCGACGACGGCTGGGTCAGCCGGCCGGGTCTGTTTGCCTGGGACCGCATCGACCCGGCCTCGGCCCTGCTGGCAGCGCATATACCGACGCGCCTCGAAGGGCGTCTGGCCGATCTCGGCGCCGGTTTCGGCTACCTTTCGGCCATGGCGGTGCAAGCTTGTCCAGGCCTCACCTCGATCGATCTCTACGAGGCCGATGCCCGTGCCCTGGAAGCGGCACGCGTGAACATGCAGCGGGCCTGCGAAGCGGCGCATCGTGACGTGTCATTCGATGTGCACTGGCATGATGTCACCCGGGGGTTGCCGGGCCGCTATGACGCCGTGATCTCCAATCCGCCGTTCCACCAGGGTCGCATCGAGAGGCCCGAACTGGGACGCGCCTTCATTCATGCTGCAGCGGACGCCCTGCACCCCGGAGGCGAATTGTGGATGGTGGCCAACCGCCATCTACCGTACGAGGATGTGCTGCGTGCACGTTTCACGCGTGTCCACACGGTCGAGCAACGCGACGGATACAAGGTCATCAGTGCCGAGCGGGGGCATGCCCATGGCTGACACCAGGCTCGTGCGCATGCTCGCGCAACTTGGCTACGGAAGCCGCAGGCAGATCCGCACCCTGTTGCAGCAGGGACGATTCACCGATGCAGACGGGAGGGTGCCGGGACCGGAGGCGCAGATCGCGCATGCCGACATCCGCTTTGACGGCATGCCCCTCGACCCTCCTTTCGGCATGCTGATCGCGCTGCACAAGCCGCGGGGCTATACGTGTTCACACCAGGATGCGGGTCCGCTGGTGCACGACTTGCTGCCCGGGCGTTTCCGCTTGCGCCGGCCGTTGCTGTCAACGATCGGTCGGCTCGATCGTGACACCAGTGGACTATTGCTGTTGACGGACGACGGTGCCTTGTTGCATCGCATCATCTCGCCGCGCCGACATGTGCCCAAGGTCTACAGGGTGGAACTTGCCGAGCCCCTGCGCGGGGACGAAACGCAGCTGTTTGCCGCCGGGGGGTTGCGCCTGAAAGGCGAGGACAGGCCGCTGGCACCCGCAGGGCTCGAGGTGCTGGGCGAACGCCTGGCTCGCATCAGGCTTACCGAAGGGCGCTACCACCAGGTGCGGCGCATGTTCGCAGCATGCGGCAACCGGGTGACGACGCTGCATCGCGAGGCCATCGGACAGTTGCGACTGGACGATCTGGCCCTCACGCCGGGGGCATGGAGATGCCTGTCCGATTCGGAGCGTGAACGACTGGAGCATTCCGTATCTTCAGCATCAGGGCATGCAATCACGCCGGAGTAGCGAGCGCGATCCAGGGACGGATTTCAGAACCGGTCGGCGCTGGCCGCCTCCCAGTCTGCGGCAAACAGGGCCGGAACCGATTGTCCCGTCAGCGAGCCGCGGGCGATGGGTGGGTATATCTCGGCGTAGGAGCGTGGACTGCCGTCCGCAGTACGCTGGAAAACATGCCCAGCCTGCAGTTCGTCCGGATGCGCGACTCCCATGGAGCCGACGATGTCGAGGAAACTGTGCAACGTGGTGGCGTGGAAACGACGGACATCTTCCCCGCGCTTGTGGATCTTGATTGCACGGGCACGACGTCGGTCCTGGGTGGCCACGCCGGTGGGGCAGGTATTGGTGTGGCAGCGCTGGGCCTGGATGCAGCCAACCGCGAACATCATGGGTCGTGCCACGTTGCATACGTCGGCGCCGATGGCGACTTTCTGCACCATGTCGTAGCCATCGACGATCTTGCCGCTGGCAATCAGGCGGATCTTCTCGCGCAGGCCGCAACCGACCAGGGCGTTGTGGACAAAGGACAGCCCCTCGTCGATCGTCAGTCCGAGCCGGTCGGAATATTCCACGGGTGCTGCGCCGGTGCCCCCTTCGGCGCCATCCACGGTAATGAAGTCGGGCGTGATCCCGGTATCGAGCATGGCCTTGCAGATGCCCAGGAATTCGCTCTTGCGTCCCACGCACAGCTTGAACCCGACCGGCCGCCCCTCGCTCAGGTCGCGCAGGCGCTGAACGAATTGCAGCAGGCCACGCGGGGTGTCGAATTCCGGGTGTGCAGCCGGGGAAATGCAGTCCTTGCCCTCGGGCACGCCCCGGATCCGGGCAATCTCCGCATTCACCTTGGGGCCGGGAAGCACCCCGCCGTGGCTGGGCTTGGCGCCCTGGGAGAGCTTGATCTCGATCATCCTGACGGCATCCTGGCAGGCTTTTTCGCGGAAGCCGTCATCATCGAAGCGACCTTCCGGGGTACGGCAGCCGAAATACCCGGAACCGATTTCCCAGATGAGATCCCCACCATGGGCAAGGTGATATGGGGTCAGTCCGCCTTCCCCGGTGTCCTGGGCGAACTGGCCCAGGCTGGCGCCAAGGTTCATGGCCATCACCGCGTGACTGCTCAGTGCGCCGAAACTCATGGCCGAGATGTTGAGCCTGGAACTGTCGTACGGCCGCTTGCATTGCGGTCCGCCGATGCGGATGCGTGCTGCCGAATCGGGCACCTTCCTGACGGCCAGCGAGTGCAGCGCGAGCTTGTAGCCGCTTGCATCGATGTCGGACTCGGTGCCGAAGGGGTGGACACCTTCCTTGCCCTGTGCCCGGGCATTGATCAATTCACGTTGCTGACGGGAATACGGCCGCCCGCTCTTGTCCGTTTCCAGGAAGTACTGCCTGATCTCGGGGCTGATGAACTCCATGATGTAGCGCAGGTGCCCGATGACGGGATAATTGCTCAGCACGTTGCGCGGGGAAATGAATATGTCGTAGAGCCCCACCAGGACCAGGAATGCGATGGCGACGAACCCGAACCAGGTCGAGGGATCTGTCTGGGCCATCCAGCCAGTAGCGGCCAGGGCAATGACCGAGATCACGTAGAAGGCGATGCGCAGCATGGACGTCCCCTGTGATGGACGGGCAGGACGGCCCGACATGAGCCCAGTGTACGAAGCATCGTGGCGGCTGGCCAGAAAAGGGCTTCGTGAGGCACCACGCTGAATGTAGCCGAAATCCGATGGCTATACATTTTGCCGTCGGGCTGGAATTGGGGTAGTTTGTATGCCCGTAACGGCTCGTACGGTACTGCCGTGCGTCATTGGGTTTCCTGGTTGTACTTTCCGAATCGTGAGGATGCATACATGTTGAAGACAAAGAAGGGTCTGATTCTGGCGGCTGGCCTGGCTGCCGTGGCATTGGGCGGCTGTTCCAACTACGTGACCAAGGCCGACCTGAACTCAGCCGTCCAGCGCCTGCAGGCGAAGGACCAGAATCTCCAGGGCCAGATCGACCAGAACAAGTCGATGATTCAGGACATGAAGTCGGAGCTGTCCAAGTACGGCGCCCGCGTCACCGCTCTTGAAGGCCGTATCAACGTTGACGACATTGCCTATTTCGACTTCAACAAGTCCGATCTCAACGAAGCCGACAAGACCAAGCTCAAGGCATTCGCCGACGTGATGAACAAGTATCACAGCAATGCCCTGGTCACGGTCGAAGGCTTCACCGATGCGGCCGGTTCCAAGGCCTACAACAAGAAGCTGGGCATGGCGCGCGCCAATGCCGTGCGCAACTTCCTGGTCACCGAGGCCGGCATGTCAGCCGATCACGTTCGCGCCGTCAGCTACGGCAAGGACATGAACCGTCAGGTCGAGCCGGGCAAGAGCCATGCCGAAGGCGCGGAAAACCGTCGCACGACCCTGGTGGTCGATTTTGCCGGCGGCAGCAACAACGCTTCCTGATCGCGACTTCGCTCCAACCCCAGCGCCCCGGGTGGCTTGTCCATCCGGGGCGCTTTGATGTCAGGCATGAATGAAGACCTGCCCGCGGGACGTTATTTTCTGGCCCTGTGGCCGGATCAGGGGTGTCGTCAGTCCATCGCTGCGGTCGCCGGACGGTGGTTGAAGGGAGTCCAGTGCCGCCGCATCAGGATCCGCAGCCTGCATCTGACGCTTCGTTTCCTTGGCAATCTGGATGCCATGCACACACAGCGCCTGCAAGCGTGCATGCCCGGATTGATGGACCTTGGAGTTTCGCCATTCACCTGTGCGCTGGAGCGTTACGGGCACTTCGGACGGCGCGTCGCCTGGCTGGGATCGAATGCAGGGACCCGAGGGTGCCTGCAACTGCGCGATGCGCTCGATCACATTCTGGCTTCGACAGGACTTGACCTGTCCTGCCAACAGACCTTTGTTCCCCATGTCAGCGTGGCGCGCGATGCCCATGCCGACTGGCCGCAGGTGCCGGGGGAGTCCGTGCACATTCCCTGGTTCGTGAACGAGCTTGCGCTGGTGTTGAGTCGGCAGGGAAGGGATTCGGAATATCGGGTGGTCGCCCGCTTTCCGCTTCGCGGTCGAACCTGAACCCGTAAAGTCAGTTGACCTGCTTCTCCGCGCGCGGGGGGAAAGCATGGAGGCTGTCGGCATCGCGACCCATGCGCTGACAGGACTGGGCTGCCACGCCATGGCGAAGGGCGGCACGAAAGGCGGGGGCAAGTGTGCGCAGAACACTTGCGGCCATGCGTGCCCTGGCCCCCTGCATGGGCGTGCGGCCGAGCATGTCGGCAGCCCAACGGGGTAGAAGTGATGCCCCGGCCTGCATGAAAACATCGCGTGAAATGCCGGCAAGAGGCACCGGAAGCCGTATGGCATGGAGCACGGCCAGGACTTCACGAGAACGCGCGTCGAAGCGGAGGTCCTGGCGAATGTCATGGAGGTAGACATGCACGGCCGACTCGCTGTCCGGCACATGGCTTGCACCCAGAGCCTCGGCGATGCGGCGAACCTCGTCGAAATAGGCATCGGCGGCCCACGCCGGTACGGCGACCGGTCCGAAACGCCGGAAGCCCTGCAGGAACGCATACGCCTCGGTGACGTGGACCCAGGTCAGCAGTTCCGGGTCGTTGGCAGCATAAGGCACCCCGTCCGCCGTATGGCCATGGATACCGGCATGGATGCAGCGCACACGTTCGACAAGTGCCTGTGCCGCCTGTCGCGGGGCATAGGTCGTTCCACCGACGAAGGCCGTGGTTCGACGCAGGCGGCCGAGCAGGTCATGACGGAATCCGGAATGATCCCACACGGCGGCGAGGGCTCGCGGGTGCAGTGTCTGCAGCATCAGTGCACACAGGCCGCCGGCAAGCATGCCGGGAAAGTCTCCATGAATGCGCCAGGTCACGCTGTCGGGGCCGAACAGCCCGGGGTCGCCTTGCGGATGGAGGTAATCGACTCCACGCGACGGCTCGCGTGGAAAAGTGCTCAGTACCCAGTGACGCAGGGCATGCTGATAGAACGTCGAAATGGCGAAGGGCATGGCTGCATCGGATTCGCGATCCAGATCCGGAACCTACACCAAAGCATCAGCTGGGTGCAGCCACCGCACCTGGCGATCAGGTGCGGTTATCTCCGGATGCATCGTCCGCGGCAGAGCCCGGGCCGGGCGTCGGCCTGGGAGATGCCGCTGGCGGTGTGGCCTTGGGTCTTTCGTCAACCGACGTCGTAGCCATTTTCCCCTCGGAAGCCGGGGCTGGGCCCGGCTTGCGATCGGCAGCATCGGATACTGGCGTCGATGCGGGTGCTGCGACACGCTCGGCTGATGATGGCCTTGGCACAGGGTTTTCCGGTGGCGGATCACCGTCCGTTTTGCGCACACGGTCCGGCGCCTGTGGTGACGCCGTTTTACCACCCTGTACGGGCGAGTCGGTGCTGCGTTCCGGATGCGTCACTGCGCTATCGCGGGGTGGCTGCATCGGGGTATGTGATGCGGCGCCTGGCGCCGACGTTGGCGTATGCGACGTGCCGGAGGGCGGTGCCGGTGGTGGTGGCGGTGCATTCGACGTCGCTGCATCAGGGGTGGCGACAGGTGCAGGAGCGGACCGTCGTGGGGATGCAGGCGATGTGTCGGCACCGCCATCGGCAGGCGACGATGGTCTTGTGGTCGCTACCGGTCGGCGTGCTTCCGTCCTGGGCTGCTGCGCAGGACCGGGGGAGGGAGCACCCGGGGCGGGTGCCTTCTGATCGGGAGAGGCGCTTGTACCGGATACGGCGGGCTTTGTCGTACCGGACGATGCATCGTGTGCTGCTGGCTGGGGTGCCGCAGGTGAAGGCGCGGAGGGCTCGACTTTGACCTGGGGTCCGGAAGCGGACGTAGCGGGGGTCTTGCCGGAAGCCGGCTCCCCGACATCGCCGGACACCCGTTCGGAACGCGCGTCCTGTGGGCCGGAAGCGCTTGACGCGTCCTTTGCGGGTGTTGAATTGGCTGCATTTTCACCGCCACCGCTGCGCCTGCGACGACGGCCACCGCGGCGGCCCCTACGGCGGCGCTGCCCGCTGGAACGGTTGCCATCGGCAGCTCCGGCGTCGGCAGCTGGAGTTGGTGAACTGTCATTGTCGCGAGACGGCGTTGCGGCCACTGCGGCCTCGGGCTGTGCATCCTGACCGGGAGGTGGGATGGAATTGCTTGCCTGGCCTGGCTTGTTCGCACTGGTGTCGGCAGTGGATTTGGTCGCACTGCCTTTCTGCGTAGCACGGGCAGCATTGTCGCTGCTGCGTCCGCCGCGTTTGCTGCGCGCACCGGAGCTGGTCTTGCCTGCGCCGGAACGGCTGGAAGAGTCGTTGTTGCTGCCACGCTCGTCCTGACTGGTGTTCCGGTTGCGCCGCGAAGCACCGTTGCCACCGCGTTCAGTGCGGCGACGGCTGCTGCCGGAGTTGCCGCTGCGCTCGCCGGTGGAACGCGACTGCCGTTGGGCCGATCGCGGGCGGCTGGTTTCGATCTTTTGTTCCTGCTGCGTGCTTGCGCCCTGCGGACTTCCGAACAGTCCGCCGAAAAGACGCTTGATCAGGCCGGGGGCTGCTGGCGTGACTTCAGGCGCAGGCTCCGGTTCCGCCGGCGTGGGAGCCGGGGTGGCATGGACAATGCGGGAAACGGCTGGTTCCTCGGAGCTGCCGAGCGTCTGGCCCATCTTGCGAACCGGGTCGATCTCGGTTTCGGTCAGGCGGTCGTAGCTGGGCTTGCTGTGCTCACCCATGTCCACTTCGCGGATGCGGGTGATTTCAAGATGCGGCGTGCGAAGTTTCTCGTCGGCGACGATGACCACGTGCACCTTGTGGCGCAACTCGATCTCGACCACGCTGGCGCGCTTTTCGTTGAGCAGGAAATTGGCTACCGGCATCGGCGCCTGCACCAGGACCTGCCCGGTGTTTTCCTTCATGGCGTGCTCTTCGACCAGGCGCAGTGCCGAGAGCGACAACGATTCCACGCTGCGGATATGGCCGTGGCCGTCGCAACGGGGGCATACGATCTTGGTCGACTCGCCCAGGCTGGGCCGCAGGCGCTGGCGAGACATTTCCAGCAGGCCGAAACGGGATATGCGGCCAACCTGCACACGTGCGCGATCAAGGCGCAGGGCGTCCTTGAGTCGATCCTCGACCTCGCGCTGATGCCTGGGACTGTCCATGTCGATGAAGTCGATCACGATCAGGCCGCCGGCATCGCGGATACGCAGTTGCCGGGCGATTTCTGCCGCCGCCTCGCAGTTGGTGTTGAACGCGGTCTCCTCGATGTCGCTGCCCTTGGTAGCGCGTGAGGAATTGATGTCGATGGATGTCAACGCCTCGGTCGGATCAATGACGATCGATCCGCCCGAGGGCAGACGCACGGTGCGGTCGAATGCGCTCTCGATCTGGCTCTCGATCTGGAAGCGCGAGAACAGGGGCGTGGTGTCCTGATACAACTTGAGTTTGGGCAGCGAGTGGGGCATGACCTGCGCCATGAACTCGCGTGCCTCCTCGAACATGTCAGGCTCGTCGATGAGGATCTCGCCGATGTCTGCCCGCAGGTAATCGCGCAGTGCCCGGATGAAGAGTCGGGATTCCTGATAGATCAGGAAGGGAGCCTTTCTTGACGTGCTCGCCGTGGAAATGGATTTCCACAGGTGCATCAGGTAGTCGAGGTCCCACTGCAATTCCTCGGCACTGCGTCCCATGCCGGCGGTACGCACGATAAGGCCCATGGAATCGGGCACGTCGAGATGATCCAGCGCTTCCTTCAGTGCGGCACGATCCTCACCCTCGATACGGCGAGAAACCCCACCGGCCTTGGGGTTGTTGGGCATGAGTACCATGTAGCGGCCGGCGAGGCTGATGTAGGTGGTCAGCGCCGCACCCTTGTTGCCGCGCTCCTCCTTTTCGACCTGGACGACCAGTTCCTGGCCTTCCTTGAGCAGGTGGCGGATGCCGCTCTTGTGCGGGTCGGTCCCTTCCGCGAAATACTCGGGGGAAATTTCCTTCAGCGGAAGGAAGCCGTGGCGTTCGGAACCGTAGTCGACAAAACAGGCCTCAAGGGAGGGTTCCACGCGGGTGATGCGGGCCTTGTAGATGTTCGACTTTTTTTGTTCGCGGGAGGGAATCTCGATATCGAGATCGTAGAGGTTCTGGCCATCGACTATGGCCACGCGCAACTCTTCACGCTGAGTTGCGTTGATCAACATGCGTTTCATTTGTCAGATTTCCTTGGCATCCCGCGGGGCCGCGCGCCGCGGTGGCGCCTTGCGGCGGCCTGCCGGGGATCGCGCCTCGATACGAGATGCGTGATGGGTCCGAAGCTGATCCAGTGCTCCGGAGTGAAACATGGGGCCATGCGCCGCGTTCTCCCGAGTCGGGATGGACGCGGGCAAACCACGATTCGAACCGCTACGATGACGGCATCAGGCCCGATCGCCACATGGCGGGCGGGCTGCATATCACCGCCGTAGCGGGCCTTCGCCGGACCGGAATCCACGGGGATCATCGATCCGTTCGACGCTGCGGAAGTATAGCTTTCGAATCCGGAACTTAGCAATGCATAGTGCAGAATCGGCTCCACGCCAGGGTGGCGTGCAACATGTGGAAATTGGCGCAGACCGTGATGGACAGCGTGTCGACAATGCCCTGGCGGCCTTACTCAAGGGGGTGCCGCGCAGCCTGGTGTATCGCCTTGTCCGCAAGGGACAGGTCCGGGTCAATGGACGACGTGTCAAGCCCGACACGCGTCTCAAGGAGGGTGATACGTTGCGCGTGCCACCGGTGCGCACCGCTGAAAAGGGACACGGGCAACCGCCTGCGGGGCGTATCCGGGCGGTCGAGGAAGCCATCATCCACGAGGATCGCCATTTCCTCGTGCTCGACAAGCCGGCAGGCATGGCCAGTCATGGCGGCAGTGGCATTGATCACGGTGCCATCGAGCTGTTGCGCGCGGCCCGTCCAGGCGACATGCTGGAACTGGCGCACCGGCTGGATCGTGACACCAGCGGCGTGCTGGTGCTGGCGCGTACGCGCCAGGCATTGACCGGTCTACAGGCCTGTATCCGTGAAGGCCGCGTCACCAAGCAATACCTGGCGCTCTTGACGGGGCGGCCTGCTCGGGCCCGATTCGATGTCAACGTGCCGCTGCGCAAATCGGTGATGCAGGGCGGCGAACGTATGGTGCAGGTGGCTGCCGATGGAAAGCCGTCCCTAAGTTTCTTTCGCCAGGTCGAGCGCTATGCCGATGCCAGCCTCATGGAAGTGACCCTGGATACCGGCCGCACGCACCAGATCCGGGTGCATGCGGCGCATGTCGGTCATCCGCTTGCGGGCGACAGCAAATATGGCGAACGCGAAACCAACCGGCGCTTCCGGCAATGGGGGCTTGGCCGGTTGTTCCTGCATGCGTCCCATTTCGCGTTCGATCTGGATGGACGAACGCATGCCTTCTCCAGCCCCCTTCCGGAGGAGCTGCGTGCGGTGCTCGATGCCCTGCCACGCAAGTGATTGCGAATGCCAAGAATGTGCCTTCAGCGCAGCATGGCATCCACGCGGGCTGCGCAGATGAAATCGTTCATGGACAGGCCGTCCACGTCATGGGTCGACCATCGAAGCGTGCAGTGACCGTAACCGGCCTCGAGGTCGGGGTGATGGTCCTCGCGGTTGGCCATGAATCCGACGGCGTTGATGAAGCCCAGCGTATGGCGAAAGTCCGCGAAGCTGAAGGTCTTGCTTATGGCTTTGCCATCCGGACCCAGTGTCCAGCCGTCGAGTTCCTCAAGCCAATGCCGGCATTTCTCCGAATCCAGGGCCTGTCGACCCTTTTGCGGTTCACAATGGACTGTGGAAAGGTTCGCGTGGTTCATGCCGGACTCCAGGATATTCGGGGATGCAAAGCGTCGTTGGTGTGCCAGAGATTGTCAAAGGAGCAGCAGGCCCCCTTGATTCGTACTAAAATGGTCCTGTTTCCAGTGAGGGCAGCCGGAAGGCTGCAGACAGCACAGTGATCGAGATTACCGAACGCGCGCAACAGCATTTCCGCACGCTGATCGAACGCCAAGACATTCCCGGATTGGGGATCCGGCTCAGCGTGAAGCAGGGTGGCACGCCCGCGGCCAGTTGCGAGCTGGAGTTCTGTGAGGCATCGGAACTGAGCGGCCGCGAGTGGTCTTTCGAATGCCATGGATTCACCCTGCTTGTGGACGATGCAGGAATGGACTGGTTGCAAGGTGCCTCGATCGATTTCGAACCCAACCCGACCGGCGGCGTGCTGAACATCCGTGCTCCGCGTATCAAGGGCGAGATGCCGGATGCCGAAGCGGGCATGGTCGAACGCGTGCGCTATGTCCTTGATGCGATCATCAATCCGCAGATCGCCTCGCACGGTGGTCGGGTCAGCCTGCTAGAAGTGACCGCTGCCGGTGAGGTCGTGTTGCAGTTCGGTGGTGGCTGCCATGGTTGCGGCATGGTCGACGTGACCCTGCGCAACGGGATTGAGAAAACCCTGCGCGAGAAAGTGCCCGAAATTACGGCCGTACGTGATGCCACCGATCACGAAAGTGGTACCGACCCCTTCTACAAAGGGCATCAAGGGGCATCGGCTGTGTCCTGACTGCATGAAAAAGAAAACCCGGCTTCACACCGGGTTTTCACATCATGTGTACAACCGTACCGGGCGGATTGATCAGTTGCTGGCACCCATTTCGCTGGCGCCCTGGATGTGGTATTTCAGCGAACTCAATTCGCTTGGTTGTTCAGCGAAGTACCGGGTCACGGTTTCGATGTCCTTGCCGGTCAGGGTGGCTGCCATGCCCTTCATGATGGGGTTGTCACGCTGGCCTGTCTGGTATTCGTGCAGGGCCTGGGCCAGGTAATTCTGGTACTGGCCTGCAATGCGGGGCGTGGTCGGGTCTGCGCCTGCCACCTCGGCTTGGCCGTGCATGCCATGGCAGCTGGCGCAGACCATGGCCTTGGCCGGTGCCTTGGTCTGCGGTGCCTGCGGCAGCGAAGATGCGGGAGGCGCAAGGCTCGACAGATAGGCAGCGATATCGTCGATGTCCTGGTCACTGAAACTGGAAGCCTGGGCATGCATGGTCGGGTGCTTGCGGTCGCCCGAACGGTATTCGTGCAATGCCTTGATGATGTAGGCATCCTTCTGCCCGGCAATCATTGGCACCCGGTAATTGGGGTAGGCGTTTTCATAGCCGGGGATGCCGTGGCAGCCTGCGCAGGTATAGACCAGCGTCTTGCCGCGGGTTGCATCTCCCTTGTTGGCGGTGGCCGCGTGGGCGGCATGCATCCCCAGAACCGACACTGCGGCGACGAGGGCGATCGAATACATTCGCGTCATCGTAGGATTCCAGCCAGATTGCGGCCCGCAGGCCGGTGGATGTGTCAGACCAGTCCGGAGTATAGCGTGCAGGACATGGTTGCAGACAAGGCCATGCAAACACGGTTCACAGCAGGCTGCGCAGGATGTGAACCCCGGCGATGTATTCCCCGGCGATCGTGCCGAGGTTGACCAGCGTGAACAACAGGAAGATGCGTACCACGCGGTTGCGCCACCATCCACGCCATTCGCCGATGTCATCACGCAGGGTCTCGAAGTCACTGACCCGCGGCCTGCGCAGCCAGACTTCGGTCAGTGCACCGATTGCGCCAGCCGGCACGGCGAGGCGGATGGGTTTGAGCGGCGCCGCGATGAACGATGCAAGGATGCTCAGGGGATGCCCCCCGGCCAGCGCAGCGCCCAATGCCGCCAGCAAGCCGGTGGCCATCACCCAGGTCAGCAGGGCTTGCGTGCCAAGCGCGGTGTTGCGGTGAAAGGCGAACCCGATGGCAACGAAGATGGCCAGCACCAGAGCGCCGCCCAGATAGCGTGGCCAGCGGGAGGCGGGCGGGATGTGTTCGAGTTCGGCCAGTTGTGCCACGGGATCCATTCCATGTTTCTGCAGTCGTTCCGACAGGCCCTGGAGATGACCGGCACCGATGACCACCAGTACCTTGCGTACCTGCGGCTGCGCTTCGCTCAGGGTGTGCAAGCGGGCAGCCATGAAGGCATCGCGTTCGGTAATCAATCCGGCATAGAGCTTTTCGGATGACTGGGCAAATTCGCGGAATGCGCCTTCGAGCATGTCGCCGGACTTGAGTTTCTCGATCTCGTCCTCGGCAATTGCCTCGCGCTCGAACAGGCTTCCGGCCAGCCCGAGGATCACGCCAAGCCTTTCCCGCAGCCGCAGTGATCGCCACGAACGTTTGAGCGTCACGCCGACATCGCGGTCAATGGTCCACAGGGGCAGCCCGGCATGATCGGCGCATGCCATGGCGGCCTTCATTTCCGCGCCCGGCTCGATGCCGTATTGTTCGGCAAGACGCTTCTGAAATGAGCCCAGGACCAGGCTGGCTGCCACCATGCCCACCTGGCCGCGCCGGATCACCTGGAACAGGTCCATGCGCTTGAAGGCATCCGGGTCACGCAGGCTGCGCTCGCGGTTCTCGCACAGTTCGACGGCCACGGCGTCGAACGTCTCCTGCCGGCATAATGCCTGTACGGCCTCGACACTGGACCTGGAAACGTGGGCGGTACCCAGCAAGACGAATTCGACACCCTCGTGCTGGATCCGTTTGATGGGCTGGCCGGCGAGCGGGTCGACACAATCGTTGTCTGGAGCAATATCCGGGTTGGAGGCGTTCATGCGCACGTTTCAGTTGACCAAGCATCGAGCATGGGGGCATGCAGTGCATTGCACAAGCACGGGCAGCTCAGTCACGAAAGCGCTTGCACAGATCCTCGTAGGCATCGATGCGGCGATCGCGCAGGAAGGGCCAGATGCGGCGCACGCTCTCGCTGCGTGTCATGTCGATGTCAACCAGCAGCCGTTCGCCTTGCCTGTCGCTGGCGAGGGCCAGTATCTCGCCCTGCGGGCCGGCGGCAAAGCTCGAACCCCAGAACTGGATGCCATGGCCGTGACCGCTCGGATCCGCTTCGAAGCCGGTGCGGTTGCAGGCCAGCAGGGGTAAGCCATTGGCCACCGCATGGCCGCGCTGCACCGTGATCCAGGCTTCGCGTTGCCGGGTTTTTTCCTCATCCGGGTCGGCCGGGTCCCAGCCGATGGCGGTGGGGTAGAGCAACAGCTCGGCCCCCGCCAGTGCCATGAGGCGGGCCGCCTCGGGGTACCACTGGTCCCAGCAGACCATTACACCGAGGCGTCCGACCGAGGTGTCGATAGGTGCAAAGCCGAGATCGCCGGGGGTGAAATAGAATTTCTCGTAGAAGCCCGGATCATCCGGGATGTGCATTTTCCGGTAGCGACCCACGATGCCGGCATTTCTGTCGAAGACCACGGCGGTGTTGTGGTAAAGACCCGCAGCGCGGCGTTCGAACAACGAGGCAACCACGACCAGGCCCAGTTCGGCCGCCAGGGCGCCGATGCGCTCCGTGCTCGGCCCGGGGATGGATTCGGCCAGGTCAAACGCCTGTGTGTCCTCGCTCTGGCAGAAGTAGGGACCGTTGTGCAGTTCCTGCAGAAGCACGAGTTGGGCACCGCCGGCAGCGACCTCGCGCAAACCTTCCTCGATCGCGCACAAGTTGGCATCACGGCTGCCGTGGTCGATTTCCTGCATCAGGGCGGTAGTCAGCGTGCGGGACATGCGAAGTTCCAATTCCAGGGTGTGAGGGCACACAGTGTAACGTCGGCCGGTCGGTACGGCAGGGGATCCTGTGTCGCTCTCAACGACCGTAGCGCTCGATCACGCGGGCGCGACCCAGCACATGTCGATGCATGGCTTTCATGGCCTGCGCGGGTGGGGTGTCTGCAGTCACCGGCAGCCGTGGCACATCCAGCGCATACAGGGTGAATACGTAGTGGTGAGGTTGATCGCCAGCAGGCGGGCAGGGACCTCCCCAGCCGCGTTGCCCGAAGTCATTGCGCAGACTGTGTGCCTTGTCGGGCAGTCGGGCGCCCGGGGGCAACGCCCGCGTCGCGGATGGGATATCGATCACAATCCAGTGCCACCAGCCGGCTCCGTGGTTGGCATCGGTATCGAAGACAGTGAGCACGAAACTGCGGGTGCCGGCAGGCACGTGGTTCCACGCGATGCCCGGTGGCAGGTTGCGGCCACCGCAGCCCGGGTAAACATGGGCCTGCCCGATCCAGCCATCCCGGCTGCCCGCATTCACCTTGAGTTGCATGCCGCAAGTACACGCCGTCAGCGTGAGCAGGTACAAAGGGATGACACTCAGCATGCGATGCATGGTGGTTATCCTCCTCGCCGGATGTGTCCCGGTTCGGGAACGGTCACTCCAGCGGTGCCATCACGCCAGCGGGCAGTTGCATGGTGACACAGTGCAGGCTGCCGTTTTGCCAGATCAGTGGCCGGCATGGGATCGGCACCACCTGGCGTCCGGGATAGGCGCGTCCGATGACGGCGGCGGCTACCGCGTCTGAGGAATCGTCGTAGGCGGGTACCAGCACCGCATTGTTCAGGATCAGGAAGTTGGCATAGGAAGCTGCCAGCCTGCGGCCCTGATCCATGATCGGTGCCGCCCAAGGCAGGGCACGAAGGCGATACGGCTGGCCGGTCCGGGTCCTCAGCCCGGCAAGTTCCCTGTGCATGGACGAAAGTTCCGCGTAGTGCGGATCGGATGGATCGTCGCAGTCCTGGAAGACGATGACGTCGTCGGGTGCAAACCGTGCCAGGGTGTCGATGTGCGCATCGGTATCGTCGCCCTGCAGGTAACCGTGATCAAGCCAGAGCACGCGTTCGACTTGCAATGCCTTGCTCAGATTTTCCTCGATCTGTGCGCGCGAGAGGTCAGGGTGGCGCTGGTGCAGGCAGCGCCAGGTCGTGAGCAGGCTTCCCCGGCCGTCACCGTCGATGGCGCCACCTTCAAGTGCCCATGCCACGCGCTCATGCTTGGCCGTGGGAGCGAACATGCCTGTCTCGTGCAAGGCCTTGACCAGGGCGTCATCACGTGCGGCCGGATGCTTGCCGCCCCATCCCGTGAACTGGAAATCGAGAAGACGGTATGCCTGGGGCGAAACCAGGGTGATCGGCCCGCTGTCGCGAAGCCAGGTGTCGTCGTAGGGGACCTGCCGGAAGTGGATTCGGGCCATGTCCGCCCCGGCATCGACCAGACACTGGCTTGCGTGCCGTTCATGAATGGCGTCGCGGACGCAGACCAGAAGCGGCTCGAAACGCGCAACCGCCACCGCCAGCGCAAGGTAGGTGCGTTCGACTTCGGCCAGGCGTGGCGCCCAGTCGGTGGCATCGTGCGGCCAGGCAATCAGGATCGCTGCCTGCGGTTCCCATTCCGCAGGCAGGCGCATCATCGGATCGGACATGGCGTCAGCGACTGCCCCGCGGGTGGGTGTTGTTGCCTGCCGGCGTGTTCAGCACACTATGGATGACGCGATTGCGCTCGAAATACACGATGTAATCTGGATATTCCCAGCGATGTATGACGGGCTGATGCGGTGAACCGCCTCCGCGTGGCGTCATCTTGCGCACGGGACTGCCATATTTCTTTTCGACCTGAGCCATGGTCATGCCGCGGCTCGGGAGATGCATTGCATGTTCGGCATGCACCCGCTTCAGCAACAGGTTGTCCTGTTTCCCGGTGGCGGTGGCAGCAGCGGGTACGGCGGCGCAGATCGCGAGCACCAGAAGGGCAGGATGGAAGGGACGAAGCGGCGTTTTCATGATCGTGATTCCGTGCGGACACGCCAGGGCGTCGACATGCGACGTTGTAGCAGATGTCTCATGGCGAATCCATGCCGTGGCGAGGCGATTGCGTCGGCATGCGATACTGCCCACGAAAAAGGCCGCCATTGGCGGCCTTTTCCAGATTGCGTTCGCGGGTCCGGTTTCAGCGCTGACGCGCCTTGAAACGCGGATTGCTCTTGCAGATGACAAACACCTTGCCGCGACGACGCACGACCTTGCAGTCGCGATGGCGCTGCTTGGCGGATTTGAGCGAGGAAATGACCTTCACGGCAGACTCCCGAACCTGTGCAGTATGCTTCAGTACAAGCCGCTCATTGTATCTGCACGGGATGCCCATGACAAGCTGTTGTCAGGGCGTCCTCGATTCGGAATCCCCGCCATGCTACACGCCTTCCCGTGGCAGCGCGTCCAGCGTGTCGATCATCGCCAGGAAACGCTCCAGGGCCGGGCTTCGCTGGTCGCCACGGGTGGCAAGGCCGAGCATCAGGTAGGCGTCGCTGTCGCTCAGCTCGACCAGGGTCACCGCCTCGAGCTTGACAGCCCGCAATGATGCAGGCACCAGCGCTACACCAATACCGGCCGAAACCAGTGCCAGCAGCCCGGTGACCTGTTGCGCCTCCTGCACGATGGCTGGGTGGAAACCGGCCTGCATGGCCAGGGCCATCAGGGCATCGTGCAAGGTGGAGCCCGATCGCCCGGGCTGCGCCACGAAAGGTGTATCCGCCAATTCCCGCATGGCGATCGACTTTCGTCGTGCAAGACGGTGTGAGGACGGCAAGGCCAGCATCAGGTGTTCACGATCAAGTTCGCGTATCGCGATCGACTCCCTGCGGGACAGGGCAGGTGGCGGTTGCGCACGTACGAATCCCACGTCGATCTGGCCCGCGAGCAGGGCCTCGTACTGGGCTGTGGTGTACATCTCGTTCAGTTCGACCTGGACCCCGGGTGCCACGCGTGCGAACTCAAGCAGTGCACGTGGCAAGGTGCGATGGAAGGCCACCGATACGGGGTATGCCAGGCGCAAGCGCCCACCGTACCCGGCTGCCGCGCGGTTCACGGTAACCCGGGCCGATTCGGCTTGTGCAAGCAGGCTGCGTGCCTCGTCCAGGAACAGTCGGCCCGGTTCCGTGAGGCGCACGCGACGCCGGGTACGATCCAGCAGACGTACCCCGAGGTCCTCTTCCAGTGTCTGGATCTGTTGTGACAGGGGCGGTTGGGATATGTGCAGCGATTGTGCAGCGCGTGTGAAACTAAGGCTGTCCGCAACCGCGACGAAGTAGCGCAGTTGGCGCAGGGTAAACATATATGAATTTCCTATCAATACATGCATAAAAATATATTTGATAAAGCTAAACTGCAATCCTAGACTGTCCATGTTCGCCGGACCCTCCCCCCCTGTGCGGCGAACCATGCGCCTCAACGGCGACGCAATCACGCAGCCTCGGTCCTCCTCCTCCCCCCGATTGCTGGCTGCCGCGTCCCTTGGGGCGTTTTTTTGCGCCTCAACCGGCACGCTACGGTTCCCGTATCGGGTCACTCCACGTATGCTCAACTATTCAGCACATGTGTAGCGGAAGTATTCGTGAAAGCCGTGGATGGATGGATAGCTGTGATCGGAATCGTGGCCTTGATTCTGGCCGCTCTCGTGGTCTTGCGTGCGCGCCAGGCAACGCAGGCGTCCGATGCACGTATGCGGCCCTCGGCAACGGCGCCAGCACCGGCTGACACCGATTTTCCGGCTTGCATGTCGCGCCCCCAAGGCATTTCGCGATGGCGCTGCCAGGTCGCCCAGGCTCGTCGCGAGCAGCGAATTCGCTGTTATGGTCAACGCCTGTATTACGTCATGCAAACACGACAAGGCAAACAGCAGTACGCGCCATGGCCCGAAGACTTGAAATGCTGGAACAGCACCGAATCCGAAAACCCCTGAGAGGAGGGCACCTGGACGGTCAAGGCGTGAACGCGGTCACGTTGCATTCTTGCCGCAACCGGCATCATGTCTGGATTGTATCTCTCGCGTCCCGGATTGAATCGGTTGGGATGGTCAGCTTGCATTGCGTGACGGGGGCGAATGTCGTGTCATGCACGCCAACACTGCAGCCAGGCTGACTGCGTACATCCGCTCTGCTACGCTGCGGGACGCATGATGAGAGCGGTTGCTTTTGAGCGCGCTTCCAGGGGAGGACCCATGTGGAGTGCAACGGAGCTTGTCTGCCATGACTGCAAGGGAAGAAGCGCTTGCCGGGGCACAGTCGATGTCTGGTGATCGTGTCGATTCGTTTGATGCCGAAGCGGTGCTGGAGACTTTGCCCGTGTCCGTGGTCGTGCTGGACGCCCACGGTGCGCCGTGCCAGGCAAATGCACCGGCACGACGGCTTGCCAGCGTGGTGCATTCGGACATCAACCAGGGCCTGAAGAACCTGGTTGCCAATTCACCGCTTTTCATCCCCGGTGAATCCGACATCGAGCACAAGGATTGCGAAGATCGGTACGAGTGCCATGCCGAGGACGGACGGGCACTTGGCGTGATACGCCAATGGCGTGTCGCTGGCGCTGCAGGGAACACCAGTTGCACCTTGCGGCCCATCCGCGCCGAGGACAAGGCCGAGTCGGCACAGGCATCCGCACTGGATGGCAAATCGACCAGCGAACGGCAAAGCATGATCCACGCCGAGAAGCTGGCTACCGTGGGACAGCTTGCTGCCGGCATGGCCCACGAGATCAACAACCCGATCTGCTATGTGCAGTCCAACCTCGGTACGCTGGGAGACTATCTGAACAAGTTGTTCGGCCTGATCGAGCTGAGCGAGCAACTGCTGCGCGATTCCTCGGTGGATGCCGGGGAGCGCCTGCAGTCCTTCGAGCAACGCAAACAGGCAGACGATTACCAGTTGATCGCGGAAGACCTTCCTGCGCTGCTTGAAGAATCACGCGAAGGCGTCGAGCGCATCCGCCAGATCGTGCAGAACCTGCGCGACTTTTCGCGCATGGATCCGTCCGAGAATTTCCGCCTGTTCGATATCCATCGGGCCATCGAGACCACCCTCGAAATCGTCCGCAGCCTGAGTGGCGGGCGCGTGCGTTTTGCCACCTATTTCCAATCCCTGCCATTGGTCGAATGCAATCCTACCGAGCTCAACCAGGTATTCATGAACATACTGGTCAATGCCTCGCATGCGGTCGATGTCGACGGCGCGGTGGAAATTCACACCAGTGTGCTGGATGGTGGGAACAGCATCAGCATTCGCATCAGCGACAATGGGTCCGGCATGGACGAAGCCACCCAGGCGCGCATCTTCGAACCGTTCTTTACCACCAAGGAAGTCGGCAAGGGGACCGGTCTGGGTCTGTCGATCAGTTACGGCATCATCAACAAGCACGGAGGTCGCATCGGCGTGGAATCGCAGGTGGGACAGGGCACGACATTCACGATTACACTTCCGGTACGCCAGGAACAGTCCAGGCTGGAGTCAAGCTAGATGATCGAAGAGTCCAAATCTGGCCACACCTTCCACATACTGGTACTCGATGACGAGGACCCGATCGTCCGGGCCATGACTCGCGTACTCAGGCGGATGCCGGAGGAATGGCTGGATGGAAACTGCCAGGTGCACGGATACCAGGATCCTGACGAGGCACTGGCCAGCCTGCGTGACCGCAGCTACGACCTGATCATTTCCGACCTTCGCATGCCACGCATGGACGGCATCAGTTTCCTGCGCCAGACGCTTGCCATCCAGCCCGACGCCATGCGCATCGTCATCAGTGGACAGGCCGACTTGCCCACGGTCATGTCGGCGGTCAATGAAACCCAGGTATTCCGGTTCATCGACAAACCCTGGAATGACACCGAATTGCAGATGGGCGTGGCACAGGCGCTGCGCAACAGTCTGCTGCAACGCGAGAACAGGCGCCTGGCCGACCTCGTGCGTGAACAGCGCAGCATGATTTCACGACACGAGGAAGCCCTGCGCGAACTGGAAGCCGAAAGCCCTGGCATCACCCAGGTCAAGCGCGATGCCAGCGGGGCGATCCTGCTGGACGACAGCGATTTCGACGAGGACTGATCGCCCCGTTGACGGAGCGTGACGGCGTGCTTTCAACGGGCAACGCTATCGACGGGATCCCTGCGTGCCATACGCATGGCTTCGTGCAGGGTCTTGCGCAGGTCGTCGTCTTTCCATGGCTTGGTCAGGAAACGGTAGACCGCGCCCCCGTTGATGGCTTCGGTCACGACACCCAGGTCCGCGTAGCCGCTGAGGATCATGCGCACGGTGTGGGGATGGGTTTCCTTGACACGACCAAGGAACTCGGTGCCCTTGCCATCGGGCATGCGATGGTCCGAGACAACAACATGGATCTGCTGCGTACCGAGGACCTCGAAGGCGTCCTTGAAGTTCGAAGCCGTGTAGATCCGATATCCGTCGCGGCGCAATAGCCGGGCCAGGGCACGCAAGACGTTCTGCTCGTCGTCCACCAGCAGGATCGAACCGCCCTGGTCGTCGCCGATTTCCTCTCTGGAGCGCAGGGCAGGGTGACGCAGCATCGACAGCATTTCGTCCGCGCTGACCGGTTTGCTGAAGAAGTTGCCTTGCACGTATTCGCAACCGTTGCGTTCGAGAAATGCAAGCTGGACGGGTTTTTCCACGCCCTCGGCAACCACGGTGAACCCGAATTCGTGCGCCAGCCCGATCACCGCGCGTGAGATGCGTGCGGCACTGACGTCTTCCGGCACCGCAGCAACAAATGAGCGGTCGATCTTGAGCTGGTTGACCGGCAGGCGCTGCAAGTGACCCAGGCTGGACTGGCCGATACCGAAATCGTCCATGGCCAGTTTCACGCCGATCTTGCGCAGTTCGCGCATCACCGAGGCCACATGCTCGACATTGGTCATGATGACGTCTTCGGCAAATTCCAGCTCGAGCATGCGTGCCGGGAGGCGGGAGCGGTCGAGCGCGCGATTGACATCCTCGATCAACTGCATGCCGCGCATCTGCAGGCCCGAAACATTCACAGCCATGGTGAAGTCGCCCACGCCCTGGTCCAGCCACTGCCTGGCCTGCATGCAAGCACGGTGCAGCACCCATCGGCCGATATCGGCGATCATGCCGAAATCCTCGGCAAGCCCAATGAAACGGTCGGGCATCACCAGGCCCAGTTTCGGATGACGCCAGCGAACCAGTGCCTCCATGCCGATGATCTGTCGCTTGGCTGCATCGATCACTGGCTGGTAATGCAGCTCCAGCTCATCGCGCACCACCGCCCCCAGCAGGTGTTCACCGATTTCAAGGCGCTGATCGAGCAGGTCGCGCTGTTCCTGGGTGAACACATGGATGCTGTCGCCACCGCCTTCCTGTTTGGCGGTGCGCGCCGCCACCGAAGCCTGCAGCAGGAGTTCCTGCACGCTGGTAGCCGTATCGGGAAAACAGGACACACCCAGACTCGCCGTCAGGCGAAGTTCCAGCTTCCCTTCGTCGACCGGCTCGCCGATGACATCAAGCAGGTGCCGGGCCAGTTCCCATTGATCCTGTTCCGAATCGCGATCGACCACGGCCAGCACAAATTCGTCGCCGGAAAGCCTGCAGACAAGATCGCGCCCACCGGTCTGACGAGCCAAGCGGTCGGCGATATGCCGTATCAGCCGGTCGCCGAAATCGAAACCGTAGGTCTCGTTGATGACGCCGAACCGGTCCACGTCGATGTAACACACCAGCAGGCGGTAACAGCCGTGCACGGCCTGGGCGAGTTCCACGGCGAGGTTTTTCTGCAGGACGTGGATGCGGGGCAGGTCGGAGACCGGGTCGTGCGTGGCCAGGTAGTCGCGGTTGCTGTCGTTGCCGTCGTCATGGCGGATACCGACCAGTGTGCACAGGCCGTGTGTGGGCTGACCGTGTTCATCCTCGATGATGTGCAGGCTCAAGGTGCAACGAAGGGATTCTTCGTTGCCGCGATCGAACACCTCATTGGCACCGGCCACTGCACACGGCATGCGCAAGCCCTCCAGAAACGAGGAAGAGGCTGGATGGGTGCCAAGAACCTGCTGCCACGCGCGTCCCAGCAACGAAGATCTGGGGATGCCGAGCAGTTGTATCGCGGCCTCATTGGCATCGACAATGGGAAACGCGTCACCGTCAAGCGCGATCAACAACTGCGCGGTCGGATTGCCGGCAAAACAGCGTCGAAACAGTTGATCGTGCAGACGAGCAGCAGGTTCGGGAGCGTGCGGGTTCATTGCGAAGGCAGCCGTGATGCGATGTGTCCTGCAGAGCGGTAATGGCCCCCTGCGGGTATGCACAGTGTTGGCCATCTTGATCGATACGGCAACACTGGCGCATGGGAGGACGTCATCATGCACAATGCGAGCATGTCGACAGTGAAATCCCAGGATCGCCCCTGCTCATGAATGGCCCGGAGGAACTCCTGCCTCTTCTGGCTGCGCTGCGGAGCCAGCAAGCCGGGCCAGCGCGTGCCGCTTTGGTCACCCTCACGCAGACCCGCGGTCCCACGTTCCGTCGCACCGGCACCCGCATGCTTGTACGTGCCGATGGGAGCAGTGTCTGCGCATTGTCGGGTGGTTGTCCTCAACACGATATCGTGACTCGCGCCATGGAAGTGATCGCCGATGGGCAGGCCAGGCAGGTGCGTTACGATCATGACTCGGGACTGGACGTGTTGATGGAAATGGGCTGTGGCGGCACCCTGGAGGTGCTGATCGAGCCCGTGGATGGAACCCGTGAACCGGCCTGGGTGACAGCCCTGGCAAACTGCCTGGAACGGCGTCGGCCTGGCCGCATGGCCACGGTGTATGCGCGTGACGACAAGGTACTGCCGCCGCGCCATGCGCTCTGGTGCGAAGACAGCCTGCTTTACGACGGCATCGACGACAAGACGCTGCTGGAAGCGATACGCGAGCATGCGGATGCCCCCTCCGGACAGGCCTTCAGTACCGTGATCGACAATGCGCGCGGACGCTTCTCGGTGCTTGTCGATCCGCTGATCCCCCCTCCCGCGCTGGTGGTGATTGGCAGCAGTGCCACGGCACGGGCGCTGCTTTCCCCGGCGCTTGGTCTGGGCTGGGTCGTTCATCTGGTCGACTTCGATGCCGATCGCCTGCGTGATGTTCCGGTGCCGGAGGGTACCCGCAAGCTCGTGTCGCATCCGGACGGACTGGTTGCATCCCTGGCACCGGATGCTGCGACTTCGGTGGTCGTGATGACCCACAATCTGGAAAAAGATGCCGAATATCTGGCCGCATTGCAGGGCATCCCGCTGACTTATCTTGGGCTGCTGGGCGCACGCGCTCGCGTGCGCCGTGTGCTGGCGCGCGCAGGGATCGAGGAAGCTGCTGTCCACGGCCCCGTCGGACTCGACATCGGCTCGGAAAGTCCTGCCGAGATCGCCCTGTCGATTCTCGCCGAGATCCTCGCCACGATCCGCCGGCGCCCGGGCGGACCGTTGCGCACAACGACGGGATCGTTCAATTGAATCCGCAGGCCGCCACCGGGGCAGGGCCGATCATCGCGCTGATGGCCGCAGGGGAAAGCCGCCGTTTCGGGGGCATCAAGCAACTGGCGGCAATCCACGGGCAGCCGATGTGCCGGTACCTGGCGTTACGGCTCCTGAGCCTGTCGTGTCCGCTGGTGGTGGTGACCGGTGCCCACGCCGGGGCCGTCGAACAGTCGCTGATCGATCTGCCGCTGCAGATCGTGCGAAACGACGACTGGCCACGTGGGCTGGGCAGCTCGATCGCCCGGGCGGCCCGTCATGTGCTCGAAGTCCATGCGCATGCGACAGGCCTTCTGGTATGTCTTGCCGACCAGCCATTGACCGCACCCGGACATCTGCAGCGCATGCTTGCACGTCATCGTGAACACGCGCATTCCATAATCGCCACGGGCCATGACGGCAGGACCGGACCGCCCGTGCTGTTTCCGCGCGACATGCTGGCCGAATTGGCCACATGGCAAGATGCCCGTGGCGCCCATGCACTGCTGGAACGCGAATCCGGGCGGGTCGAGGCATTGGACGCGCCGGAATCTCCGGATGTGGATACCCGCGAGGACCTGATGCGTGCAGTGTCGCTTCTCGATGATGCCCGCCATGGGCGGTTCCTTCCGTAAGGTGGATGGCACATCGCCGTCGATCGGTTTACATTGAAGTGCGAATCGTCAAAACCTCGAGGGCCGTGCGATGGAACTGGAAATCAACGGCAAGAGCTATCCGGTCGAGTCCGATGCCGACACACCACTGCTTTGGGTCCTGCGTGACGAACTGGGTCTGACCGGAACCAAGTACGGCTGCGGGATTGCCCAGTGCGGTGCCTGTTCGGTGCTGCTCGACGGCCGGGTGATCCGCTCCTGTGTCACCCCGGTGGCCGGCGTGGCGGGGCGGAAGATCACCACGATCGAAGGCGTCGAGGATGATCCTGCAGGACGGCGGGTGGTCGCCGCCTGGGTAGCCCATCAGGTGCCACAGTGCGGGTACTGCCAGTCCGGCCAGGTCATGGCCGCGACGTCGCTGCTCAAGCAGTCGCCGCAACCGGGCGATGACGAGATCGCCGCGGTCATGACCAACCTGTGCCGTTGCGGCACCTACAACGCGATTCATGCGACCGTCCGGGATCTTGTGAACGGCGGTCCTTCGCCCGAGGCCGAGAAGGCACGAGCCGAGGCGGCCCGGGCGAGCAACCGCGATGGGGGTGCCCACGCATGAACAATCCAGAAGAGATCGCCACCACACGCGAATTCTTTCCGTCCGGCGAACTCCCGGTCAATCTTTCGCGGCGCCGGTTCCTGCTGGCTTCGGCCGGCGTTTCCGCGGGCGCCTTCGTGCTGGGCCTCGGTCTTCCCCTCGGCAAGGCGCGCGCCTCGGGTGCATCGGAAGCCATGGCACCGGGAACCCGGGTTCCGGCCTTTCTCGAAATCCGGCCCGACAACCGCATCCGCTTTTACAGTCCATTCAACGAGGGTGGGCAGGGCGTATTCACCGCCATGGCCCAGATCGTCGGCGAAGAGATGGATGCCGATCCGGCAAGCTTCATCGTGGACAACGCCCCAACCGGACACCAGTTCCAGGTCGTGAACGGACGCATGCGCATCACCGGCGGCAGCATGTCGGTGCGCTCCAGCTACATGACGATGCGCAGACTCGGTGCACTGGCGCGCAGCATGTTGCTGCAGGCCGCCTCCAAGCGGTTGGGTGTTGCGGTCGACAAGCTCGATACCGAGCCGGGAAGGGTGGTGCATGCCGCCTCGGGAAAGAGCTTGACCTATGGCGAACTCGCGCCACAGGCGCTGGATCTTCCGGTTCCCGCTCCTGACAGCGTGAAGCTCAAGAATCCCGCGCAGTTCCGCTGGATCGGCAAGCCGGTCAAGCGCGTGGACGCCTACGCCAAATCGACGGGCAGGGCGCAGTACACCATCGACATCCGTGTCGAGGGCATGCTGCATGCAGCGGTACAGCACGCGCCGCGACTGGGCATGACGGTTGGCACGTTCCGCAACGAGGCTCAGCTGAAAGCCATGAAGGGCGTGCATTCGGTGCACCGTTTGCCCGGTGCTGTCGCGGTCGTCGCCGAACGATGGTGGGTGGCCCGCAAGGCAGTCGATGCCGCGCAAGTGGACTGGAAGGAAGCCGCGGCCGATGCTTCGGCGCGCGTCATGCCGGCCGACTTTTCGACCCAGGCTTACCGGGAACAGCTTCTTCGTGCCAAAGGTGAGGGCGAAACGGCAGAATCGGCAGGCCGTCCCGGCAAGGCACTGGACAACGCGCATACCGTGGTCGATGCCACGTACTGGAGCCAGTACCTGCATCACGCGCAACTGGAGCCACCCTCGACTCTGGCCCGGTTCCATGCCGACGGTTCGCTGGAAGTATGGGTGCCCAACCAGGCACCCGACATGTTCCAGGCCGACATCGCGAAGAAAACCGGGCTCGATCCGGACCGGATCACCGTGCATTCACCCATGCTCGGCGGTTTCTTCGGCCGCCATTTCCTCTACGGACCGGGCGTTCCCTACATGCAGGCGATCGAACTCGCCAGGGCCACGGGACGGCCTGTGAAATTGATCTGGAGTCGGGAACAGGAATTCCTGCGCGATCCGATGCGCCCCATGTCGGTGGTGCGCTTTCGCGGCGGACTTGACGCACGGGGTCTGCCGGTGGCCCTGGAAGCGGTCGCGGTCACCGAAGGTGCCAGTGAGGGCGTGGCCAACAAACGCCGCGGCAAGGTCGATTCCAGTGCGGTGGAAGGTCTTGCCGGCAAGGCCTACGCCATTCCCAACCGGCGTATTGCGCAGTTGTACATGAAGACCCCGGCGACACTTGCCTACTGGCGCTCGGTCGGCCACTCCATGAACGACTTCTTTTACGAGACGTTTCTCGATGAACTGGCCGACAAGGGCGGGCAGGACCCCTTCGAACTGCGGCTGCGGCTGCTTGAGGGCAATGCACGCCTGACGCACCTGTTGCGCGAACTGGCCGATCTTGCCGGGGACTGGAAACGAGGCCCGTTCACCGCGCCTGACGGTTCACGCCGTGCACGCGGCGTGGCCATGGCATCGCCGTTCGGCAGCCAGGCGGCGGCGATGGCCGAGGTCTCCATCGAGAACGGTCAGGTACGCGTCCACGATGTCTGGCAGGCCATTGACCCGGGCAGCATTGTCAATCCCGCCATCATCGAGGCGCAGGTCGCCAGTGCCGTATCGCTGGGGCTGTCCGAAACGCTGCTCGAGGAGACCGTCTACGAGCATGGCATGCCCGTGGCCCGCAATTTCGACAAGTACAGGATCCTGCCGCCTGATCGCATGCCGCGCGTCCATGTGCGCATTGTCGAGAGCGGCGCGAAGATGGGCGGCATCGGCGAACCGCCGCTACCGGCAACGCCACCCGCCGTGGTCAATGCCGTTTCCCACCTGATCGGCAGGCGCATCCGCAGCATCCCGTTGTCACAACACGAGTTCAAGACCTGAAGCGTGTGCCGCAGGCGTCAGCGTACAGCGGGAAGTGCATCAGGCGGCACGCCTGCATGCTCATGATAAATTGCGCATAATGTATATTATGTAAAATAGAGTACGTTCCTGTCATGCCAGTTCGGGGATGGCTTATGCCGACGCAGCATAATTTTTCGAGATCACACGAGTAACTACATGTATTCAGATGAAATATGTGCAAGAGCTCGCACTTCGCTTTCACATTTCATCTTGGATCAACCCTCGCATGAAACCAATCATGGAGGCTTGGGGTTGGGGGTATTAAGCTATGTAGCGTTTTGTTCAATACGGCGGGCCGGCATGTGCGTGGCGCGTCCACTCGAGGATTGACCGTTCATGCCCACGCCCCGTAATCCTGCCGACCGCCACACACATGACGATCGGCAAACCCGCCGTACCTGGATCGGACTGCTTTTGCTGGCCCTCGTCCTCGGGTTTGCCTTCCAGGGCACGCGTGCGCTGTGGAACACGGACGAGGGCCGCTATACCGGCGGCGCGCTGCAGATGCTCGATTCGGGAAACTATCTTGCGCCGGCCTACAGCGACGATCGCAGCAACTTCACCAAGCCGCCGATGACCTACTGGGCGATTGCGGCATCCGTGGAGGTCTTCGGTCGCAATACCTGGGCTGTTCGTGCTCCCAATGCATTGGCCTTCGTGTTGACCGTACTGCTGGTGCTGGCCATGGCGCGTGTGTTGATGCCGGATCGCGCGTGGCTCCCACCGCTCATCTATGCCACGTTTCTCGGGCCGTTCTTTGCCGCCAACGTGGCCAGCACGGATACCTTACTCACCCTGTTCGAGGCTCTGGCGATGTACGGCCTGATCCGGGCATACTTCGGATCGCCATCGTTGCCCATGGCGCCCCGCAAGGGGATCGCCCTGATGTGGCTGGGCTTCGGACTTGCCTTTGTCACCAAGGGCCCGCCGGGTCTGCTGCCCTTGCTGGGCGCCTTGCCATTCATTGCAAGACAGGGAGGATGGGCAGGTGTCAGGCGTTTGTTCTGGCTCCCGGGTCTGGCCATTTTCCTCGTGACCGGCCTGCTCTGGTATGCCGTGGTGATGGCTCGATATCCGGGTTTGCTCGATTACTACCTCAAGGACGAGGTGTACGATCGCATCTTCACCGGCATCCACAACCGCAACCCGCAGTGGTATGGATGGATACGCGCCTACGGTCCGGTGTTTCTGGTCGGTACCCTGCCCTGGTGGGTGCCGCTGGGCAGGGGCCTGCTTGGCTTGTTGTCTGTCGACCGCTGGAAACAGGCGTGGAGGCAGGCCTCCCCTTCCCTGTTCCTGCTGCTGTGGTTCCTGATTCCGCTGCTCGTGTTCTGCGTGGCCAAGTCGCGCCTGTCGGTCTATGTGCTGCCGCTGTTCGTGCCGCTGGCCCTGATGCTGGCGCGCAGCGTGCGCCCCGCGTTCAATCTTGCCTCCTGGCAGCAGAAAATGGTGCTGGCGCTTTGGATCGTGGTCATGCTGGTGATCAAGGCCGGCGTGTCTTATCTGGGTGACCCACGTGCCGATGACCAGGTTCGTGCGGCAGAACTTGGCGCACTGGTCAATCCGCAATCCTACAAGGCCCTGAGCTTCGTGCAGGACACTTCGCATGGCGTGAAGATCGAGGAACACACTCCCTGGGGATTGCGCCTGTACATGAACATGCCGGTGTATGGCATTGCCTGGAACGGTGATGCGGCTATCGGGCAGGCCTGTACCGAACTGCGTCGTCATGGCAGCGTGCTGTTCGTACTCGATCGCGAGATCAACGTCGCGACCTTCCGTCAGGACCTGGCAGATTGCCCGCAGGTCAGCTCCAGTGCCGAAGGCACCTGGCGTCGGCGCGGGGTGGTCCGTGCCTGGCAAACCGGCCATTCTGGTGTCCTGCCGTCTGACAACGGGCAAGCTGATACGCCATGATTCGCATCAAACGGGCCGACCGCCTGATTGCCACCAGCGTGATCGGTTCAATCCTCATCGTCTGGCTGGTGCTGACCGGCTTTGATGCCCTCAACCAGCTGGTACGGCAATTGTCGCGCGTGGGTGAACACGGTTACACCGTCACCGACGCCCTGCTGTTCATCGTCCTGACCCTGCCCCGCCGCCTCTACCAGCATTTTGGCAGCGCAGCGCTGATCGGCGGCCTGCTCGGGCTTGGCGGCCTGGCGGCATCGGGGGAACTGACGGCGCTGCGTGCTGCCGGCATGTCGAAATTCCGCATCGTGCTTTCGGTCGTCCTGGCGACGGGTGCGCTCGCGCTGCTGGTGATGCTGATGGGCGAGACACTCGGGCCGGTGGGCGACCAGCGGGCCAATGCGCTGCAATTGCAGTCGCGTTCGGGACGGATCGCACTGAGTTACGGCAGCGGGCTGTGGGTGAAGGAGGGGCCGCAGTTCATCAATGCCCGGTACGCCGTGGCGATTCGGAATCCGAACGGTGCCGATTCGATCCGTCTGCTGGATGTCCGTGAATACACCATTGCCGATGACGGTCAGCTCACCCGTTTCCTGCGTGCCCGCGATGCCACCAGGGACAAGGGCAGCTGGACTCTTCATCAGGTCAGGGACAGTCGTGTCGACGACCAGCGTGTGCAGACCTCGACGGTGGACTCCATGCCCTGGCACACCGACCTGGATCCCGAAGTCCTCAAGCAGTCGCTGGTGCATCCGGAGTACCTGTCGATGCCGGACCTGCTTCGCAACATGCATTACCTGTCCGCCAACGGGCTCAATTCGGCGCCGTATGCCAATGCCTTCTGGGGACATGCCCTGTTCCCGCTCAATGTACTGGCGCTGGTCTTCTGTGCCATGCCCTTTGCCTTTGGCAGCGTGCGTTCGGGGGGGCTGGGCCGGCGCATTTTCATCGGCATGCTGCTGGCCATCGGCTGGTATTTCCTGCAGCGCGTGATCACCAACATGGGCATGGTCTACGGCGTACCGGCCCTGCTTGCCAATCTGATTCCGTCGTTGTTCCTGATCGCGCTTGCCAGCGTGTATTTCCGCCGCCAGCATTGAGGATCATCCGGGCTCGTGGCGCGCTATGCGGATACCGGCCGATTCCAGGTGCCGACGCAGCGTTTGCGCCAGCGTGCCGGCATCGTCACGGTCGCCGTGGATACACAGGGTATCGGCCTTGAGGGAAAGCATTTTTCCGGTGCCGGTGACAACGCCCTGCCCCTGTGCCAGGCGCACGGCCTGTGAAGTCACTGCCTCCATGCCGTGAAGACTGGCGCCAGGTTCGCTACGCGGCATGAGCGTGCCGTCATCGCGGTAGGTGCGATCGGCAAAGACTTCGTGACATACCTCCAGCCCCATGGATGCGGCCATCCTGAGCCACGGGCCCTGGGAGCGGCCAAACACATACAGACGGGCGTCCACATCGCGGATGGCGCGTGCCGTGGCTTCGGCGAGTGCGGAGTCTTCATCGAGCATGTGATAGAGCGCCCCGTGCGGCTTGACGTGCCGCAGGCGTGCGCCCTGCGTGTGTGCCACGGCGGCAAGCGCGCCGATCTGCACCACGGTGATGTCATAGGCGGCCTGAGGGTCAAGCGCCATCCTGCGCCTGCCGAACCCTGCAAGGTCAGGCAGGCCCACGTGCGCACCGATGGCCACGTCGGCAGCAACTGCGGCGGCGACTGTCCGACGCATCACCGACGCATCACCGGCATGAAAGCCGCAGGCAATGTTGGCCGAGCTTATGCAGGGCATGACGGCCTCGTCAGCACCCATGTTCCAGGCGCCGAACGATTCGCCCATGTCGCAATTGAGGTCGATGCGATGCATGAATCTCAGTCCAGTCGGGCAGCGATGCGCATGCACAGATCATCAAGCGAACGCTGTTGAACGGCAAGGGCGCGGCGCGCATCGTCCAGTTCCGTCCACACAAAGCGCAGACTTTGCCCGGGGCGGCATTGCGCCAGGCGTGGCAGGTCGGCTGCGGCCAGCTGGGCAATGCGTGGATAGCCTCCGGTTACCGGATGTTCGCACCCAAGGACAATCGGCTGTCCGTTCGCGGGCAGTTGCATTACGCCCGCGACGACGCCTTCACTGATGCACTCGCACCGATGCGCAAGCTGCAGCGGATGATCGCTTTCAAGGCGCACTCCGGTACGGTTGCTGCGGCTGGATACATGAAAGACCTCCTCCGCCAGCCGCATCCGGTCCGAAGCGCGCAGGTCCCGGGTATGCCGCGCGGGCATCAGTCGCAGCGGTGCGTTTTCGGAGGGGCTTTGAAACCATGGCCGCGGGTCGAGTGACCAGGACCGGTTGATCTTCAGGGAACGGCGTGTCCGCCCGGTCGGCAGTCGATCTCCCGGCTGCAGGGCCCGTCCGGACAGCGGCCCCAGTCCTGCATTGAGGTCGGTGCTGGTACTGCCAAGACAGGGTGTGATGTCAAAACCACCCTCGACGGACAGATAGCTGCGGCAACCCTCGGATACGGCGCCGAGAGTGATGATATCGCCGGTGGTGCACCGCACCGGACGCCACATGGGCATGGCCTCACCGTTACGGCGAGCCATCGGCAACGGTGCGCCGGTCAGCGCCAGTGTCAGGTCGGCGTGCAGGCGAATGCGCGGGCCCTGCAGGGTGATTTCCAGCGCACAGGTCCCGGCATCGTTGCCGACAAGCGCGTTGGCCAGCCGCCAGGCCGGCAGGTCGGCAGCGCCGGAACGACCAATGCCCAGGTGTGCAAGGCCGGGGCGACCGACGTCCTGGAGACTGCTTTGCAAGCCCGGCTCGATGATTTCGATCATGTGCCCTGCCCGTCTTGCATGTGCACCATCCGTGTCTTGTCGACAGGAAAGAACCGCACACGGTCCCCTGGCAAGAGACGGCATGGATGCCGTGGATCGGAGGGGTCGAACATGCGCAAGGGCGTGCGTCCGATCAATTGCCATCCACCGGGCAAGGCCGTGGGATAGATTCCGGTCTGCTCACCGCCAATGGCCACCGACCCGGCCGGTACACATGTGCGTGGGTCGTCCCGACGCGGTACGGCCAGCACCGGATCCAGACCGAGGAGATAGGCGAAGCCGGGCGCGAACCCGAGCATGGCCACGCGGTATTCCGGTGCATGATGTCGTCGCACCACCTCTTCGATATCCAGCCCCGTGACGGCAGCGACTGCTTGCAGGTCGGGGGCGCAGTCGGCTTCGTAACACACCGGGATGCGGTGTTGTCTGGATGGGGCAAGGTTCGAAGCACAGGATGCTTCGTCGTTTTCGATCAGTGAGGCGACGGCTCGGGCCATCGACTCGATCGTGGCTCCGGCCGACTGCAAGGCGCCCGCGTCGAAGCGAACAAGCAGGCTGGCATAGGCTGGGACGAGATCTTCCAGGGCCGGTAGAGAAGCGCTGCGAAGCCGGTCTGCAAGTTGGTGCACCCGCGCGTTGACGGGCATGCTGATCGACTCGCCGAGTCGTACCAGCAACGCCTGTTCGCTCAGAAATTCCAGATCCGCCTGCATGCCCGCATGGTACTACTGCACTGGCACGCTGACCGACGCAGACATCATCTGCGCCCACGGAAAAAAGTCTGCAGCATGGCCGCGGACTCTTCGGCCATCAGGCCGGATGCAACCTCGATCCGATGGTTGTGCCGGTCCGAGACCAGGGTGTCGAACACGCTGCCTGCCGCTCCGGTCTTGGGGTCGCGGGCAGCGTAGACCACTCTTGCGATGCGTGCATGCACCATGGCCATTGCGCACATCGCGCAAGGTTCCAGCGTCACGTACAGCGTACTGCCGGGGAACCGGTAGTTGCCCAGGTGTTTGCCTGCCGCACGCAAGGCGACGATCTCGGCGTGCGCCGTCGGATCGTGCAGGGTGATGTTGCGATTCCAGCCCTGCCCCAGCACGACCTCGTCCTTGACCAGCACGGCGCCGACCGGAACCTCGTTTTCGGCATCACGCGCATGCGCGGCAAGATCCAGGGCCTGGCGCATCCAGCGAGCCTCGCGTTCGTCGAAGACCGCAGAGGTGTTCAGGGACATGCCGCATCTTCCGGGCAGCGGGCCGGTGGCTCTGCGTCATGCAGACGTGTGAAATGGGAAACAAGCGAATAAAGATGGACAAACAACATGATGAAATTCGTGTAAATATATGATTATTAGTGTTTATTCAATAGAAAATTGGAGCGAAAGTGAGCCGGTCGAATTGCCATCGAATACGCCCTGACCGGTGCAAATGCTTCTGAAGCGCATGCACACGGAAGAATGCCTTGCCGTGAATGATAAGGGATGCAGCCATGCTATCGGCGATCTTGGGGCTCGCCTGTCACACACGCATCGTGGCGTGCAGGGCGCGCAAGGCATCCAGTCCGATCCGTGGCCCCCGTGCTCCGGGCCAGTCGGGTGCCGTATCCAGATCGTCGACCACGGCAGCAGCACCTGGAAACGCAGCTCGGCGGAAATAGGCACTGCGGGTGACCAGACAGGCCAGGTGTGCGTGACGGGCAGCCGCCAGACCGGCCGGCGAGTCCTCGACTGCAAGGGCCTCGGAAGCATCGATGCCCAGACGGTGCAATGCGACGTGGTATACCTGAGGATCGGGTTTCTTGTTCGGAGCATCCTCGGCACAGGCAATGGCATCGAAACGCGTTTCCCAGCCCTTGCCGAACAGGCGCGGAAACAGCGCGTCGAGATTGCCGCGCCCGGTTGTCGTGGCGATGGCCAGCCTGACCCCCTCGTTGACACTGGCTTCGGGCAGCCGCAACACCCCGCGACGTGCAGATATTCCGCCCTGTTCCACCACATCGGCATAGGCCCGGTTCTTGCGTCGATGCAATGCAGCGGCCAGCGCATCGCGTTCGCTTGTCTCGACTGGAGCATCGTCCCGTGTATCGATGTAGGCTCGAATGCGTTCCCGCCCGCCGGAAATGCGCAGCCAGCGGCCATACGTCGGCACGTCCCAGTGCCAGTCGAGTCCTTGCGCTGCAAAGGCCCGGTTGAAGGCCACGCGATGGCCGTCACGCTCGGTCTCGGCCAGGGTACCGTCGACATCGAAGATCAGTGCGCGCAAGGCCTTCGTCTTGCTCATGGTTCCTTCCATTTGATCGAGCAACCCAGCGACGGGTACTGGGGTTCGGCAGGCGATCGACCCTGGGCGATACGACGCATGGCGTCAAGCAATTCGCGTGGGGCATCTTCGACAGGCTCCTTTCTGCCCGCATCGAGTCGGCCGCGATAGCGTAGATGCAATTGCGCGTCATAGCCGAAGAAATCAGGTGTGCACACGGCGTCGTATGCGCGGGCAACATCCTGCATCTCGTCATGAAGATAGGGCAATGGCCAGTCCCTTGCGGCTTCGACCATCCTGTCGTAACTGTCTTCGGGATAGGCCCGGGCATCGTTCGGGTTGATGGCAATGAACCGGACGCCGTGGTCGAGCAACGTCCTTGCATCGTCCAGCATCCGCGGCAACACGGCCTGCACATAGGGGCAATGGTTGCAGATGAATGCAATCACCGTGCCCCGCTCGCCTCGCAGTTCCTGAAGACTGTGCATCTTCCCGTCCGTGCCGCGCAGGGTGAAGGAGGGGGCCGCGGTGCCCAGCGGAACGGGTGTGCTCTCGACTGCCATGGGGTGCTCCTCAGCGATATTTTTCGGCCATGGACTCCATGGTAACCGGACGAATCGTCGCCGCGTGTCCGGCGCACCCGAAGGCCTCGAATCGCTGCTTGCAGATGTCCCTGGCCGCTTCGCGTGCGGCCGCCATGGCCTTGCGTGGATCGAAATCGGATGCCTTCTGCGCCAAGTGCCGGCGCATGGCGCCGCTCATCGCCAGGCGGATGTCGGTATCGATGTTCACCTTGCGCACGCCGCTGCGTATGCCGCGGGCAATCTCCTCCACCGGCACGCCATAGGTTTCCTTGATTTCGCCACCGAATTCGCGGATGACGGCCAGCCATTCCTGGGGCACGCTGGAGCTGCCGTGCATCACCAGATGCGTGTTCGGCACGGCGGCGTGGATCCGCGCAATGCGTTCGATATCGAGGATATCCCCGGTGGGTTGACGGGTGAACTTGTAGGCGCCGTGACTGGTGCCGATGGCGATGGCCAGCGCGTCCACGCCGGTCTGCGCCACGAAATCCTTCGCCTGCTCGGGATCGGTCAACAGCATGTCGTGACTGAGCTTGCCTTCGGCACCGACGCCGTCTTCTTCGCCCGCCTCGCCGGTTTCCAGGGACCCCAGACAGCCGAGTTCGCCCTCGACCGAAACGCCGACCCAGTGCGCGAAACGGCAGACTTCCCGTGTGACCTCGACGTTGTATTCGTACGAGGATGGCGTTTTGGCATCTTCCTTGAGCGAGCCGTCCATCATCACGCTGGTGAACCCGGATCTGATCGATGTCTGGCATACCGAGGGCGATGCGCCATGATCCTGATGAAGGACCACCGGGATGTCGGGATGCGCTTCCACCGCGGCCTGGACCATGCGACGCAGATAGGCCTCGCCGGCATAACTTCGTGCGCCGGCGGAAGCCTGCAGGATGACCGGTGCGTCGACTTCCTGGGCTGCTTCCATGATGGCCTGGATCTGTTCCATGTTGTTGATGTTGAAGGCTGGCACGCCATAGTCGTGTTCGGCGCCGTGATCCAGCAGCTGGCGAAGGGAAATGAGGGCCATGGGCAGTCTCCTTTGAAAATACGGATCAGTCGGGCATTGCGCGGCGAACCGGCTCGCCCCGACTGTCAGCGCGGTTATCGAGTACCGAATCGACCAGTGCCGTGAAGCTTTCGAACAGCCGCGAAGGATGTTCGCGTGCGATGGGGGTACCTGCGTTGTAGCCCCAGGGCACGGCCCAGTCGGCTATCCCGGCATTGCGTGCAGCGGCCAGATCGGTGGCCGAATCGCCCACATGCACGGCCTGCTCCGGTGTGACGCCGAATTTCGCAAGCACATGTTCGAGTACCCGTCCGTCGGGTTTTTTCCAGGCCAGGCTGTCTCCACCTACCAGCAACTGAAAGGCATCGCGCAGACCGCAGGCTTCGAGCACACGCTCGGCATGACGCTGTTCCTTGTTGGTGACGCAGGCCAACGCCACGCCGTGGTCGCGCAGCCTTTGCATGGCCTCGCTGCACCCCGGATAAGGGCTTCCGGTGGTGCCTGCCGTTGCGGCATAGTGCTGTTCGAACCGATGCAGGACGGTTTCGGTATCGAGCGTGCTTGCCGGATCAACATGCGTCAGCAGACGTCGCATGAGCACATGTGAACCACCACCGATCAAGGCTTCGATTTCCGCCAATGGGCGTGGATCGATATCGAAGTCACGCAAGGTCCGGTTGACCGCCTCGGCAATCTCGCCACCGGTTTCCACCAGGGTGCCGTCGAGGTCGAAACTGATCATGCTGATCATGCTCCGTACACCTCCCGAATCCGTTCGGCTATCGCGACCGGAGTCAGGCCGAAGTGTTCGAATACCTGGGGGCCGGGTGCCGACTCGCCGAAACGGTCGACGCCGATGGCTGCCGTGCAGCCATACGGACCCCAGGTACGCGTGACACCGGCCTCGATGCCGACCCGCGGCAAGCCGCCGAGGACTTTTTCGCGGTAGTTCGCCGGTTGCCGGTCGAAACGCGTGGCGCAGGGCATGGACACCACACGAACGGTGATGCCCTCTTTGGCCAGAAGCCTCGTCGCTTCCATCGCCAGACTGACCTCGGAGCCGCTTGCCAGCACCGTCACATGCGCATGGTCGGGATCGTGCAATACGTAAGCGCCACGCGCGATGGCTGCCCGTTTTGCGTTCCCGTGAGCTTGCGCAGGCAAGGCCTGGCGGGACAACAGCAAGGCCGACGGCCTGTCGGGCGAGCTCAGGGCCTCGCTCCAGGCAACCGCGGTCTCGACCAGATCGCACGGACGCCAGACATCAAGATGGGGTATCAGGCGCAGGCTCGCGGCATGCTCGATGGGCTGGTGCGTGGGTCCGTCCTCGCCGAGGCCGATCGAATCATGCGTGAAGACATGGATCACGCGCACACGCATCAGGGCGGCCATGCGGATGGCGTTGCGGCTGTAGTCGCTGAAGGTGAGGAAGGTGCCGCCGTAGGGTATGAAACCGCCATGCAGGGCCAGGCCGTTCATGATGGCAGCCATCCCGAACTCGCGCACGCCGTAATGGATGTGACGCGCGCCGGCGTCCGGGAAGTCGGTCAGATTGGATCCGGTCAGGTCCGCGCTTCCACCCAGCATTTCCTCCAGTTGCGGCGCCAGCTCAGCCAGTACCATGTGTGAAGCCTTGCGCGTGGCCAGTGCCTGTGTGTCGGCAAGTGCATGGTTGAGCAATGTGTCCGTGATTGAAGTCCAGGAGTCGGGCAAGGTGCCCGCCATGCGCCGCTCGAAGCTGTCCGCCAGCGCGGGGAACGTGTCGCGGTAGGCGTCCAGACGTTTCCGCCATGCCTTTTCATCCCGGGTACCGCGCTCGCGCGCGTCCCACTCCGCCCGCACGGATTCGGGAACTTCGAAGGGCGCATGTGGCCAGCCCAGCGCCGTACGGACAGCCTCGATTTCCTCCTCGCCCAGCGGTTCGCCATGGGCCCGGGCAGTGCCTGCACGGTGTGGGGCGCCGGCTCCGATGGTGGTGCGGCACACGATCAGCGTGGGCTTGTCGCGGCTCTTGCGCGCGGTGGCGATAGCTGTCTCCACGGCACCGATGTCATGCCCGTCCACGGGACCGATGACCTGCCATCCACAGGCACGAAACCGCATTGCCGTATCGTCGCGGAACCAGCCTTCCACCGCGCCGTCGATGCTGATGCCGTTGTCGTCGTACAGCGCAATCAACTTGTTGAGTCCCCAGACGCCGGCCAGGGACAGGGCCTCGTGACTGATGCCCTCCATGAGGCAGCCGTCACCCAGGAATACATAGGTATGGTGATCGACGATGTCATGGCCTGGGCGGTTGAACTCGAGGGCCAGCCGTTTTTCGGCCAGCGCCATGCCGACCGCATTGGTGATGCCCTGCCCCAGCGGACCGGTCGTGGTTTCCACGCCGGGGGTCAGTCCGTATTCGGGGTGCCCGGGCGTCTTGCTGTGCAACTGGCGGAACTGTGCAATGTCCTCGATGGACACGTCGTACCCGCTCAGGTGCAACAGCGCATACAGCAGCATCGAGGCATGCCCGTTGCTGAGCACGAAGCGGTCGCGGTCGGGCCATTGCGGGTTCGCCGGGTTGTGCTTCAAATGCGAGCACCACAGTGCAACGGCCATTTCCGCCATGCCCATCGGCGCACCGGGATGGCCCGATCGGGCTTTCTGTACCGCATCCATGGCCAGAGCCCGCAGCACGGTGGCCCGTACATCGTGTGAAGGCTGCCCGCGGCGCACGGGGTCATGGCTTGCGCCGGCCATCAGTTCGCTCCCAGCGCGCGCTTGCGGCGTTCCATCATGCGCCAGATGAACGGGGTCAGGATCAGTTGCATGGCCAGTTCCATCTTCCCGCCGGGTACCACGATGGTATTGGCACGCGACATCCACGAATCGTGGATCATGTTGAGCAGGTACTGGAAATCGATTCCCTTGGGGTTGCGAAAGCGGATGATGCATGCGCTTTCATCGGCGGTGGGGATGTCGCGCGCGATGAAGGGGTTGGATGTGTCGACCACCGGTACGCGCTGGAAATTCACGTCGGTGCGGGAAAATTGCGGACAGATGTAATGCACGTAATCGGGCATCCGCCGGAGGATGGTGTCAGTGACCGCTTCGGCGGTATAGCCGCGCACATGCTTGTCGCGCCACAGTTTCTGGATCCATTCCAGATTGATCACCGGCACCACGCCGATCAGCAGGTCCGGATGCTGAGCCACGTCGACCTCGGGCGTGGTGACCGCACCATGCAAACCTTCATAGAACAGCAGTTCGGTATCGGGCGGCAGGTCCTCCCAGGGCGTGAAAGTGCCCGGTTCCTGCTTGTAGGGTGCGGCTTCCGTGGGGTCATGCAGGTATTTGCGCACCTTGCCCGAACCGGATGCGGCATAGCTTCGGAACAGTTCCTCGAGCTCCTCGAAGAGATTGTTTTCCGGCCCGAAATGGCTGAAGTTGTGGTTTCCGGCTGCTTCGGCTTCGGCCTGGCGCTTGCGCATCTCCTTGCGATCGAATCGATGGAAACTGTCGCCTTCGATGATGGCTGCGCGGATCTTCTCGCGGCGGAAGATGTTCTGGAACGTGCGCGTGACCGAAGTGGTTCCGGAGCCGGACGATCCGGTGATGGCAATGATGGGGTGACGTTCAGACATGGCGGTCAGGTCCTTGATGGAGAGGTTCTGCAGCGCGGTCAGTCGCGGAAAAGGCCACGTTCGACGAACAGGGGAATGGGTGCGTCACGGGATGTGCCTTCGCGGTGGTAGCGTTCGATGCGTTCAACCTCGTTCTTCGAGCCGAAGATCAGGCCGATGCGCTGGTGCAGGGCTTCGGGCATCACGTCCAGCATCGCCTGCCTTCCGGTGCTGGCCCGGGCACCGGCCTGCTCCATGACGAATCCGATCGGATTAGCCTCATAGAGCAGGCGCAGGCGACCGGGATTTCCCGGATTACGAGTGTCGCGCGGATACATGAAGACTCCGCCGCGCATCAGGATGCGATGCGCTTCGGCCACCATGCTGGCGATCCATCGCATGTTGAAATCCTTGCCGCGCGGACCGGTCCTTCCTGCCAGGCATTCGTCCACGTAACGTTTGACGGGAGGCTCCCAGAAACGTGCATTGGAAGTATTGATGGCAAATTCCTGCGCATCCTCGGCAACCCGCAAATCCGGGTGTGTGAGCTTGTATTCGCCCAGGGAGGGATCGAGGGTGAAACCGACAACGCCGTTGCCCACGGTGAGCACGAGCATGGTCGCCGGACCATAGAGCGCATATCCGGCCGCCACCTGCCTTGCACCGGGCTGCAGGAAATCGGCCTCGGTGACATCACGCCCGCTTGACACCACATCATCCGGCGCACGCAGGATCGAGAAAATGCTGCCGACGGTGACATCGACATCGAGGTTGCTCGACCCGTCCAGTGGATCGAATACCAGCAGGTACTTGCCGCGCGGATATTCACCCGGAATCTGGTAGGGATCGATCATTTCCTCCGACACCATGCCGGCAAGGTGCCCTGACCATTCGGCCAGCGACACGAAGATTTCGTTGCTGACCACATCCAGCCGTTTCTGGACTTCACCCTGTACATTCACTTCACCGCCACGCCGCATGCCTGCATCTTCGCCGAGCTTGCCGTAGGCCACCTGGCGCGCGATGGCCTTGCAGGCGATCGACACATCCAGGATCAGCGCATTGAGCTCGCCGCTGGCCGACGGGAAGCGGCGGCGCTGCTCGATGAGATACTGCGTAAGGGTCGGGCGCTTGGACAGTGGCATGGCAGTCTCTTATTGGCTGTCGTGGAAGCGGGGGATCGGCGCCAGGGATCCAGCCCGGTCATTCATGCGAGTGCTCGCCTGGGGCATTCCGGCGCACTCAGTGCTTCGACCCTTCGGCAAACACGCGACTGGCCAGCAGGTCCTGCGGCAGCAGCGTTGTCAGGTCCTCGCGGTCGAGTTCCCTGTCAGGGGCGGCAAACAGGCGGCTGGCCTGGCGCAGCCGGGCACGGTCGAGCGCATTGCGCACGCTGCGTGCGTTGGCAAAATGGGGTTGCTCGATGCGGCGCTCCAGGTAGCGGTGAAAGACTTCGGCAGCGCCATCTCCGAAGCGGTAATGGCGTTGTGCAAGCATGCGTTCTGCAATCCTGTGCAGTTCGTCCACGCTGTAGTCGGGAAAATCGAGATGATGCGCAATGCGTGAGCTCATTCCCGGATTGGACTTGAAGAAGGTATCCATGCGGTCCTTGTAGCCGGCAAGGATCACCACCAGGTCGTCGCGCTGGTTTTCCATCACCTGCAGCAGGATCTCGATGGCCTCCTGCCCGTAATCGCGTTCGTTTTCCGGGCGGTACAGGTAGTAGGCCTCGTCGATGAACAGCACGCCGCCCATGGCTTTTTTCAAGACCTCCTTGGTCTTGGGCGCGGTATGGCCGATGTATTGCCCCACCAGGTCGTCGCGCGTGACGGCCACCAGATGCCCCTTGCGCACGTAACCCAGGCGGTGCAGGATCTCGGCCATGCGCAGCGCCACCGTGGTCTTGCCAGTCCCCGGGTTGCCGGTGAAGCTCATGTGCAAGCTCGGCGTTTCCGCCGCAAGGCCGACATTCATGCGCAGCTTGTCGATCACCAGCAGGGCCGCGATGTCGCGAATGCGCTGCTTGACCGGAACCAGGCCGACCAGGTCGCGATCCAGTTCCTCGAACACGGACTCCACCTGGCTCTCGGCCAGTACCTGCGCCACCGTGCGTGCGTTGCCGAGTGATGGCTGGTCGACGGCAGCAGGGGCAACTTCCGCAGGTTCGGGGGACGCCGTTGCCTGGCCGGGAATGCGGTATTCGGGTGCCGCCATGTCAGTGCCCTCCGGCAAGTTCGCGGCGCATGGCCGAAATCACGGTGCCGTAGTCGTCCTGCCCGAAAATCGCGCTTCCCGCCACGAAGGTGTCGGCTCCGGCATCGGCTGCGCTGCGGATGTTGTCGACCTTGATGCCGCCGTCCACTTCCAGGCGAATTTCCCGGCCGCTGGCGTCGATGACGTGCCGGATCTTTTCGATCTTGCGCAAGGCCGTATCGATGAAACGCTGACCGCCAAATCCCGGGTTGACCGACATGACGAGCACCAGGTCGAGGCGCTCGAGTTCCCATTCCAGGACGTCCAGTGGCGTGGCCGGGTTGAACACCATGCCGGCCTTGCAACCGGCTTCGTGGATCGATTGCAGGGTCCGGTCGATGTGCCGGCTGGCCTCGGGATGAAAGCTGACGAGATCGGCACCGGCCTGGGCAAACGCGACAGCCAGTGCATCGACCGGTTCGACCATCAGGTGCACGTCGAGTGTGGCCGGAGCGCCATCGGGTTTGCGACAGTACGGCTTGAGCGCCTGCGCCACCATCGGACCCATGGTGAGGTTAGGCACGTAGTGATTGTCCATCACATCGAAATGTACCCAGTCCGCGCCGGCCGCCAGCACGGCCCGGACCTCTTCGCCCAGGCGGGCGAAGTCGGCCGAAAGGATCGAGGGGGCGATGACAGGGCTGAGTTTCATGCGTGATCTTCATCCGACGTGAACGGCGTACTGCAGGCCCCATACACGCCAATGGCGTATCCGGACTCGCACGTCCGTGCCCGCAAACGGGTGAACGCAGCTTTCAATAGCGTTCACCTTCCGGTTTATCGCCGGCGTAGGAACGTACCGTGTAGCGCATGTTGCGACCGTCGCTTTCCTGCCGGAGCAGGCCGAAGCCGGGTTCGTTTTCCGGTCGGTTGACGATGAAATTCATCGCGATGGACTCGATGCTGCGTGTGGCATCGAAGGCCACCAGACGGATGTAGTGGCGAGGGAACGTCTTGCGGCAGTTGTTGACTTCCATCAGGATGCCGGCTGCATCGCGCAGGTCGAACATGGGCATGCCGAACATTTCCCAGAACGTGTTGCGTGGATGCGGATCGTCGGTATATTCGACGCTCCACGAATAACCCTTGTCGAGACCGTATTGGATCTGCGCGCTGATTTCGGCATCGTTGAGGTCGGGTAGAAAGCTGAACTGGCCCTGGGTGATACGGCCAACGGGATTGGTCATCATGGTGTCTTCTCCTCAGGCGACGTCGGGGGTCACTGCAAAATCGCTGGTGTCGGTGCTGGCGTAGTTGAAGGTGACGTCCTTCCATACATCCAGCGCCTGCTTGAGCGGCGTGCAAGACTTGGCGGCCTGCTGCAGGATGTCGAGGCCCTCGTTGACGATGTCCCTGCCCTCGTTGCGCGCCTTGACCATGGTCTCGAGCGCAACCCGGTTGGCCACGGCACCCGCCTGGATGCCGGCCGGGTGACCGATGGTTCCACCACCGAACTGCAGGATCACGTCGTCTCCAAACAGGTCGAGCAACTGGTGCATCTGCCCGGCGTGAATGCCCCCCGAGGCCACGGGCATGACCTTCTTGAGGTCGGCCCAGTCCTGGTCGAAGAAGATGCCGCGCGGAAGGTCGGTTCGCGTGTAGCTGTCGCGGCATACGTTGTAGTAGCCCTGCACGGTCAGCGGATCGCCTTCGAGCTTGCCCACGGCAGTACCGGCATGGATGTGATCGACGCCTGCCAGGCGCATCCACTTGGCAATCACGCGGAAGCTCACGCCATGGGTCTTCTGGCGTGTGTAGGTGCCGTGACCGGCGCGGTGCAAGTGCAAAACCATGTCGTTCCTGCGTGCCCAGTTGCTCATCGACTGGATCGCCGTGTAGCCCACCACCAGATCGATCATGACGACCACACTGCCCAGTTCCCGGGCGAAATCGGCGCGCTCGTACATGTCTTCCATGGTGGCGGCTGTGACGTTCAGGTAGCAGCCCTTGACCTCGCCGGTCGCGGCGCTGGCCTTGTTCACGGCATCCATCACGTACAGGAAGCGGTCACGCCAGTGCATGAAGGGCTGCGAATTGATGTTCTCGTCGTCCTTCATGAAATCGAGACCACCCTTCAGGCCTTCGTAGATCACGCGGCCATAATTGCGTCCTGAAAGCCCCAGCTTGGGCTTGGTCGTGGCCCCCAGCAGCGGACGGCCGAACTTGTCCAGGCGTTCGCGTTCGACGATCAGGCCCGTCGGCGGGCCCTTGAAGGTCTTCACGTACGCCACCGGGATGCGGATGTCTTCAAGGCGCAAGGCCTTGAGCGGCTTGAAACCGAATACGTTGCCGATGATGCTGGCCGTCAGGTTGGCGATCGAGCCTTCCTCGAACAGGATCAGGTCGTAGGCGATCCACGCAAAGAACTGCCCCGGCGCCCCGGGTACCGGCTCGACCTTGTAGGCCTTGGCGCGATAACTGTCGCAGGCCGTCAGGCGGTCGGTCCAGACCACGGTCCAGGTGGCCGTGCTGGATTCACCGGCCACGGCTGCTGCGGCTTCAACCGGGTCGACGCCGTCCTGCGGCGATATGCGAAACAGACACAGGACATCGGTGTCCTTGGGCTCGTACTCGGGCTGCCAGTAGCCCATCTGGCGGTATTTGAGAACCCCTGCCGAATAGCGTTTCCTGGCGTTGGCGGTGATATCGGTGGCTTCGGCATGAATTTCGGTGGCGCTCATGGCGGTTCCTCGGCGGTCTGCTGTCGGGGATCCACTCTTTTGCATCTCACAAAATAAGTAAAGTCAGATTATCTTTTCTTCCAATTCATGAAATACTTAATCAATGAAGCTCAGTTTCCGCCAATTGCGCGTGTTCGTCGAAGTGGCAAGGCGTGGCAGCGTGCAGGCCGCCGCCGCGGCGCTGCACATCACACCGCCCGCAGTCTCCATGCAAATCAGGGAGTTGGAGCATCAGGTCGGGATGCGTCTGTTCGACCGCGAGAACCGGAGACTGAGCATGTCAACGGCCGGCGAATACTTTCTGGTGCATGCACGCAAGATGCTGACCGCCCGGCAGGAGGCCGAGGACGCAATGGCCCGCCTGCAACACCTGGATCGTGGTCAACTGACCCTGGGTTTTGTCAGTACTGCCAGGCACTTCCTGTTGCGCCTGCTGTCACGGTTCCACCACGAACACCCCGCGATCGAACTGCGACTGCGTGTCGCAGCCAACCGCGAACAACTGGTGGCCCTGTTGCATGGCGGTGAGATCGACCTGGCCGTTATGGGTCGTCCTCCGCGCGAACTCGATACACGGGCCGAAGCCTTTGCCGCCCATCCTCTGGTATTTGTTGCGCCGGCGGGTCATCCGCTCACCCATGAGCTGCACCTGCTCCCTGAAACGCTCGAATCGCATCGCCTGCTGATCCGTGAAACCGGATCCGGTACGCGTGCCGCCATGGAAGCGTATTTCGCCGCGCACCACACCTCGCCCCGTCCTGCCATGGAAATCGAAAGCAACGAGACACTCAAGCAGGCGGTGATCGCCGGACTGGGCATCGGCATGCTGTCCTTGCATACCATCGGTCTGGAGATTCGTGGAGGACTGTTGCATGTGCTCGATGTCATCGATACACCGGTCATGCGCAGCTGGTTCGTCGCCCACTTGCAGGCGCGTCTGCTTTCACCCGCAGCCGAGGCCTTTCGCTATTTCATCCTCGAGCATGGCGAGATCTATCTGGCCGCCCACGATGCCGCATTGCTGCAAGGAGACAGCGACGAGGTATGAACGCTCCGTGCCCTCAGCCGACCCATAGTCACCGTTGCAACCGAACCGTGCGCCCATCAAGGCCGACCGCCGGCAGCCCACGGTGCAGCCACTCATTCATCCCGCCCTGAAACTCGCGAACGCCCTTCAGGCCCAGTATGCGAGTCAGCACAAACCATGCACCGGAAGCGTATTGGCCGGTGTTGCAGTAGACGATGGAGGGCGAAAGCTTGCCGATGCCCTGCTCGTTGAGCACCGATCGGTATTCGTCTGCCGTCAGGTAGTGCCAGGAGCCGTCGGGCGCCTGCTTGTACAGAAGTTCGGTAGGCAGTGAACGTGCGCCAGCCAATCGCCCGGACACCGGTATCACCGGGGTATGGTACAAGGCGGCGAACTGGGCCAGCGGCCGCGCATCGATCAGGCGTCCGTGGGAGCGTTGCGCCTGTTTCACCTGGGCAATGTCGGCAAGCAATTCCTTGCGTGGCGAGGAAGCTTTCCACGTGCCCTGCTCAAGGGGAGCTATGGCATCGGTATCCACCGGGTAGCCTGCCTCGATCCAGGCGTGCATGCCGCCATTGAGAATGGCGATCTGGTCCGCGGGCTGACCAAACACCTGCAGTTCGAAAGCCAGCAGCGCGGCTTCTTGCAGCGAGATGACCTGATCGCCGGTCGGCACCAGCACGATGGGCTTGTCCGGCTGCAACTGCGATGCCTGCATGATGCCCTGGAAGTCCTTCGCAGACGGCAACATGAAACGCACCGTATGGCCCGCGATCTGACGGGGTTCGCGCAGGGCAGCGACATTGACCGAAAGTGCATCGGGTATATGGCCGCCCGATTGCACCAGGACCTTGCGTCCACCGGCCTGGATATAGCGCGGCGGTTCGGTCAGCGAATTGAGGTCGTCGCGCAGATCGACAATCTGCACTTCATCGGCATGCGCATGCAGCCACTGGGGGGTCACCAGTGGACCCGGCAATACGGTGGCGGCTTGCGCCGATCCAGCCCAGAACAGCAGCAACAGACCCAGTCCTACCCCATGTACCCGGAACAAGCTACGACAAATACGCATGACCGACCTCCCTCGGCACGATGAAGCACATGCTACACGGCCGACCTGGCCAAGAGTATGCATCACCTTGCCCATCGTAGCCTATTCCACCAGCCAGGTCCCGTTACGGACCCGGACGGCAATCCATGAGCAACTGGCCGCGGGCGGACGAATTACGGACAGTCTGACTGTAGCGGCAGGCGTCTTGCGTGTCCGCTTTGGGGGTTCAGACCAACCTCAAAGGCAAGGGGGTTTTCAGCTCACTCCCACTCGATTGTAAACGAGCCATTTTTACGATTTAATATCAATGGCTTACTTGTTGGTTCAGGTGGTAATACCATGAAAAATGCCGTGTTCAGAATATGCTGCAAATCACCTGGTAAATTACCGCGAGAACACCGTCACGCCGCACACTTACAGGATTGATTGACTTACTGGACCTCTAGGCATATGCTTTGACATATGCCATATCATCCGGAGGATATTCGAATGTCAACTTCTGAACGCCATGTACGCCTCTTTCGCAACGGGCGCAACCAGGCACTACGCATCCCTCGCGAGTTCGAGCTGGAGGGTGAGGAAGCCCTCATCCACAAGGAAGGTGACCGGCTGATCGTGGAGCCAATCCGTAAAGGCAGGTTGCTGGCGCTGCTAGCCTCTCTGGTTCCCTTGACTGAACCCTTCCCCGATATCGATGATGACCTGCCTCCACTGGATGACGTGCTGCTATGAGCGCATCACTGGCGTATCTACTGGATACCAACATCCTGTCCGATCTTGTCCGCAATCCGCAAGGCGTAGTGGCCGCACAGATCACCAAAGCAGGCGAGGATACTGTCTGCACCAGCATCATTGTAGCCGCAGAACTCCGCTATGGCGCAATCAAGTCAAACTCTGCAAAACTTGCAGAACGCATTGACCTGATCCTCTCGGCACTGGAAATCCTGCCACTGGAAACACCCGCCGACCACCAGTACGCATCATTACGCCATCATCTCACACGTCAGGGAACACCGATTGGGCCAAATGATCTACTGATTGCCGCACATGCTCTCGCAAACAACCTTACGGTAGTGACCGCCAATGTCGGTGAATTCTCTCGGGTTCCCGGACTGAAAGTAGAGAACTGGTTACAGAACTAGCCATCGACGTCAGACTTGACCGTGGGGATTAATACTCGTTACTTCTGCAGCATCTGATTCGTTAACACTATTTCCGGGAAAACCGAGTCCACACTCGATTCGCTGCAAAATATATCTGTATCGTTAATACCTGCTGTTGCTAGCCAGTGCCAGATATGACCTGTCAGTTCAGGTCACTCCCACTCTATTGTAAATAAGCCTTTTTTATCTTTTATATTCAATGACTTATTTTCCTGATAAATGAGAATACCATGAAAAATACCATGCTCAGAAAATCCTTCAAAATGCTCGAAAAAAATTGCAGTTTGAACACTGATACACAGCACCTTAGGCAACCTTCCGGGCTTTGACTTCCAGGTGAATGCCCTCCTGCTCCTGCAGGTATTGGATCACCTGGAACAGGTTGCTCGCCTGGGGATTACCTTTTGGCCCGAACATGCGCATGAGACTCTTGCTCGATTTATCGAAGACCCGTGACATTCCCTCGAACCCGATCGTCGCATTGATATAGTCGCGCAGCACTGCTTTGCCGGTATCGACGTCACCGGCGAGCAGGCATTCGACCCCTTCTTGTAACAGAGCCTTGCGAAACGCCGGATCCCTTTGGGCGCGAGCCTGTATGGTGTCCTTAAAATCTTTCGTCAGAGCCATCATTGCATCTCCGGCAATAGCATAACGAGGTACCCCGCTGCCATCAGCCCCTAATGGTAGCATTGATGTTACCTTTTGTAATGCACAACTGGGTCCAGTAGCTCAGGGGGCGGAAACTCATGACTCAATGCGCTCAACCCAGACGTACTTGCCAGGATCTAATGTTTGCTCACCATCCCACCGATATGCCACCAGCTTGCCTCCGGGCTTCGCTACGCTGTAATCGAGACAAGCGATATTCGGCGCCAAGGGTACTGGCTCGCCCTCCATCCAGTAATGACCAAGAATGACCGGTGGTGCTTCGTGTGAATACTCAACCATATGGTCACCTTCGATCTGGTCATCGGGTATGTGGGTTCGAGCACTCTCTGGCCCCATGAACGCATCTTTGTAACTGGTTGCCTCCCGGTCCCACCAGCGCACCCGGATGTTGTGGCGCACGTTCCCGTCCTTGTCCTTGAAACTGGCGCCAGGCTTCAATGGAATTTCCTTACCCTTCAAGATCGTTTCGACTGCCCGGAACTGCCATGTACCACTACGGCAAGACTCTCGGAGAAGCTTCTCGCTCAGATAGCATTCCCCGTCCTGATACTTCAGGATTTCCGCGATCTCATGTTTATCCCAACAAGCATGAATGACTCTCAAATTGCCAAGATCCAGCCAGAGTGGCAAGGTCTTGAACCAGTTAATGGTATCTTCATAAGCAGCGGGGGAGCCTTGGTAGGCATCGAGGAATGCTTGATGCTGTCCTGTATTCTTCTCAGAATGCGGCCTGAGGTAACCTTCTCCTTCGTGGTCGGCGGTGTAATACGCAATTGCATTGAACTCATGGTTACCCATCACGGCAAGTGCGTTTCCAGAGTCGATCATCGCTCTCGCGATATCGATCACCTCACGTTGGAAATTACCGCGATCGATAAAATCACCCAGGAAGATTACTTTGCGCGAAGGGTGACGATAAATGCCGGACTGGTTCTCATACCCAAGCTTGGTCAGAATCGATTCCAGGCTTTGGCTATGCCCGTGTATATCGCCAATGATGTCATATCCCATTACATACTTACTCACTTGGAAATAAGACTACTACTGTTAAATTCATACAGGCATCTCCAGAACATCCAGACATAACGCTTACCTTCGCACATCTCCTCATACATTCGCTTAGCAATTGATTCATCATGTCCAGTTGGATTTCCCTGACTCGGTCATACGCACTCTAGGACATGAAGCCACTACCACCACAAGCGTCACACGTCCTATGCAATCCACCCGTGCCCCTACATCGCGAGCACATCACGCTGTTAGATGTATTGCCAGGACTATTGGAACCGCCATCTTCAGCGGCTACGTCATCCACATCATCTTCCTTGATGATTTCGCCAATATCGAAGGGGTCAAATGATAGTCCGTATGCAACGGATACCCGGTCATAATCATCTTCGCGTAGCCCGTTCGCTTCTAATTGATCTGGCTTTGGTAGCTTCATGGGTTTGACAGGGAAACCGGAAAACTCCCCGTTTTTAGACAAAAATATCTCCGTATAGAAATCGCAACCAGCACCACCTCCGCAAAGAAATACTGGCACACCATCCTCCCATCGTCGCGAGAGTGGATACCGACGGCTCTTGGTATACCGTAATAGACTACCCACCGCCTTAATCACTCGCTGCATGAAGGATGAGTCATTCCGCTGGAGGGTGGCGACATCAATCCCAAGTAGCGAAGCGAATTCTGTTTTGTTAGGGACAGGCGAAAACGGGGCAAGCTCCTTCTCTTCCTTGAGCCCTCGTCCCTCAATACGTGACCTAACAAGAAAGCGCGTACCCAAGCGCTCAACCGCTTTGGCGAAAATTGGAAACTTGTCCTCCCCCTCTACTTCATGGACATTAAAAATCGTTGCATCCAGCGTCCCTGCTCCCACGTCGACCAGTAAGTGCAAGTCTGACTGACGTAAGGGAGACCTGACATACCCAGTCACTTGCGCTACAAATTCCGGAAAGAGCGATACCGCCTCCCAGTGCAAATCACGCTCAGAAGCACCCAATTTCTCTTGAGTGCTGCTCTTCTGCCAAGCTTCCTTAATGCTTTGCTCAGACACTTCTCCCTCAGACGCACTTGCGAACCAAGCAGCTGCAATCATTCGCTTGTATGAAGTCGCCAGTCTTGTATCGTGATAACTACTGGTGGGCAGTCCTACATTGACCAACCAATCAATGTAATTGGCACCGTATACGCCTTTTTTGTTGTCAAATATGAAGGCTCGTACCCGTCGTAGCACTAAAGCAAGATAAGTAGTCGCCCTTGAACAATCCAATTCTTGTGCCGCCTATTCTTACGCAGTCCATGTCCATGCGGTATGGCGGGTCGCAGCCGCATGGCGATGTTGCGCCCCTGCGGC
>Ga0256829_1000166_pt1 | contig 84556 bp, 92 predicted proteins | sample 131447metaG_FD_185979 | JGI IMG/M metagenome (GOLD analysis project Ga0256829, IMG submission 185979) | Hydrothermal vent microbial communities from Lau Basin, Pacific Ocean - 131-447 | ecosystem: Environmental > Aquatic > Marine > Hydrothermal vents | place: Pacific Ocean: Lau Basin | collected... | reverse complement strand
CATTCTCGAGGCTGTTCAGGCGGTCGGCCGCGGGGCCGCTTCAGGTAGGGCGCCGCCAATTTTTGCAGGCCCTTGTGGCTGCGTAACCGGCCCAGATACTCGATGTCGCGCTCTTCCAGCGCCTCCAGCGTGTCGTTGTCGGTGAATCCGGCATCGATGCGCACCCGAACCTGGGCGCCAGTGCTCTCGTTGAGCCGCGTCACCAGATGGGGGATCCATGTATCGGCATTCTCAGCCGGGCCGGCGTTGCCCTCGCGTAGCAGGCCACCGACCATGTCGCCTGTTTCGGCCAGCGAGGCGACCAGCGGCGAGTAGATGCGGGTACCGTAAAGGCCATGGTAGGCCGAGCCACCTTGGTGACCGTGGACCTCGATCGGCAGGCCGTCGATGTCCAGCGTCAGCTGCTTGGGGCGCTCGCCGTTCTTCAGCGAGGTCAGGCGCCAGAGCACCAGCCGCAGCAGGCCTTCGTGCACGACATCGATGTTGTCGTTGTGCCCCAGGCAGGTCAGCAGCCGGGACAACGTGGCTTGAGACGGCCGCTCCTGTGCCAGTGGTGTCACCCCGCGCGCATCGCTGCAGGCCAGCTGCCAGAGCGGATCACGGCGCAGCATGTCGGTATCGCTGAGATCGATCCAGCCCATCGCCCGCTGCAGCACCAGAGTGCGTATCTGGCTGGTCAGCGAGTGGCGAATGCGCAGCGGATGACGCGCATCGACCAGGTTGTCGCCGAGCGCCTCGATCACGCCGCTACTGTCGAGGGCTTCGCGCAGCAACAAAGCGCCGCTGTCGCTGGTGGTGCGGTGGCCGCTCAGCTCGACACGGACAGAGCCGTTGCACGAGGGCGTCCAGGTGGATAGGCTTTCACCCATAGCGGATGGCTCCCTTGGATCAGGTTCTTGGCGGAACACACTGAATTTTCAAGAGGATACCATCCGCTATCTTCGTTTTCAGGCCGGTCTCATGAATAAGGCGGGCTTATGGCACCGTGGTGAATACGACACAGCACCAGGCAGGGTTGAGTGCCATTGGCGCTTACCGCTAGCTCACCTGCAGCGTTCCAGCCGCCGCTATTGCCGCAGGTTTGCCAGCCGCCTGTGGTGGAAATGTGGTTGGCGAGCAGTACCGGAAGTTGGTGGCGTTTTGCGGTGGCGGCGAGCAGCTCGGCATCGTAGGCGTAGCCGCCTGGGGAGATCAGCGCACTGGCGAGGTAAACGTCCGCCTGCTGCGCGGCGGCGGTGGCGGCGTGGCTTGGGTGGGTGAAGTCGGCGCATACGGCCAGGGCAATGCGGGTGCCGTTGACCTTGATCAGGCCGCTATCACAGCCGGGGGCACAGTAAACCTCCTCCCCTTCGTGAAGGTGCTGTTTTAGGTAGAAGGTGTGTTCACCGTTGGGGAAGCAAATCACCGCTGCGATGTAGGGTTTGCCGTTGGGGTTGTGCAGTGGGCAGCCTGCGATCACTACGGTGTTGGTAGCCACGGCAGCGGCGGTGAGGGCGGCAAAGGTGGCATCGTCGCGGGGCATGGCCAGTTGGCTGAGTAGCGCCAGCTCGTAACCGGTGAGCGAGAGTTCGGGAAAGGCCACCACGTTGGCCCCTAGCGCCGCGGCGCGTTCCACGTAGCCCAGGTGCGTGTGCAGGTTATCGTCTACCGCTGCTTTGCTTAAGGGCAGTTGGGCGAGTGCAATGGTGATGGCTTTGTTGTTCACTTTTTTCCCTTGGCTGGCTGGGTGCTGGAATGGTCGCGGGCTAAAGCCACCTCCCACGGGGCTGGTTCACCTCTGGGGGGCTGGTTCACCTCTGGGGGAGGTGGTCGCGGGCTGAAGCCGCCTCCCACGGGGCGGGTTCACCTGTGGGGGAGTTGGTCGCGGGCTGAAGCCACCTCCCACGGGGGGGCTAGGTGAAGGTGGTTTGCTGGAAGCTTGTTCGCGCTGTTACAGCCGCATGCCACGCGGCAAGCTGGGGGTGCGCTTCTTTCCAGCGTATTTCTGGCAGCCGGAAGGCGAGGTATTCCAGCGCGACGGCGATGGCGATATCGCCTAGGTGGATCGATGCGGCCGTGGGGTTGCCGCTCAGCTCGCTATTCAGTTGCTTCAACAGCCGCTGCATGGCCCTTGCCCTGCGTTGGCCCAGCTCGCTTTGGTCGATCTCGGGGCCATAGTGCTTGCGGGCAATCACGGTGGTGAATGCGGCATCCATGAGGTTTTGGCCCAGGCCTGCCAGGTGCAGTACGTCACTCAACGGGGTGGGCAGCATGGGCGGGGTGGGCTTTACGTTGTCCAGGCTGTCCAGGTACATGGCAATCAACATGGATTCGCTGAGCGTGGTGCCCTCCTCCGTCACCAGCGCGGGGATGCGCCCGGCGGGGTTGGCCTTTAGAAGGTCGGCGTCGTCGGCCCAGGGGTCGCACCACTTGAGCGTCACGGCGTTCATCAGGCCTTTTTCCAGTAACACGATGCGCACCAGCCGCGCATAGGGGGATGTTGCGTTCAGGTAGAGTTCCATGGTTGCCTCCCTTTGTCTGAATAGTGCTTGTTAGGTTATTGGGCAGAAGGATGTGTGCGGCGCTGCTGTACGCCTCGGCTCATCAGTACCAGCAACAAGCCAAGGGCAAGCGCCATGCCGCTGATGGTGAAGAGCGGCGTGTAGCTGCCCCACATGCCAAACAGCGCCGACATGGCATAGCCTGCCCCTGCCTGGGCGGCGGCGAAAGCGGCCGTGGCTCGCCCCCAGAGCTGCTTGTGGGCGGTGGGCCCGACCAGCTCGGCCAGGCGGCCAGAGGTAAGGGCCACGATGCCGGGAATCATCGCCCCCACCATGAACGAGGAAACCGACTGGCTGAGCAGGGCAAGCGAGAACACCGGGAGCATGACGGCAGCGGCCTTGGCCGTAAAGGCGATCATCAAGCCCCCTTGCCACCCCACGCGCTGGGCCAGCGCCCCCACCATGAACGGCCCGCACAGGGCACCCAGCCCGAAGATTCCCCATTGCAGGGAAGCGGCTTGATGGCCTAGGGCATGCTCCCTGGCGAGGTAGTCCACCCAAAACACGGTGTGGGGCACGAACCCCACCGCATCCAGCGCGTAAGCGCCGATGACCAGCACCACCACCCACTTTACCCCCGCATACCCAACGGGGCTATGACCCACCGGGCTTGCCGCCTGGCTTGCCACTTGGCGTGGGGGCAAGCGCGTGACGCCCCAGTCGCACGACAGGCCAGCCGCCAAACAGAGCAGCCCCAGCGCACCCCAGGTTAGCGAGAGGCTTACCCCGAGCAGTGACGGCACCACGAGGGCGGAAAGCAGCGCTCCAAACCCGATACCGGTAAACACCAGGGCACCGACACGGGTTCGCCTTTCCGGGGGCGTGGCCGCCAGCGCCAGCGAGGGACCCACGACCATCAAGATCCCCCCGCCTACCCCCGAGACCAGCCGCCAGAAGAAGAACCAGTGAAAGCCACCCGCCCCCGCGCAAAGCAGGAAGCTGAGCCCGATACCCGCAAAGCTTGCCGCCAACACCCAGCGCGGCGCAAAACGCTCGCTCAGCGAGTGGGCGGCAAGCGCGCCGATAAAATACCCCAACAGGTTGGCCGCCCCCAGGTAAGCACCCTGGCTTGCGGTAAACCAACCTTGCTGAATGATCGCGGGCAATAACGGCGTATAGGCAAAGCGAGCAATACCTATCGCCGCCAGGGTCGCCATGATGCCGGTCATTAACGCGGGCAGATCGTCGGTAGTGAGTGTTCGCTTCATCAAGCCAGTTCCCTTTGGAGCCACCTCAGGTAGGTCAGCAGCAGGTAGTTACCCTCTTAGGCTACGCGTGCGTAGCCATTCCTGGAAACGATTAGTTTTGATCGATACTATCTTTTTTATAGATAACCTGACTGGGAGATGGCACGTGCAACTTAAATCGCTACGGCTACTGGTGGCCGTGGCCGAAACCGGCAGCTTTGGGGCGGCGGCCAAACGGCTACACACGGTTCAATCCAATGTGACTACCCACATTAAGAAGCTTGAGGAGGAGCTTAGCGTAAAGCTGATTCACCGTGCGGGGCGAGTTCGTCCTACCAGTGCCGGGTGGGCACTGGTGGAGTACGCTGAGCGCATGATAACGGCCCACGATGAAGCCGTGTCGCTGTTTAAAGGCCAGGTGAAGGCATGTGGGCGGCTGCGCATAGGTGCCATGGAGACCACGACGGCGCTACGCCTTCCGCCGATACTGGCGGCTTATCACGCAGCGCAGCCTGACGTTGATATCCAGATCAAAACCGGGCCGACGGCTGAGCTGGTCGAGCTGTTGCTTAATGGGCAGGTGGACTGTATCTTCGTGGCCGGGAGGCTCGAGCATGGCCACTACCACTCGCTCAAAGCGTTTAGCGAGCAGCTTGTCTTAGTCGGCTCTACGCCGATGACGCAGATGCCCTCTTCACAAGCGCTGCTTACGTCTGCTTTCCTGGCGTTTCGCCAGGGGTGCAGCTACCGCCAGCGTATTGAGCTTTTGCTGGCCGCCCAGGGTGTTAATGCGGGCAGGATCTTCGAGCTCGGTTCGCTGGATGCAATGCTGGGCTGCGTTGCTGCCGGGATGGGTTACACAGTGCTCCCCCGTGGCACGGTTGAAGCCCACCAGCACCGATTCGAGATTCACACGCTGGAACTGTCCACCTCCATCGCCAATATCGATACCTATTTTGTCGCCCCCAAATCAGAAACCTGGACACCCGCCCTGGCAAGCTTTGCTGAAACGTTGCGTGACGCGGTGGTGGTGAATGAGCCTCAGTTGAATGCATCGTGAGGTGGACTGAAGAATTCAGGGGGTTACGATGGGCAGTTGGGCAAGCGCCATGGTGCTAAAGGCGGCCTGGCGGCTAGCACAGTCGCGGGCTAAAGTCACCTCCCACTGCTGGCTCACTCTCGGGGCCGATTCAGTTGCGGGCTAATAGTGATAGCGGCAAGAAATGACAGTGATCGCGTGGTGATCGACTGCATAAACAAGCCGATTAGTATCGTCTATACGTCGAGACCAAAAGCCCGCTAGGTTTTCTTTTAAGGGCTCTGGCTTGCCGATTCCTTCAAAGGGAGAGCGCTTTACATCGTTTATCAGCTTATTAATGCGCTTAAGGGTTTTCTTATCCTGCGCTTGCCAATAGACGTAGTCGTTCCAAGATTCATCTGTCCAACACAACAGTCGCTGACTACTCATCCATTAACTCTCGTGCGCTTGTTTGGCCAGCACGATATTGCGCTATTGAGCGGTTAAGGTGTTCAGCATTTTTAGGCGAACGAAGCAGGTGCACTGTTTCCATTAGGCTATTGTAATAATCCAGCGACATCACAACGGCATCTTCAGCATCCCTGCGCGTGATCACGGTGGTATCCGCATCATTAACGACGCCATCCAGCACGGCTTTTAAGCCATTCCTCGCTTCTGTAAAAGACACAATTTTCATACACGCCTCACATGTACTATTTAGGGTACAAGTCTAGCCGTTGCTCGCAAACCTGTACAGCTAATAAGACAGGACGACTGCTTCAGGCCTTTTTCACAAACTGTGCGGTCACCATCATGTCGCCTGCGCCGTCTACTTTGCAGTCTAGCTGGTGGTCTTTGCCCTCTTTTAGCCGTTTGATGACGGCTTTGGTGCCGATCTTGAGCACTTGGGAGCTGCCTTTGACCTTGAGGTCTTTGATCAGCGTAACCTTGTCGCCTTCGGCGAGCGGCGTGCCGTGGGCATCTGCCACGTTCACAGCCTCTTCGGCGGCGGCTTCTTCAGGGTTCCATTCGTGGGCGCATTCGGGGCAGATGAACAGGCTCTGGTCTTGGTAAACAAATTCAGACTGGCAGCGGGGGCATGGTGGGCAAGACATAATTAGTGGCTTCTATAGTCAATGAGCGGGTGATGATACTCAGCCAGGGCGGCCTTGGCGACTGCTCTACGCGTTTCATTAACGGCCGTGCACTGCAATCGCCGTTGGACGTAACCGGGCCTCGGCTCCTAGACTGAAGCTTCGTTTCTCTTGAGATACCCGACCTATGCGCGTTTTTCTAATCCGGTCGGTGCCGGTTCACTCTGGTTTGATAACCTGGTCACGGCGGATGGTGTGCCGGTGGCTTACGACCCCCAGGCACGGGCGTTTATTCCCATGCCGCCCTTCTGTGCCAATCATGAAGTGATTGGCTGTAACTGGATTGCCCCCAAGCAGGGCGAGTTCTGCCGCGCCTGCGCGATGACCGCCCTGGCCCCAGACCCTTCCATTTCCGATGCGATACCCAACTGGGCGCAAACCGAGGCGGCCAAGCGCTGGGTGATTGATAACCTGGGCCGCTGGCACTGGTTTCGCCCGGAAGACCCCGGCGCGCCGCCGGTGTTTCATATGCTGGCGGAAGGCGACACCCCGGTGCCCATGGGGCATGTGGGCGGCGTGGTGACGATTAGCGTGGCGGAAGCCGATGCCGTGCTGCGCACCACCCGCAAAGAGGCGTTAGATGAGCCTTATCGCACCATGATTGGCCATATGCGCCATGAAATTGCTCATATGCTGTGGTGGCGGCTTAGCTTGCGGAAGGATTTTCTGGATGCCTTCCGTGAGATGTTTGGCAATGAGCGGGAGGATTACCCGGCAGCGCTGCAGCGCCACTATGAAAACGGCCCGCCTGCGGATTGGCAAACGCGGTTTCTCTCCACCTACGCGTCTTCTCACCCCCATGAGGATTGGGCGGAAACCACTTCGCACCTGCTGCACTTAACCGATATCACCGATAGCTTTGTGTCGTCGGGCATGACCTCGCCCGTGCTACCGGATGACCATAATTGGGATGCCTACGCTGAACCGGATTCAGAGCGGCTGATTCATATTGCGGCATCCTTAGTGGCAGCGTAAACCATGTAAACCGTTCGATGGGGCTGTCGGATCTCTACCTGTTTGTGCTTTCCGAAGTGGCGCTGCGCAAGCTGGCGTTCGTTCACAACTGGCTGCGGCGCGGTGCGCAAGGGCTTTAGCCACGTGCGCTTTGCTTGATGCGATTTAGTGAAGGTCCAGTGCCTCGATCACCGCTGTCACCCGTTGACGTGCTTCCCCTTGCAGGGTGTTCAGGGGTTGAGGCAAGCAAGGTGCGCTAGCGCGACCAGTGAGTTCGGCAATGGTCGCCGCTACCCGAAGGCTGCCTCCATAGTCGTGATACAGCGCCCATAGTGGTGCTAAGGCGTCTGAGCGGGTTTGGGCCTGTTCAGCGTCGCCCGCTTGGGCGGCGCGTGTTAGCGCCAGCGCTAATTCTGGGTAGAGCCCGCCCATCACCGAATACCACGCCTCGCAGCCTGCCAACAGGCCCGTCGCGGCGGCGGGGTCGCCGCTGATGCCGATGGTTACATCATCAGGAATCAGCGCCCGCAGCCGCGCCACGCGGGCTTTGGCGTCTTCTAGGTTATTGGGCACTGGCGGAATTTTAATTGAGCGCACCTGGGGCAACTCGGCAATGCGCCCGTGCAGCTCGTCGCTGAACGTAAAGTGGGTGGTGCCGGGGTTGTCGTACACGCACAGCGGCACGCTAATGGCGCGGCTGACGGTGCTGAACAGGTTAAACACGTCGTCATCAGTCAGCTTTTGGTACGAAACAGGCGCTAAGAGCAGCCCGCCCGCTCCGGCCTGCTGTGCGTGCTCGGCATTGGCCAGCACATCGCAGGTGCGCAGCGCGCCAATGCCCACCACCACCGGCACCCCCGCCGCACTCTCCACGCTCAGCTTGGCCACCCGCGCCCGCTCTTCTACGCTTAAATAAGCGTAGCTACCGGTAGAACCCAGCACGCCAATGGAATCCACCTGCGCTTGGGCCAAACGGGCCACGAGCTGGGTAAATTCCTGCTCTTTGATGCCTTGCTCATTCATGGGGGTTAGCGGAAACGCACTCAGGCCGGTAAACATGGGGGTGTCCTTTTTTGGATGACTGCGTAGAAGCAGCACAGTGCTGATTAGGGCGTTATAGACCGCCCGCGAGGTCCACCATAGTGCCGGTGGCAAACGATGACTTGTCGCTGGCTAGCCAAAAAATGGCGTCGGCCACTTCAGATGGCTGGCCGCCCCGCTGCATAGGGATACGTGACTTTAAGCGGTCCACTCGCTCAGGCTCGCCGCCCAAGGCGTGCATCTCGGTGTAAATCAGGCCGGGGCGTACCGCATTCACGCGGATGCCCTCGGCAGCCACTTCCAGGGCCAACCCCCGAGTTAATGTATCCACGGCCCCCTTCGAGGCGGCGTAATCCACGTACTCGTTGGGAGAGCCGCTTTTGGCTGCCATCGAGGAAACATTGACGATACTACCGCCGATGCCACCCTGGTGCGTCGACATGCGTCGTACCGCCTCCTTGCAGCATAGAAAACAACTGATGACGTTTTTCTGTAGTACGTCGTTAAAGCGCTCAACCGAGATATCCATCATGCGCGCTTGGGTGTTGAGAATAGCGGCATTGTTGACCAGCACCGTTAGCGTGCCCAGCTCCTGATCTACCCTGCTGAATAGCTTGGCGACATCATTGGCCTCCGACACATCGGCTTTTACCGCGATACAGCGAACGCCCAAGTTGAGAATGTCGCTGCGAACGCGCTCTGCCGCCGTGTCGTTTGCAACATAGTTAAGGCACACATTGTACCCGTGCTGCGCGAACAGCTTGGCTGTCTCGGCACCAATGCCTCGGCTTCCGCCCGTTATAACGACGACTTTGGGGTTTGCCACGCGCCCTCCTTGTTTGCGAACGTTGGTTGGCCTACCGGTTGATGCACCGCCTAGTGTGAATATACACCTGACACGCAGTTGAGCAATTATGTACAAGCATCTGCGGCGTAAGCGGCATACGCTTACCCCGTGTGATGAGAGATGCCCACACGGGGTTGTGTTCGATTACGGAGGTTGGCATGGGAAGCACCAGCCAGTTTGAGTTCTTCAAAAGCGATCATGTACCGTCACTGACGGTATTGAAGGCTGCGATTGGGGACTTCAGCTACGACCGTCATGCCCATGAAGAGTATGCCTTGGGAGTGACACTAGCGGGGCGTCAGGACTTTTTTAGCGGCGGTCAGTTTCATCGCAGCCCGCCCGGCAACGTGATTCTTTTTAATCCTGAAGATGTTCACGACGGCCATTCTGGCGGCGAGCAGGCGCTCGATTATTTAATGGTGTACGTGCATCCCGATCAGGTAGCGCCGCTGTTTGAAGACGCACTTGGCCGCCCATTGGCCTCCCCTTTTCGCTCACAGAGCACGCTGATTCAAGACTCGCGATTGCGCCAAGCCATTCTGAATGTCGCCCGCATGGTGACGCACCAAGTGGGTAGCTGCATCGACCAAGAGAATGCGTTGTCTCATGTTGTTGAGCGTATGGTGCAACTGGGTGGCAACATGGCCTCCAGCCCGGTAGCCCGCCGCCCAGACGCGCTGCTTAATCACGCCAAAGCGTATATTCATGAGCATCTAGAGACGGATATCTCGCTGGATGACATCAGCAACGCGGCTCACTTATCGAAGTACCACTTTTTGCGACTGTTTCGCCAACAGTTCGGCATGACGCCTCACCAGTATGTGATTAATTGCCGGGTAAACGCTGCCCGCGCCGCGCTGGACCAAGGCGCACCACTCACCGAGATAGCACTGCGCTTTGGCTTTACGGATTTGAGCCACTTCAACCGCCGTTTTAAGCGTATCTATGGCATGACCCCCTACCAGTATCAGCGCGATATCACGCGCTAAGCACGTTTCCATCTAGAGGTTTTTTCATGTTAGCCATCATCGCCTATGCCCTGGGCGTTATGTACACGCCTGGGCCTGTGAATTTGTTGGGTTTAAATGTCGGTATCAATGGCCAGGGGAAACAAGCGCTGGGATTTTGCCTGGGCGTGGGGCTCGCCATGCTGATTTACTTGCTGGTATTAGGCTGGGCGGGAGCCGCTTGGATCTCGCAAGGCTCACGCGTAGTGCTTAGCGCACTCGGCTGCGCTTATATTCTCTATTTAGCCTTTAAGGTAGCCCGCGCCAATATCACGCTTGAGACTCACGCCCCAGCACCGCGCATGCTCAGCTTTCGCGATGGCTTGATGATGCAGTTGCTCAACCCCAAAGCCATGGTGGCAACGCTGCCTATCACTACCTTGCAGTTCCCCGCCGCAGGCATTCAGGGGGTGAGTCTCTTTCTCTGGTCGTTAGGGCTAGCCGCACTGGCCGCGGGCGCGCCCGGTAGCTATGTAGTGATGGGTAGCCTGCTCGGCCAGCGCGTTAAACACGCAGGCCTTATTAAAGGGTTTAACTGGATCATGGCGGGGCTGCTGGTGGCTGTGTCGCTATCGATTGGCTACGAGCATGTATGGCTGGCGGCTACTGCCCAAAGCTAATCCCCAAGCGCAGCGCTTGCAGGCTATCGAGCTGTACCGTCACCTCATCAGAAAACAGCGGGTGGCCTTGCACGCGCACGTTAACCGCCGCCTGGGAGCCACGGTAACCAACGGAGACAACGATATTGGCGCTATCACTCACTGGGGCCAACCAATCGTACTCAACGTTATCCACGCTCACCGATGAAAGCCCACGGGCTTCCAACTGCTCCTCGACTTCCTTCTCGATCACCACACCGTAGTAGACATAGAGTCCTGCGTAGCCCAGCCCCAGCAGTACCAGCAATGAAAAGAGTTTGCCCATTATTTGCCTCTGTTTGTGGTCATTTGTACGATAAGTGATGGATTACATCCGGCGCTTTAGCGACGCGTAGACTTTGCCTTTGTCACGCTTACCCACAGCAATAACGTAGATAAACAGTTCATCATCCACTACTTCATAGACCAGACGATAGCCTACGCTTCGAAGCTTTATTTTATAGCAGGCATCGAAACCACTGAGTTTATCGGCAGGCACACGAGGGGTTTCTAGCCTTTCAGCCAGCTTCTTTTTGAACTGTTGTTTGAGGGGTGGGCTAAGCTTTTCCCACTCTTTCAAGGCCGCGGGCAAAAAGCGTAGCTTATAGGTCATCCAGTGATACCGTGACGGCCTTGTCTTTATCGGCGCGACGCTCTTCCACTAGCTTGGCCAGCTCGTAGTCTTCCAGCATCTCCATCATCGCCTCATAAGTTTCTACAGGGACAAGGTAAGCGGCGGGCTTGTTGTGATTCAACACAGCAATGGGGGCACCGCTTGCCTGGCTCAGCAGTGCCGAAGGGTTTTTCTTTAGCTCAGAAATACTGACCGAAAAGTTAGCTAATACTTGGTGCATGGAAACCTCCTGAAGCCATAAAAAAGCTCTTTTTATAGCCCTCATATTAGCTCTTTTTTTGCGACTACTCCAAGCGTTCGCTGTTTAAATTCACCGTTCAACGATGCGGTGCCTAATACCTGCACCCTCTCACACTCTCCGCCAGTTCTTTCACCAGCCCATGCACCCGCGTCACGGCGTCATCACCGCTGCGGGCATGTTCGATGCAGTCTACCAGCGCAGAGCCCACGACCACGGCGTCGCTGAAGCGGCCAATGGTGGCGGCCTGTTCGGCGGTGCGAATGCCAAAGCCTACGGCGATGGGCAGCGGCGTGTGTTCGCGCAGCTGATTAACGGCGCTTTCTAAACGCTCGGGCGTGGGGGCGCTGCCGCCCGTCACCCCCGCCACGGAAACGTAGTAGATAAACCCGGAAGCGTTGGCCAGCACTTTGGGCAGGCGCTTGGCATCGGTGGTGGGCGTAGCTAATCGGATAAAATCGATGCCGTGCTGAGCGGCGGGCTGGCACAGCTCTTCGTCGTGTTCGGGCGGTAGATCTACCACGATTAGCCCATCTACCCCGGCCTTGGCGGCATCGGTGAGAAAACGCTCGACGCCGTAGCAGTATATCGGGTTGTAGTAGCCCATCAGCACGATGGGGGTGGTGCTGTTCTGTTCACGGAACTGGCGCACCATCTCCAGCGTTTTGGCTTGGGTCTGGCCGTTTTCCAGCGCGCGCAGGGCGGCTTTTTGAATGGCGGGGCCATCGGCCATGGGGTCGCTGAACGGCATGCCGAGTTCAATGATATCCACGCCTGCTTCCGGCAACCCGTGCAGCAGGCGGCGAGAGGTCTCGGCATCCGGGTCGCCAGCGGTGAGGTAGCTGACCAGCGCCGGGCGGTTTTGCTGTTTGAGCGCGGTAAAGCAGTGTTCAAGACGAGAGGTGCTAGTCATGTCGTTCTCCTGTATCGCGCTCATACGTTTTTCACTCCGAACTTATCCCCCAGATGATGGGCCACGCTCATCATGTCTTTATCGCCACGGCCACTGAGGTTGACCACCATCAGGTGCTCGCAGGGAAGTGTCGGCGCGCGCTTAGCCACTTCAGCCAGGGCGTGGGCAGTTTCTAGCGCGGGGATGATGCCCTCTTGGCGGCAGCAGATTTGGAATGCTTCCAGCGCTTCGTCATCGGTGGCGGAAACGTACTCGACCCGCCCTTGCTCGTGCAGCCAAGCGTGCTCGGGGCCGATGCCGGGGTAGTCCAGCCCTGCGGAAATAGAGTGAGCGTCGATAATCTGACCATCTTCGTTTTGCAGCAGGTAGGTGCGGTTGCCGTGCAGCACGCCGGGGGTGCCGCCGTTCAGGCTGGCAGCATGTAGGCCGCTGTTGACGCCTTTGCCGCCTGCTTCCACGCCAATCATCTTCACATCGGCGTCATTCAGGAAGGGGTGAAACAGCCCCATCGCATTGGAGCCGCCACCAATGCAAGCCACCAGGGAGTCCGGCAAACGGCCCTGTTTTTCGAGCATCTGAGCGCGGGTTTCATGACCAATCACCGCTTGAAAATCGCGCACCATCGCCGGGTAAGGGTGCGGGCCTGCCACGGTGCCAATGATATAGAAGGTGTCGTCGACATTCGTTACCCAATCGCGCAGCGCTTCGTTCATGGCATCTTTCAGCGTGCCGGTGCCTGAAGTGACGGGGATTACTTCCGCCCCTAACAGTTTCATGCGGAATACGTTGGGCTGCTGGCGTTCGATGTCGGTGGCGCCCATGTAAATCACGCAGGGCAAACCAAAACGCGCAGCCACGGTAGCGGTGGCAACGCCGTGCATGCCTGCGCCGGTTTCCGCGATGATGCGCTTTTTGCCCATTTGCTTGGCCAACAATACTTGACCAATGCAGTTGTTAATCTTGTGTGCGCCGGTGTGGTTTAGCTCTTCACGCTTGAGGTAAATGCTCGCGCCGCCGAAGTGCTCGGTGAGCCGCTCGGCAAAGTAGAGAGGGCTGGGGCGGCCGACGTAGTCGCCCTGAAAATAGGCGAGCTGGCGCTGAAATTCAGGGTCGTTTTTGGCGGTGGCGTACTCATCCTGCAGTTCAAGAATCAGCGGCATTAGGGTTTCAGCGACAAAGCGGCCACCGAAACTGCCAAACAGCCCGTTGGCATCGGGTAGGCTTAAAGGTTTATTCATCACGACCTCTGCGTTTTGGGGCGATTTAGGGTTGTGATGACGTTAGCGCAGGCAGGCGGGAAGAAAAATCGATAAGATGGCACCAACCTGTGAGTTTTACGCAACTATTGAAAGAGACATCCATGCAACACAGCCTGCCGCCCTTAAGCGCCCTGCGCGCCTTTGAAGCCACCGCCCGGCTAGGCAGCGTAACCGCCGCCGCCGATGAGCTAAGCGTGACCCACGGTGCGGTAAGCCGACAGCTAAAGAGCCTGGATGAGCATTTTGGCGTAGCACTGTTCACCAAAGCCGGGCGGGGGCTAGTACTCACTCACCACGGAGAGCAATTGCAAAACGGCGTGGGGGAAGCCTTCGCCAAGCTCAGGGATAGTTGCACCCGGCTCAAGCATGAGGTGGAAGAAGCACCGTTTACCCTGGCCTGCCCCGGCAGCCTGCTGGCCCGCTGGCTGATTCCCCGTTTAGACCGCTTAAACCAGGCGCTGCCGGAGCTAAAACTTCAGGTGGTGGTGAGCGATTCCGAGCAGCCCGGCCAGCCGGAGACCAGCGCAACGCTGGCCTTTTTCGAGCCACCTTGGCCTGACGAGGGCGAGCTGATTGAGCTGATGTCTGAGGAAATTTGCGCCGTGGCCAGCCCACGTTTGGCAGATGCGTGCCATACCTCTCATCCCGCATCGCTGTTTACCAACAAACTGCTTTATACCGCCTCACGCCCCCAAGCGTGGCCCCAGTGGGCAGACGCCCAAGGGCTGGAAACCTCTGTATTGAAAACAGCCCTCCAACAGGGCCAAGGCTTTGCGCACCTGTACTACCTCATAGAAGCTGCCGTGGCAGGCCTAGGGGTCGCCATCGCCCCGAAGCTACTCGTAGAAGATGATCTGAAAAGCGGACGGCTTGTCGCCCCTTGGGGCAGCATCGAAACCCCGGCCAGGCTCTGCCTGTGGCTGCCCAAACACGCCAACGCCCGCCGCAGTGAATCACTGACTGATTGGTTACGCAAGGAATTGGAAGGTTAAAGCGCTACTCGGTGTGGGTACACCACAAACGCCAACTTGTTGCCATCCGGGTCGCGGACGTAGGCGGCATAAAAGCCCTCCCCGTACTGCGGCCGAAAGCCCGGTGCGGCTTCGTCTACCATTGCCGAGTATGCAGCAGGGATTGGCACCAACGCGATCTATCAGGGCAACGAAGTGATTGATGCGGCCTTTATTCGCCAGGCCCAAGCTAATGGCCTGCCGGTACACGTCTACACCATCAATGAACCAGATGAGATGCAGCGTTTAATGGCGCTGGGGGCGAACGGCCTGTTTACCGACTACCCCGACCGCCTGCTTGAGTTAGTAGAGTAATCACCCGCATTGATACCTTTAGGAGGTCGCACCGGAGGAGGTGAACTCCTGCGGTGTCACGCTGGCGAATTTCTCTACAAAAAACACCAGGGTTTCAGGATGCCGAAAGCGCCTTTCAAAGGTTTCCTGCCCACTCTCTGAGCGGCGCGTTATCCGAGCGTGGTAGGCACTGCCTACCTTAGCCACATTAACGCTATTTTCATGGCCAAGCTCTCGGTGTACGGCGGTCACCGTCGCTTTAGTCTCGAGCATTGTTGCAAGCCTTTGCGCGGTAGAACGCTCTTCATCAGTCGCCCACAGCGGCTGGTCGCGGTTGCCATAATGGTAAAGCAGCACCGCCAGTAGCATGGCGAAGATACTGCTGGTGAGCATCCAAGTCAGTAAAACACCAGAAACAGGCATGGTCAGCATAATGACTAGCTGTACCACGCTACCCACCACAAACACCCCTGCCAACGGCCGCCACATACGCTGACTCATGACACTGCGCTTTAAAACATACCCCCACAGCCCGACCACGCCCAAGGCACCAAAAAAGAGGTATGCCATGGCAAGAGGCGTTCCGCCGCCGGAAAACACGGCCACGATACCTATCACAGGTAGCAGGCTATAAAGCCCGGCCAGTAGAACGTAGGCACGCTGAAGGGACATAGGATGACTCCTTATTTCATGGTAAAGCCGCGTTTCACCAAGAAATCACGCATATGGGGGCGCAGCTTGCTATCAAACAGAGGGGTTAGATTGTGCGACCAATCACTATTTTTATTGCCGCTACTACGAGATTGATAGTACGCCTGCATGGTGTCGTCAAAGGCGGCTACATGGTCACTATCATCAGTGTAGTAGTCCTCTTTAAGAATCGCTTCAACGGGCAGTCGCGGCTTCACCTCCGGCTGGTGGGCGGGGTACCCAAGACACATACCAAACACTGGGTAAACATGAGCAGGCAGACGTAGTAGTTCGCTCACCGCATCTGGGTTGTTACGAATGCCGCCGATATAGCAAATACCCAGCCCTTCCGATTCGGCAGCTATGGCCACATTTTGTGCCATGAGCGCGGTATCCACCGTGGCGACAAGCAGCTGTTCCGTCATACCGCGCTCAACGTTGGCGCCCGTGCGGGCGGAAGCTTCTGTTGGGCGCTTCATATCGGCACAGAACACCAAGAATGCCGCGCTGCTAGCAACATAGCCTTGTCCACCAGCCAGCTCGGCGATGGCTTCACGGTTATCCGGATTTTTCACATGAATCACCGTGTACGCCTGCACATGGCTAGACGTGGCAGCGGCCTGCCCTGCTTGAATCAGCTCCAGCAGCAGGCCACGGGGGATCTCTTGATCAGTGAATTTACGAATCGAACGGTGGGAATTCAGTAGCTTAATCACGTCATTCATAACATTTTCCTCTTCAGTGCTTTGTCGTACCAAGAAATATGACCATCGAACTCCAGATACAGCGCTTCACTGGTGCCGACGATGATGTGGGTAAACTCACCAATCGCCATGACATAGGTGACGATAATAATGATCCATACCTTCGCCGTGCTCTTCCCCACCTTCAAAATTATCATCCGCTTGATGATGCTGGCTCATGGTTACTCTCTCCCTGATAAGTCATCAGCGTAACCGTATTGTCTACACTTGGGTAGACGGTCAATTTGGTTAACACTGAGTTGTTAACGTACGGTGGTTAAAGAATTTTTACGTGATGTTGCACGCGTGAAAGTGAACGCTCGCTATACTGCTAATAACCCACTGAGTCCAATAACGATGCTAGGAAGCCGATATGTCAAACGCCTCTCACTCCCCGTCACGTCAGGCATGGAATGCCGACCGGTACGCGGAACATGCCAGCTTTGTTCCTGATCTTGGCCATGACGTGGTCAAGCTGCTCTCGCCCCAGCCAGGGCAGCGCATTCTGGATCTTGGCTGCGGCGAAGGGGCATTAACTGAGCGCATTATGCAGCTAGGTGCCGATGTACTGGGTATCGATGCCTCTGCTGATATGGTGGCCGCCGCCCAAAAACGTGGCGTAACGGCACGAATCATTGACGGTCACCAGCTGCCCTTTGACCATGAGTTCGATGCGGTATTTAGCAATGCAGCACTGCACTGGATGCTGGACCCTCAAGCAGTGCTGGCCGGAGTAAAACGGGCATTGAAGCCCGGCGGGCGTTTCGTGGCGGAGTTTGGCGGCCATGGCAACGTGGCCGCCATTTGCACTGCGCTCATTGCCTCGCTGCAGTTTCGCGGCATTAGCTCTAAAGGCCGCCACCCTTGGTATTTTCCAACCACCAAGGAGTATGGCAACCTGCTTCAAACGGTTGGCTTCCGTGTGGATAGCATTGAACTCATCCCCCGCCCAACGCCGCTGCCTAATGGCATGGCGAGCTGGCTAGAGACGTTTGCCAGCCCCTTCTTCCACGGGCTGGAAGATGATCTGAAAGACGCTATTTTCGATAACACGCTGAATCTGTTGGCCCACAGCCTAAGCGACGGCCAAGGTAACTGGACAGCGGATTATGTGCGCATCCGGGTGGTTGCCCACACTTAATCTGGCCCTTCTTAACCTCTCTCTCTTTAATCACGTCTGGGGCGGCTAGTAAGCCGCCCCAGATGTTGTAGTGAGCGTGGCGGGTTAAAACTCGTCCCAGTCGTCATTACTATTCACCGTTTGCGGGGCAGCAGGTTTGACAGCCGGGCGACGCTGTTGCGCCTCTAACGCAGGCGGGGCTGCGGGTTGCTCGCTGCCTTCCGCCAACCGGAAGGTGGCCATCAACGTCGCGAGCTGGCTCGCTTGCCCCTCCAACGCGTTAGCTGCTGAGCTGGTTTGCTGTACTAGCGCAGCGTTCTGCTGCGTCACCGAGTCCATTTCTGTCAGCGCGGCGTTGATCTGCTCGATGCCGCTATTCTGCTCGCGGGTGGCGGTGGAGATTTCACCCATCAGCGTGGTGACTTGGCGAATGGCGTCGACGGTTTGGTTAAGCGTTTCGCCACTCCGCTCCGCCTGGGTGGCACCGCTGTTGATTTGCGTAGTGGTTTGCTCAATCAAACCACGAATCTCTTTGGCCGATTCCGCACTGCGCGTTGCCAGTGAACGCACCTCACTGGCCACCACCGCAAACCCGCGACCCTGCTCACCTGCCCGCGCGGCTTCAACCGAGGCGTTCAACGCCAAGATATTGGTTTGGAAGGCAATCGAGTCAATCACTCCGATAATATCGTTGACCCTATCAGCGCTAGCGGCAATCTCACGCATCAGCTTCACGGTTCGCTCTACCTCTTCGCCGCTGGCCTCTGCGGACTGGGAAGCCGCCACCGAGAGTTGGTCGGCCTCCTGGGCTATCTCGGCATTTTTACCCACGGTAGTCGCCATTTGCTCCATGCTGGAGGCGGTCTGCTGCAGCGCCGAGGCCTGCTGCTCGGTACGCGAAGAGAGGTCTTGGCTTCCCGATGAGATATCACTCGCCCCACTGTAGACGTGCTCACTGCTACTGCGCAGCGACATCACCAAGGTTTTCAGTTTGTCCTGCATCGCCGAAAGCCCTAGAAAAAGCTGGCCAATCTCATTACGGCCTCGGTCCTGACGGATCCCCACGAAATAGATAAGAAAATCAGAATGATATGATTGAAAAGGCCTGCATGGGTCGGCATGTTGTTAATCGCCAAACCAACAATATGCCTAAGGAGACCCATGCAGGCCCCTCGATTCTTACATACTCTGCTGACCTCATCACTCCCCCTGGTCCATGCCAAGCGCCTGCAGGCGCTGCTCGACACGGTGGGTGCCCTGCTGGGCGAGCGCCGCCTGGGCTTGACCGCCCTGGGGCGTGCCTTGCCAGGGCCAGTGGCTACCAAGCACACCATCAAGCGAGTTGATCGGTTGCTGGGCAACCCTCACCTGCATCAGGAGCGTCCCCTGTTCTATTGGCTCGTGGCCAGCCTGCTGATTGGCCACATGACCCGCCCGCTGATTCTGGTGAACTGGTCGCCGATTGATGACCGTGGCAAACGGTTCTTGCTGCGCGCCGCGGTGCCCTTTGCCGGGCGCTCGCTGCCAATCTTCGAGAAAGTCCACCACAAGGATGGCTGCCAACACTGTGAGGCATACTTGTTGGCCGCTCTGGCCGAGGTGCTGCCTGACAACGCCACGCCGATCTTGGTCACCGATGCGGGCTTTCGTAATCCCTGGTTCGAGGCGGTTGAGGCACGTGGTTGGTACTACGTCGGCCGGGTGCGTAGCCCGGTTCGCTGCCAGCTGCCAGGGCAGGCGTGGCAGCCTGTGGTAGACCTGTTTCCGCAAGCGACATCGGTACCGCGGGCGCTGGGTTCCGTGCAAATTGCTGAGAGCAATCCACTGACCACCCGCATGGTGCTCTACCATCGGCCGCCGCAGGGGCGCAAGCATCGCAACAAGCGCGGACAGGTCTCCCAGGACAGCCGCAGCCGGGCGATTGCCGAGCGCCAGAAGGAGCCCTGGGTGCTGGTCAGTAACCTACCGGCGCGCTCAACGCTGGCGGACAAGTTGGTGGCCATTTACCGGCAGCGCATGCAGATTGAAGAGGGCTTCCGCGACGTCAAGAGTCCCCAGTTCGGGCTGGGCTTCGGCATGCATCAGTCTCGCCAAGGCAAGCGGATCGAAATCCTGCTGCTGATCGCGATGCTGGCCAATGTCGTGGTGATGGTTGCCGGTCTTCAAGTCCGAGACAGCGGGCAACAGCGACGCTACCAGAGCAACACGATCCGTCATCGGAACGTTCTCTCCGTGTGGCGTTTGGGACTGGAGTGGCTGCGACGTCATTGTGTCGGTGCTGTCCCATGGCCCTCTTGGAAGACAGTTCTGACGAGCCTCCAAGGGGAAGTCAAAGAGCAGGCCTTATGCGATGGATAGCAAAGTTCGTGGGGATTCCTCAGGCCTCGGTCTTCAATTTGCCCGGTTAAGTCACCATCAGCAATCTTTGAAAAGTGGCCTAAGGCATGTTGAATCGGAGTGACGACGCCACGCATCATTGCAACACGAATCACCACCGCGGCGATTAAAGAGAACAGCAACAGGCCGATGGCAATAGCTCCGCCGATAGTGGCTAAGCGCTCTACCCGCTGCATCACTTGCTGACCGCGAGCTTCGGTGTAGGCCACCAATTCGCTCATGGAAATATCAAGATTAGCGCCCAACTCACCCAGCGCCTCCTGGCGGCGCTGAATCTGGAACGGTGCTGCGTCTAGCAAGGGAACCATGCCTTCGGTAACAAAGGCGTGATAGGCAGCCACTACCTCAGCACGGTAATTAGCAAGAGTACTTTCAGGCACCACGGGGATCGCCGAAAACTCTTCAAACCTTTCTTGAGCAGCCACAACGGCCTCACCCGCCATCGCTAAGCTTTCCCGCCCTTTATCCGGATTCCCCTGCATACTCAGGCTTGCCGAGCGATCTAGAAAGGTTTGCGCCCTTAGCGCATTCACCTGGGTACGGTTTGCCAAATTCGCCAATCGCACGTTGGTGTTGTTGATCTCTTTAAGCGCTTGGTCGCTAGTGTAGCTGGCATAAAACCCCAGCCCACTAATAAGACCTATCATCACAACCAACAATGCTAAGGCAGCCGTCAAGCTCCATTTTATAGATAGTTGCTTCATTGGTGCGTTCCCTTTGTTTTATTAGATATTGCCCACATTTCAAAAGAGTAGAGCAAAATGAAGTGAAGTACGGCGCGTATGCGACTTTTTTATACCAACAATTTATCAATAACGGAAAATCGGGTAGGGGCCGGGGTCACCCCCGGCGCCCTCCCACACCACCGGGCATACGGTTCCGTACCACGGCGGTTCATGCAGAACGTTTAAGCCATCTTACCGTATCCAGTATCGATATCAGGCCCTGATCATAAAACCACTTTCTAGGTAGGGCCTGATTCATGTGCGAGGCTCCGGCGTTCCACCAGGGCCCTCGCCCATTACCCGCCGATTTCCAAGCACGGTACGCGTCCAGACCTAGGCCTCGGAGTTTCCGCCGCCGGGTCGCTCGGCGCTTCCATTGTCGCCAGATCAGGCCGCGTAAGCGCCGCCGTATCCATTGATCCAGTGCTTCCAAGGGGCGTTTCACATCAACAAGATTGAAGTAGTTAGCCCATCCTCGTAGGACTGGCCTCAACCCTTTGATTACCCGTTGGATGTTACGCCCCCTGCCACGTTTCAGGATCTCACGGACACGCTGCATCATGCGTGTCAGGCTTGTCTTGGCGAGCGTCAGTTTCGACTGCTTGTGCCGAGTGAGGCTGTAGCCCAGATATCCGCGTAGCCATGGCCGATCCACCGCACTTTTACGGCGATTGACCGTCAGCCGAAGTGAGCTCTCGAGATACTCACTCAAGCTGCCCATGACCCGCTCGCCTGCTCGTCGGCTCCGTACATAGATTTGTACATCGTCGGCGTAGCGGCAGAAGCGGTGGCCTCGGCGTTCCAACGCCTTGTCCATGTCGTCCAGCAGGATGTTCGCCAGTAGCGGGCTGAGGGGCCCGCCTTGGGGTGTCCCCCGCCGCCTCGGCGTGGGCAAGCCATGCTGGAACATACCCGCCTCCAGATAGCGACGGATCAGACGCAGTACACGCTTGTCGTCAACGCGCCGCGCGACCCGTGCCATCAGCAGGTCGTGATTCACTCGGTCGAAGAAGGCTTCCAGGTCAAGATCGACCACCCAGCGGTGACCGGCGGTGACGTGGGCCTTCATGGCCGAGACGGCCTGCTTGGCGCTCCGCTTGGGGCGGTAGCCGTAACTCGACTCGGAGAAGCCCGGGTCGAAGATCGGCATCAGTACCTGGGACAGCGCTTGCTGGATTAGGCGGTCGGTAACCGTGGGAATACCGAGCTGCCGCGTCCCACCCTTGGGCTTAGGGATCGTGGTTGCTCGGATCGGGCTGGGGTGATACGCATCGGCCAATAGCCGCTCGCGCAGCGTTGGCCAGTACTGCTTTAGGTGGCCCGCTAACTGGTGCACCGTCATGCTATCGACACCCGGTGCCCCTTTGTTGGCAACCACCTTACGGTAAGCTCCCTCCATATTCACCGGGTCAACGACCCGTTCCATGAGCGAGGCTGACTCCGCTTTCGTCCACGATAGCGACGCCGGGATCGTCTCGACGCTCACCGGCCGGGGCGTGGAGTTCTGCTCCTGCCCCTCTGGGTGAGTGACGGTATTAGCGTCGGTTTCTGTCTTCATGATCGATCCTCGAGACGTTATCGCCTACTCGCGGTTCTTCATGTTCGGCCCTTGGTGCCGTGGTGAACCGGCACTTACTATGGCCTCTGCTGACGTCTGGTGATCCATCCCGTCGCCTCTCAACGCCGGTAGCACCGTGGCAGACCACCAGACCTCCCAGGGTAAGACGCGCGACCTTCCTCCCACCTACCCGCCGCATTTACTATCGCCCCTTCCGGATAGCTATGGGGCTTTGAGGATCATTGCACTCTCGCCCGGGTGCGATAGCCTCGTATGCGATTTCTGTTCGTCGGGCCGGGAGTTTGCCTTCAGCTTCCTTCGGATTCTGCCTTGCGGCAGACACCCTTGCTGTTCAGCTAACGGTTCCCGCTATCAGGGTCCGTAGGGGACTTTCACCCCCAAGTCATCCTGTGAGGCACCACCCTCAGGAATAGCGCCAGTCAAGGCGCTGCGCGCCATGCCTGGCGCACAACAAAAAAGCCCACCGCCGTTAAGCGGTGGGCTCTATTCACGGCTGCAGAAATTAGGCAGCGGTGTTTTTCAGTGTCGCCATATCGATCACGAAGCGGTAGCGCACGTCGCCTTTTTCCATGCGCTCAAAACCTTCGTTAATCTTGTTGATACCGAGCATTTCAATATCGCAGGTGATGTTCTGTTCGGCGCACAGCTTGAGCAGCTCTTCAGTTTCAGCAATACCGCCGATCAAAGAACCCGCCACTACGCGACGCTTAAACACGAGATTGAACGCTTCGATGGCCGGTTCGATAGGCTCCAGCAGCCCGACCAGGATGTGCGTGCCATCGTACTTCAGCGATGTCAGGTAGGGGTTCAAGTCATGCTGAACCGGAACGGTGTCGAGCATGAAATCGAAGGTTTCAGCAACGGCATCCATCTGCGCTTGGTCGCTTGATACCACTACATGATCAGCACCGTTACGCTTGGCTTCTTCTACCTTGGCTTCAGAACGGGTAAACACGGTCACTTCGGCACCCAGCGCTTTGGCCAGTTTGACGCCCATGTGACCTAAGCCGCCCATACCAATAATGCCCACTTTATGGCCTTTACCCACGCCGTGGTGCTTCAGCGGCGAGTAGGTGGTGATACCGGCACACAGGATCGGCGCGGCAGATGCCAGGTCGATACCATCGGGCATTTGCAGGACAAAGTGCTCGCTGACCACGATAGAATCAGAATAGCCGCCCTGGGTTAGGGTGCCGTCTTGGCGGTCCGGGCTGCCGTAGGTCATGGTGAAACCTTCCAGGCAGTACTGTTCTACGCCATCTTTGCAGGCGGAGCAGGTGCGGCAAGAGTCGACCATGCAGCCAACACCGACTAAATCACCGGCTTTAAAACGGCTCACGTCGCTGCCCACGGCAGTGACACGGCCAACAATTTCGTGGCCCGGCACAACAGGGTACTGGCTCATGCCCCAGTCGTTGCGAGCAAAGTGCAGGTCGCTGTGGCATACGCCGCAGTAAAGGATTTCAATGGCAACATCGTCAGGGCGCGGCTCACGACGATCAAAGGTAAACGGCGCGAGCGGCTTATCAGCGGAAAACGCGGCGTAAGATTTTGCTTGGCTCATGAAAACTCCTTTTTAATGCATCCCGCAGGTGCGGAAAGGTGTTTCTATTATTGGCTGCTTAGCGGGAGATAGCGATGAACGAAGCTACGTTTTTTTTGCTTATTTCTCTATTCATGTGCAATAAAATAACAAAAATAGTCAGAAAAACGTCATAATTCTCGTAACCGATAAGAATCATCTCGCGTAAGGAGAATCCAGTGGCCAGTACCGCGCATGTCGGCAATGCCCTTGCCGACCTGATTATCCCGCTCGTGAAGGGCGATGGCCCAAGCGCTTCTCGCTTGGAACGTGTCAGCCTACTCTGCCTGGGCAGACACCAAGTGCGTACGCCGCTAATGTACGAGCCAAGCCTCATCATCATCGCCCAAGGGCGCAAAGTGGGTTACCTGGGCGACCGCGAGATTCACTACAACCCGGGGCACTATCTGGTGCAAACACTGCCGCTGCCCTTTGAGTGTGAAACCCACGGCTCGCCAGAGGCACCGCTTCTCGGCGTTTCCGTCAAGTTCGACCCCGCGCTGCTTAGCGAGATGGTCACCGCCATGGGGGATATACACCAGCCGCAAACGTCACCCATGCCGATGGCCTCGGTGGCGATGAATGACGGCATGCAAGCAGCCGTCCTGCGCTTGGCACGCACGCTGCATGACGACGTAGAGTGCAGCACAATGGGGGATGCAAGGATACGTGATGTGGTGTTTGAAGCGCTGAAAGGCGAGCAAGGCCCTGCCCTGAGGGCGCTCGTGAAAGGCCACGGCAACTACTCACGCATTGTGCAGGTGCTCTCTCAACTGCACACCCACTTTGCGGAAGACTTCTCTGTGGAACAGTTGGCGCAGCAGGCCAATATGAGCGTCTCGACTTTTCACCAGCATTTTAAGCAGATTACCCGTGCCTCTCCTGCCCAGTACCTAAAACGGCTGCGCTTAATTAAAGCGCAGCAGCTGCTGTTGCAGGATAGCCACAATGTGAACCAAGCGGCGCTGGCGGTTGGCTACCGCAGCGTGCCGCAGTTCAGCCGGGACTATAAGCGCTACTTTGGCGAGTCGCCGCTGCAGCATCGCCGCCAGGAGCAGGCGCTGCGCGCCTGATGGCTCCTGGCGAGCCAAGCTTATTTAGCGAAGATCTGACTCTTATCTTGGAAGGCTTTGAACTCTAGTGCATTACCGCAAGGGTCGAGCAGGAACATGGTGGCCTGCTCGCCCACTTCGCCTTTAAAGCGGATGTAAGGCTCAATGATAAAGTCGGTATCGCGCTCTTTTAGACGCGCGGCCAGGGCTTCCCACTCATCCCACTCAAGAATTACCCCGAAGTGCGGTACCGGCACGTTGTGACCATCCACCGGGTTGGTGTGGGCGCTCTCTTGGCCCGGCGTTTTGGGGTGCTCATGAATCACCAGCTGATGGCCGAAGAAGTTGAAGTCTACCCAATGGTCGCTGGAGCGGCCCTCTTCCAGACCAAACACATCATTGTAAAAAGTACGCGCCAAGGCAACGTCGTACACCGGAATCGCTAAGTGGAAAGGGGAAAGGCTCATGGAAATCTCCTGGTGTGTTGCTGTTGTTAGGGAATGTCGCTGGGAATGTCGTTGGAAATGTATTTGTGAATGGCTAGCGCGTTGCGCTACCACCGTGTCACTATCCTAAAAGGCGTGATGCAAAAATAAAATCAATTGTTTTTTTGATCTATTCATAACTTTTATTGATTAATTTAAAGACCCATCGACCATGATTCGCGAACTTAAAACGCTCATCGCCGTGGCTCAGCACGGCACCTTTGCCGCCGCAGGCCAGCGCATTGGCCTAACGCAAGCCGCCGTCAGCGCACAGATGAAGCGTTTGGAAGCGGAGCTGGGTGTGGCCCTGTTTGAACGCAGCGGCCGTGCGGCAGTACTTACCCAGCGCGGGCAAGAGACGCTGCAGCAGGCGCAGGCACTGCTAGCGTTGTACGGCACCTTGGGGGCGTCATCCGCCGGGCAGGAGGTCGCTACTCGCGTCACCTTAGGGGCGATTGCTTCCATTCAGCGCTCGCTTTTGCCAAACGTATTGGCGCGCTTTCACCGCCAGTTTTCCGAGTGCCGCACCCGGGTAGTGCCGGGGCTTTCGCTTGCGCTAATGAATCAGGTAGATGCGGGGGAGCTGGATATGGCGGTGATCATTCGGCCGCCTTTTTCGCTGCACAGCGACCTACGCTGGCAGCCCCTTGCCCATGAGCCGTTTCGGTTACTGGTGCCCCGGCAAATGGCCAGTGATGATTGGCGAGAGCTACTCTCCAGCCAGCCGTTTGTGCGCTATGACCGCGCATCGTTTGGCGGCCGTCAGGTTGATCGATTTTTAAGAGATAACCACTGCCAAGTGCGGGACGTGTGTGAGGTAGACGAACTAGAAGCGATCGTGCAGCTGGTGACCAACGGCGTGGGGGTGGCGCTGGTGCCGCAGCCAAGCGCCATCCGGCGCTGGCCTGCCGGAGTGCGCGCCATCGATTTGAAAGAGCACACCTTCCATCGCGATATCGGCATCGTTCACCGCGCCAGCGGCCAGCTAAGTGAACCGGCTCTGGCACTGGCCGCCCTGCTGACGCAAGTAGCTACCGCTACACACTAAAACGCCAGCCCGGTGGCTGGCGTTGGAAAGCACATCACACGCATGGCTTACGCCTCGGTGGTGCTCTCTTCTTCCGTGGTGCTGGACGCTTCTTTAGGCTGTTCATTGGCCTCTGCTTCGTCTTGAACATCGCTCTGCTCAACGCTATCGGCAGGCAGATTCATAGGCTCATCCAACTGTAGCGTTTCTGCCGTGTAGGCACGCACGTCGTTCAGCAGCTCAGCCTGTTCGGAGGTGGGGTAGAACCGTTCTTTGTAGGCACGCTTTGTCATGCTGTATAAACATCAGGGTAGTGGGGCGAAATCAATCCGGCACCGCTACGCGGTGCGCGCTTGTATCCCCGCCCAACTGGGCGATGCTTTACGCGCTGCTTGGTAAAAAAATTCGACTAAAGTCTAACAAAGAACCACGATGACGGGAACATAAAAGAAATCTTAAATGAGAATGAAAGGAATTAACGCATGAAACCAGAAGATTTGGAGACCTTGGTGACGCGAAAGATGCCCTTTGGCAAATATGAAGGCTGGATTATTGCTGATTTGCCGGGCCCCTACCTGAACTGGTTTGCCCGGGAAGGTTTTCCCAACGGGGAGATTGGTCAACTGCTGCAACTGATGCATGAAATTGACCATAACGGTTTAAGCGACCTGTTAACACCGCTGCGCCAGCGCTAACGAAAGCGAATCACGCGCCCACTAGCGGGCACGCAGCGCCTGCTCGCGCTCTTCAGCATAGCGGGCGCTATGCTGCGCTGGGGCACTTGGAAACCGGCCTAGTGCAACGGCTTTTTCAAAAAAGCCGCTGGCCGGTAAATCCTCTCCTCGACGGCTGATAACCAGCGCGGCGATCATTGGCCGCCCGGCGGCTACATCCTCTTCCATTAACTGTTCAAGCGCTTGGGCCACCCGTGCAATGGTACGCGGTGGCGTCAGCCCTAGGGTGTTGGCTACCTGCTGATAGGTCATGGGCAGCGCGCTGGCCGGGGCCTGGGTTAACAGTGCGCGTATGGGAGCCGCTAAGGGCGAAGTGGCATGAGAATGGCTCATCAGGGTTACTCTTACGTTCGGGTATCAGGCCAGAAAATAGCCACGCTACCATATCGCTGGCTATGCGGTGGCCAATGTCTGTTATTTCAAACGGTGCTCACAAAAACGCAAGGGGGAAACATGGCCGATAAACTCCACCAGCAACGCCATAAAAGCCGCTGGCCCAAGGTGCTGACGTGGTTCAGTGTGCTGGCGCTAGTGGCAGCGCGCCCAGCAGGCCCCGGTGATTCATGACATCACCACCGACACCCAAACCCGCCAGCATTTATTGCGCTGCGCGAGCGGTTGGAGTAACCGCAACATACCGACACTAGTGAACGTGTTTTTTATGCAGCGCGCGCTCACTCAAAGTGATATCACGCAACGTGCTTTCACGGGAAAGAATTTTCTGCGCATCCAGCTCGCCGATGGGCACTGTCACGCTTGGCGGTATATCACCGCTGAGCTGAAGGGCTTGGTAGCGCAATGCGCATACGCGCAAAAACGACGTGAAATTTCCCAAGTCGTGCCCGGCATCAATCGACTCATGGTAAAGCCGGGTGATCATTTGTGCGGTGTTCATACCATCGCGCTGGGCGATTTCTTCTAGCAGCCGCCAGAAGTAGTTCTCCATTCGCACGCTGGTCACCATCCCGTCGATGCGCAGCGAGTGCGTAGCGCTTCGCCACAGCTCTGGGTCAGCATCAATAAACAGTTTGCACATAACGCCCCCTTGCACTTACTTGCGCCCATTGTATGAGCTCAGCATAGCGGTTGATGTAATGCGCGCCCAACAAGCGGGCGCGCTCCTTCGCTTTACTTGTTCAATAGCGCCATAAACTGCGCCAGCCAAGCTGGATGGGCGGGCCATGCAGGGGCAGTCACAAGATTGCCATCGGTAACGGCATCGGTGACTTCCAAGTTGGCGAACTGCCCGCCAGCGAGCTCGACTTCCGGCTGGCATGCGGGATAAGCCGAGCACTGTTTGCCCTCCAGCACCTTGGCAGCGGCCAGCAGCTGGGCGCCATGGCAGATGGCAGCGACCGGTTTTTGGGTATCAAAGAAGTGCCTCACCATGGCGAGCACTTCTTGATTGAGCCGCAGATACTCAGGTGCCCTGCCACCGGGCACGACCAGGGCGTCGTAATCGGCCGGGTTGATGCTGGCGAAATCTGCATTTAGCGCAAACCGGTGCCCGGGTTTCTCGCTGTAGGTCTGGTCGCCTTCGAAATCGTGGATCGCAGTGGCAACCGTATCCCCCGAGGCTTTACCGGGGCATACCGCATCGACTTGGTGCCCCACCGCCATCAGCGCCTGAAAGGGCACCATGGTTTCGTAATCTTCTGTGAAATCACCGGTAATCATTAAAATACGTTTGCTGCTCATCTCCGTTCTCCTTGTGATTGTGTCGAGGTGGAGCACACGCAATGGGCGTGTTTATTGAGACTAGCAAGCGCTGTGCTCAGTCGGGTAGTACGCCCTTACTACACCTAGCAATGATTTCACTCAGCACAAAAAAAGCCCGTTGAGAACCAGCGGGCTTATGACCACTTAGCGCTAAAACAACTAGCGCTACAACAGCGCGTCGATAGGCCGCTGGCCATGATATAGCGCGACAGCCCGTGCTGGTTGGCAATGTCCGCCGCACGAATCGCTCCAAATAGATCGATCATCAGCGTTTTATCTGGCCCGGTAAGGGGCCAGAACCGGCGGTAAAGACGACTTGATCACAGCCCTCAAAGGCGTGCTCAAACTCACCTTCAAGATCGCCCACCACGGTTTGAATACCCCGCTCCTGGAACCAAGCGGCCTGCTCCTCACTGCGAATCATGGCTTTAATAGGCGTGCCAGACTGCTTAGCTAGCTCGCAAAACTGTTTACCGATTTGACCATTGGCACCAATCACTAGGGTTGTCATATTGCCTCTTTGTCAGTCGCATTTCTCTTATCAGTGTAGGCAATACGTCTAAAGTTCAACCGCTTACTAAAAACAGCGAACACCTTCCGGTGTTCGCTGCTAGCTATCGGTAAAGGTTCAAGCTTTCGATCAGGTCAGGCGGGCGGTATCCTGCTTCGCAGGCAGCGCAGCCTGATGCTGTCCACGGCTGTGACTCACGTGGAAGCGGCTGACCAGCGTGTGCATATCGCCTGCGCGATCGTCCAAGGTCTGGCTAGCGGTAGAGGCTTCTTGTACCAAGCGCGCATTCTGATGCGTGACCTGATCCAACTGTGAGATCGCTTGGTTAATCTGCTCGATACCCGCCGACTGCTCTTTGGTCGCTCCGGCAATTTCCGTCACGTAGCGAGTCACTTCGGATAGGCTGTCGATGATCTCCTGCAAGTGGTGGCTGGAGGCATTTACCAGTTGTTCGCCTTCACTCACTTTTTTCACGCTGTCATCTACTAGGTGGCGAATTTGCGCCGCCTCTTCCGCACTGCGCCCTGCTAGTTTACGTACCTCCTGGGCAACCACCGCGAAACCACGCCCCTGCTCTCCTGCCCGGGCGGCTTCTACCGAAGCGTTCAATGCCAGAAGGTTCGTTTGGAAGGCGATATCATCAATGGCTTTGATAATAGAGGTAATCTTTTCGCTCGCCTGCCGGATATCGCTCATGGCAGCAGTGGTGCGCTTGGCAACATCGCCCGCTGAACGCGCTCGCTCATCCACACTACCGCTGACACCTTTAGCTTGGTCGGCGTAGTCAGCGGTCTGTTTTACCGTGGCGGTTATCTGTTCCAGGCTAGAGGCCGTTTCAGCCAGCGATGCCGCCTGCTGATCGGTCCGCTGGGAAAGGTTTTCATTACCGGCGGCAATCTGACGGCTGCTCGCGGCAATGGCTTCGGCGCTTTCACGAATTCTCGCCACCATGCCTTCAAAGGTATCCATCATTCGGTTAAATGCCTGGGCCGCTTGCCCGACCTCATCATTACGCTCTAGGGCTAAGCGCATGGATAAGTCGGCATTTTCACCGGCAGCGCCGCTGATGTTCTCCATCTGACGCCGCATGGCCACTAGTGGGCCTAGCACACGCACGAGGGTCCGCCAGCCGAAGATGGCCAGTACGACGATCACGCCCAAGGTAACCAACACCAGCAGCGTACGGCCCGCATTCGCCAACGTCTCGGCCTCTTCACTGGCGCTCCCCGCCTGGGCGACGGTGTAGGCTTCGATATCGCCTAGCGCTGAGCGCATCTCACGTGTTGCCGCCGCCACGTTCGCCAACGCCGCTTGCACTTGAGCACCCAGATCCAGTTGCTGCTGGCGCAGCGCGTAGACCGAATCGGCATCTTCCACCATCAACCCGTTCAGCTCGACGATAACCTCATCGAGTTCGCCAATGAGCACGCGCTGCTCGACGGTCGTGCTGGGGGCCTCGGCAATGGCCGCCAAAGACTGTCGTGCCAGCGCCACCTGTTGGGAAATTTCGTTGCTACGCAGATTGACCAACGCATCGATGCTATCCACCTGCATCATTTGTCGCCCCAGATCGGACAGCATGGCAACGGCCATACGGGCGTTGCCGCTCAGACGACCGATATCGACACGAGCAGAGAACATGCTATCCAACAGTTGAGTCGGCAGCGTGGTGGTGCCCTCTTCCCGCCATGCTTCCATGAGTTCGCGCTGCCGACGCTCTTCGCGCACCTGAGCCAGAGCGGTACGTCCGGCGATGTCTTCGGCACTGCGCATGACGTTAGTGATGGCCGCTTGCATTTGAGCAATCTGCTCGGCCATTTGGGCCTGCATGCTCAGCGCATCGCGCCGCACGTTTTCCAACGCCTCGTCGCCAGCCATTAGCTCTTGGTACTGGCTATCCAGTGCAGAGAGCTGCGTTGCGGCATTGGTCTGCTCGATACGCGCAAGCCCCGTGCGGGCTTGGCTATAGCGTGCTGCCAACTCGCTGCGCGGAGTGACTTCTTCCAACGCTTGGAGATTACCAGCGGCGAGTAGATCGGCATGTCGCTGGCCAAAGGCACCCATGGTCAATACCATGCTGCGGCTCGCATCTTGCAGCGGTAGCACCTCATCGGCCACGAAGTGCTGGACGTTGATCAGCCGCTGGTTGGTCATCCACCCAGTGCCGGCCAACACGATGCTGCCCAGCACGGCGGCAACAAAGAGGCTAATGAGCATCGCGCGGATACTTATGGTTTTTTTCATCAGGGGTATTCGCTGTGTCAGAGATTGCAAACGGAATAGAGAGCCACGGCTAGCGGGCTAGGCTGTTCCAATCCACCGGCTCGAACTGGCCATTTCGGATAATGGTAGGCCAGACGGCATCGCTGGCTTGATGGTCGTTCGGGCCCAATGTGAGCGGTTCGCCAACGCCGATATCGATACTGCCCAGGCTCAAAAGGCCGTTGACCACCGCTTCTCGATCAGGGTTATTACCCGCCGCCTTGAGGCCTTCGGCAAACAGCTTGGCGGCTAGGTAGCCTTCCAGGGAAATAAAGTCGGGGGTGGCATCGGGGGCGTACTCTGCCAACGCCTGACGATACTCTTCTACCGCAGGAAGGTCAGCATCTAGCGGTGGCACCACCTGCGTCACAATAACGCCCTCTGCTCGTCGTGAACCCAACTCCTCTAACAGCGCCTGGCTACCTACAAACGAGACGTTAAGAAAAAGTGTATCAGGTAGGTCTTGACGAGCTTCACGGATAAAATCTGCTGCCGGCCCGAAAGTGCCAACAATGATGACCGCGCGTGGTGTGACTGGCGCTTGGAGAATAGTCGCCAAGCCCTGATGGATATTCCGGGTCCCACGGGTAAAGCGGCCATGAACCAAGTTAGCCGTATTGGAGAAGCCCCGCGCTTGCATAGCACTTATCGCGCCGTTATAGCCCGCATCCCCAAAACTATCGTTTTGGGTAAAAAAGGCAATTTCCTCCGGTTGAATACCTGCGCTAAGCAGCCCATCCACCATGGCGGCGGTCTCTTGTACGTAGCTTGCCCGATAGTTGATCACATAGCGGTCCGGTGGCGAACGGCGCAGAATACCTGCCCCTGTGAATGCACCAAACAGCAGTGTTTTCCCTTGGTTATAAATAGGAATGGTGACCGCTGCGGTGGGCGTACCCACATTGCCAACGGCGGCCAGTAGGTTCTCATCACTTACCAGATCACGGGTATGCTTGGCAGCCTGCAGCGGCGCATATTGATCATCATAGGCTTTTAAAGCCAATTGATTGCCGTTGACGCCACCTTCAGCGTTTATCTTGGCAAAGTAGGTATCAATTCCCTGCTGCATACCGATGCCTAACGGGGCAGCCCCCCCGCTTAAAGGGGCAACGATGCCCACCGTTAGTTCTGCCTGCGCCAGTGGCGCTGCTAACAGCCCAACTACCAATAGCCATGTTTTTGTACGCCGCATTAATTCTCCCCCTACGTAGTGATGCTTTCTACTGTTATCGGCGGAAGAATATACGACTTAAACCTAGCTAGCCTTAAACAGAATGTAATAAAACGTGTCGTCGGTTACGCAGGCCGCTCAATAGCAAAGCGGTCGGTAATGCGCACATAGTCGCTGCCCGCCAAGCGGCCAATCGGTTGGAGTGCCTCCATATTAACGTGGCGGCCATCCCATAATTCATCGTCGATGTATATCGCCACGATTTGTACCAACACAAGGCTACCGGCCAACGGTCGATCACCAAAGCGAATCACATCCACCAGTTTGCAACCAAACGCGACGGGGGCTGCGGCAATACGGGGCACCCGGATGCCTTGCATGGTGGCCTTTTCAAGCCCTGCCAGGGTGAACTCGTCTTCCTCTCTGGGCAGGCTGGCGCTGGTGGTATTGAGCGCTTCAATCAATCCTTCGGTACCCACGTGCACAACACACTCTTCGAGGTCGTCTAAGTTGCGAAGCGTGTCTTTGGGCTGCGCGCTACCATCCAGCAGGGGTGAAAAAGCCAGGATGGGCGGGTCGATGCTGGCTACGTTAAAAAACGAGAACGGCGCTAAATTGGCGTTGCCACGCTTGTCTTGTGTTGCCACCCAGGCAATAGGCCGGGGACAGACGCTACCTGACAGCAGCCGGTAGAGGGTTCCAGCACTCAGCGGAGATTGTTCTAGCAGGGCTTCCATGGGCGCTCCTTATCACATAACGAGAGAGTTCTCCTTAATAGGCAGCCGCAGCCTAACCACTGTCAAGTATGTTAGCCTTTATAGACTCACTGGGATACCAAGGAACTGAATGCTCACTATTTCCAATAGCGTCAGCGTGGCGGACTGGGAAATTGATATTAGCCAAATTCGCGCCCAGGGCGCTGGCGGCCAAAATGTCAATAAAGTTGCCTCAGCGGTGCATTTGCGTTTCGATATTCAGCGTTCAACGCTGCCGCCGGTTTATAAAGAGCGCCTGATGGCACTCTCCGACCAGCGCATCAGCAAAGAGGGCGTGGTGATTATTAAAGCCCAGAGCTACCGCACCTTGGAGTTGAATAAAGAGGATGCCTTGAACCGCCTGCAGGCGCTGATCAAGAGCGTAGCCAAACAGCCTAAAACGCGCCGCCCTACAAAACCCACGAAGGGCTCACAGCGTCGCCGGGTAGACCATAAAACCCGCAAAGGAAAAATTAAGTCACTGCGTGGTAAAGTGCCGGTGGGCTAGGGGTTATCCCGCCCAAAATCTTCTTCCATGCCTAACACAGTGACCCAAATGCCCACGTCTCCTCGTCCGCTATCGCCCTGCATTCATGTCTGCCAAATAGAGCCTAGCACTCAGATGTGCCAGGGCTGCGGGCGCACGTTGGATGAAATCGCCTGCTGGGGAAGTATGACCGAGGCCGAGAAGGCCCCGGTGTGGGAACGCATTGAACAAGCAGGCTATGTTGAGCAGCAAAACGCGGCAAGAGATGCCACCACAGGCTGAACGGCTGTTTCGCTTAACGCTCTTCGTCGTGGCGATCGCTCAAGATATGGTGAAGCTCACCACAGGCCACCATCGGGTCATCGCAGTTGATGACAATATTAGACTCCGCCAGCACGTAGCTGCATCCGGTAATGGTGTTTTCTACTACTTGGTAAGCGCCTTCTTGATGCGTACCGGTAAAGGTACCGATGAAGCCTGTCTCCCGCAGCGATATCGTTTCTAACTTGTCGCCCAGCTTTAACCGCCCTTCGTAATTCATCAATGCCAGCCGTGCCGACGTACCGGTGCCCGTCGTGCTGCGACAAATCACGCCAGGGTGAACATACGTCGTGGAGCGAGAGCGGATATAGCCTTCCGCCACCGACTCTTCTGGCCCCATGAAGTGCAAAAACGGCAGCGGCCCCACATCCCCCAAGGTATAGTGAGAGAAGCCGCGCTGCGCCTGAATCGCCTCGACGATTTTGTGAGCGCAAGCCGCCAGCGCCTGCTCTTCATCACGTACCAGTTTGAAGCCCAGCGACTCAGCATCGACCAGGGCGTAAAAGCCGCCGCTGTAAGCGACCGAGTAAGTGACTTCACCGATCCCCGGGACTTGGATGGTGTCGCGGTAGGTGTCGATATAGCTGGGCAAGCCTTCACAGGTAACGGATTCCACCACGCCGTTATGCACCCGCGCTTCGATTTGCACCAAACCCGCCGGGGCTTCCAGCTTGAAGCGCTGAATCCCCTCCTGCTTGGGCACGATACCGGTCTCGAGCACGGCCGTCGCCGTACACAGCGTGTTCGAGCCCGAGTAAATTGGGTAACCCATCACTTCCATGATGATGTACCCGGCAACGGCTTCTGGGTCGGTGGCGGGCACCAATAGATCCACCGACATTTCGGGAATGCCGTAGGGTTCTTCTAGTAGCAAACGGCGCAACCCATCAGCGTCGTCACGCAGATACTCCATCTGCTGGCGAACCGTGGCACCGGGCAACGTATCAATACCGCCAGTGACGATGCGGCTCACATCGCCCCCGGCATGTGTGTCCAACAATTGAATCGTATGAAGGTTTTTCACTCACCCGGCTCCTAGGCAGTGGTAATGGCAAACGGTGCACCGTGGGTGTCCCACTGAGCATCGGGGACAATAACGATTTTCCCCAGGTAGTTGCTGCCCCGGTTCACAAAGTAGCGCTCGGCCTGATGTAATTCCGAGAGTTTGAACGCGCCGTGCAGCACCGGCTTCAACTCACCGCTACGAATCCAGGCGACTAGTTGCTCTGCCTCCTCGCGAGTGCCGTGGGAAACACCGAAAATCTGCACCTGATACAGGTAGACTCGGGTCCACATAATCTCGCTAAGGTTGCCGCCGCTAGCACCGGCAATGGAAAGCCGAGGATACGTAGCGCGGCTATGCATATCGCCAATCATGGTGTCGATAAACAGGTCGGTCATCTCGCCGCCAACGAGATCCATCACGGCATCTATGGCTTGCCCCTTGGTTTCTGCCAACACACGCTCGACAAACGTCGGTAAGTCACCACGATCAATCACCGCTTCTGCGCCAAGCGAAATAAGCGCATCGGCTTTATCAAGCTGACTTACCGCATAAGGGATCGCCCCAACAATGCGACACAGCTGAATCAGCGCCGTGCCCACCCCGCCGCTGGCGCCGCTAACCAACACCCGCTCGCCTGCGTGCACGTTGGCGGCAGTCATCATGTGGTAGGCCGTTTGATAGGAGCACATGCCCATAGCGGCCAGCTCAGCATCATGCAGCTCAGGGTTAGCCACATGGTGGAACTGGTCGGCAGGCACCGCCGCGTACTCGGCGTAGCCGCCATCGGCACCGTGGCCGTAGTAGTCCGGCGTCAGGTTGATGTCGCGACGCTCATCGGCGTAAAGATTGAAATCCAGCAGGCCGCGCTCGCCAATGCGCTGGGCGTCGACGCCCTCCCCCACGGCGACGATCCGCCCAGCCACGTCGGCCCCCTGTATGCGGGGGAACGTCAGCGTCGGGGAGCCGCCCATGGCAAACGAGGTGACGTCCTCTTTCCCTTTGGTGGGGTATAGCCCTTCGCGTGCTTTGCGGTCGGTGTTGTTTTTCGCTGTGGCCGTGACCTGCACCAGCACCTGCCCCGGGCCTGGCTGTGGCGTAGGTACATCTTGGCGGTACTGCAGCACGTCCACATCACCGTGGCCGGTTAAGAGCATCGCTGACATCGTGGCAGGTATCGCCGCGTTGTTATCCGTATGGGCCATGGGGGGCTCCTTATTCAGTGCATATGCCGCGACAATAACAAACGCCGGGCGAGGTTCAAGGGACTAGCCGAAGACCGGCACACCGATGATCACCGGGTGTAGATAGAAGGCAAACAGGGCATACGCCACTACGCCAATCGCCACCGTGGCCAGCGTAGCCGCCAGCGAAGTTGATTGCGGTGCAGCGGGCTGCTGACGGCTACGCTGTTTAGCGGCTTTAAACGCCAAAATAGCCCAGACAAGAAACGCTGCAAAAAAGAGGATATCGCTCAGTCGGCCATTCACTAGCAGGTGGGCAAACGCCCAGATTTTGACGGCCAGCATCATCGGGTGGCCTAGCTTGGCTTTGATCGCGTTACCCGGCACATACGCTGCCACCAACATAATAAACGCGGGCAGCATCAGCAGCGCCACTGCATGGCGTAAGCCCATCGGCGGAAACCATAGATTGATAGGGTCGAGGCGCGTTTGACCGTAGCCATATATGGCGATGGCAAGGCCAATGAGGGCCACCACGGAGTAAGCCAGCTTCCACGTGCTTTGGCCACGGTTAGCGATCTGCTGCTGTCGCCAGGATTCCGCAAAGATACGTACCGAGTGCCCGCCTAAAAAGATCAGCAGGCCTAAGATCATGAGGGTCATGGTGGTCACTCTCCGGTGAGTTGCAAGTCGTTGGTCGAGTGGGAGCATGCCACACTCCTTGGCAAACCACATGGCGCGGCGTCAACTTTTCGCCAATAGTGATGGAGAGCAAAACCCGTCAAGCTAGACGACTGACTGTACCTCTGCCCTCGCCAAGGATCGGTATGCTTCACTTCCCCTCGACGTACCATCGCCGTCTCACCTGGACCTATTTTGGGCTGTTCATTGCCATTGGCATGACCGGCGGCCTGCTTGGCCCGGCCCTGCCACACCTGGCCGAGGTCAGCGGTGCCTCCATGAGCCAGATCGCCGTGCTGTTTACCGCACGCGCCGTGGGCAACATGAGCGGCGCGATGGTCACCGGGCTGCTCATGGACCGCTTCAACGGCCACCACGTGCTGGTGATGATGGGCATGCTGGCGGTAGCTGGGCTAGCCTTGGCGCCGCTTAGCCCGCTCCTGGTGCTGTTAACGCTGCTGTTTATGCTGTTGGGCTTTGCGGAAGTATCGCTAAACGCGGGGGGAAATACGCTACTGCTATGGCTACACCGCGATGCGGCAGGCCCAAACGTGAGCGCGCTACACTTCTGCTTTAGCTTCGGCAACATGCTTACGCCGCTGATTATGATTGCCGCACTCTCACTTACCGGGCAATTTCATCTCACGTTTTGGATTGTTGCATTAAGCGTGGCTGCCATGCTGTGGCCACTTTCGCGCTTTGCCAGCCCGACTATGCCAACGGTAGACCCTGACCCAGCCACTTTGGCAGCGCTCAAACATCGTGACCCACTGCTGCTGGGGCTATTTATGCTGCTGTTTTCCATTTATGTGGGCATTGAAATTACGTTTGCTGGCTGGGTGACGGCGTATGGCGCGCTGTCAGGGCTGACTACCGAGCAGGCGGCACTGCTGGCCACTCTATTCTGGCTAGCGCTATCTGCTGGCCGTTTGCTGGCCATTCCTCTGCTGCGTGTTTGTTCACCCTGGCAGGTGTTAGCCAGTTGTTTGGCGCTGGGCTTGGGTGCCTCGGCCGGCCTGCATTTTAACTGGCTGCCTCTAAGCCTCGGAGCACTGCTGTTTGGGCTTTCGGCCTCTGCTTTTTTCCCGACACTCTTTGCGCTATGCAATCAGGCCATTGTGATGCGGGGCCGCACCACCGGCGCTATTTTTACCGCAGCGGGTAGCGGTGCGTTGATTATTCCGTCTTTAACAGGCCCGCTGCTGGATATCGCTGGGGCCCGGGCTTTTCCTATGTTACTGGCCGCTCTGTGGCTCTTGATTGCGCTGGGGCTTTGCATGCTGGCATTTCGTTTACACCAACTCACCACCCGGCAAGGGCTTTAGAACCAGTCTTTGCGTTTAAACAGCCAGATTAAAATACCGCCAATACCCAACATGGCCCCCCATACAAAGAAGTAGCCGTATTGATAGCTAAGCTCAGGCATATATTCGAAGTTCATTCCGTAAATACCGGCAATGAACGTCAGCGGAACAAAAATAGCGGTAATCACCGTCAAGACACGCATCGTGATATTTAGCTGGTGAGAAGAAATAGAGATATAGCCATCCACCAAGTCACCGCAAATATCGTAGTACATTTGTGTCAGCGTATAGAGGCGCTCAAAGCGCTCCTCTACATCGGTAATCGCGTGCAGGGTTTCACTCTCACCTCTAGGTAAGTGGGCGTAGTCATACGCCGTTCAAGCGTACTTCGACCGGCAAGCGGACGCCATCACGGCGCGTCGCCTCACAAGAAATAGGCGCAGATTCATCTTGATTGGGTAGCCCTTGGGGAAACATAAGCGCCGTTAGTGGGCGCGTTAAAGCTTCTTTGCGACTCCAGCCAAATATACTCTCTGCAGCCCGGTTCCAGTCCAGCACCCGCTCTTGGGCGTCAATGCTCAGATAGGCATCGTAGGCAGACTCAATCACCAGATTGAGTTCGCGGGTTCGCTGCTCGATATGCTGCTCGAGGCTTTGATGCAGCGCCGTGAGCGCCTGCTGAGTGGCGGCACGAATCTTCTGCTCGTTGATGAGCCGTTCGCGCAGGTGGATTTCGCCAATCACGATATCGGCCAAATCTTGCATCGCAGCCTTTTCTTGGTCACTTAAGCTGCGTGGCTGGCTGTCCATGGCGCAAAGCGATCCGAGGACCAGCCCTTGTGAACTACGCAGCGGTATCCCGGCATAAAAACGGATACCGCCAGGTGTCATCACGTAGGGATTGGTCGCGAAGCGTGCGTCTTGCTGAGCGTCTTCGATCACTAGCGGCTCATCTTCGAGTACCGTGTAAGCGCAAAACGCCACATCCCGCGGCGTTTCGGAGATATTGATACCAACTTGCGACTTAAACCACTGCCGATCGGAATCAATCAGAGTGATAGTTGACTGTGGCACACCGAGTAGCACCGTTACTAAGCGCGTAATGCGATCAAAAGCAGGTTCGTTCGGCGTATCCAACAGTGCTAGCTCGTTAAGCGCAGCCAAACGGGCATTTTCGCTAGGAGGTAACAGATGGCTCATGGCGATCGCACCTACAGTAGTAGTCAGACCCCTGCCAGCATAACGTGAAACGAAATTTCCTGCTTAACGCCTTGATTAACGGGCAAGGACGCGGCGCTTGTTGGCTCCAGCAATGATCATACTCACCGCAGTTGAGAGCAGCAGCGCCCCAACAAACGGGCCAAGGGTTGGTACGCTGCCGGGGAAGGTGGCTGCTATCACTCCCGCACTAACACTGCCTTGGCTCAACCAACCCGGCAGCACAGCGCCCACTAGCCCAGCAAGCCCGCCGCCTATCGCAGCCATAGGCGTCATGCGTTGCCATAAGCCAAGCAGTACCGGTACCACGATGGCGGCACACAGCAGATCGGCAATCAGGAACAGGCGAAGCACCGAGAGCCCCTGCAGAGCAATCACAATCACCGGTACCATGATCGCGACAGTAAGCCAGCGGGCCTTGGTTAAAGCATCTGGGCGGTCGCCGCTGGCCCATAGCGAGGCAATCCCGTTTTGTAACGTGTCGACGCTAGACGTGACCAGGGTAACGGCAAGTACCAGTGACGGCAGCGTGATCCATATCGGCGCATCGCTTAACAGCGCAAAAAACGGCATGGGCGGCTCACCTAAGCTGACACCGCTCATGGCGGCCATCATGCCCACGCCACCAATTACCATCACCACGAGAATCGTCATACCACCGCCTAGCCAGGCGCCACGCCCAAGGCTTTGGTCGTCTTGCGCCGCCCACACCCGCTGCCAATAGCCCTGGTGGAATAAATTGGCAGCCGTCACAGCAATCACCAGCGTCAATGCCACGCTGAGCGAGCTACCGATTGGCAATGAGGGTAAAGCGGCGTCGCTGGGCATGCTCGGTAGCCGCCAAAGCGTTACGCTCGCCACTGCCAGTAGTAGGGCCAACAGCAGCCATGCCTGCCAACGGTCGGTCGCAAGGCTGGCGCGAAGGCCGCCCATCACGGTGTACACCAGCGTCGTTAGAGCAACGCCAATGATCACCACGGCAGGCGGCACATCAGAGAGCAGCGCGGTAATAGCCCCAATGGCAGTTAACTCAGCGGCTAAAAAGCAGCCCATATAAGCAACAGATACCATCGCCACAAAGCGACGAACGTTTTTGCCATAGCACGCCTCAGCAAACTCCGCGATGCTGCGCCCTTCTGGCAGCGCTTGGCGTATTTTTGGCCCATAAAGGCCCAATACAATAAACGGAAGTGCCGAGCCAAAGGCATAGCCCAGCAGCGCCACGGGGCCAACAAAGGCACCAATTTCAGGTGGAGCAAACAGAATCCAGGCACCCATTCCAGAGGCTAAAAAAGACAGCCCCAGAGTGGACGCAGTTTGCGAGTTGCGGGCGGTGACATAATCATCCAGGGAGCCGCCGCCAAAGCGTGCCCGAAGACCCAGAAATGCAAAGCAGCACAGGGCTGCGCCTAACACAGCAGACGTTAGGTATGGCATGTCGCGCTTCCTCCGCCGGTACGAACCGGATCAGGTTCCAGGGTCTGCGTTACGCGCATTCTCAGCCCGTTTTGGGCTCCCCTGGCGACAGTGAATGAAGGCGTCATCCTCAATCAAAGCAGCGCCGTAGTAAAGTCTTAAGGCGTTTCGCGAACCAATTCGTCAGGCTTTTTCGGCACGCGCCCCATGAGATAGAACTCGGAATTAGGCGGCGTGCCCGCTAGGGTCACCAGGCGATTCGACATACCAAAAAAAGCGCGAAACTCCTCAGGGCGATGCGCCAGCATCAGAAACACATTAGGCACGAACCCCGCTTTTTCCTGCACAGCTAACATCGCATCACGAATATCGTTTGGCACATCATCCAGCGTTTCGGGAAGTTTAAAACGGCTAATAGCAGCAGACATATTGACACCTTCTTGTTATGTTCATGATATAAATAGCGCGATTAAATTAACTGGTAACAAATAGCTAACTAAAGCACCTTTCATTTCGCGTTCGCGCTCACCATACTCTTATTAAGTCCATGTCATAAAAGCCGTACGTTATCAGCAAAGCGGCGTACTAACAGGGAAACCACCATGACATACTCTGAAGCTAAAGAGCACACGCCAGGGCGTTTGCATGAGCTTTTTGCCGACCCTTACCGTGCGTTCGAAAACGATACGGATGAGCGTCAGCTACATATCCGCGTTATGCTTCATACGCTGCTAGCACGCCCGATGCAGCGCGGGCAAGTCACTCTACGTGTCATTCATGGCTGGGAAAACGGAGGCTTTGAGCCATCTGACCTGCAGCACGCCGATTATGCGCTACATAGCTTAGATGACTACCACACTGCCGTGGAGCGCTTCACCACCGCCACCCGGCAAAATGAGCCGCTGCCTGCCGATAACACGTCCATTTTAGCTGCCCCTCTTGCCGATGCCATCGCAGATGCCGAGGCAGAAGGCCAAACGCTGACAGACGATATTGTCGAAACGCCTGCACGTTGGCCTGCGTTTAATGGTGGGTTAGCCCTCTATACGCTATTTAAGATGTATCACCGCCTGGTTTACGGCGAAGATGACAGTTATCGTTGCTCTCAGTGCAATACCCCACATGGCCCCCGTGAAATCCATGAATTCCACATGGAAGAGGGTGAGTTTGCACTGCTGGCCCCCATAAGCGAGCAGCACGACGCCCCTTACCTGCTAGTGCTCCATGAAAGCCAGCTTGCCCCCATTGAGCAACTGCTCAACGACAGCCTGCCACTATTTGATCGTTTTTAACGCACTTGCGCCTCCTCCGCTAGCTTGGAAGAGGCGCATCGCCCAAACGTATAACAACGAATCTTTTACAACGAAATGGTGCTGTTAATCCCACTAGAGACGTTTTCAGGCTCGAACCAACGGGCCGTGACGGTCTTAGTTTGCGTCCAGAAAGCAATCGCCTGTTTGCCGTTGGGGCCTAAGTCACCCAGCTTGGATGCCCGAGATCCGGTAAAGCTGAAGTAAGCAACGGGAACAGGAATCGGCACATTGATACCAATTTGGCCAACGTCGATATCCGTTTCAAACCGGCGAGCCACCCAGCCAGAGTTGGTAAAAATCGACGTGCCGTTGCCATTGGGGTTGGCATTAATAAAGTTGATGGCGTCATCCAGCGTTTCTACGCTAACCACACACAGCACAGGGCCGAAAACCTCTTCCCGATAAATGGTCATATCCGCCGTTACATCGGCAAATAGCGTCGGTCCTACAAAGTTGCCTTCCGGGTAGCCGTCCACCGTATAGCCACGGCCATCTACCAGAAGTGTGGCGCCCTCTTTTTCACCGGCGCTGATTAAGCGCTCAACCCGCTCTTTCGCCTGGGGCGATACCAAGGGCCCCAGGTCTGCATCGCGCTGAGAGCCTGGCCCTACTTTCATGCCACGGGCACCGGCTTCGATATCTTTTATCCACTCCCGGGCTTCCCCCACCAGCACCACTACCGAGTTCGCCATGCAGCGCTGCCCGGCCGCGCCAAAAGCAGACCCTAACAGGCTGTCAATCGCCTGGCTGCGGTTAGCGTCAGGCATAACGACGCAGTGGTTTTTGGCCCCCATCATCGCCTGCATCCGTTTACCTGCCGCCGCGGCACGGTTGTATAGCAGCGAGCCGACATGAGTCGAGCCGATAAACGACAGCGCCTTGATATCCTGGTGGTCAGCAATTTGATTCGCTACATCTGGACCACCGTGCACCACGTTTAACACACCAGCGGGAATGCCCGCTTCATGGGCCAGCTCGACTAGCCGCATGGTAGAGCTCGGGTCCTGCTCGGAGGGTTTCAATACAAAGGTGTTACCCGTGGCAATAGCCAGCGGGAACATAAAGCAGGGCAACATAATCGGGAAGTTAAATGCCGTAATACCCGCGCCCACGCCTAACGGCTGGTGCATGGTGTAAACATCCACCTCGTTCGCTGCGTTTTCGGCTAATTCGCCTAGCTGCAGCGAGGTAATGGAGCAAGCATGTTCCACCACCTCAAGACCGCGGCCTACTTCACCTTCGGCATCGGGCAGTGTTTTGCCATGCTCTTCGGTAATTAACGCGGCAAGCTCTGCCGTATTCTCGCGAATAAGGGCCTGAAGCTTGAGCATAATGCGCATGCGTTTACCCAGCGGCACCTTGCGCCACTCTTTAAACGCCGTTTTGGCACTAGCAACGGCCCGCTCGACCTCTTCTGAGGTGCAGAATGGAACGCGAGCCACTACCTCTTGGGTGGCAGGGTTAACAACGTCGCGCCACTCCTGGCTTTGCGACATCACTGGCTGACCATCGATATACATGGGTATTTCACGAACGGACATAACACTGATCCTCGTGGTTGTGTTTGTTATGGATTCTAATAGGGAGCCTGTAGGGTATATCAGCAAGTTAACGTAAACGTCAATTAGCCACTCGATAAAGACAAAAACGTTTAGCCAAATGCAATACGCCTTTCCCTCTCGGCAGCGCCCTCGCTATGCTGTTTCTAACGCCGAACCAACCCGTCGGTTAGCCAGGGCAACCACGCCAGCAGCACCAGCGTGACGAGGGTCGCCAATAAAAAGGGCAGCAGCGCTCGGAAGATTTTTAGCGGCGGCGCACCGGTCATGGAGGAAGCGATAAACAGCCCCGCGCCCACTGGCGGTGTGAGCAACCCCATCACCAGTGTCAGGCAAACCACCACGCCAAACTGGTAAGGGCTAATCGCAAACTGGCTTTGAGCGATGGGCATTAAAATAGGCACCACCAGAATCAGTGCGGCAATCCCATCGATCACCATTCCCACTAGCAGCAGCGCCCCAATCACCAGCAGCAGAAACAGAAACGGGCTGCTGGTCAGCGCGGCAATCCATTCAGCGGCCATTTGCGGCAGCTGCTCGTAAATCACTACCCAGCCAAACACACCTGCCGCCGCAATCAGCATAATCACCAGCCCAGCATTAATCGCCGTGCGGGTAAGCACTTGGGGTAGCTGCTGAAAACGCAGATCGCCGTACACAAAGCGTCCCATTAACAGCGCCGCCAGCGAGGCCAGCGCCGCCGACTCCGTGGGCGTCGCAATGCCCAGCAAAATACCGCCAATGATAATCACCGGAATCAGCAGTGCAGGCATGCCCCATAGCGCATCGTGCAGCGCCTGTTGCCGGCTTGGCCACTGCCCTTTCGGGTATTGTTGCACCAGCCCCACCAGGGCGATAACCACGAAGAAACTCGCGCCCAGCAACAGCCCCGGCAGTAGCCCAGCGATAAACATCTCCGCAATGGGTACTTGGGCCATCACCCCAAACAGTACAAATAGCATAGAGGGCGGAATAATCGGCGATAAAAGCCCGCCAGCGGCGGTAATCGCCGCGCTGTAGGGCGTGTCGTACCCCTCCTCCTCCATCGCAGGCACCATAGCGCGGGACATAATGGCGATTTGCGAGGCCGCCGAGCCAATGATCGCCGCCATCATCATATTGGCGACTAGGTTGATATAAGCCAAGCCACCGCGAAAGCCACCCACCAGAATGCGGGCCAGAGCAATCAAGCGCTTGGTCAGCCCGCCTTCGTTCATCAGCTCCCCGGCCAGCATGAATAGCGGAATCGCCAGCAAGCCGTAGCTTTCAATAGCGCTAAACAGCTGCTGCGGGTAGGAATCAAACAGCACCGTATTGCCAGAGGCCTGGATATACCACATCGCCGTAAGCGCCAGCACTAGCGCAATAGGCACCGCTCCCAGTAGCAGCAGCAAGAACACCGCGACCGTCATACCCGCCCCCTTAATGCCATTAGCGATTGCATCAGGTTCGCCACGCTGTGCAGGCTCAGCGAGAGCGCAAACCAAGGCACAATCAGCCACGCCCAGAACTTTTTAATGCCCAGGGTGGAGGTGTTTTCCGCATAGATAAAATTAAACGTTTGCCCCTGAAACGCCTGGGTATCGAAGCCGGTTTGGACCAGCGTCAGCGGCTGGTACCAGCCCCAGCAAAGCCAGACCAGCAGCAGGGCAAACAGCAACACCATGGCATCCACCGCCACGCCGACCAGCTTTCTACCCGTTGGCGGCAGCAGGTCGCTCACCAGTGTCACCGCGATGCCCTGGCGGCGTTTCAACACCGCCCCAGCAATCAAGAACGTCATCCAGATCATGGCGTAAATCGCCAATTCACTGACCCAGTAAAGCGGGCTGCCCAGCGCGCGGAAGGCAATATTTGTGAGGATTAAACACGTCACCGCCGCTGCCAAGGCAGCGGCGGTGATCTCTTCACAACGGGCAAGCCCTTTGGAAAGGCGTTGCAACATGATGATTAAAGGCCTTTATCAACGGCTTGTTTGACGTTAAGGATTACTCGTCGCGCAGGCGGTCAGCCTCGGCGCGCAGGGTTTCCAACATAGGGGCTTTCGGTGCCCAAATACTTTCCCACTCGGCAATCGCCTCGGAGAAGAACTCGGCATCGGCTTCGACGATATTGATGTCCAGCGCGCGGATCTCCTCTTCCTGGGCGGCGTCCATCTCCTCAAAACCGCTCAGTACGTTCTCCAGGTGCTCGGCCATGGCGGTATCGATCAGCTCGCGATCTGCCTCAGAGAGTTCGCGCCACACCCGACCAGACACCACCCCCACCATCGGGAACATCATATGGTTGGAGATCAGCAGGTTGTTCGCCTGCTCGTAGAATTTCAAAATCAGAATCGAGTCGAAATCCATATCAATGGCATCAACCTGCCCATTAGCGAGGGCATCATACACTTCCAACAAAGGCATGGGTGCAGGGGCAGCGCCGGTGGCGGTGTAGAAGTCGCGGATCGGCTCGAAGGGCGTAATACGCAGCCGCTGGCCATGCAAATCATCAGCGCTTTCAATAGGGCTGCGGCTCAATACTTGGCGCATGCCTACCATGCCGTAACCTACCCCAACAAAGCCCACGCCTTCCGGCATCAAGTCGAGTAGTTCACCGGCCGCATCGGAACGCAACAGGCGCGCCGCGTGGTTGACGTCGTCCACCAGATACGGGGCGTAGAGCGCGCCAAAATCAGGAATGCGATTGGAGATTTCGGCAATGGTTAGAAAGGCCATGTCCAGCGCGCCGGTTTGCAGCTGCTGCACCATTTGCGCTTCGTTACCTAACTGCTGGGCAGGAAAAACGCTTACGCTATGCTCGCCGCCTGAGCGCTCGTTGAGTGTTTGCGCGAACGCTTCGGCTTCGGTGGACCACAGATGCTGGGCGGGTGTAACCAGCCCTAAACGGAAGTCACGCGCCTGGGCGCTCATGGAAGAAACGGCCAAGGCGGCTGCGGCGCAGGCAAGCGTCAGCGTTTTCATTCGGTTCATGCAAAGCCTCGTTGTCCAGCCAGAGCGCCGTGCGGCGCTTTGGGTGTTTTTTTAATTAGTCGGCTTTGAGAATACCTGAGCGGTTGCGTTAACGGCACCCGCCATTGCGCTAACGCAGCGTCGCAATGACGGGTAGACATCCACTGCCCTAGGCGGCTTCGTAGGCGGCTTTCAAGCGGTAAAATTCGTCGACAATGGCCGCCATTTCGGTAGCATCGTAGTCGCATAGCCCGCTGACGACGAGCTTCTTAGAGCCTACTCCCACCGCTTCACCGGCTGACTCAATGGAAAACTCCAGCAGCGCATCAGCGCGTTTACCCTGGACATCCAAGGAGGATTGATTCAGCGCCAGATTAGGTGAGAAGCCGTCTAAACGCTCCAGGCAAAAGCCCATGCTATCGTAGATCACCAGCGGGCGTTTAGGGTTAAACATCACCCCATGCTGCTCCATCAGCGGCTTGAGATAGTGGGGAAAATTCTTACCCGAGAAGGCGACGTAGCAGCGGGCAAAGCCTTCGACCACCGCCTCATCACGGGTCATCTCGCCGCTGCGGACAACCTGTAAATAGCATTTACCGCTGTCGTCACAGACGTGGATATCCCCGTTCTCGGTTTCACTGAACTTGATGGGTGTATCGGCCCCCACCATATTGGTGAAGCGAAATTCCATTTGTCGCGACAGCCCGAACTTCACCAGCACCAGCGTAAACAGCAGGTCGCCGGGGACGCAAAAGCGCCGTGCATCCGGATTGTGAATCGGGTTGTAGTCGCCGGCCACACCTTTAGCGAAGCGGCTGGCCTGCTCAGCGGAGATCACCACATACTCTCCGCGCTGCGCGTAAAAATCCTTGAACATGGCTTTGCTGCCTGCCTAGCGTTGAAATCGAAAACCCCAAACTGCCCCACGTCGCGCATAATGCCATAAAACACGCGCCAACAGGAGTCATCTGCTAGGAAGCCCGTATGTCCCGTGACACGCCCACTGCACCACGTCGTTTTCGCCCACTGTTCGTCCTGCTGTTTGGCGCGCTAGCGCTTGTGCTAATTTGGCTGATAGGCAGCTACTGGCTACTCAACAGCCAGTGGCTACCGCAACGAATCTCCACCATCGAAGGGGTCGAGGTGCGCTGGTCTAACGCCCAGAGCCTTCACCCAGGGCGTTGGGAGGTGGAAAATCTCTACCTTGCCCGGGAAGACAATGCTCTGCCCATCACCGTAGAAGCCCGGCAAGCCACGCTCTCGCTGTCGCTGCTCGCCCTGTTACGCGGCGAGTTACATATAAAAGCGCTGGATGCCAACGGTATTCGTCGTTTCACCGTAGGGGATGTTGCCCTGGAAGCAGAGGGCCAGCTGAAAGTAGAGGATACCCAATTCAGCCAAGAAACCCTCAGCGTGCCTTATGTAGGCTTGGACATCACCCAAGGCCGCCTCGTCCGCTTGAGCGATCAAACCACGCTGGTGCAGGACATTCAGCTACGCAGTACGGCGTCGTTGGATTCACTGTCTACCCAGCAAAATAATGATGCGCTGACGGAGGCGCTGCTTAACGCCCTCACCGCCCAGCTTGCCATCACGGCTCAAGCGGATGCTTGGGACGTGTTCATGCCCTACCTAGAAGCGCTACCCTGGTTGAGCCTAGCAGGCAGCGGCGTATTGGAAGGTGAGCTTGCGCTTGCCGAGGGCCAACTACAGCCGGGCAGCGAACTCACATTAGCAACCCCAAGGCTTGCGCTCTCTATCGATGAGCAGCGCTTGAAAGGTACCGACAACACGCGCCGCTGGCTGGTAGCGGATGACACACCGCCGCCGCATACCGCCACGGGCCAGGGGCGCGTCAGGCTCGCTGTGGTAGAGGGGCAACTGCGCTTCGCTACTCAGTTGGAGGACGTCACGCTAGCCGACACGCACCCCTACGCCACAAACACACGGCTCTCCCTCGCTACCCACATCCCTAATCAGCGCCTGGACCAACTCGACTTGCCCACTGGCGCCTCACTTGAGCTATCGGGCGAGGTAACGCGCCTGGACATGCTTGACCGCTATCTCGCAACAGTCTTCGATGGCCAAGGGGTTCGGCTATCCGGCCTGGGGAGCATCACCGCCAGCGCGACGCTGCGGGATGCGCGCCCTTATGAAGCATCGCTAACCGTTCAAGCGCCCACGCTAGGCGCAGAGCTGCTTGAACTCACCGCGCAAGGCAGCGGTACGCTCGACACGACGCTCTCCCCCGATGAGCAAGTAGCGGCAACGCTGGCCTTCACAGACGCCACGCTGCGCCATCAGGAGCGAACCTTGCTAGCGGATGCAGCGCTAACGCTAGCGGCACAAAGCCCCCTCGACCCCGAACTGGCACAACAAAGCGCCACGGCGCAACTAATTTGGGAAGAAGCAACGCTGCCCAATATCCAAGCGCTACAACCCTACCTTGCGGCGGTGTTGCCCCGCCCTTCTCCGCTAACGTTAAACAGCGGCTCAGCCACCAGCCACGGGCAGCTCCGCTTCACGACCGAGCAACTGAGCGGCGAGCTTTATTTGGCTGGCAACGCGCTGACCACCGGCTGGCAACGTAGTGAGCAGAGCGGCACGTTGGTGAGCGATATACAGCTGGCGCTGGCCATCAACCAAGCGGCGCTGGATGGCACAGCGCTGGACATCAGCGGCTCGCGGCTAAGCTGGCAGGTGGCCGACCCGCAACATCCCGGCGAAGCGCTGGAGAGCACGCTGGTGCTGCGCGACGGTCGCTTTCAGCGCCAAAACGCCACCCCAAGCGGGCAGTTCACGCTGGAGGGCAGCGTGCAGCGGCTAGGGTTTCTCAACACGTTTTTACCGGACGCTCACGGCGTATCGCTTTCCGGCAACGGTCAGCTTTTTTTACAGGGCGCGTTTATAGACGACACGCTGCAAGCCCCTACTCGGCTGCGGGTCAATGCTAACCAGCTGGAAGTGACGTTTCTCGACTACTTGGCCACCGGGCGCGGCGAGCTGACCGCCCAGTTAGATAGCCCCGAGCAAGCACAGCTTTCGCTAGGCATTCCACAGTTCGCCTTACGGCGACAAGATGATGACCGCCCGCATCTGGAAGGCCGCCACTTTGCGCTCACCACCCAAACCGACCGCTTTAGTGATGTACTCGACGCCCCCGCTCCCGAACACTTCACCACCCGCGTTGCGCTGCCAATCACCGAGGTGCCGGACATTGCCCGCTACAATCGCTACCTGCCAGAAGATGCGGGGGTTGAGCTACTCTCCGGCAGTGCCAGCCTAACCAGCGAATGGCTGCTAGAGGGGCTGCGCGCCCAAGGTGATATCACGCTGCGCGCTTTCGAAACCGAGATGGCGCTACTGGAGCAGCGCCTGAGGGGAGACGTGACACTGCACCTACAGCTCACCGAGGGCGATATCGAGACGCGCCGCTTTGTCGCCAATGACTCCTACCTGCGCCTGGAAAACGTTTTTCGCCGAAGCGACGACGGCACTCAGGACGCAGGCTGGTGGGTGCAGCTCACCATGGAAGAAGCCCAGCTCAACTGGGACGACCCGATACAACTCACCAGCCAGCTACGGTTAGGCATGCGCGATACTGGGCTGCTGGCACGGCTATTTCTCGCCCGTGCCCGGGAGAGCGACTGGCTGGGCAGGATTTTAAACGTGCATAACATCAACGGGCACGCCCTACTCACAGTGAGCGGCGAGCAAATACGCCTGCATGACCTCACGCTCACAGGCGGCCCGCTGCTTCTGCTTTCCGATGTGAGCCTAGCCGACGGCCAAGCCAACGGCGCGCTTTATGCACGGCTGGGTGCCGTGGGCCTCGGCGTGGAGCTGAATGACAGCGAACCGGCCCTACGCGTACTCCAACCCAAGCGCTGGTTTGACCGCTGGCGAGAGGCCCAGCGCTTTCCAAGGCCTTAGCGGCGCGTGCGTTCTCGACGAATCATACGCACGCGCTCTTTGGCCTTTTGAGGTGTAGACAGCGGCGCGTTGGCGTCTTGGTATTTAGGCGGCACCGTGACCCAGGCAAACACCGGCAGGGCCAAGTGCCAATGAATCGCCGCTAAGCGCAGGCCCAGCGTCACGCTCAATGAGGCGGCAATGGCGAATGTCAGCGGCGCATCGAGCGCCTGCAGCGCGACATACACAATCCCGCCCGCCATGGCGGCGGTGGCATAGATCTCTTCGCGCAGCACCATGGGCACCCGCTGAGCCAACACGTCACGAATCATGCCTCCCGCCACACCGGTCATCATGCCCATGAGTACCGCCACCACCCCCGACGTGCCCAGCAGCAACGCCTTGTGGGTACCGATCACGGTAAACAGTGCCAGGCCGAAGGCATCCGCCACCGGCAAAAAGCCCCGAGACAGCCGGTGAATGTAGTGAAACCCCACCAGCGACACGCCCACCGTGGCCAAGATCACCCACAGGTAGGTCGGGTCGGTCACCCAGAACACCGGCCTAACGCCCAGCACCAAATCACGCAGCGTACCGCCCCCAATGCCCGTCACCGCCGCCAGCACCAGCATACCGAACGGGTCCATCCGCGAGCGGCAGGCCAAAATCACGCCCGACAGGGCAAACACAATCACCCCCGCCATATCCAACCAATAAATCATACCCGACACGCGGCTCTCCCTCATCACCTGCTGTTTAGGCGAGCAGAATATCACTCATTCGGGAAGGGTGTATGTGATCAGAGAGCCGGTCGCCTTAATAGCCGTGACGTTTCAACCACCCTTTTAGGAAAGCAATTTCACTCTCTTGGGCGGCGATAATGTCCTCGGCCAGTTGACGAATCTCGTCATCTTCGCCGTGCGCCAGCACGATTTCCGCCATGGCGATGGCACCTTCGTGATGGGGAATCATGCCTTGCGCGAAATCCACATCAGGGTCGCCAGTGTAGGTCGGCATGGCAGCACTCTTATCGGAGAGATAGGTAATTAAAGTTTAAAACCTACAGGCTGCCCACAGGTCAAAAAGCCGCTCCGGTCAGGAAAGCGGCTTAAGAAGTGGCATTGTCGGTGGTGCCAGTAGCAGCTAACGCGTCACGCTGTAAACCACTGGCACGGTACTGCTTAACCTATGATGCCGTGTCAGTGGCTAGAAAATGCTCCATAAACACTTGGTAGTCTTGAGCAACACAGTCCGCGTAGGCCTTAGCAAGCGTTGAGACCACGCCGATAAACTGCTCTTCACGCCCCTCTAACCGCTGGCATACCGCGTCGGCAAACGGTGCGGCTTTGCCTCGGTTAAGTGCCTGCGCACCGCGCAGGTGTTCACGGGCCAGAATTTCGCCCCACTGGCGCGCCAGCTTGCGGTAGGCTTTACCGCCAGAGAGCTTGTGGGTGGGGTAATCTTTTTTGAACGGTGAACGCTCGCGAACCGAAAACACCTTGCCGTTCATGGTCAACCAGCCAAGGTAGGCATCCGGGTGCTCCGCAATAGCATGGAACGCCGCGGCATGGCGAATGCCTTCATTGGGAAACAGCTTGCGCCACGCCTGCTGCTGCGCTTTGTCCATCAGGCGGTAGGCCTCTGGCGTGACCTGCTCTTTGATGTCCAGAATCACATCGTCGTGTTCGTGGTCCGCCCCGCCTTCGATCAGCACGTAGTACCGCTCGACGCCCAGCGACCCAGTGCCTGCATCCAAGCGCCGGGCGGTGTCTTTGACGAAGAAGTGCTGCGGGTCGCTCTCCTTGATGGGGTGCTGCAGCGTTTGCTGGTACTCCTGCTCAATGATGCGCCGTAGCTGGCTTGCCACATCCGCAGGCAGATTGGCGAGCTTACCGGGGCGCTCGGCAAACTGACGCCCTTTATCTGGGTCTAGCGTCGTCCACTTCTCCAGCATGCGGGCACGGCTCTGCTTATCGGCCACCTTGCCCATAAACGACTTAAGTGGATCCTTGGCGTTGTCCAGCGTGATCGCGTGGATCGCCACGTCATCCTCACGATGAACGCTAAGGGTGTCCATATACCCTTCCAGCAGCTTGTTCAGCGCTTTATCAATGGCTTTAGGGCTTAGCTCAGCGTTCTCACGGGCATCCAACACGAGGCTAATCGCCAGCCGCCACACGTCGTACTGGTAATCCCCAATCAACGCATCGTCGAAGTCATCCATGCCGTAGCGCACTTGGTCATCGTGGTGGCCGTATGCGCCAAAGTTGTAGGCATGGGCATCGCCCTGAAGCCAGGTTTGCGTATTCGGCCAACCGCCGAACAGCGCAAAGCGCCAGTCGTGCCATACGTCTTGCCAATAAAGGTGATTTGAGCCTCGAAAGAATCGATAGGGAGAGGCCGCCATTTTGGCGTATTTCGCCTGCCGATGCGCCGTGCTCAGCGGTGCATTCGCCTGTTGAATGGCCTCAATGACCTGCTGAGGGCGGTTATGTCCTGTCAATGCGTGGCTCATACAGTCCCTTTATGCGTGCATTTAATCGCTAAGGTTAAGCGTAGACGATGCACGTTAACAGATTAAGACACCCGCTTGCCCAAACGCGTCAGGCCACGGGGTGCTGAAATGCAAAAGAAGCGCTCGACCACCTCTTCACGCGTCGCAGGGGTCACTAGCGACACCAGCACAAACAGCGGCAAATTGACCATCAGCCCCCAAAACCCTGCATGAATGCCGAGCGGATGCCGCCATAAGGTGGTGAACGCCACGGTAACCACAAAACCGCCTAAAATACCCGCCATGACGCCCAGCCTTGAGGCGCGAGGCCAAAAGAACATGCCGATAAACGCGGGCAAAACCTGCGAAGCAAAGCCAAGCCCCACCAGCAAAATCATCACCAGGCTCCCCGGTTCAGCAATCGCCAGCGGCGCAATCACCAGAAACATAATGGGCAGAATCAAAAGCCGCGCCAGCTTGGCGGTGGTGCCCTCCGAGAGCTTGAAAAGCGGCTGCAGCACGTCTTTGCTCACCGAGAGAGAAACCGAGTGAATGAATGGCTCGCTGGAAGACATGGAGGCTGCCAGGGTGCCCGCGCCCAGCAGCCCCACCAGCACCACGGGCAAGTGCTGCATGGCGTATTCCAGCACTACGGTATCTGCCCGGGCCAGCTCCGGCAGCGAGAAAATACCGATAAAGCCCACCACCACCATGGGTAGAATCACCACGTAGTAGGTGGGTAGCCACGTCGCGCTGCGGCGGATGGTGCGCGCTGAAGAGGCGCTCATCCACTGCGTCCAAACGGGGGGCATAAACGAGAACATCGAGACGATGATCGACGTGGTCCAGAAGCTAAAACTCATATCGCCCCCCGCGCCGGGGAGGGTCAGAAACTCGGGGTTCTCGGCGGTGATGCGTTCAAATACGCCCGCAAAACTCAGCCCGCCAGTGGCACTGTGTATGGCCCATAGGCCTACTGCCCAGGCCACCACCAGCATCAGCACGCCCTGGAACGCGTTGGTACGGCCAATCGCCCGCTGCCCGCTGGCGTAGAGATAAACGGCAATGCAGGCCAGCACCAACAGCACGCCTAGCCAAACAGGAATCTGCCCGCCGCTCATCACGAATAGAATATAAGCAGAGCCAATCGTTTGTAGCACCGCGTAGGCCACGGAGCCCACCGCCATCACCAGCGCGGAGAGCGCCCCTAGCGCAGGGCTTTGGTAGCGGTCGGCAATGGCGCTTGCCTGCGTTACATGGCCAAACTGCTCGCCGAACTGCCACACCTTCGGCCCGAAGTACCAGGCCACCAGCGCTAAATAGGCCAAATAAACCGCCACATAAAATACCGCCACGCCCTTGGAGTAGGCCCAGCCCGGTGCGCCCATGAAGGTGTAAGCACTCACACTACCCGCCGCGATCAGCAGGTAAAGCGTCACTGGCCCCATGCTGCGCCCCGCCACGCCCCACTCTTCAAGATTATTCATGGAGCGGCCAGCCTGTGCGCGAAGGCCGATCAGCATCGCGGTGGCCACGTATAAAAGCGTAATGACCAGCGGCCAGGCACTACTCATGGTCGTCTCGCTCTACAATTCGGTTGCCCACTAGCATGACTGCCACGCAGGCAAACATGATCACGTAGCTCCACACCACCAGCAGCGGCAGTCCCATCACCAGCGTGGCCCGGTTCACCCAACCAATCACTGGCCAAATACCGGCCAATACTAGCGCCACAAAGGCAATGAAAAGCCCCCAGCCCGCCCAGGACGTGGGCAGCACAAAAATACGTCGCATGTCATATCCATCATGATGAAAGGAAGTCAACACCACCACGGCTGTCATGGCGGTGTCGCGGCGCGTTGCCATACTGGCAGCCACCCTAGCCGTTAAGTCGTTCATGATGAAGATTTTAATGCTTTCCGACGTCTATTTCCCTCGGGTGAACGGCGTGCCGACGTCGATCGAAAGCTTTCGGGGGGCGCTGGAACGAGGATACCCAGGCGGAAGCTCTAGTCCGCCTGTATCACTCTCTGTGTCCCAATGCATGGGGGGCATCACCCGCCTAATGGCCAAGCCGACTATCGAGAAATCTCCTGCCGTACGATTGCCGCGCCAGCGCTCAGCGCCTTCAGCTTACCCTGGGCGACTTCACGAGGCAGGGGCGTCATACCGCAGTTGGTGCAGGGGTAAAGCTTGTCGGCATCGACGAACTGCAGCGCCTTGCGCAGCGTGTCGGCGACCTCTTCCGGCGTCTCGATGGCGTGGGTGGCCACGTCGATGGCCCCAACCATCACCTTCTTGCCGCGAATCAGCTCGATCAGCTCCATCGGCACGTGGGAGTTCTGGCACTCCAGCGAAACGATGTCGATGTTCGACGCCTGCAGCTTGGGGAAGATCTCTTCGTACTGGCGCCACTCGGACCCCAGCGTCTTCTTCCAATCGGTATTGGCCTTGATGCCGTAGCCGTAGCAGATATGTACGCCGGTCTCGCACTCGACCCCTTCGATGGCTTTTTCCAGGGCGGCGATGCCCCAGTCGTTCACCTCATCGAAGAAAACGTTGAAGGCGGGTTCATCGAACTGAATGATGTCCACGCCAGCCGCCGCCAGATCGCGGGCTTCCTGGTTGAGGATCTTGGCGAACTCCCAGGCCAGCTTTTCGCGGCTCTTGTAGTGGCCATCATAGAGCGTATCGACCATGGTCATGGGTCCGGGCAGCGCCCACTTGATCGGCTGGTCGGTCTGCTGGCGCAGGAACTTGGCATCCTCGACGAAGACCGGTTTTTCCCGCGAGACGGGGCCCACCACCGAGGGAACGCTGGCGTCATAGCGGTCGCGGATCTTGACGATCTCGCGCTGCTCGAAATCAACGCCGTTCAAGTGCTCGATGAAGGTGGTGACGAAGTGCTGGCGAGTCTGTTCACCGTCGCTGACGATGTCGATACCCGCCAAGCGCTGATCGTGCAGCGATATCCGCAGTGCATCCTGCTTGCCTTGGGCCAGCTCCTCGCCCTGCAGCTTCCAGTCCGACCAGAGTTTTTCTGGCTCGGCCAGCCAAGCGGGCTTGGGCAGGCTTCCGGCCGTCGATGTGGGCAGCAATGTCTTCATAACAATATCCTTGGTAAACAGTGAATCAAAGGGCGACATCGGCCGACCAGCGCTCGAGCACGTGACGGAAAGGTTCGATGAAGTAGCGCTCGGCAAACTTGCCCTGCTCGACGGCCAGCTGGCTACGCTCTTCGCGGTCGTACTCGATACGGGTCAACGAGTAGTCCTGATGGGTCAGATGCGGTTGATAGACCTTACCTGCCGCCGAGTTAGCGTTGTAAATTTCCGGTCGATAGATCTTCTGGAACGTCTCCATGGTGCTGATGGCGCTGATCAGTTCGAGATCGCTGTAATCGGCCAGCAGATCGCCGGAAAAGTAGAACGCCAGCGGTGCCACGCTATGGGGCGGCATGAAGTAACGCACCTGCAGGCCCATCTTGGCGAAATAGAAATCCGTGAGTGACGATGTGTCGTTCACGTATTCGACGCCCAGCACCGGGTGGCGATTTTCCGTCTGACGATACACCTTGTTGCTGGAAACGCTGAGACAGATCACCGGCGCCTTGCTGGCAACGGATCGATACGCCTCGGAGTCGACGAAACGCTTGAACAGCTTGCCGTGAAGATCGCCAAACCCCTCCGGAATACCAAATTCCGACCGCTCCTTGTTGTGCTCCGAGAGCCACACGCTGAAGTCGTAGTCGCGGACGTAGGAGGAGAAGTTGTTCCCCGTCATGCCCTCGATGCGTTTGTCGAGATGCCGATCGATGATGGTCGTCTTCAACATCTCGATCGCCGGGAAGGTAGCGCCTTCAGCCGCCACGCTTAGCTCGCCGGTAATGATCTCCAGCTCGACGGCGTAGCGATCTGCCTTGGGGTTATCCCAATGGGCCAGGGTATTGAAGCGATTGTCGATCATGGTCAGCGCGTTACGCAGGTTTTCCTGGCAGCGCTCGCCTCTCGCCAGATTGGCGAAGTTGGTCGTGGTACGCGTGCTCTCGGCAGGACGGTAGTTTTCGTCGAACCGGACGCTCTTGATATCGAAGGTAAAGTCGTAGCTCATCGCGAACAAACACCCTGTTGGTCGAGATTGGCGACGGCGCCCCAATGCAGCTCAGCGCTCGATGCCATGTGTGACGTTTCGATAGACGGGCGTTAGCGCCACGTCATCGAAGAGGATGTGTTCTTTATGCCAGACCCACCATATGAATGAAAAGCGACATTAATTCAACTTATCATGAGAAAACCTCATAATGAGCTGTTTGGCAGGGCGCTTACCCCTGTTGAAACGGATACACCGAGCCAATGTTCAGCAGCTGCGTCAGCTCATCCAGCGCGGTGAGCACCTCCGTCGCGAGCTGCGGGTCGGCCAAGTCGTCGGTAGCGAGGCGGTCGCGGTAGTGGCGGCTCACCCAGGCGGTGAGGTCGTCGTAAAGCGCATCGTCGAGCAGCACGCGACCGCTGAGGGCTGCCCGTTCGGCCTCGCTGAGCACCACGCGCAGACGCAAGCAGGCGGGGCCACCGCCGTTGCGCATGCTCTGCTTCACGTCCTTGACGATCACTTCGCCAATGGGGTTATTGCCTGCCAGGATGAAGTCCTGCAGCGTGCGCCACACGGCTTCACGCTCCTGACACTCGCTGGGCACCACTAGGGTCATGGTGCCATCCGGGTTGGAAAGCAGTTGCGAGTTGAACAGGTACGACGCCACCGCGTCTTCCATGCTCACCGCTTCCATCGGCACCCGAACGGGAATCAGCGGCGTGCTCATCTTGGCGCGCAGCTCGTCCAGCGTGCGCTCTTCATCGAGAAATGCCATTTCGTGGTAGAGCAGCACCGGGCCGTTGCCCACAGCAATCACATCGTTGTGGAACACCCCAGCATCGATGGCCTCCGGGTGCTGCTGGGCAAAGACGGTCTGGGCGTCGCTCAACCCGTGCTGGCGGGCCACCGCCTGGCTGGCTTCCAGCGTTTGCCGGGCGGGGTAGCGCTTGGGTTCGTTCCGCCCGCCGCTAAACGCCTGTCGGCCATACACGAACAGGTGCACGCCGGGCTCGCCATACTCGCCGCACAGGCGGGTGTGGTTGGCCGCCCCTTCATCGGAAAATGCGGGCGTGGCAGGCAGCACCGGGTGATGGGCAAAGTGCTGCTCATCGCGAAAAATCGCTTGCAGCACGCGGCCGGTAGTCTTCGGCTCTAGGTAGCGGTGAAAGCTGGACTGCAGGTTGGCGGGGGTAAAGTGCACCCGACCATCCGGCGCATCGACGCTGGGGGTAATTGTGCCTGCGTTAGCCGTCCACATGCTGGAGGCTGAACATACCGCCCGCAGTAGCTGCGGCGCTTGCTTCGCGGCACGTGCCAGCATCTCACGGTCGCTGCCGGTGAAGCCCAAGTCGCGCAGCGCGCCCAAATCAGGCCGCTGCTGAGGAGGCAGCACGCCTTGGGCATAGCCCGCGTCCATCAGCGACTTCATCTTGGCCAGCCCCTGCAGCGCCCCCTCTTTAGGGTTGGAGACCAAACCGCCGTGACTCATGGAGGCCACGTTACCGTGGGCAAGCCCCGAGTAGTTGTGGGTAAGCCCTACCAAGCCATCGAAGTTGACTTCCCGGATACTGTTCAGGCTCATAGATTGACTCCCGGCGGCAGGGTTTCGGGCATTTCCAGGCTGTCGGCTTCCATGGAGGCAACCGGGTAAGCGCAGTAATCCGCCGCGTAGTAGGCGCTGGGGCGGTGGTTGCCGCTGTCGCCTACGCCGCCGAAGGGCGCATCGCCCGAGGCCCCGGTGGTCTGGCGGTTCCAGTTCACAATGCCTGCGCGAATACGCAGCAGGAAGTCGTCCCAATCCGCCTGCTCGCCACCGATCAACCCGGCAGAAAGGCCGTAACGGGTGTCGTTGGCAAGGGCCAGCGCCTCATCCCAGTCCGCGTAGCGGTGGATTTTCAGCAGCGGGCCGAAGTGCTCCTCGTCGGGCACGTCCAGGCCCGTCACGTCGATCAGCGCGGGGCTGAGCAGGCTAGTATTCTCCTTGAGGCGCTGCATACGGTTAATCACCGTGCCGCCCATGGCTTCCAGTTCGTCCTGCGCCTTGAGCAGGCCATCGGCGGCGGCAACGCTGACCAAGCCGCCATAAAACGGCGCTGGTTCCTCGTCGAACTGCCCCGCCACGTGCAGCTTGGCGATGGCATCAGAAAGCGCGTCGATGAGGCGGTCGCCCACCTCGCCTTGGGGCACCATCAAGCGGCGGGCGCAGGTGCAGCGCTGCCCCCCTGAGAGAAACGCCGACTGGAGAATCGTCAGCACGGCAGCGCGCTCATCCTCCACATCTTTCACCACCAGCGGATTGTTGCCGCCTAATTCCAGCGCGAGGATTTTATCCAGCTGCCCGGCAAACTGCTGCTGCAGCATGCCACCCACTTTGGCACTTCCGGTAAACAGCAGACCATCGATACCCGGGTGGGCAGAGAGCGCCTGTCCCACGGCCACCCCTCCCTGCACGAGATTGATCACCCCAGCAGGCAGCCCGGCTTCTATCCAGCACTGCAGGGTGAGATCCGCGGTGAGCGGGGTTTGGTCGCTGGGCTTGAACACCACGGTGTTACCCGCCAATAGGGCGGGCACCATATGGCCATTGGGCAGGTGGCCAGGGAAGTTATAGGGGCCAAACACCGCCATGACGCCGTGGGGGCGGTGGCGCAGTACCGCTTTGGCACTGCCGACGGCTTTTTCACGCTCCCCGGTGCGCTCGTGGTACGCCTTGATGGAGAGCGCGATTTTACCAATCATCGCACCTGCTTCGGTGCGGGCTTCCCACAGCGGTTTGCCGGTTTCCGAGGCGATGGCAATGGCCAAGTCCTCGCGGCGGGCGGTCAATACGTCGACAAAGCGCTCCACCAGCGCCTGACGCTCAGCAAAGGGCGTGCGCGCCCAGGTCGGGAATGCCGCTCGCGCCGCCTCGACCGCAGCGCCAACTTGGCTGCTGGAAGCTGCCGCTCCTTGCCAAAGCAGCATACCCGCCACCGGATCATGCTTGGTAAAAGGCTCGGCGTTGCCGACGACCCAAGTGCCGTTGATCAGTTGTTGCTGCTGGGCATGCATGTTCTCGGTGTGCATCATGCTCTCCTTTGCTCAATTTTTATCGTCGTTCGCGCGGGCAGAGGGACGTTCCAGGCGTTCATGTTAGGTTTCCAGCAGGCGAACGGCGTCGCCGGTGGAAACGCCTAGCCGCTTGGCCTCGTCGGGGGTGAGCACAATCGTGCTGCTATCTGCCGGGCCGCGGCCGATCCAGCTCGCGGTAAAGTTCAGCATTTGGGTAGATGCCGCCAGCCAGCGGCTAACGCTCTCTTGCGGCGCGCTCGCTGAGACTTCCACCTGATAAAGCTGCGAGTTGCGAATCGCCCGCACGTCATCGATGTAGGCCTCCACTGTGGGGCCACCATCGAAAATGTCGATATAGCCTTCCCAGCGCAGCCCCTCTTTTTTAAGCATCTCCAGCGCCGGCCGGGTGTGACGGTGCACCTGCCCGATACACGCCCGCGCCTCTTCCGACATAAACGTGGTGTAGATCGGGAACTTGGGCATCAGCTCACCGATAAAGCTCTTCTGGCCCAGGCCGGTCAAGCGGTCGGCTTCGTTGAAATCCATGGGGAAGAAGTGTTTCCCCAGGCTCTCCCAGAAGGGACTAACGTTGTTCTCGTCGAACACGCCGCGCATCTCGGCCAGCACTTTCTGCGGAAAGCGGTCGCGGAACTGGGCAATGAACAGCCAGCGTGCTTTGGAAAGCAGCGCCCCGTTACGCAGGTGCTTGTTGGCCTCGCCGCGATACTCGGGGCGCAGAAACAGCGAGCACACCTCGGCGTCGCCGGTATGGTCGGAGCTCAAAAACAGCGTATCGATGGTGCGATGCAAATCGAGCTGTACCGACGAGTGCGCCAGCGTGCCAAGCCGGTAGTTGTAGAACGGCACTTCACGCCCTACCTGGCCTTCGATGGCGCAACAACCTGCTAGCTCGCCGTTGGTTTCATCTTCCAGCACGAAGAAGTAGAGACGGTCGTCTACCGGTGTGCGCTCTTCGAAGGCGCGGGCGGCGGACTCGATTTTACCGGCCAAAAACTCGCGGTTATCCGGCAGCGAGGTAAAGCCAACACCGGCCTGCTGCGCAAGCGCCTGGAGCCCATCCAGATCATTACGGGCAATGGGTCGAATGCGCATTACATCTCTCCTTCATCAAGCGCATCGATGGCGCTTGGCAGGGTTAACGGCGCCGCCAGCACCGCCCGACCCTCTTCTACACCCAAGCGCTCCGCGTGCTGCGGGGAGAGCATCAGCTGTCCCGTGGGCGAGAGCGCATAGCGCGCGACGATACAGCGGAAATCGCTCAGCGTTTGATTGGCGATCATCGCCGGTTCGGCATCCGGCAGCGCGTGCTCGGGGCGTATCCGTACCGGGTGCCAGGCAGCGCGGCGGAACGTTTCCAGGCGCTCGCGTTCGGCTTTGACGATGGGGCCCGCGTCGAAAATATCCACGTGTCGGGAGCGCACGAAGCCCTCGGCCAGCATTTCGGCCAGCGCTGCTTCATGGGCCGGGTGCTCGCGGCCAATGGCAGCACGGGCCTGGGGCGTGAGCAGTGGCAAATAGAGCGGAAACTGCGGCATCACCTCAGCAATGAAGCTCTTTGAGCGCACGCCCGCTATGTGATTCATTTCTTGGAAGCTGCGGGCAAAAAAGTGGCGGCCCACGCTCTCCCAGAAGGGGGATTCGTTCTGGCTATCCAAATAGCCGGGAAAGGCCACCGCCAGAATCCGTGAGAAGCGCTCCGGGTACTGGGCGATAAACATCAGCCGCGCCCGGCGCAGCAGGCTCTCCGCGCTGGTGCCTTTGTAGCGCGGGTTAAGCGACAGCGCGCAAAGCAGCGTGGCATCCGAGGCTTCATGAGAGAGCGCCAGCGTTTGCACTTCACGGCGAACGTTAAGCTGCTGAGAGGCGTGAATCAGCGTCTCTTGGCGGTAGGTGTAGTAGGCCTCGGCAGCCCCCGCCTGGGCGCGGATGGTGGCCGTGCCCAGCACCTCGTTGCGGCTATCGTCCGCCAGCACGAACATATAGTGCTCGTTACCGGGGAACTCGATATCACTCGCAAACGCTTCCTGGGAGCGCATAATGCGCTCCTCAAGGCGTTCACGGTTGGCGGGCAGGTTGGTAAGCCGAGGCACCGCATGTTCTGCCAGTTGCTCTAAGGCGGAAAGGTCAGCCAGGGTGACCGGTCGGATTACCAACATGTTTAACGCCCCCTCTTGTGTGACTTGCGCCTGACTCATGCGCTAGCGACAAGTCGCTTGATGGCACGCTCGAGACGTGCCATGCCCTCGGCGATGTCTTCCTCGGGAATCACCAGCGAGGGCGCCATACGCAGCACGTTGGGGCCTGCAATCAGCGCCATCACGCCCTCTTCAATCGCCAACGGCAGAATATCTTTGGCGCGGCCTTCGAAGGCATCCGACATCTGGGCCCCCATCAGCATGCCCATACCACGGATCTCTTTGAAGACGCCGTGCTTGCGGTTGATGGTTTCCAGGTGCTCGCGGAACAGGTCGTGGCGGTGTTTAACACCTTGCAGCACCTCCGGCGTATCGATGAACTCGACCGCCGCCAGCGCCACCGCTGAGGCCAATGCGTTACCGCCGTAGGTAGAGCCGTGGGTGCCGATGGCTAGCGATGTGGCGATGGCATCGGTGGTCAGCATGGCACCAATCGGGAAGCCGCCGCCCAGCGACTTAGCGCTGGTGAGAATATCCGGGGTAATGCCGAAGTTTTTATAGGCATACAGCTCTCCGCTGCGTCCAACGCCGGTTTGCACTTCATCGAAAATCAGCAGCGCGTTGTGCTCGTCACACAGATCGCGCAGGCCCTGCAGGAACTCTTGGGTCGCGGGGACGATGCCGCCTTCGCCCTGCATCGGCTCAACCATGATGGCGCAGGTGTCGTCGCCCACGAGCTTGCGAACGCTCTCCAGGTCGTTGAAGTTGGCGTGGAGAATACCGCCCGGTACCGGGCCAAAGCCTTGGGAGTACTTGGGCTGGCCGCCTACGCTCACGGTGAAGAACGTGCGGCCATGGAACGACTGGTAGAACGAAATGATTTTGTCTTTATGCTCGCCGTAGTGGTCGACCGCCCAGCGGCGTGCCAGCTTCAGCGCGGCTTCGTTGGCTTCACCGCCGGAGGAGCATAAAAAGACCTTATCGGCGAAGGTGCGCTCGGTAAGGGTTTTGGCCAGTTTGAGCGCCGGTTCGTTGGTGAATACGTTGGAGAGATGCCAAAGCTTTTCGCCCTGCTCTTTCAGCGCATTGACCAGCACCGGATGGCAGTGACCCAGGGAGTTCACCGCAATACCGCCAGCGAAATCGATGTACTCGCGGCCTTCTTGGTCCCACAAGCGGCTGCCTTCACCACGTACCGGAATAATCTGCTGCGGCGCGTAGTTAGGCGTCATGTAGTGGTCGAAGTCTTGACGGCTTGGGGTGTGGCTCATGGGACAGTACCTCCAGTGGAGTAAGCGATGGATTCAGTATACGGGGGGCGTAGGACGCCCTGCTTTCAGTATTGGGACGGTAAATTATGAAAAGCTGCGCCTACCCCAGCCGCTCTTCCCGCGGGGTGATCCCAAAATGGTTACGGTAGGCGGTGGAAAAGTGCGCGCCCGAGGAGAAACCGGTCATCAGGGCAATGTCGCCCACGGGACGGTCGCTCTCTCTGAGCTGCTTGCGGGCTTCCTGCAGCCGCAAGTCCAGATAATAACGGCTTGGCACCGCCTGCAGGTACTTCTTGAATAGTCGCTCCAGCTGACGCCGGGAGATCCCCAAATGCTCGGCCAGTTCCAACGTCGAGAGCGGCTCTTCGATATTGGCTTCCATAAGAGTCACCGCATCTACCAAGCTCTGGGGCGCGTGGCCCAAACGGTTGCGCAGCGGCACGTGCTGGCGCTCATCGGCTAAGCGAATACGGTCGCAAACAAACTGTTCAGAAACCTGCTCGGCCAAGCGCGGGCCGTGATGCTTGCCAATTAGCGTGAGCATCATATCCATAGCGGCGGTGCCGCCCGCGCAGGTCAGGCGGTCACGATCAATTTCAAACAGCTGTTGGGAGAGCGTCACCTGGGGATAGGCTTGGGCAAACGCATCGAAGCGCTGCCAAGGCAAGGTAGCGCGGTAGCCTTCCAGCAAACCACAGCGGGCGAGCACCTCGGTGCCTCCGGCCAAACCGCCGATAGCAACGCCACGGCCATGATGGCTACGCAGCCACTCATTGAGCTTCGCGGGCAATACGTAGGGTAGCGGCGTAGGCGCACACACCAGCAGTAAATCCAGCGGGCCAAGGGGGGCTCCTAACGCATGCTGCGCGATGAGCGAAAGCTGCGCGCCGCTGCGCACGGGCTCTTCATCTAGGCTGATGGTAACGGTGTGGTACAGCATCTGGCCGCTCAGCTGGTTGGCCATTTGCAGCGGCTCAATAGCGCTGGCGTGAGCCAACAGCGAAAACCCAGGCAGCAACACAAACGCCACCCGCCTGCGGTGGCTAGGGGGTGGCGTTAACGTACTGGAATGCATGTGAATTCGCTGTGCTGCCTATTGCGCTGCATGAAAACCGCCGCTGGTGGACTGGATAAGGCGTTCTATTTAAACGCTATCTTACTCAATTGCGCGATTGAAGGCAGCGCCATGTCCACGCAAACAAAAACAGGACGCAAAAATACAAATTGCCGAGCCTAGGCCCGGCAATAAGCACAACAGCAAACGCTCACTTTAGCCGCCGCTATTGCCTAGCCCCAACATGACAATGCCAGCGACGATGATGCCCATAATCACGATGATTAACGGCAGCATTTTATGCAGCCCATTCGCAGACTTTTTCGCTTCTGGCTGTTGTTGGGGCTGCGAGGTCTCGAAATCTTCAGGTATGCGCTCGCTCAGCACGTGCTCTTTCTCTTCTTCCGGGGTTTTGCTCTCTCGGGTATCCATACGTCACCTCATCCAGTCCGGTCGATGATTCATAGCGCGTCGGTGTGCGCTGCCCGTCGCGCTGCGTTTATAACGTTACAACATCGAACTCGACCTCGGGGTTCACATCGGCATCGTAGTCCACGTCGTCACGCTCGAAGCCGAACAGCTTCAGGAACTCGTGCTTGTAACCAGCATAGTCGGTGATCTGGAACAGGTTCTCGGTGGTCACCTGAGGCCACAGATCCTTACACGCCTGCTGCACGTCGTCACGCAGCTCCCAGTCGTCCAGACGCAGGCGGCCAGCCTCGTCGGTGGTGAACTCACCTCCATAGAGGCGCTCGCCGAACAGGCGGTTGAGCTGCTCGATGGTGCCTTCGTGCAGGCCCTTCTCCTTCATCACCTTGTAGACCATGGCGATGTACAGCGGCATCACCGGAATCGCCGCGCTGGCTTGGGTAACGACGGATTTCAGCACCGCCACGTTGGCACCGCCGCCGCTCTCTTGCAGTTTGGCATCGATGGCCGCCGCTGCGCGGTCCAGGTCCTCTTTGGCCTTACCCAAGGCACCATGCCAGTAAATCGGCCAAGTAATTTCGGTGCCGATGTAGCTAAACGCCACGCTGCGCGCGCCTTTGGCCAGCACGCCCGCCTCATCCAGAGCGCTCATCCACAGCTCCCAGTCTTCGCCGCCCATCACGGTGATGGTGTCGTCGATCTCTTGCTGGGTGGCCGGTTCCACTTCGGCTTCAATAATGGTGTCTTTGTTAGTATCAATGGCCGTGGCGCGGTAGGTCTCACCAATCGGCTTTAGGCTAGAACGTTTGACTTCACCGGTATCGGGCAGCTTACGCACGGGGGATGCCAGTGAGTAAACCACGAGATCAATCTCACCCATGTCCTGCTTGATCAGCTCAATGGCTTTTTCCCGCGCTTCGTGGGAGAACGCATCGCCATTAATGGATTTGCTGTACAGACCTTCCTGCTTGGCAAACTTATCGAACGCGGCGCTGTTGTACCAGCCAGCGGTGCCCGGCTTCTTCTCGGTGCCCGGCTTTTCAAAAAACACCCCCAGAGTGTCGGCGCTGTAACCAAAGGCGGCGGTAATACGCGCCGCTAGGCCGTAACCGCTAGAGGCACCGATCACCAGCACTTTCTTCGGGCCTTGGCTTTTGTCCAAACCACGGGCGCGGGTCGCTTCGATCTGCTCGAGAACGTTCTGCTCGCAGCCTTTCGGGTGGGTGGTGGTGCAGATAAAGCCACGCACTTTCGGTTTAATGATCACATTCGACCCCTTCATCAGATGAGTATTGCGTTCGGCACGGCAGTGCCGAGTTATCAATGAGGGTATTCTAGCGGTCTCGGCGCGCCCTGTCCGCTCTTGAGCTTATCCGCCATTCGCGGCAGGATAGCGGCCTGCCCACCACTTGCCGACGGGAGCTTTAATGAATGCACAGCAGCTAGTCGATGAGCGGGGCGATTTGTGGCTAGCACTCGCCCCTCTCTGGCTTGACCGCGAACCCAGCGAGCGCGACTACGCCCATATGATTGAGGTGATTGAGCAGCACAAGATGTCGCTCAAAGAGCTTGAGTGGATGCTGCGCTTAGAGCTAGCGCCGGTGATGTCACGCCACCAGCTGTCAGTCGCCAGTGAGTGGCGCAAGTTCGATGACTACAAACTGATGAAGCAGCTAGTGAACCACAATCTGAAATTGAAAGGCTGGCGGCGCAAAAGCTGGGCACTCTTTTCGGGATTGACGACCATGATGGTTCGCCATCGCTGGACCGAGCTAATGCAACGCTTAATGGTCGCGCGCGGGGAGGTTTAGCGGCTGGCTGATTCACTCTTTATCCAGTGCGGCTTCAAGGGCTAAGCGCAGCGTTAACCCATGATCCTTGGGGCCAAAGCGGGCGATGACCTTGCCATCTCGGCCTACCAGAAACTTGGTGAAATTCCACTTTACAGCTTTGGTGCCCAAAATCCCTGGCGCCTCCCGCTTGAGCTGTACAAATAGCGGGTGAGCATCGGAGCCGTTGACTTTCACCTTTTCCAGCAGCGGAAAGCTCACCCCGAACTGCTGCTCGCCAAAGGCGCAGAACGCCTCGGCACTCTCGGGCGACTGGCGGCCAAACTGGTTACAGGGGAAGCCCAACACGGTAAATCCACGATCCCGGTAACGCTGGTACAGCCCCTCGAGCTCTTTCAACTGCGGCGTAAAACCGCACTGGCTGGCCACATTGACCACCAATAATACCTGCCCACGCAAAGCGCGCAGATTGAAGGGCTTACCTTGATGGGTATAACAATCCTGCTCGTAAATCGTCATCGCCAGGCCTCTAAAATGCCTTTGCCAGCATACACCTTACCTTGCCACTACAACGGTAGTGGCACCAGCGCACAGGTTAAATGATTGGCCCTGCCACTACACGCAACGCTAGCGCGATCAACAGCACGCCCGTAATGCGGTTAATCCAGTGAGCGTGACGCTGTAGCCACGGCAGCACTCGAGAGTGAGAGAGCCCCACTGCCACCAGCACGTACCAGCCTCCATCAATCATAATAGCTGTGGCGACAATAATCGCCTTCGCAAGCAGGTTCATTTCTGGCGTCACAAACTGGCTTAATAGCGCGACAAAAAAGAGGATGAGCTTAGGGTTGCCCAACGCTACCAGCACAGCCTCTTTGGCCGCTTGACGCGGCGTGGTGGTGACAGCGCCCGGTGAGAACGCTCCCCCACGCCCTGCCCGTAATGCCTTAATACCTAGCCACGCCAAATAAGCCGCACCGCACCACGTAATCACCTGAAATAACGCGGGAAAATTGGCCATCATCGCACCCAGCCCCAGCACGGTGAACAGCGCGTAAAACCCCACCCCCAACGCATGAAAAACAGCGGCCGTGATGCCCGGCACGCGTCCACCGCCTAACGTATGGCGAAGTACCAGCGCTAAGCCTGGCCCAGGCGACATAGCGCCCATCGCGCAGATAGCAGCCAGCGAAAGCCAGAGTGTCAGCGGCATTTTCTCCTCCATGGATAGCCTCGTTATGAGCTGGCCAGTATACGACAGCGCTTGCCTAAGCTAAGGCCAATTCTTGTGTTGTTGCCTGCAGCATGTCTTTTAACCGTAGAGGAAACCACCCAGGCACTTAAATAACGCTGTTAGCATGGTACGCTGTTGGGTAAAATTTTCCCCTTTTTGAAAACGATGACGCCTGCCATGCAGGCGGTTCATGGCTAATAAAGGACTTCAATATGGGTAGGGCGTTTCAAAACCGTAAGGAATCCATGGCCAAAACGGCCGCTGCGAAAACCAAAGTTTACAGCAAGTATGGACGTGAAATTTACGTCTGTGCCAAAGCGGGCGGTACGGATCCTAACGGTAACCTCGCACTGCGCGGTTTGATAGAGCGTGCCAAGAAAGACCAGGTGCCGTCCCACGTCATTGATAAAGCCCTGGATAAAGCCAGCGGCGCAGGCGGCGAAGACTTCTCTCCGGCACGCTACGAGGGCTTTGGCCCCGGCAACGCCATGGTGATTGTCGACTGCTTGACCGACAACCCCAACCGCACCTTTGGCGATGTACGCGGCTGCTTCACCAAAACCAAGAGCAAGATCGGCACGCCGGGCAGCGTCAGCCACATGTTCGACCACTGCGCGATCTTCTCGTTTACCGGTGGCGATGAAGAAGCCGTGCTGGAAGCGTTGATGGAAGCCGACGTGGACGTCACCGACATCGAGCAGGAAGATGGTCGCATCACGGTATTTGCCCCCCACACCGACTACGCCAAGGCCAAGCAGGCACTGCTGGACGCCTTTGGCGAAATCGACTTCGAGGTCGATGAGATTCAGTTCCTGCCGCAAACCACCACGCCGATTGAAGGCGATGACGTGGCGATGTTCGAGAAATTTCTCAACATGCTCAACGAGTTGGACGACGTACAGAACGTCTTCCATAACGCGGAGCTACCGGAAGAGAGCGCTTGAGCCGTTAGGCGCTTAACGCATCTTTGGGTATGAAGATCCACCCTTCGGCCGCTGACATCTCTGCTGGCGGCCAAGCCACGCTCTCTTTTGCATGCTCCAAGCTCCGTTGGTTGATGGAGCAGGGCGTGCAATGTTTCAGGCATGTACACGCGCTGACGCAGCGCCGCAAACCCAGCCGACCGTTTAGTCATCCAGCACCACAGGCTGGCAGAGTTGTTATCGCAGTTCCAGCCGCCCACGTCCCATCCAATATAGAGTGTGGTTGGTGTTGTCATCAGCTAGCTGCACCTCGTGCATCTAGGGCGGCATCTGGTGGTAGCAGCGCTGGTTGAATGCCAGCAGCGCTTAGCACTGCTTTGCCGCGCACCGTTAAGTCAGTGATAAACAGAAACTGCTGGCGGGGGTCGACGGGGTAAGCACGGATACGGTAATGGGTGCCCCAGGGCTTCTCCTCCGCCACCACAATAATCGGCTCTCCAAATTTTAAATAAGCACTGGTCAGCGCCACATCGCGCAGTGCTTTGCGCACCCAGCCGGCTTCATGCTCTGGATGAAGGTAAAAACTCGCCACGCACTGCAGGCTAGTGCCACCATTATTGGCGTTATAGATCGCGGTGTCCCAGAGCTTCAAATGCGGCACGGCGACCAGATCGTCATCAGGAGTTTGTACTTCTACCGTACGCATGCCCACGTGCTTTACTTCGCCGTACGTGCCTTCGATATTCACCCAGTCGCCAGGCCGGTACGGTAGCTCGACGGCAGACACTACCCCAGCGATCAGGCTGCTGACATAGTCTTTCAGCGCAAAGCCAATGGCTAAGCCAATCGCCCCCAGCAGCGTCACCATATTGCGCAACGACGGCTCGATAATGATGGGGACGGCAATGGCGAGCGCGGCGATTAAAATTAGCAGGCGGGTGAGCGGCACCAGGGCAAAGACCCGAAAGCGCACTTGGCCGTGCAGCCGATTCGCCACCCAGTTGAGTCCTCGCTGGCTGACAATAATCAGTAGAATCGTGCTGACCAAGATAAGGCCGAGCGTTATCAACGCTTGGCTATCCATTTCGTTAAACAGCTTGGCGTACTGCCCTTGGTCTTCCATTAGTGCTCCTAGAGCGGGTCAACGAGATAGTTACGCGACTCAAGCAGCTGCCGCACGCTGGCATAGCTAAGCGGCGCCACCTGCCAGCGCCCTTGCTGGCTGCTAAGAATGCCGCGCCGCACCAGGGCAAAGCGTGCATTTAACGCTTCGTGGTCAGAAAAGGGCAACACGTGCTTTAAGGCTTGGTCTTCTAGCCCTTGGAGGGTCAATACCGGCACGCCCTCCAGCCCCACCGCATGCTGTAAGTAGGCGTAGGTCCAGCTATCGCACCCCATCACGCTCTGCCCCAGGCGCCCACTCAAGGCACGCTCAAGCAACTCACGAACGCTTTGCAAGCCATTGGTATGGCGTAAAAAGTGGTACTCCAAGGCAGGAATTGCCCAGCGCTTTAGCTGGGTAGCGTCTTCTACCCAGGCTAGGCTGCCGTCCACTAGCTCTTTCAGCGTGGGTACGGTGAGGCAAGGAATATCCTGTTGCGCAGCCCATTGTCCGACCACGGTGCTGTGCCCGCCGTAAGGCGGTGAAATAAACAGCACAACCGGCGCATCTTCGTAGCCTTTCAGCGCCTGTTTCAAGCGTTCGGTGGCGGGCATCCAGTCAATGGGGGGCGCAACATGCGCCAGCTTCACTTCAGGCAGCGCGCGCAGTTCACTCTCCTGCTTCGCTTGGCGCTCGGAAGCTTCCTTGCCTATCATCCAGGTGGTGGCCGCTCGCCAGCTACGCCGCCACTGGCTCGCCTGGGTGCGCTCAGGGGTTTGAAAGGTGTCTAATGCCACCACGTTCCATGGCGATAAAGCCGCGTTCGTTGAGCCTTGCGCCATATCCCGCCTCGATTCAGTAAACTAGATTAAGGTTAGCATGCCTTATGCCACACCCCCGGGCTAGCCGAACTTATCGTCTAAAATAAAGTCGTTATTGCCAAGTAACTCACTTTTGAGCGATGCGCAGGAGGCAACGATGAGCGTGGTGAATGTCACGATGGCTGAACTACACGAGAAGCTTGCGAAGTGCATTGCAGGCGAGCGGGTGCTCATTGAGCAGGAGGGCAACCGGTTCAGCGGAAGAATTCAGCATGTCGGGGTGATGGGAGTGAAGGTCATTCCCGAAACCGTGATTAAAAACAGTACCGGCGACCCTGGCGATATGGATGGCGTCACTGTGCCTTACGACGACATCTGGGAGCTTGAGGTAAAAGGCGTGGTATTTAGCCGATTAGGAGAGTAGGGCAACATGGTTGATACGCACTACACGCCCGCCTTCTATGCAGACGTGTAGTACGATTGTTAGCGCTTGATTCTCAGAAGGTCAGGCAAATTTTACCAAAGTGCTTGCCCGATTCTTGATGACGAAACGCCTCGGCAATCTCGCTAAGCGGGAATTCACGATCGATGATCGGTTTCAAATTCGCCGCTTCGATCGCGTCGATCATCTCGATCTGGTGGCGACGGCTACCGACGATCAAACCCTGCAGCTTGGCCTGTTTCGCCATGAGCTTGGCAGTGGGAATGTCTCCCTCGCGGCCAGTCAGTACGCCAATCAGCGAAATGTGTCCACCAATCTTCACGGCATCGATGGATTGCGGCAGCGTACCGGGGCCGCCTACCTCGATGACGTGATCCACGCCTTTGCCGTCGGTCAACGCTTTGACCGCTTTTCCCCACTCGGGTGTCTCGCGGTAGTTGATGGTGTGCTCCGCGCCGAGGCTACGCAGGCGCTCCAGCTTCTCATTGGAAGAGGAGGTCGCGATCACTCGAGCCCCCATCAGCTTGGCGAACTGCAGCGCAAAGATCGACACCCCGCCGGTACCCAGTACCAGCACGGTATCGCCCGCTTTCAAGCCGCCGTCCACCACCAGCGCGCGCCAAGCGGTCAATCCTGCGGTGGTCAACGTGGCGGATTCTACATGGCTGTAGCCGATCGGCTGGCGAGTAAACCATGTGGCCGGTCGAATTACCTGCTCGCGGGCATAGCCATCGACGCCATCGCCAGGGGTGGTGGTAAAGTCGCCTACGCGCGCCGGGCCTTCCAGCCAGTATGGGAAGAAGGTCGAGACGACCGCATCGCCCACGGCAAACTCTTCCACACCTTCGCCAACGGCTTCCACCACGCCCGCACCATCGGACATCGGGATGCGCTTATCGTCGGTGGGAATCATCCCCGCCACGACCGCGTAGTCGTGAAAGTTCAGTGAGCTGGCGTGCAGGCGCACTTTAATCTCGCCGGGGCCTGGCTCCCCTGGGGCTGCCACGTCGACAACATTTAATTTATCTAAACCGCCGGGTTGTTGAAGCTCAATCGCTTGCATCACTACCTCCTGTTAAAGCGCCCTTACTAGGCGACCGGTCTAGTCTCAAATGGGGGCGTTGTTATCAGGATCAAGGTCGTTACCCAAAAAGCCGCCCGACTGGCGCTGCCAAAGGCCTGCGTAGATGCCGTTTCGAGCCAGCAATTCCTGATGAGTGCCGCTCTCCACCATGCGCCCTTCATCCACCACAATCAAACGGTCTAGCATGGCAATGGTGGAGAGCCGATGGGCGATGGCAATCACCGTTTTGCCCTCCATCAACGCATCCAACTGCTCTTGAATCGCCGCTTCAACCTCGGAATCCAGCGCCGAGGTGGCTTCATCCAACACCAGAATCGGGGCGTCCTTGAGCAGCACCCGGGCGATGGCAATGCGCTGGCGCTGGCCGCCGGAGAGCTTCACGCCCCGCTCTCCCACATGAGCATCCAAACCTCGCCGCCCTTTGGGATCGACTAGGTCATTGATGAAAGTATCGGCATGGGCACGGCATACCGCCTGCCAGACATCCTCATCGCTGGCGTGCGGACTGCCGTAGCGGATGTTATCTCGCAGCGAACGGTGCAGCAGCGAGGTGTCTTGGGTCACCATGCCGATCTGATGGCGCAGCGAGGTCTGGGTGACCTCGGCTATGTTTTGTCCATCGATCAAAATGCGCCCGCCCTTCAGGTCGTAAAAGCGCAGCAGCAGGTTCGCCAGGGTCGATTTCCCCGCCCCGGAACGGCCAATCAGGCCGATCTTTTCACCGGGTTTGATGGTCAGGCTCAGACCATCGAAGACGTTTTTGCTCTCCCCTTTTGCCTGGGCATATTGGAAGCGCAGCGTATCGAAGACGATCTCTCCGTTGGGCACGCTCAATGCTTTGGCATTAGGAGCATCTTTGACAGTCGGCTCCTGGGCGATGGTGTTCATGCCATCTTGCACCGTGCCGATGTTTTCAAACAGCCCGGCGACTTCCCATAAAATCCAGTCAGACATAAAACGGATCCGCATCACCAGGGCAATGGCGATAGCCAGCACGCCCAGAGAGATCGCCTCCATGTACCACGCTGCAATCGCCATGCCTGCCGTGCCAACTAGCAGCAGCGTATTAAGCAGCGTCAAGCAGACGCTCATCACCGTGACCAGGCGCATCTGGCGATGCACGGTGACCATAAAGCCCTCCATAGCATCTTTGGCGTAGCGCTCTTCGCGCTGAGTATCGGCAAACAGCTTGATAGTCTGGATATTGCTGTAGCTATCCACCACGCGGCCAGTCATCTGAGCTCGAGCATCCGCCTGGGCCATAGAGACATCCCGCAGGCGCGGTACGAAAAAGCGCATGATGCCTAAATAGCCGATCAGCCAAAGGCCTAGCGGCAGCAGCAGCCACGGATCAGCGCGGCCCAGTAGAATGGCCGCCCCGGTAAAATAGACGATGGCGTACACCATCAGATCCATCACTTTGGTGACGGTTTCCCGCACGGCCAGCGCGGTTTGCATCACTTTTTGCGATACCCGCCCGGCAAACTCATCTTGATAGAACGCTAGGCTCTGGCTGAGCATATGGCGATGAGAGAGCCAGCGGCCAATCATCGGGTAGTTACCAAAAATGCTCTGGTGGGTGACCAGCGACTGCAGCAGCACCAGTAGCGGCAGGCCCACCACCACTAACAAACCAAGGCCCGCCAGCCACAGGCCGTGGTTGGCCCAGAAATCGGCGCGCTCGACGCCACCCAGCCAATCCACCAAATCGCCCATGTAGCTAAAGAACACCACCTCTGCGGCGGATACCACCGCCGTAATCAACGACATCACTAGCAGCCACGGCCACACCGGGCGCGAAAAGTGCCAGATAAACGGCAACAGCCCTTTGGGCGGTGTGGTGACCTCACCCTCTGGGTAGGGGTTGACGCGCTCCTCAAAGAAACAGAACAGCGGCGAGAGCAGACGTGACAGCATGGAGAGTCCTTACATGACGCGATAAAAGGGAGTACAGCGTAGGAATGTTTGCGTAATGATCGCGATGTCAGGCGTCAGGATGATGACGCATTAACCAGCGGGCCCAGAAGGGAGCGACAATCATCAGGGTGACCATCCGCAGCAGGTGGTGAAACGCCACAAACACTGGGTCAATGTTGAGTGCGACGGCGAGTATCGCCATTTCACCAATACCGCCGGGGGCTAAAGCGAGCAAGGCAACATCGCGCCCTACCCCCACCGTTTGGTGGATCAATTCGGCAAAAACAGCCAACACGACGAGGGCCAGCAGCGTCGCAACGCCTGACTGCCATAAGTAGCGGCCCAACAGCCGCCGCGTCATACCTTGAAAGCGTGAACCAATCGCGCTGCCCAGCACCCAGAGCATCAGATTCATACCCCAGCTTGGCAAGGCGAGGCTAGCAATATCCAGCCCGGAGAGTAGCGCGGTGGCTAACAAGGGAGCGAGCAGCGCGGGGCTTGGCAGGCGCCACGGCGGTTGACGACGCTACCCCCGCCAACAGCAGCATGGCCGAAACGGGCCTGTCGAGCACCCGGTGGGCCAGCTCAGGAGTGACTTGGCTCTCCCTGCACTGAAACGACTGCCCTTCACACGCCCCTCCGGTGATCTTTCGGCTATGCGATATGGCAGAGTCGTTTCATCCAACTACTTACTCTGCTAAGCGTTGCCTCAGTTTATCACTATTGGGGTTAATCCTCGTCGTCGTCATCACGCATTCGCGCCTGACGCTCAGCTTCTTCCTCTTTGGCGTCGTCGATGACTTCCATCAGCTCATCCACGTTGGCAATGTGGCTATCAAACTCGAAGTGGCCGGTGAGTTTGCTATCGGGGTGCAGCTCTCCCGTTTCATACAGCGCCCACATCTCCTTGCCGTAGTGAGTAGTGAGCAGCTCGGGAGCGAAGCGACCAAAATAAGCGCGCATGTTATCGACATCGCGCTCCAGCATGGCGGCGGCGCTGTTATTACCGGCCGCGTCTACCGCTTGGGGCAAGTCGATAATGACTGGGCCATCGGCATCGACCAGCACGTTGAACTCAGATAGGTCACCGTGAATCAGACCCGCGCAGAGCATTTTCACCACGTCCTGGATCACTTTGGCGTGATAGCGTAAGGCTTGCTCTTCGGTCAGGGTAACATCGTCTAAGCGCGGTGCTACATCGCCTTCGGCGTCGGTGATCATCTCCATCAGCAGCACGCCATCCACAAAGCCATAGGGCTTTGGCACACGAACATCAGCTGCGGCTAAGCGATACAGCGCATCCACCTCGGCGGTGAGCCACGCCTGCTCCTGCTCTTTCTGGCCGTAGCGGGTCTTCTTGGCCATGGCGCGGGCGCGGCGGCTGTTGCGCTCTTTACGCCCTTCCTGGTACTGCACCGCCTGCTTGAAGCTACGCTGTTTGGCCTCTTTGAAGACTTTGGCACAGCGCGTGTCGTCGCCACAGCGCACTATGTACACCTGCGCTTCCTTGCCGCTCATCAACTGCATCAGCACCTCATCGATCAGGCCATCGTCGACCAGGGGCTGTAATCGTTTGGGTGTTTTCATAACTTGCTGCGAAGGCTCCTTATGATAGCGACCACGTCATTGGGATCGTTAATGGCGAATGCGTCGCACGCGGAAAGCGCGCCCTTTGAGTTTATCCCGCTCCAGCTTGGCCTGAGCTTTCTGGACAGCGCTGCGCGCCACCGCGACGTAAGCGCTTCGAGCCAACACCTTGATCTTACCCACCTGATCACCGCGCAGACCGCCTTCGCTGGTCAATGCTCCCAGAATGTCGCCAGGGCGCAGCTTATCTTTCTTGCCACCCGCCAACTGTAGCGTGGCCATGGGGGGCTCGAACGGCGAACCGTTGGTGGCTCTCGGCAGCGGCTTGGTCGCGAGCGGCTCACCCAACAGCTCAGCGAGGCGTTCGAGTCGATAATCTTCTTGCGGTGTGACCAGGGTACAGGCGATACCGCTGGCTCCTGCGCGCCCCGTGCGACCGACGCGATGAACGTGGACGTCCAGCTCGCGGGCGATTTGGTAATTGAAAACGGCGTCTAGTTGAGCAATGTCGAGCCCGCGGGCGGCCACATCGGTGGCGACCAAAATCGATGCGCTCTGATTGGCAAACAGCACCAGCAGCCGGTCGCGGTCTTTCTGCTCGAGATCGCCGTGCAAGGCGACGGCGCTAAATCCCGCATCGACCAAGCCATCGGCCACGGCTTGGGTTTCTCGCTTGGTGTTGCAAAACACCACGCTGGTGGTGGGCCGTGTCGCGAGCAACAGCTGCTTTAGCGCAGCAAAGCGTGCGTCGTCGTTGGCCACATCGTAGAAGTGCTGCTCAATAGTCGTCGCGTCGTGGGTCTCTTCGACTTTAACGCTGACCGGGTCGCGCATGACGCCACGCGTCATGATCGCCAACCCACCTGAGGCTTCCTCATCAGGAAAGGTGGCGCTGAACAGCAGGGTTTGGCGGTCGGCAGGCGTATCGGAAATAATATCGTCAATGGTGGTCTGAAAACCCATATCCAGCATGCGGTCAGCCTCATCCAACACCAGCGTGGAGAGTGAACCGAGCGTGAGCGAGCCTTTACGCAGGTGCTCATCCACCCGGCCCGGCGTGCCCACCACGATGTGCGCGCCATGTTCCAACGATGCGAGCTGCGGGCCAAACGGGGCGCCGCCGCAGAGCGTGAGCACTTTCACGTTGGGCATCCCGCGGGCGAGACGGCGCAGCTCTTCCGCCACTTGATCCGCCAGTTCACGGGTGGGACACAGTACTAAACCCTGAACGCTAAACGCCTCAACGCGTAATTGGGAGAGTAGCGCCAAACCAAAGGCCGCGGTTTTGCCCGATCCCGTTTTGGCCTGGGCCATGACATCGCGGCCCGCCAACATAGGCGGCAGGCTCTGCGCCTGTACCGGTGTCATTTCGTGATAGCCAAGGGAGTCTAGGGTGCTCAGCAGCGCGGGAGAGAGCGCAAGGGATGCAAACGAGGTATCTGACACAAAAAATTCCTGAAGGGGGCGTGATGCCCAGCAAACCGATAATGTGAAGCACCATACCAGAAAGTGCCACCCCCTGCCTTGCCGCTAGCGAGGCCTCTCCTTCCAAAGGCCGTTTACGCTGACAGCGCCGCAAACTGCCCTAGGCTTAATGCCGCTAAATCATCAGGAGAGAGTTCGATCTCCAACCCGCGCCGTCCGGCGCTTACGTAGAGGGTGGACCACGCCTGTGCAGAGGTATCAATGAAGGTCGGCAGGCGCTTTTTCTGGCCCAGCGGGCTAACGCCGCCCAGTACGTAGCCGGTAGTGCGCTCGACAATCTCAGGCGCCGCCATCACGGCCTTTTTTGCCCCGGCGGCTTTGGCAATCTGCTTTAAACCAAGCCGGCTATTCACCGGCACAATCCCCACGGCCAATTGCTTGCCATCCAGGCTTACCACCAGGGCTTTGAAGACTTGTTCAGCCGTGACGCCGAGTTTTTCAGCCGCTTCCAGCCCATAAGAGGGAGCGGCATTATCGTGCTGATACTCATGGAGATGAAACGCAATACCTGCGTGCCTTGCGCTGTTGATTGCCGGTGTCATGGAGGTCTCTTAAGTTAAACGCGCCAGCCAGTCTGAAAACATTAGTACCCACTGCTAGGCTTAATAACGTGAGCAAGTAACGGAAGTCAACTGACAGGAGTCGCAAAATGAAAGCCACCTCCAAAGCACAGCAGAAAGCCGCCGGGGCTGCCCTCTCGGCTAAGCGCGGTGAGACCAAGCCAAGCGAGCTGTATGACGCCTCGAAAGGGATGTATGACTCGATGAGCGAAGAGGAGTTGGAAGAGATGGAGGGTACCCAGCGTAAGGGCAAACAGCGGCGCAATGGCATGTTTTTGCAACCCTCAAAAGTGCAGTATTAAGCCGACACCCGTTGTCGGTAGCGCTAGATATCACCCCCAACTGCAATAGCGTCAATAGTTTTTGATTCGGCCACTATGTAACCAGCGTAATACTCGTCACCGGACGCAGATTACGCAGTTTACAGTGCTGCTCAACGCTCTCGACGATCTCTTCCGCGTCATCGATTTGCTGCTTATCGAGCTGAATGTCGACCATCAGGAAGCTGCCTACCTGCGCAAGGCGTACATCGTCGTCGGCGATATCGAACTCCGCCACTTCTTGTACCACTTCCTGGCGCACGCTGCCGACCGGTTCGCCGAACATCAACTCGCGCAGCGCGCCTTTGACCATACGAATGGGCATGGGCAGGAAGTAACCGGCTATGATAAGAACCATCACCGGGTCCGCAAAACGCGCCAAGTGTTCCCAAGGCGAGAGGGTTAACCCCCAGGTAAGGGCAAAGCCCAGCATGACGGCGGCACTCAGCCAAGTATCCATTTGCCACTGGCGAAGCTCTGCAGCCAGTAGCGAGGACTGCGCGACCTTGGCGTAGCGGTTCAACCACCCCCAGGTGAGCAAACAGCCGCTCACGTTGACCACGCCAAACATCAGCGCCAAGTCCAGCGTGACCAAACGTCCTCCCTGCGCCAAGCTCCACAAAGCAGAGACCAGGGAGAACAGGCACACCAGCGCAATCACCACGCCTTTGAGCAGCACGGCCAGCGGCTCGACCGTCAGCCGCCCAAAGGGGTAGTGATCATCCGCAGGTTTGCGGGCCTGTTGAAGTGCAAACAGCGACAGCGATGCCAGCACTAAACTTAATAGCGAATAGCCACTATCGAAGAGTATCGTAATTGAGCCACTGGCAAGGCCTAAGGCAAGCCCGGTAAAGGCAAATAGGCTGGCAGAAATGGCGGAAAATCTAAGCGCTCGGCGCTCGGCGACAAAGGGGGTCACGCGGGTTGCTCCAATAGAGGGTGATAAAAGACCGCCATCATAATGGGTGCATTAGCGCTTCACCAATCGCTCAGCGCCAACTATATTGGCGCTCAAAGGGTTTTCACAAGGTAGTTTGCATGCGCGCAGAACAGGTACAGGCGTTTATTGATGTCACAGAACATGGGTCGTTTGCCGCCGCTGCCCGGCATACCGGCATAAAGCGCAGCACGCTGAGCGCCGCGGTGAATGCGCTGGAAGATAGTCTGGGCGTGGCGCTGTTTGAGCGCTCGGGTAACAGCCTACAGCTAACAGCGGTGGGGGAAAGCGTACTCCCCGACTGCTACCGCCTGCTAACCAGCGCCAGCCGCATCAATAAACATTGCCAGCAGCACTTGCAGGGCGTTGAGAGCCAGCTCTGCATCGCGCGGGACGATGCCCTGCCCGAAGCGTTTTGGAGACAGGTCATGCACGACCTGAAGCAGCGCTACCCGCTCACGGCCATTTCGGTATACCTGCTCCCACCTCAGGAGCACGCCCAGTTCGTGCTGCGCCAAACGGTGGATATTGCCTTTGGGCTCTACACCGCTGAAGGGGCCGCGGTGAACGCCAGCAACCTTGCCCCGGTGAGCATGAGTCTCGTGGCGGCACCTGGGCATCCACTCAGTCGCCTGCCCAACGTCACCAAAGATGATTTGGCACAGTACACCCAGGTATGCCTGACCTTCGACCAAGGCGACAAATTGGTGAGCGAGGCGCTGTTCTCCACCAACTATCTGGGCCTGACTATGTTCGAGGTGATTCGCGATGCGGTAATTAACGGGACCGGCTGGGCGCTACTGCCTTACCCGCTGGTTAAAGACGCCTTAACCAATCACACGCTGTGTGCGCTCAACCACGACCTGCTGCTGGAAAGCCACTACTACCGTTACGTGGAAGGCGAGAGCCTTGGGGTGGTCGCCACGGCGCTGCTGACCAACGTCATCCGTTTCTTGGGTACCACACGCTGAGGCCCCCTCTCAGTCGGAAAGCCGAGCACGGCGCATGAGTAACGTTGAAATTTAGCAGTGGCGAAAAAAGCGATTGCCCACCACGCTGTAAAAAAAGCCATTGAAGGAGCCCAAAGGACACGCTAGAGAACCGACACAGGCAAGTGTCATCTAAGCGTAAAGTGCGTCTGCCAGTGTCGATGTTGCCGTCAACCAAGGAGTAGTTTCCGCGATGGTACGACTCGATAAGAAAGCCACCAGGCTGTATGTGCTGGATACCAACGTCCTGATTCACGACCCCGCCGCGCTCTATCATTTCGATGAGCACGATGTGGTCATCCCCATGACCGTGCTTGAAGAGCTGGTCACCCGCGCCGGGCGTAACACCAAGATTGTCTGCTTGGGCAACGTCGGGCAGATCGACACACCCTACCTCACCGCCAACACCTGCGGCATGGCCGCCGAGGAACTGCTTTAACAGTACCCAGCGAAACACCCACGGCTTTAACTTTCACCGCCCAGCACTGCTGGGCGGTGGCACGTTGTACCCACTCAATCACAGGGGCGTTGTTGGCTTTCGGATTTATCGCTATTCCAAGGGTTTTCAACGCCAATGGTATCGGCAGCAAACGCTTGTCGCTCTCCTAAGGGGCGCACCTCACCGATAGTGGTGTCATGACAGGTTTGGCGCTCCATCTCGCTGTTAAGCTCAGCCCCAAACAGCACCACAAACGCCGAGAGCCAAAACCACAGCATCAACGCCACCACCGCGCCTAGCGAGCCGTACAGCTCGCTAAAGGTCGAAAAGTAGCGCACGTAGAGCGAAAGACCACCGGAGCCCAACAGCCACATCAGCGTTGCAAACAGGGTGCCGTAACTCAACCAGCGCCACTGCGGTGAGCGCCGATAGGGCGCGAAGCGATACAGCATGGCAATCAATAAGCTCATTAGCACTAACAGTGCCGGCCAACGCAGCCACTGCAGCACTCTATCCAGCGGCGGATCAATCATTAGCCTATCCACCACCACCGGCACAACGGCAATAAAACCAAGGGAAACAAGCGTCATCACAATGAGACCAAAGGTCAGCGAGACCAGCACCAGCGCTCTATACAGCATAGAGCGCTTCTCCTGCTCGCCGTAAACGGCGTTTAAGCCAATCACTAACACCGACACCCCTTTCGAAGCGATAAACATGGCAATCAATAACCCTGCCAAGGCGGTCATCACATTGCCAGACTCAGTGCTCTCCACCACCTCTTGCGCCTGCTGATCAATCAGGTTGGCAGCATCAGGGGGCATAAAGCGACTAATCGTATAGAGCTGCCGCCCGGCCTCCACTGGATCAAACAGCAGCCCCCACACCGAAATTACCGCCGCGATGGTCGGAAACAGCGCCAGCAGTGCATAGAAAGCGACGCCAGCTGCAAACATAGTGATTCTATCCCGGCGGGCCGCGCGCACTACTCGCCATGCAATATCATGCCAGCCCCGCTGAGGGATATCGCTGGGCACATCGGCAGCACGGCCTCGGCGATGGCTATCCATTTAGCCTAACCGCTCGCCCAGCCACTTGCCGATATCGTTGACCTGCTGTGGGCATAGCGCATGGGCCATGGGGTACTGGCGATAGTTGACGTTGTAACCCATGGCTTTTAAACGCTCAACGCCGCTACGGCCCAAGGTTTCAGGCACGATGGGGTCGAAGTTACCGTGATGAACTTCAATCGGCACCTGACGGTTCGCCTCGGCAGGCTCGATGCTATCGGCGGTGGCAAAATAGGTCGACATTGCCAACAGCCCGCCAAGCGGCTGCGGGAACGAGAGCGCAGCCTGATACGCCACCGCACCGCCTTGGGAGAAGCCCGCCACGATGATCCGCTGGCTATCGATACCCTGATCGATCTGTTCTTGAATCAGCGCCTGAATACGCTCGGCGGATTTTTTCAGCTGAACTTCATCAACCCGGCGGCCCAAATCCATCGCCAGAATGTCGTACCAGGCGGGCATTACCATGCCGCCGTTAATGGTGACCGGCAGGCGCGGCGCATGGGGCATAATAAAACGCACGTTGGCGCTTTCTGGCAGCGCTAAGGCGGGCACTAGGGGTTCAAAATCATGCCCATCGGCACCTAGGCCATGAATAATAAACACACACGCATCGGCGGGTTGACCATTTTTTGGCTCAATAATCAGTTCGCCTGGGGCTGTCATGGGTTATTTCCTTACTGATATTAAAAGCGTCACCCTAGCCTAAAGCAGCGCGGGGAGCGAGACATTAACCGCTTAAAACGGCCACACCAATGGAATCAGCGTGACCGCAATCACACCGGTCAGTACGTTTAAACCACCACCAACACGTAAAAAATCACTGACTCGATAGCCACCAGGACCATGCACCATCAAGTTAGTTTGGTAGCCGATCGGGGTCAGAAAACTGGCCGAGGCAGCAAACATCACAGACACCACAAATGGCATGGGGCTCACGCCGAGACTTTCAGCAGCCGCCATGACCACCGGAAAAATAATCACCGCCGCGGCGTTGTTGGTCACTAGCTCCGTGAGTAGCGCCACCACGCAGTAAGTGCCAATCAGCAGCAGCCACGGGCTGCCTGCCACCCATGACAGCACACTGCCTGCCATGGCACCCGCTGCACCTGAAGACTGTAACGCTGCCCCCACCCCAAACGAGGCGGCAATGGTTAATAATACCTGAGTATCTAGGCCCCGCTTAGCTGCCCCCACTGTGCAACAACCGGTCAGCAGCGCCATCGCCGCCCCCAGCATGGCGGCATTGAGCATGCTCAGAACACCAAACGCAGCCAGCAGCACCGCGCCTAGCAAAATCCCCCAGGCCAGCGGAGCCTTCTCGTGGATGGGCCGCGCAGAGCCGTTTAGCTCGCTGATCAGTAAGAAATCTTTAGACTGCCGATGGCGCTCGATAAACGGCGGGCGTGCCTCTAACAGCAATACATCGGCGGGCTGCAAGCGCACTTGGCCTAGGTTCCCCGTCACGCGCTCGCCGCCGCGGCAAATCGCCAGTACAGCAGCGCCGTATAGGGTTCTAAATCGACCATCACGAATCCGCTGACCAATAAACTGGCACTGATTGGAGACCACCGCCTCGACCAAACGACGCTCTTTGAACTCTTTTTCTAGGCTAGAAGCGCCATCCCGAGAAGGGATCAGCCCACGGATCTGCTGAAGCTCTACAGCGGCATCCGAGGTGCCCACAAACACCAAACGATCCCCACCTTTGAGCTGCTCCCCTGGCCCAACTACGCTGACCACGTTACCGACGCGCTCGATCTCGACAAGGAACAGCTCCTGCAAGTGGCGCAGCCCCGCCTCTTCGACCGTGCGGTCGACCAGTACCCCTGCCGGGTCTACTTCCATTTCAATAGTGAACTCGCGAGGATTGGCAAAGGCTTTAGCCGTGCCGCCACGGGCGGGTAATAAACGTGGGGCAAGGAAAATAAGATAAGTCAAGCCCGCTACCGCGACCGGAATGCCTACCCACGCCAAGTCGAATAACCCCATGGCCAAATCAGGGTAGCGCTCGATCAGTAGCCCATGCACTACCAAGTTAGTGCTGGTACCAAATAGCGTGATAGTACCGCCTAAAATAGAGGCAAAGCTCAGCGGCATGAGCAAGCGCTGTGGGGAAAGCCGCACACGGCGGCTCCAGCTCATGACGGCGGGAATATACGTCGCCACCACCGGGGTGTTATTGAGAAAACCGCTGAGCGATGCCACAGGTAACAATAGACGTGTTAGCGCGCCGCGCTCGCTGGTTGGCTGCCCCAGAACGTAGCGAATAATAAGATCGATACCGCCCGTTTCACGAATACTGGCCACCAGCACGTACATAAACGCCACAGTAAACAGGCCACTATTAGAGAATCCACCCAACGCCTGCTGTGGGTCAATCACGCCAAGCGTCATCAGCACCACCACCGCGCCCATTAAAATGATATCTGGCCCTAGGCGTGACAACGCCATCAACGGGAAGATAGTCAGCACGACTCCTACTGCAATCCAAGCATCCAGCGACATAACCCCACATCCTTTCTCAAGCCCACTCAACTGACATAACCGAACAATATGAGGGGCATTGTGCCGCCTAGCAGATATTCTAAAAAGTTATTTTTAGAAACACAGTAAGAACAAAATAGAATATAGGCGTGGGGCGTGGGGCGTGGGGCGTGGGGCGTGGGGCGTG
>Ga0256829_1000165_pt1 | contig 84850 bp, 101 predicted proteins | sample 131447metaG_FD_185979 | JGI IMG/M metagenome (GOLD analysis project Ga0256829, IMG submission 185979) | Hydrothermal vent microbial communities from Lau Basin, Pacific Ocean - 131-447 | ecosystem: Environmental > Aquatic > Marine > Hydrothermal vents | place: Pacific Ocean: Lau Basin... | reverse complement strand
ATAATATTACATCATTTAAAATTTAATATAAAATATTTAATTTGTTTTAATCTTATAAAAGAATTTATATTCCATTTTATTGTTGAGAAAACAGGAATAACATTAAATTTTCTATATCAAAAATCATATAATTTTTTAAATACAATAAATGACTTATCTATTGTATTTGGATTTAAAATAAAATTAATAATTAATTTATTATAATTTAATAAAAAAGATTTTAAAAAATCTTTATCTATAGATTCAGTATCTACAGATAAATAAATTTCAACATTATTTTTACTTAAATAATTAAAAATTTTTTTATTTAATAAAATTCAATTAGTTCCTAAACTATATCTTATATTTTTTATATTTTTAGTTTTTTCAATGAAATATACTATTTTATCATATTCTAACAAAGCTTCTCATCAAAAAAAATTAATTAAAAATGATTTTTTTTTTGATTCTTCTTTTCATAAAAGATCAATAAAATTATCTATAATAGTAGAAGAAATTGATTTATTTTTAAAATTTAAATCACAATATTTACACCTTTTATTACATTGATTAGTCATAACTAATTCAAACAAAAAATTTTTCATAATTAATTATATTTATAATAAGTACATTTATCACATATTTTTTTATTTAACTTAGATTTTACATATTCCAATAAATCTAAATAATTTGGATATTTATCTATTAAATATAATATATTTTCAGTTTTATATCTTTCTTGTTTTCCTCAATGACTACAACTATATAAATATCAATTACTTGAAAAAAAAGGTAAAGTATATTTACAATAAAAATCTAACTCATATGTTTCATCATCTGCAAAACTACACTTTAACTTATAAGTATTTAAATTATATTTTTCTAAGTTATCTCATTCTATACTTCCTCAAAAATTATGATAATTATGAACTTTATAATTAACTCATAATTTTTCCCCAAATTTATAAAAATAATCTAATTCTTTTATAGAATTTCTATTAATTAATAATTCTAAAGAAAATGGCAAATTATTGTTTTTTAATTTCTTTAAGAAATCTATAGTTTTCCTAAAACTTTTTATTCAAGTCATTTTATTATGTTTATTCTCAATAAGAGAATAAATTCAAATTGATAAATTAAACTTCAATCACTCTTTATATATTCTCTTTAAAATTTCTAAATTTTTATCAGTCACAGCCACTCATTTAGTTGGAATTAATACTTCTAATCAAGTATTTTTAAATTTATGAAAAATATATAATAAAAAATCATTTATATTAGGATGTAAAAAAATATCTCATATTCATGATAAATCTAAAAATAATATATTATCTTTATTAAGATATATATAATCAATAATTTTATAAAAAACATTTTTATTTAAATAAAAATGTTTTTTATAATTTTTATTAGGACAATAAATACATTTCAATCAACAATAATCTGTAATTTCTAATTCTAATGGGTATTTCATTTATAATTACTTAAAATAAAATTAATACAATCTTCTTTATCTCTTATTTTATTTATTGATAATAATCAATAATATTTAGAATAAATATAATCTGTACTAAAATCAGGAAAATCTAAATTATTTTTTTCTAATAAAATTCTATTATATTCATTAATTGTAATATTTCATGTATATAATCAATAAATCAATAATACTATATCATCTAAATTCTTTTTATTTTTATTTTTAACTTTATCAAAAAATCAACATATTATATTATTATTTATTTTACAATTAATTTTTTTTCAAAAATCTATATTATATTTTCATCTTTTATCTTTAAATTCATTATTCCAAAATTTAACTTTATCTTTTTTTAAAATAAAAGCATTACATTCATTATATATATCTTGCCATAATCCATCATATTTTAAAATAAAAGATAATTTCTCTTTATTTGTAATATTTTTATTTATTTCTATTTTATTAGCTTTATTTATAATCCCAGTATTTTTTTTAATACTAGTTTTATTTATAAAAAATAATGTAGATAATATCAATATTAATATTATAAAAATCAACATTAATATTTTTTTTATTTTACTCATATTTAATATAATTATTTTTTTAAAATAGGATATAGATTTATTTTTTTATCTACTTTCAAGTAATCTTCAGAAATTCCTAAACAAATATCATTTTTTACACATTTTTTACAATCTTTAAATTTAATTTTTCATCAAGTATAATGTTGTAAATCAATATCATGATAATTTTTTAAAATTTTTAAATTATTATCTTCTGGAATATAAACTTTTTTAGAACTTCTAAAATTTTTTTCAATAAATCTCCAATATTTTTTTTCAAAAAAACAATAAGGTATTGCTTCTACTACAACATCATTAATATTCTTTTTAATACAATAATCTAATATTTTATTTATTTCTACAACTAATAATTCTATATTAGGAAAAATTCTATTTAATTCTAAATCAGTAAAATTAAACATAGAATAAGGAAATGTTATCATTCTCCTTATTATTGGAAATTTAGAAAAATATTTAAACAATATTAATAAATTTTTATAATTGATTTTATTAATAACAGTATTAGTATCTATAGTAAAAGAATTGTTTATTCTTCTTATTTTTGATACATTGATTAAAGATTTATTTAAGTAATAAAAACTTTTATTATTTTTAGTAACTAAATTTGATATTTCTCAAAATCAATGAAAAGATAAAATAATTCAATTTAAACCATTATTAAACAACTCTTTTAAATAAAAAAAATCTGAAGTTTTTGTTCAATTAGTATGAATAAGTATCTTAATATAACCTATTTTTTTAGAATATTTTATATATTTTACTAAATTAATATCTAAAGTTGGTTCTCATCAAGAAAATAATATAAATCTTTTTCAATTTTTATATCATTCTTTTATCAAAAAATAAATATCCCTTTCTAAATATCATTTTTCTAAACCTCTAATTTTATTCTCAAAACAAAAAGTACATTTATAATTACATTTATATCATAAAAATATTTCTACTCCTTCTAAATTTTTAATATCTTTCATGTTTTTTTTTACCATCTACTACCATGTGAACCATGTGAACCATGACTACCATGACTACCATGTGAACCATGTGAACCATGACTACCATGACTACCATGACTACCATGACTACCATGTCAAGATAATGAAGGAGTAGCACTAGGAGTACTACTATAATGTCAATTAACTATTCAACTAGCATGATTAACAGTACATGATGCTGTAACATCAACACTTCAATTTTCAAAATCAACACTACTATCATTTGCATGTCATCAACTAATTGATAAAGTATCATGTGCACTTACTTCTTCAACACCACTCAACAAAACTGCTCAAGCAGCCAACCCTAAAGCATCTTTTTTTGTAATTTTACCTGATTCATCAGTCAAAAATCACTTTAATTTTTTCTTTATTTTTGGAAATATTTTCTTTTTCTGATTAGTCATAATATTTTTTTAAATTTTTAAATAAAATTTTATTTTAAACTGTTTCACATTGACTTGTAACAATATTATTTTCCATTCAAAGCCATTTTTTAAATACTTTTTTATTTTCTTCTAGTTTAATATTTTTAAATAAATAATCAAGAACTTTTTCATCTAAATATCTTTTATGATCCTTAGAATAATTTGGAATAATATTTCATGAAGATTTATATGAATGTATAGGACATACTCATACATATGGCTTATATACTGAATCATTATATCAAGGTAATCAATCAAGTGTTGAAGCTTGAACCATAGTTTTTGTAGTTTCAGAATCTATCATATCTTTATATGTATCTTCTCAATTATCTTTAACTTCTGTCATCAAAAAATTATCATCTCACATTCTCCCAAGCATCCTTCATTCATCGCAAGAATAAATTTTTCAATCATAATTATATGCTACTTGTCCAATACATGCTCAACAAGGACTTCTTTCATCAAGATAATTAGGATCTTTATCTGTTAAAATTTTAGATAAATAAATACTTGAAAGAGCTTCTCTAAAATTAGTTCATTTTTTATTTAATTCAATAATATAATTCATTGATTTTTCATAAAATTCTACAAATTCTTCCATAGAATAACCTAATTTCTCTAAATCTGCAGCAGCAAAACCATATGGATTAAGGGGTCTTAAAAATATTCAATCTAATCAAAGTTCAACATAAGTATCAATTACCTCTTTATATCTATCTAAAGTTTTTTTAGTAACAGTAAGTAAAGCTCATACTTTTTTATACTCACCTCAACAATCTTTTATTTCTTTTTCCTTATATTTTTCATTTATTCTTTTTATCCAATAAGTTACTTGTTTGAAAGAATTCCCCTCCTTAAAAGTTCTATTATAATTATGAGTTTCTTCATCTCCATCAAGACTTGTTGATACTCAAATATTATGATCTATTATATAATCTAATTTTTCATCATCCATTAATGTAAGATTTGAAACAAGTGCAAAATTTAAATTTTTATTTAGATGCTGAGCTTTAATCTCTGCATATTCTACAATATACTTTACTATATCCCAATTAACTAAAGATTCTCATCATTGAAATTCTATAGTTAAACTTGGATTGGAAGTATAAAAAATAGTATCAACTACTTTTTTAGCAGTTTCTTTTGTCATATCCATTTCTTTTGCTGTCATTGGTGCTACAGCTGCATGACAATATTGACATTTATGATTACATCTAAGAGTAGTAACAATAATATGAAGTGATGGACCAAAAGCTAAAAATTCATTTTTTTTAGCATACTTTAAAGTCATCATTTTTTCATATTCTTCATTTTTAATAAATCAATTTTCTAATAATTCATCATACTTGTCACCTTCAGTAATTCATCCAGCAATAAATCTAGCAAATTCATCTTTGTTTAAAAAAGAATATTTTGCTATATCATTAGTTATCAAATATGTATCAGTATCAAATTTTTTAAATCTAAAAAATCAAGTATTTTTATCTATTTTTTTTATTTTTTCTAAATCTAACATAAGTTAGTTAAAAGTTAAAAGTTAAAACATTAAATTTTCTTATCCTTCAGAAAAGAGATCAAGAGTAATAATTATTCATTTATTAATCAAATTATATAATTCATCAATTCATTAAAAATTTCATTTATTTCTTCTTCACTATTTCATTCAATTATAAACTTCTTTATAGTTCCCTCTCCTCTAAGGAGAGGGTTAGGGTGAGGTTTAAATATTTCACTAAAATCAGATATTGCTTGTTTTACAATATCTTCAGAATATAAATCAGTACTTATTTCAAATTCTTTTTTCATATTTATTGTTTACATAATAAGTCCCTTTCTCCCCTTGGGGGAAAGGTTAGGATAGGGGGGGACTATTTTTTAAATTGTTCTTTAGCTTTTTTTACAGCTTCAGGATCAACTGTAATTTTAGGTTGTTCATCAATTTCTGATTCAGTTTCTTCTTCTATTTCTTTTAATATTTTTTCTATTTCTTCTTCATCAATCTTTAACTCTGGATCATTTTCAATTTCTTTTAATATTTCATCAATATCTTTATCAAAATCAATTTGATTTTGTTCCCCATTATCTCAATTTTGATTATTAGTATCCAAAGCAACAAAATTATTTGAATCTAAACTATTAGCAATAGCTGCTCAAACAATTTTTTCTCTTATATCTTTATTTTCTTTTTCAAGATTATCTCTTAGATAAACAGCTAAAAGTTCATCAGAAAAATCAGCAATTATATTTTTAGGATCTTCTTTATTATCTTCTCTTGCAGTAAATTGTAATAAAATATTTCAATTTTCATCTAATTTAAAAAAGAAATATCATCTATCTAAAAATTGATATGCAGCTTTTAAAACAATATCTTTTGAAAAAATATTATTATCAATAACTAATTCAAATTGTTTTCAATTTATAGTTTCTTTTAAAAATGCTTCCATTTTTTTATTTTTAATTTATAAAATTCAAAAAAATTATATGTATTTTTTTTTAAAATACAAAAAAAAATCACTAGCTTTATATTGCAAAATTTATTTTTTATATATAATCAATTTATTCTTTTAATATCTAACAAATAAATTATGAACTTATACCATGATATACCACTTGGAAACCAAGATTTTTCTGAAATAAATGCTGTGAATGAAATCCCAAAATGATCAAGAGTAAAATATGAATTTGATCACAAAACTTGAGCTATTTGGGTAGATAGAGTTGGAAAAACTCCAATTTCTTACACTTTTAATTATTGAGATTTACCTCAAACTTGGAATAAGTGAGATAATGATCCTCTAGATGTAATAATACTTAGTAAAGAAAGTTTTGCTCCTTGAGTTGTAGTTCCTCTAAGAGTTATTTGAGGACTTAAAATGATTGATTCTTGAGAAGATGATTATAAAATACTAGCTGTTGCTGATGATAAATATTATTCAAATATAAATAATATTGAAGATGTAGATAAAAATGAGTTGGAAGATATAGAATATTATATGCTTCATTATAAAGATTTACATGGGAAAAAAGTAGAATTAAATGGTTGGGATAGTAAAGAAAAAGCTCAAGAAAGATTAAAAATCTGTCATCAAGATTATAAAGAAAAATTTAATAAATAAAAAAATAAGAAATTCAAATTTGAATTTCTTATTTTTTTATATCATATAATTTTAATCAAGCTATTGATTTCAATAAATTATCCTCTGCTTCAATAAATTTTTCCATATCAACTTTATCTTTTGCATTTTTATATTTTTCCATAGCTTTTTCTGCCTCAATTCTTGCTCTTTGTAAATGATCTACATCTAAATCATCAATATCAACTAGCATATCAATTAATAATTTAACCTCTGAATTTGATATTTCAACAACTCAATTTCAGATAGCCAGATCATCTCTTACTGGCATATTATTTTCATCTTTGAAAATATAATACATAGTACTAGGTTTTACACTTGTAATAAGTGGTAAATGTTTATCTAATACTGTAATTTCTCATGCTTTTGTCATTAATGTGATAGAGAAAACATTATCTTTCTCTATTTTTTTTCAATCAAATGAAAGTATAGTTAATTTCATATTTTTTTTGATTAATTATTTTATTTTTCTTCTTTTTTAGACTCTTCATAAGCTTTTATGACATCTTCAATTCATGCTTTATACATAAAAAATCCTTCTGGTATATGATCAACTTCTCAATCAAGTATTTTTTTAAAACCAGCAACAGTTTCTGAAGCTTTTGCATAAACTCATGGAGTTCATGTAAATTGTTCAGCTACAAAAAATGGTTGAGATAAGAATTTTTGAACTCTTCTTGCTCTTGCTACAGTAAGTTTATCATCTTCAGATAATTCATCCATACCTAAAATAGCAATAATATCTTGTAACTCTTTATATTTTTGAAGTATTTGTTGTACTCAAACAGCAACATTATAATGTTCTTCTCAAACAATATTTGGATCAAGTACTGTTGAAGTAGAATCAAGAGGATCAACTGCAGGATAGATACCAAGTTCAGCAATAGATCTATTTAATACTATTGTTGAATCAAGATGAGCAAATGTAGTAGCTGGAGCTGGATCTGTAAGATCATCAGCAGGAACATATACAGCTTGTACTGAAGTAATAGAACCATCTTTAGTTGATGTAATTCTTTCTTGTAATGCACCCATATCAGTTGCTAAAGTTGGTTGATATCATACAGCTGAAGGAATTCTACCTAAAAGTGCTGATATTTCAGAACCTGCTTGAGTAAATCTAAAAATATTATCAACAAAAAGAAGTACATCTCTTTTTTCAATATCTCTAAAATATTCAGCCATAGCAAGACCAGTTAATGCAACTCTTGCTCTAGGTCCTGGAGCTTCATTCATTTGTCCAAAAACCATTGCTGTTTTATCAATTACTCAAGAATCTTGCATTTCATGATATAAATCATTTCATTCTCTTGTTCTTTCTCATACTCAAGCAACAACAGAATAACCACCATGACCACTTGCAATATTGTGAATAAGTTCTTGCATGATAACTGTTTTACCAACTCATGCTCAACCAAAAAGACCTACTTTACCTCATTTTAACATAGGAGCAATAAGATCTACAACTTTTATACCTGTTTCAAAAACTTCTGCTTTAGTAGTTAAATCAGAAAATTTTGGTGCTTCTCTATGAATTGGATTTTTAGTTTTAGTTTTTGGTGCTTTCTTATTATCAATAGGATCACCTAAAACATTAAACATTCTTCCTAGTACTTCTTCTCATACTGGAACAGAAATAGGTCATTCAAGTGAAACAACTTCCATATCTCTTGTTAAACCATCTGTAGGATTCATTGCAATAGTTCTAACTACTCAATCACCTAATTGTTGTTGTACTTCAAGTACAACTTTACTTTCAGCTTGAGAAACTTCTAATGCATCATAAATTGAAGGAATATAATTTCCATCAAATTTTACATCAATAACCACTCAAACAATTTTAGTAATTTTACCTTTATGCATATTATTTTTTTATAAATTAACAATATATTATAAAATATATCTAACAATTATAATTTTTTTACTTTTCCTTTCATACAAAAATCTCTAAATCATCATTATTTTCTTCTACATTTTTTTCATATTCTTTATCTAATTTTTCTTCTTTTTTATTTTCCTTTATTTCTTCAATTCTTTTTTTATCAACTATATTTCAAGAAAAACTTATATAAAAATATTTTCTCAAGAATATAGTTACTAATAATACCAAAAATGCCAAAATAATAGCTATTTTATCAAAAACTGGATCATTAGGATTCAAAATTGGTTTATTTAAAAGTTCTAAAATAATAGGAAACAATAATCAAAATAAAAACCAAAAAATAACTACATATACTAAATATAAAATTATATTTAATATTATTTTAACAAAAATTGGTAAATTTTTCATAATACTTAGAAATTATTTTTTTAAAATTCCCTATTATTTTAATACTTTATAATAAAATGTAAAGATTATATATCTTTCATAGATTCAACTCAAGCTGTTATTTCAGAAACCTCTCTTGTAATAGCAGCTTGTCTTGCTTTATTATAAACAAGAGTTAATTCAGAAGCTATTTTTGCTGCATTATCTTTTGCATTTTTCATAGCAATCATTCTTGAACTATGTTCTGATGCTTTTGCTTCAAGCAAAATATCATAAAACATCATATCAAAAATCATTGGTAAAATATGCTTAGCTAAATCTTCAATAGAAGGTTCTATTTCATATCAAGCAATATTTTTATTTTCAAGCTCTTTATCTAAATCATAATGATCTTCAACTAAACTATACAAGTATTTTTTTATTTCACTTGCTTCTATTGGTAGAAATTCTCTAGCAACAGGAATTTGTTTAATTGTATTAACATAATGATTATAAAAAACAACAACTTTATTATATTTTCAAGAAAGAAAATCATTAGATAATGTTCTTGATACATTTCTAGAAAACATAGTATCTATATTATCTGTAAAACTTGAAGAAAAATCAGCAACTAAATTATTTCATGTTCTTCATACAAATCATGCAGCTTTTTTACCCAAAGTTATATAATCAAGTTCTTCATTAGAATTTTCTTTTATATAAGAATTAACTTTTTTGAAAACATTTATATTGTAACCTCAACAAAGACCTTTGTTTGAAGTTACTAAAACTGCAAGAGTTTTTCATTGATCATTTTTTTTAAAAAAAGACATATCTTTTAAAAATGGTTCAATTCTTGTAAATACTTTTAATATTTCTAAGACAAATTCTCTTTTAGAAATAGCTAAATCTTGAGCTTTTTTCATCTTTACAGTTGAAATAAGCTCCATAGCTTTTGTTATTTTTCAAGTATTTTTAATAGATTTTATCTTTCTTTTTATTTCTTTTCAACTTGCCATAAGTTTTTATTAGTTAAAAATTTTTTATTTATTTCTCAAAATATTATCTACTCATTTACCTATTCATTCTTGAATATATTCACAAACAGAAATTCCTCAAACAGAAACAACTATAGGAGTATTATCATTTATTTCAATAGCTCAAGGTAAATCTTTTAAATCAGTATCCCAAAAATTATCTTTTGTAACTTCTGCCATAATATTTTTATTAAAAATTATTTATTCATTTCTACTACAGATTTAATTATTTCTTCAAGTTTAGAAACAGATTCATCTGAGTACATTTTATTTTTATTAATATCTTCTAAAATAGTTTTTTCTTCATCTAATTTAGCATATAATTCTTCTTCAAATTTATTTACTTTATTTACTGGAATAGAATCTAAGAATCCTTTTGCTCAAGCATATATAGCACATACTTGTTTTGTAACAGGTACTGGAGAATATACATTTTGTTTTAATAAAGCCATCATTCTTTCTCATCTATCAAGTTGAGCTTTTGTAGATTCATCTAAATCAGAAGCAAATTGAGAAAAAGCAGCTAATTCTCTATATTGAGCTAAATCAAGTTTTAAAGTACCTGAAACTTTTTTCATAGCTTTTATTTGAGCAGCTCATCATACTCTTGAAACTGATAAACCTACATCAATAGCAGGTCTTTGACCTGAGTTAAATAAGTTTGAATCTAAGAATATTTGACCATCTGTAATAGAAATTACATTTGTAGGAATATAAGCAGAAACATCTCAAGCTTGAGTTTCAATAATAGGCAAAGCTGTCATTGAACCTACTCACATTTCATCATTTAATTTTGCAGATCTTTCAAGTAATCTTGAATGAGTATAAAATACATCTCAAGGATATGCTTCTCTACCTGGTGGTCTTCTTAATAATAATGACATTTCTCTATAAGCATTTGCTTGTTTAGATAAATCATCATATATTATTAATGAATGTTGCCCATTATACATAAAATATTCAGCCATAGCACAACCTGCATAAGGAGCTAAATATTGCATTGTAGCAGGATCTGAAGCTCAAGCAGTAACAACTATAGTATAATCCATAGCTCCTCTTTTTCTTAATTCTTCAACAACTCTAGCTACTTTACCTTCTTTTTGCCCAATAGCAACATAAACACAAGTAACACCTAAACCTTTTTGATTCAAAATTGCATCAATTGCAATTTGAGTTTTACCAGTTTGTCTATCTCAAATAATAAGCTCTCTTTGACCTCTACCAATTGGAACTAAAGCATCAATTGCTTTAATTCAAGTTTCTAATGGTTCATGAACTGATTTTCTAGCCATAACTCATTCAGCAACTCTTTCTACAGGGTACAATTCTTTAGCTTTAATATCTCCAAGCCCATCAATAGGTTCTCATAAAGCATTTACTACTCTACCAACAACTTCTTTTCAAACTGGAACTTCCAAAGTTTTTCCTGTAGCTTTAACAGTTTCTCATTCTTTAATTTTATTAAATCATTCTAAAACAACCACTCAAACAAAGTGAGTATCTAAATTTAAAGCAATTCATTTTGCTCCAGATTCAAATTCTACAACTTCATTATAAGCAACTCATCTTAAACCAGAAACATTAGCAACACCATCTCAAAGATAAAAAACTTCTCAAGAATTCTCTACTTTTGGGTCAGTATTACTAGAATCTATTTTTGATTCAATTTCATCTATAATACTATTTAATAAGTTTTCACTCATATTTTTTTTATTAACAAATTAATTACATTATTTTTATTTTAATATCTCACTAGCTTTTTTAAAACTAAGATCAACTAAATTATCATCTTTAAAAACTTTTATTCATCATTGTAATGATTCTTTTTCTAAAAGATTAATATTTTCAACTGAAACATCATCTCAAAAAACTTTTTTATATACTTTTATTGCTTCTTCCAATGACTCATCTTTTGATGCTCCAGAAAAATATTCAACATTATATATACTTTCTCAAGAAATAATACTTTTAAAAAGTTGTTTTCCTCTATTTCAAAGTTTTTTTGTAAGATCTTTATATAATTTTAAAGTTTTTAATAATTCATTTAATTGCTCTTTATTCAAATTATCAAAAATATCTTTATTCATTTTTTTTATAATTATTTTATTTAATTTGAGATAATTGTTTTTCAACAAAATCTTTGTTCAATTTTTCTTCTCAAAATAATTTTTTATTGAATTTTAAAACTAATCCAGTTAATTTTGATTTTACTCAATTTAACATAGATAATTTTTCTTTTTCAATTTCATTTTTACCTGATTCTATTATAGTTTTTGCTTCTTGTTCAGCTTTTTCTATAATAGAATTTTTCTTTTGTTTAGCCATTTCTTCAGCATCAGATAATATAGTATCTGATTTTTGTCTTGCTTCAGATAATATAGCTTCTTTTTTTTCTTCAGCTTCTTTTATAAGCTTATCTATATTTTTATAATCCTCTTCTAATTTTTTTTGTCTATCTTCCCATTTATCTAGGTAAGCAAGATATGGTTTAAATAAATATCTATTTAATACCCACAAAATAATTAAAAGGATTATAAATTGTATTATAAAAGTTTCAACAGTTATAAATTTTAAATCCATATTTATTTTTTCTTAAAGTCTAAAAGGCAATAAAAGCACAACAAAACAATGCTGTACTTTTTTGTCTTATTATAATGAAACAAAACCAACAATAAATGCAATAACTAAAGCATAAATTGCAACAGCTTCAGCAAATGCTATAGTAAGTATCATAACTGATTGTATTTTAGCTTGAGCTTCTGGATTTCTTCCAATTGCTTCTAAAGCTCATTTACCAATTAAACCAATACCAATACCAGGTCAGATAGCACCTAACCCCATTGCTAATCACATAGCTAATTCTTTATATGTTTGTATAAAATGTACAGTTTGTACTGCGTTTTGTACTTCAGGCATATTATTTTTAATTAAATTATAAAATACAAATTATGAACTTAGAATAAAAAATATTCCAAATCCATTATCTATATTTTAATGTTCTTCTTTTGCTTGATTTATATATGAAATAATCAAAGCTGCAAAAACAACAGACTGTATAAAAGCTACAAAGAATTCAAAGAACCAAAATGGTATAGATAAAAATCTTCATACTTCAAATAAATTTGTAGTCATAGCATTTCATAAATAAGTAATAACACCTATTAATACCATTCAAGCAAATATATTACCAAAAAGTCTCAATGATAATGATGTTAAAACTGAAGGAACTCAAATAAGATGAAGCCATCAAACAAAAACATTTATACATTTTTCCATCAAATTATTTCAAGTGAAATTAAATAAATATCATTTTGTTGTTTTTCATACTCAATGTGTTTTAATTCCTACTGCTAAAAATGTTACAACAGTTATAGTAGCTAAAACTAAAGTAGTATTTAAATCACTATGCATAGGTCTTAAATATGCTTCTATATCCAATTTTGGCAATGCTGAAGCAGTCCAATCAATAGCTAATCAAAATAAATTACCAAAAAATATTATTGAAAATATTCAAACAACAAGTGGAAAATATTTTCTAGCTAAACTTTTTGAACCAAATGAATCTCTTAAATATTCATCAAAAAATTGTAAATAATTTAATATTCCTATTTTTAATTTACTTTTCTTATTTGATTTTAAAGCTTTATTTGCAAAAAAACTAAATATAATAACTAATAATCAGAAAATTATTGTAGTTATAGCTGTATTTGAAACAAATCAAACAACTTTTTCTCATTGTATTTTAGGAATATGAGGTCAAACATGCTGTTCTGTTGTTGTTTGTGTATTTTGATTATTTTCAGTTATTTTTGTCATCTTTTTTTGGTTTTATATCATTTAAAGATTTTAATGTATTATTAATAACTGGGAATGCTATTAATGTCAAAGAAACTATAGATAATACTAAAAATATAACAGTATACATCCCCTTAGTATTAAAAATCCCATCGAGTATATGTCATATAGCAAAAAATGCAAATAAATTTATTAAAATTATAATTGTATATTTTATAAAAAATTTTGACATATATTCTTATTAATAATATTTTTGTGTAGATAATAATATTATTATTTTAAAAAAATCAAAATATTATTATTTTTTTTGTTAAAAATCAAAACATATGATATTATATAATTAACAATAATTATATTTTTTAAAATAATAAAATGCCTGAAAGTATATTTAATTTAAAAATCTTCAAAGGGATAGATAAAAATACTATAGAAGAAATTGTATTAAGTGCTCCTGAAAAAACATTTAAAGCTTGAGAATTAATTTTTATACAAAATACTGATTCAAATTGAGAAGCATACATAATAAAAGAATGAAAATTAAAAGTTTCTATAAATAAAAAAGAAGTAGCTATATTAAATTCTGGAGACATAGTTTGAGAAATAGCTTTATTAAATGAAGAAAAAAGAACTGCCACAGTAGAAGCAATTACAGATACTCAAGTTATAATCTTAACCTTAGATATGCTAATTCAAATGATAAGTAATGACAATAATACAATAAACAATACAATAATTGAAAGAATAGAACAAAACTTAGAAAATGAATAAAATAATAAAAAAATGGAATTTACTAATAAATTCCATTTTTTCTTAATATATCAGAAATCATTTTATTTATAGATAAATCATGTGATCTATTAGATTCTAAAATATTTTTTACTTTATTTTTAAATAATTCTGATCAATATCTCAAATCTCAAATCTCTCTTTCAAGAATATCTCCTATATGTTCACTAGTATTTTTAATCTCAGTAATAAAACTAGTTTTATCAAAATCTGATTTTATATCAAAATGCATATATAAAAATAAATTATCATATAATATATTTATATATTAAAATATTTTTAAATAAAGTCAATTATTATTTTGTTATTATTCTAAAATTCTTTTTCCCTTTTCTAATAAGTAAAGCATTATTTTCTAAAAATTCTTTTTCTAAATCTAAATTAAAATCTTCTATTTTCTTTTCATTTATATATATAGCTCAAGATTTAATAGAATTTCTAGCATTTGAGTTTGATTTTTCAAGTCATGATTTAACTATAGTCTCAAATAAATTTTCTCCTGAATAGTTAAAACCTCACATTGCATTTTGAAAAGTTTTTAATTCATCTTTTGATAAATTTTGTAAAGTTTCTACTCTTATTTTTGGATCTCAGAACATAAAATCAGAAATCTTTTGAGCCATTTGTGCTTCTTTTTCTCAATGAATTATTTCAACAACTTTATATGCTAAAACCTTTTGTCATTCTCTATTTTCTGGTTTTTGCATATGTTTTTTTACTATTTCATAAATTTCTTCAACTTCCAATAAAGTAAGCATTTTTAAATATCTTTCAATATCTTCATCAGCTGTATTTATAAAATATTGATAAATTTCATATGCACTTGTTTTATTTTTATCAAGCCAAATTGCATTTCATTCAGATTTACCAAATTTCTTTCAAGTTGAATCTGTAATTAAAGGCCAAGTCATAGCATAAGAATCTCCATCCAATTTTTTTCTAATAAGTTCTGTTCCTGTTACTAAATTTCCCCATTGATCCTGTCCTCAAATTTGCAAAATAACATTATCTTTTTCAAATAAATGTACAAAATCATATCATTGTAAAAGCATATAAGAAAACTCTGTATATGATATTGATTTATCTGGATCTTCTATTCTTTTTTTAACTGTATCTTTAGACATCATTACATTAATTGTAATATATTTTCACACTTCCCTTAAGAAATCTAGATATCACATATCTTTGTAAAAATCCTTATTATTTACAAAATCATATTTAAAATCCTCTCCTAAATTTTGTCTCAAAGTTTCCAAAATATTTGTAATTTGGCTAGAAATAGCTTTTTGATTTTCATCTAAAACTTCCATACTTAAAAAACTTCTTTCTGATTCTTTTCATCCTGGATCACCAATCATTCCAGTAGCTCCACCTGTCAAAGCAATATATTTATTACCTCTTCTCATTATATGCAAAGCCACCATAAAACCTATAAAATTTCATAGATGTAGAGAATCTGCTGTTGGATCAAAACCACAATAAAAAGCTTTTCATCATTTATCAAGCTCTTCAAAAATTTTTTCATTTGTATTTTGAAATAAAAGTCATCTTTCTTCTAGTTCCTGTCTTATTGGTTTCATATATTTTCATTATTTAATATATTATAATACATCAAATATTAGTAAAAGTCTTATTTAAAGCAAATATTTTCTTGATTTTTTAAACAAAAAAGTTATTTTTAAACAAATGTTTAAATTATTTATACAACAAATATGCAAAAACATAGAGATATTTGGGAAAAAAAAATAGAAAAAAAATGAATAATATGAAAACAAGACTGTCCATTTTGTGCTAAACCTGATAAGCAAGAAAAAAAACTTATTTTATGGCAAAGTGATTTATGGGAAGTTAGATACAATAAGTTTCCTTACTGATGAATAAAAAAACACTTACTAGCTTTTCCTAAAAGACATGTTGAACATATAACAAAACTTACAAAAAAGGAATTTGCTTGATTAAAGGATGTTGAAAAGTTTATATTAAATTATTATAAAGATACACAATATTTTGTATTTTTAAGAGAAACTTTCTATTGAAGAAGTATTGCTCATATTCACTATCATTATCTTCCTTGAAATATACACTGAAGTGATTTTGCAAAAATATTAAAAAAACAATGATTTACTAAATAATAAAAAATTAAATGAAAAGCATGGATTTATCAAAAATCTTTGGATCAAAATCAAGAGCAAAAATTCTTGAAAAATTAATATTGGAATATGAATCTGGAAACAACTCTTGAACACATATGAGAGCATTATCTAGAGAACTTGATGAACAAATAAATTCTATAAAAAGAGAACTTGATAATCTAACTGAACTATGAATTTTAAAAAGTAAAACACAACTTAAGAAAAAAATATTTTATATAAATCCAAAATTTTATTTAATTAATGAGTTTGTTCAAATATTTCTAAAATCATATAATCCTTTGGATAAAATTAAAACATACTTTAAAACTCAAAATTTACTAGAATTAATAATTATAAATGATAGTGTAAAATCAAAATTAATAGAACCCTGAAAATCAATTTTAGATATTTTTATGATTTGAGAACTTGATAAAGAAAGTTTTAATGAATTTTTAGCAAATACTTTTTTTGGTAGAAAAATAAAATATGCAATAATAAGCCCTGAAGATTTTTACAATAGACTTGAATATGGTGATAAACTTATAAAAAACATACTTACAGAACAATGAAATAACTACATAAAAGATAATCTAAAAATAAAAGAAAAACTAGGAATTTAATAATTCCTAGTTTTTCTTTTATTTTTTTGCATAAAATTAAAAAATATGAGAAAATAAGATTATGTTTATAAATATAAATATTATTTCTTATGAAAAAACTTGTATACATATTAATAATTTTCTTTTCATTAACCAATTTAGTTAATGCTAATTGGTATGGAAAACATGCAGTTTCTGCCCCTAATCCTTGATGAACAACTTTATCAAGTGTAAATTGATGATGACCAAATAAATGAACTTGGTGTAATAGTGATGGTGATACTACTTGATGATCTCCTTCTTTTCCTAATTCCTGAACAAGAGATTATGCTGTTGCATTAAATAATAATTCAAGTTCTACTGATTATAGGATACATTCAGATAGTGAACTTGAAATTTCATCAACAACAATTTATTGTTTATATTGGGATTGATCTATACCTACATTATGAAGCCTTTCATATTATGATTGATGGACAAATCAAACATCTCAAACTGTAAATTTTAGTGCCAATGATGCCTGATGAGCAAAATTAAAAAAAATAGAATTACAAATGAGTTATGCAACAAATACTCCAGATTTTACAAACTGGTCTTCTTGGTCTACAGTAAAAACTATAGATAATATAAATACTAATTCTAAATCTAGCTCATATTCATATACATGACAAAATGGTTATGCTTATAAATTTCAATTAATAATAACTGACTGAGCAAGAAATTCAAAAACTGCAACATCCTCAAAAGTAACTAAAATAGATACTACAACACCTAGTGCTTGAGATATAACTTTTTTAAATCCTAATGATTGAACTAACCTATTAGCTACAAATAACCAAAATTTTCAAGCAAAAGTTGATATAAACAAATGATCACCTATAGTAAAAGTTGAATGATATTTTGAAGACTATAATAAATGTGATGATAGTTATTTAACTACAAAAGATACTACTAACTCTGATACTTTATCAATTAATCATAGTATAGAAAAAGCAAATCATAATTGTAATTGGGATTCTACTATAGGATGAAGAAAATATAATTTTAAAATAACTTATATAAAAGATGAAGCTTGAAATGTAAAATCTGTAAATTCATGAATAAAAAAAGCAACATATAATGTATATTCAAATCATAATAGCATTACAACAAAAACAGTAAATACAACTGATAAAAATAATTTAGAAGACACAAATAATATAGCTGATTGAACAAGCTATCCTGTAAAAATAAATTTAAAAGATACATATTGAAACTGAATTGTTCCATCTCCTTGAATAAATAGAACTATTGATTTCAACTTCAATGTAACAAATACAACATATTTAAATCAATATGAAAAAAGTTGAGATGCTATTTATGTAGCATTACCTACTAAAAACACTAATTCTGATTATACAAATAAATTAACCAATAATAATAGTTTTAATAATCAAAATTCTGATAATTATTCAAGCTGAACATATAATTTCAAATTTAAAATATATACACCAACTGCAAATCAATATTCAAAAGCAATATGAAATTTTACAATTATTTCAATTGATTTTGATATAAATTCAAATAAATGAAATTTAAGTTCACAAGCAGTAAGTAATTCAAATATTAGTTTTAAATTTAATCCTTTATACTATACAAATATAACTTGAGAACAAAAAGATTATTGATTTATAGAATGAACAGTACAAAATTGAACAATTCAAATAAATAAAAATTGACCTAAATCTACAAGTTTTAATAATTTATATCTAGAATTTTGAAAAGCAAACAGAACAGCTTCAACAAAAGTAAAAATGTACACAATAAGTCCAACTCAAGAAGTTCTTCAATGACATCATACAAATATGACTGATTTAAATTCTCATACAAATAATTTTTCAAACAATGCTGAATTACATACAAAGATAAAACAAATTCCTTGACAAACATTAGCAAATTTACAAGATTATTATCTATCTACACATATAAGATATAAAATTGATGGAAAAATTGTAGATTATAATTCTGATATTTTAAATAAAAATAATTATTTTGATAATTCTACTATTACAAATAATACTACTCAAAATTGATTAAAAGTATTATGAATCACATATTCTAAAACTCAGAAAAATATTATTAATAACCAAGACATTAAAGATATTCATGTTTTAGGTAATATTACTAAAAGTAAATTAAAATCTCAAATAAGAAAAAATATTTATAATTCTATTCTAAATGTAGCAGATACAAATGCTCAATGATGAAGCAATAATGATATAAATGATTTAAGTTGAAATGATTGGAATACAAATAATAAATGAAAGATAATATTTAATAAAAAAGTTTTATATTTTGATTTAAGTAATTCAAGTGAAAAAACAATTACAATGTGAACTTGAACATTAACTTGAAGAAAAACCATAATTATAAGATGATGAGATTTATATATAAAATGAAATATATATTTAAATTCAAAATCAGATATTTTATGAATTGCTGTATTAAAAGATAAAAATTGAAAATGATGAAATATATATATTGCTCCTAATGTAACATATATAGCAGCACAAATATATACTGATTGAGCAATATTCTCTGCATGATGACCAACTGCAGCTAGTGATTGAGAAGATATAAGTAGTCATATTTTATGAATTGATGCAAATCAAGAGACATTAGCAAATCAATTATTTATAAAATGACAAATTTTTTCTGAAAATACAATTTGAGGTTCAAGAAAAAATCAACCAATTTGTCCTTATTATGATAAAACATCTTGTACTTTAGAGAAAGCACAAAAATATGATTTAAATTATTTAAGAAGATATTTTACTTATGATTCTGATAATAATTGAACTATTGATTCTATAGCAAATTGATGAAAATACTATTATAATTGAAATATTAAATCAAATTATGATTGAAGTTATAAATATATAAATTACCCAATTGTAATTGAATATAATCCTATTATACAAATAACTCCTCCACCATTATTTGATAATTAAAAAAAGAAGCTAAGCTTCTTTTTTTAATTTATAATAAGCATTTATACCTACCATAGCAGCATTATCTCAACTATAAATTTTCTTTTTAGGATAAATAAAATTTAAATTATTCTCTATAGCCATTTTATTAATAGTTTCTATTAACTTATCATTTGCACTTACTCATCAAGCAAGCATAACAGTTTTTACTCATTTTTTTAAAGCTGCATTTATAAGTTTATAAGCTAAAACATCTATAACTGCATTTTGAAATTCATAAGCTATTTCTTTTTTATCATTCAAATTTAATTCTCAATTTTCTTTAATTCTTTTATCAATTTCCCTTTTTACAGCACTTTTCAAACCTGAAAAACTAAAATCAAATTCATCTTTTTTAAGCCAAACTCTTGGAAAAAGATTTCCCCCCTCTGACTCCCTCTTTGAAGAGGGAGAATAATCTGAGGCTAATTTAGAAATAATAGGTCAACCTGGATATCAAAGTCACATCATTTTTGCTACTTTATCAAAAGCTTCTCAAGAAGCATCATCTGTTGTTCATCATAATCTAATCATAGAAAACATATCTTGCATAAAATATAATTCATTATGTCATCAAGAAACTGTTAAACAAACTAAAGGATATTTTATACCTTCATCTTTTCTTTCAAGATAATTAGCAAAAATATGAGCTTGAATATGATTTATTTCTAACAAATCTTTATCTAAAATATTTGATAAACTTCTAGCAACAGTAAGACCAGTTAATAAACTAGGCATAAGTCCTGGAGTTTTTGTTACTGCTATATAATCTATATCTTTTAAAGAAACTTTTGCATTTTTTAATACATTTTCCAAAACTCAAAAGATAGAATTTGCATGTTCTCTTGCTGCAACTTCTGGAACTACTCATCATGTAATATTATGAATTTTTATCTGACTATCAGTATCCATAAAAAGCAATTTATTATCTTCAAAAATTGCTACTGAAGTGTCATCACAAGATGTTTCAAATGCTAATATTTTCATTATGTTTATAAATAAAAGTTAAAAATTTCTTCCAAAACTCACACATTTATAGAATTTCAAGCTAAAAACTTAATTTTTGTATCTGTAAATCAAAAGTCTTTTAATTTATTATAAAATTTTTCATCAAATCATTGTAAAAGTAAATGTTCCAAAGCATTTAAAAAATAAATTTCATTATCTTCTCATAAAAATTTTATTCTAGATTGAGCTCAAGAAGCAGTAATTGTTGGTAATTGTCAATCTTTATAATATACATAATTTTCAGAATTAAAAGTTGTATATCATCTCAAAATTCACTTTTTTATTCATTTATTGATATTTAAACTTTCTAAAAAATCATATTTATCTTTTGCTAATTTAACTCTATCCCTATCTTCTTGTAATATATCTTTTAAATATTTCTTTTTATTTTTAAAATTTATTTCAAAATCTTTTAAATCACTATCTTGTAATTTACTAATCATAAAAACTCTTTGTCTATTTTGTGGACTTCAAATATCACTAGAATTTACAATAAATGGCTTAGAACTTTTATATCATAATTTTTCTAACTGATTAATCCATAAACCTAAATCTTTACTAAATTCTTTATTTAAAATAGCTTTTACATTTTCCATTAAAAGTACCTTTGGTAATTTTTCTTTTCCTAAATTATTAATTTCAAAAAGAATTCTTTCTATTTCCCATAATAATCAACTTCTAGAACAAGAATCTTTTGAAAATCAAGATCTTTTTCACTGCTGAGAAATATCTTGACAAGGAAAACTATAGGTAAATAAATCTATTTTTTGAGTAGCTAATTTTTCTCAAGTAATATCTCTAATATCCAAAATTCAAAATTTCTTAATTACTTGATACAAAATTGAAAGTTTATCATCAGATAATCATCAAAAACTTTTCAAAGGATTTTTACTATCCCTACTTAATGAATATTTTTTTAAAAATTCTATTACTTTTAGTTTATCAATTTCTATAGGTTTTAAAAATAAATGAGTGATTCAATATGCAATTATTGCATCAATATACCAGTCACTTATTCAAACAACATTTACATCAAAACCAATATTTTTCAAAGCTTGATGCTGACTTCCAATACCACTAAAAGCCTCAAATAGATTTATTTTAATATTATTTTTCTTAATTTTTCATTTTTTGCTAGTCATTAAGAAACTTTTTTATAAAAATAAGTTTTTTCTCATCAATTATATAATTTTCTTTTTTTATAATTTTTTAAATTGATTATTTTATCAAATCACTCAAAATAACTTGTAATAATTCATCAATTTAAATTTTTATTTTGCTTAAATAATTTATCTATATCTTCATATAATTCATCCAAAAATTCAACTTTCAATCTTTCTCAATAAGGAGGATTTGAAACTAAAGTTCAAGCTAAATTTTCTTTTAAATATTCCTTAAAATCTTTTTGTTCAAATCTTATAATATCATCTACTCAAGCATTTTTTGCATTTTGTTTTGCTATTTGTAAAATCTCACTATCAATATCTGAAACTATTATTTTATAATTTCAATCAAAAGTTTTACTTTTAGCTAATTTTAATTCTTCCTCTACTATTTTTTTATCAACCAAAATAAGATTTTCAAATACAAAATATCTATCAAGTCCAGGAGCAATATTTTTTGCTATCATAGCTGCCTCAATAGCTATTGTTCAACTTCAACAAAATACATCATAAAAAGTTTCCTTAAATCTCCAACCAGACAATAAAACTAATGTAGCAGCTAAACTTTCTTTTATAGGAGCTTCTCAAGTTTCATCTCTATAACCTCTTTTATGAAGAGCCTCTCATGTAGTATTTAAAAGAATTTTTACTTTATCATCAATCAATAAAACCATTATTTCAAATTTTTCTAAATCTCTATTTTCAATAACTTTTTTTCAAGATTTATCTGTAATTTTATCAATAATAGATTTCTTAACTATTTTTTGAATTGCTGGAGTAGAATCAAGTTTAGAATTTATTGATTTTACTTTTACTATAATTGGATAATCATGATGAAAATATTTTTTAAAATCTATTTTTTGTACTAAATCATATAGTTTATCAAAATTATCTATATTTTTGTCCTCAGCTAAAACTTGATAAACTTTATTTCCTACTCTTGACCATAAATTTACTCTTATCATAGTTTTACTATCTCCCTCAAATTCTATCATTCTATCTCTTACTTCAACTATTTTTCCTCATTGTTTTCCTACTTCTTTTTTTGCTATTGATTCAACTCAAGCTATTGTTGATAATATATATTTTGTCATTTTTATTTAATTAATTCAGATAATTTTTCAAAACCTAAAAACATAAATATTCAAAGAATTATAAATAATAAATAAATAATTTTTTGTTTTATATTTCATTTTTCTTTAAATTCTGGAAATATATCAGCTAAGGCTGTATATAAAAGCCCTCCAGATATTATTCATAAAATATAAAATTTTATACTTAAAATTTCTTTTGTAAAAGGAAATAGAATCAAAGCTCAAAGTATAGTTCAAATAGCAGCAAAATAAGCATATTTTGGACTATTGTGATTCATAATATAGTTTACAATATTTTGTGGAATTGAATGTAATAATACAGCAATAGTAATAGCTATTCAAAAATGAATATTAACTGAAAAAGCTGAGAATATTACTATTCAATGAAAACTATTATGTAAAATAGTAGAACCAAACATCAAAATTCAAGATTTATGCTTATCATGATTATGTTCATTATTACAACAAGAATTATGTTCTAGATCTCTACAATGATGCCAATGCAAAAATAACTCAAGTAAATAAAATAACAGTAATCCTGACATAATTGTAATACCTAATTTAGGTCAAACAAATCATTCTCCAGTCATTTCTGGAATAAAACCTAAAAAAACTATAGCTAATAATAATCAAATAGTTATAGCAGTAATATATTCTAAATAATTTAAAGTTTTTTCTCTAAAAATTTTAACAACAAATAAAAGTCAAATTATTCAAAATGCTACTATAAAAGTTCCAATTAATGTTTCTAAAAATACTGACATAATGTAATTTTTAATTAATTCAATAATATATAAATATCTTAACTTTTAATTTTTTCTATAAACTTAACTAAATCGTCTTTTATTCTGGCTTCAAACTTCATTTTTTTATCCCTACCATAGTGTAAAAACTCTATTTTCCATGCATGTAAAGCCTGTCTTTTTAATCAATAATTTCTTTCAAAAAAACTATTTAATTTTTTATTTCAATAAGTTTTATCTCACAATATAGGATTTCATAAACTAGCCATATGAACTCTTATTTGATGCATTCTTCAAGTTTCTATTTCTATTTCTACTTCAGTTAAAATCAAAACTCATTGTTCTGTTTGAAATATATGTTCCTTTAATGTATGATAATGAGTTATAGCTGTTTGACCTAAATCATTATCTATTTTTACTTTATTTTCATTTTTAGCATTTTCTATTCTTAAAAGCTTATCTTTTATTGTTCCTTTTCTTTTTGGTAATTTTCATAAAACAATAGCATAATAAGTCTTTTTTACTTTTTTATGATCTTTAAAATCATTAACAAGTCTAGTTAATAAATTTTTAGTCTTTCATATCATTAAAATCCCTGAAGTATCTCTATCTATTCTATGAATCAAACTAGGTTTAAAAGTAAGACTATTTAATTTATCTCAAAGATAATCTTGTACTTGAGCTATTACATTTGATTCTTTTGTTTTATGATCTCAAGGATGAACATTTATTCCTGAATTTTTATTTATTACAAGCAAATCATTATCTTCATAAACTATATCTTTTTTATTAAATTTATCATTTTTATTCACTTTTTTTACTTCTTCTTTTTTACTTAACTCATCAAAATCTTTATCACTTAAAAAAATTTTTATTTCATCTCAAAATTGAAGTTTATATTCATTGTCTCTTTTTTTAAATTTTCATTCACTTCCATTAAACTTTATCTTTATTTTATCTTTTCTATTAAATTTATAAATCAAACTTCTAGTTGCTCTTGGAAAAAGTTTTTTTAAAAATTTATCAAGCCTCTGATTTGCATCATTCTCTGTTATTTTAAATTGTTTCATATTTTTTATTGATTAAATATCTCTAATAATCTTTCTCTATTCTATACTCTAAATCCTCCTTAGTTTTTACCATAAATAAAATTCAATCATCTTTATCTATTGGTAAAATACTATATTCAAGCTTATTCTTTTCTAAATATTCCCAAAAGTCTCACATTTTTTCTTTAAATTTTATTACATCATCTACAACAATAATTCAATTTAATTTAACTTTATCATAAACTAAATCAAAAAAATCTTTTGTTCTTCTTTTCATTCAATCTATAAAAACAAAATCAAAAGTTTCATTTATTTTTGGAATTTCAAATAATGCATTTCCTCTAATTGAAGTAATAATATTTTCTAATCACATAGCTTTTATATTTTCTAAAACTTGCTTTTGAGATGGTTCAGAAAATTCTATTGTAGTTAATTCTCATCAAATTTTTTCAAGTTCAAGTCAAAACTGTATAGCTGAAAATCAATTTGCTGAACCAATTTCAAGCATATTTTGAGTTTTTTGAATTTTAATTAAGTCTCTTAAAAATCTAGCATTTTCATCTGTAATATTTGGAACTTCATTTTGTATTCAATATTGTCTTAATTTTTTTATATATTCTTGTCTTTTTATCATTATATATTTTAATTAATATATTATTTAACTGAGTATACTTAATTTTTATCTTTTTTAAAGAAAAAATTTGCATTTTATAATATTTTTATTTATAATAAAGATGTTTTTTAATAAATAACAAATTAAATATTATGAAAAACTTAACAAAAAAAGCTTTTTATACTAGTACTTGATTAGCATTAGCTGGATTAAATAGTGTTAATGCTGCAAATTATGGTTTAGATAAAGTTAGACAAGATACAGGTTCTACTGAATCAGCAGATTGAGCTATACAAACACTTATAACAAATGCTTTAGCATTCTTAGGTGTAGTTGCTGTATTATTCATTATTTATGCTGGTTTTATGATTTTAACTGCTGGTTGAGATGATGAAAAAGTTAAAAAAGGTAAATCAATTATAATACAAGCTTTAATTTGAATAGTTATTATATTCTTAGCTTATAGTATTGTAAACTGGATTTTTACATTCATTACAAAATAATAGTAATAAATAAAAAAATGTGATTTTTAAAAATCACATTTTTTTATTTATTAAAAATCATAATCATCTGAATTGTTATCTTCTTTTGTCATTTTTCATCTAAATCAATAACCAATCATTATTCATATCAAAATTGCAACTAATATTGTCATTCATAAATCTGCTCAAGTATCCAGAAATAAATAAGCAGGATATCAACTAACAATATTTTCTATAACTAATACTGATCAAAGTAAAATTCAAACTAATATTAAAATTTTATCTATTTTCATAATATAATCTTATTATTATTTAATATATACTAACATTATAAATATATTATCATAAAATCAAAATATATTTATTTTTTCATTTTCCTTAATAAGCTAATAAAAAAATATTTTATTCATTTATTTATAAAAATATAACTTTTACTTACTTTTAAGCTATATTTTGTTAATTTCATTTTAAAATCTGTAACTCAAGCAAGTTCACTATTTTTATCTCAAGGAATTGCTATTCATAAAAAATCATAAATTTTAGAATTAATAGATTTAGCATATTTTATTGCTTCCCATTGAACTAAATATGGAGCCATTAAATTTCTATATTCTTTTTTACTAGTACTAGCTCAATAATAATAAATTGAAACATTTTTATCAAAAACAAATATTCAACCAGCAATTACAACTCAATCTTTTTTAGCTAAAATAAGTTTTGAATTTTCTAAAGTTTCTAAAAAAGTTTTATAATACTCCAAACTATTTCATGAAAATCAATCTCTTGAAGTAGTATCAAGCATTAAATTATAATAATCTTCTATATTTTCTTTAGTTTTTTCAACAATTTCAACTTCAACTCATTTTTTTCTTGCAACTTTTATATTATATCTTCATTTTGGTTTCATATTTGCAAGAATCTCATCTTCTGATTTTTCTAAATTAATAATTGCAGTATATGGTGTTATAAATTTTTTATAATATCATTTATCAAATCAATTATTATTTTCTAAATAAAAATTATTATTTTTATAATCAATAAACTCTATTTGAACAAATAAGCATTTTTCTTTTTTACATAAATCTTTTAATTCTTCTAAAACTTTTTTATCTATTTTATTTTTTTCAACTCAAATAACAAATAATCAATATTCTCAAAGTCATAAACTTCTTTTTTCTACATACAAAAAGTCTTTCTCCCTTTGGGGAAAAGATTTAGATAGGGGGATTTCAAAATAATCTGAAACTTGTCCAGATTTTCTAAGCATTCCTTGCCATATTTTTTTTTGCCAAATAGACATTAAATAATTATTAATTATTAAAAAAATACTATAATTTACTTCATAGATAACAAATGATTAATTCAATTCATAGTAATAATTCTTCATCTTGGACTTCTTTCTATAAAACCAATTTGAAGTAAATAAGGTTCAACTACATCTTCTAGTGTAGCCTCTTCTTCTCAAATAGCACTTGATAAAGTATTTAATCAGGTAGCTTTTCAACCAAAAGTATAATATAATGTTTCTAAATATTTTCTATCTAAATAATCAAGTCACAAATCATCAATTCAAATTCAAGTAAATATATCTTTTAAAACTTCCTTATTACTAATATCTTTTCAAATAGTATAATAATCTCTAACAATTTTCAATAATCTATTTGCTATCCTTGGTGTTCCTCTTGATTTTTGTGCAATTATTTTTAATGCCTCTTTATCTAATATCAATCATAATTTTTTAGCATTTTTTTCAATAATTAATGATAAATCATCATCACTATAAAAATCCAGTTTTAAAACATTTCAAAATCTATCTCTCAATGGACTAGATAAAGCAGATAGTCTTGTTGTAGCTCAAACAAGAGTAAATTCTTTCAAAGGCATTTTTACAGATTGAGCTCATGTTCCACTTCAAACCATTATATCAATAACAAAATCCTCCATTGCAGTATATAAAATTTCTTCAACTTGAGGTCTAAGTCTATGTATTTCATCAATAAATAATATATCTCCATCTTCTAAATTTGATAATATACTAACTAAATCAGATTGTTTTTCTATTGCTGGTCAACTTGTAGACTTTAATCAAACTCACATCTCAGTTGAAATAATATTTGAAATAGTTGTTTTTCAAAGACCAGGAGGGCCATAAAATAATATATGATCTAAACTACAATTTCTTATTTTACAACTTGCTATTCAAACTGATAAATGTTTTTTTATAAGTTCTTGTCATACATAATCTTCCAATTTTAAAGGTCTCAGAATATTTGAAAAATTCTGAGTTTTATCTTCTTTTACCTCTGTTGGAGTAACTACCCTATCTATTTTTTGTTTTTTTGATGATTCTATCATTAAAAAATTTTTTATTAATATTAATTAATATTTAGTTTAAACAAAGCAATTAAAAAGTAAAGAAAAAGTGTATAAAAAATATATATTCTTTCAAAAATTAGCACCTTTATTTAAAAAGTGCTAAAAACTTTTGACAAATATTTTTTTATAAATAAAATACTTGTAGTGAAATGTTAATTTATTTATTAACTACAAAGATTATGAACATGGAAAAATTTACACTAAATTCTAGTAAAAGAATTCAGGAAGCTCAAGATTTAGCAAATAAAAGTGGAAATTCTACAATTTCTCCTTTGCATTTATTATTTGTTATGCTTACTGCTTCTGATTCACTAGTAAAAGAAATACTACTTGAAGCTTGAGTTGATATTCAACTTTTAGCTTGAAATATAAGAAAAGCTTTGGAAAGCTTACCAAAAGTTAGTTGAGCTTACCAATTAACTTTAAGCCCAGAATTAAACCAAGTTTTTATTGAAGCTGAAAAAATAGCTGATAGAATGAAAGATCAGTATATTACTGAAGAACATTTATTTTTAGCTTTAATAGAATATTCTGATTATAAAACAAAAGATATTTTAAGTGCTTTTGGAATTACTTACCAAAATATTTTAAGTATTATTGAAAATATGAGAAATGGAGAAAAAGTAACAGATAATGATCCAGAAAATAAAATGAATGCTTTGAAAAAATATTGAATTGATTTAGTAGAGAGAGCTTTAGAAGGTAAAATTGACCCAGTTATTGGTAGAGAAGAAGAAATAAGAAGAACTCTACAAATTTTAAGTAGAAGAACTAAAAATAATCCTGTATTAGTATGAGAACCATGAGTTGGTAAAACTGCAATTGTAGAATGAATTGCCTTAAAAATTGCCAATAAAGAAGTTCCTGATAATTTAAAAGGAAAAAGAATAGTAACTCTTGATATGTGAGCTTTACTTGCTTGAGCAAAATATAGATGAGAATTTGAAGAAAGATTAAAAGCAGTTGTAAATGAAGTTAAAAAATCAAATGGAAATATTATATTATTTATAGATGAAATTCATACTATTGTTTGAGCTTGAGCATCTGAAGGGCAAGGTGATGCTGGTAATTTATTAAAACCAGAATTAGCTAGATGAGATTTAAGACTTATTGGTGCTACAACTATAAATGAATATAGAAAATATATTGAAAAAGATCCAGCACTTGAAAGAAGATTTGCTATGGTAATAGTTGATGAACCTAGTAAAGATGAAGCTTTAGCTATTTTAAGATGAATAAAAGATAAATATGAATCTCATCATTGAATAAAAATAACAGATCCAGCTATTGAAGCTGCTGTTGAACTAAGTATAAAATACTTACCTGATAGAAAACTTCCAGATAAAGCTATTGATTTAATTGATGAAGCTTTAGCTTCAGTAAAAATGTCTTCTATTTCAAAGCCTGTTGAACTTGAAACTTTAGAAAAAGAAATAAGAACTATAAAAATAGAATTGGAAGCTAAAAAAGCTGAAAAAGATACTCCAAAAGAGAAAATTGAAGAATTAGAAAAAAATCTAGCTTCAAAAGAAGAAGAAGCAAGAAGTTTAGAATCAGCTTGGAAAAAAGAAAAAGATTTAATAGATGAATTGAAATCTATTAGAGAAAAAATTGATAGCTTAAAAATAGAAGCTGAAAACTATGAAAGAGAAGGTAATTTTTGAAAAGTTGCTGAAATAAAATATGGACAAATCCCAGAACTTGAAAAGAAAATTGAAGAAACTGAAAAAAAATTAGATGATCTACACTCTCATGGACAAAGCTTTTTAAGAGAAAAAGTAACTGCTGAAGATATAGCAGGAATAATCTCAAAATGGACTTGAATTCCAGCAAATAAATTACTTGAAACAGAAAAAGAAAAACTTCTTCATTTGGAAGATATTCTTAAAAAAAGAGTTGTTGGACAAGATAAAGCAGTAACTGCAGTAAGCAATGCTATAAGAAGAGCAAGAGCTTGATTAAATGAAGAAAATAAACCTCTTTGAAGCTTCTTATTTCTAGGACCTACTTGAGTTGGTAAAACTGAAACAGCAAAAGCATTAGCTGAACAACTATTCAATGATAAAAATGCTTTTATCAGAATAGATATGTCAGAATATATGGAGAAACATGCTGTTTCAAGACTTATAGGTAGTCCTCCAGGATATGTATGACATGAAGAAGGTGGACAATTAACTGAAGCAGTTAGAAGAAAACCTTATAGTGTAATACTTTTTGATGAAGTAGAAAAAGCTCACAAAGATGTTTTTAATACTTTATTACAAGTTTTAGATGATGGAAGACTTACTGATAGTAAATGAAGAACTGTTGATTTTAAAAATACTATCATAATTCTTACAAGTAATATTTGAAGCCACAAAATTCAAGATTTAGCTAAAGAAAATAAAGATAGTGAAGAAATACTAAAAGCTATAGAACCAGAATTAAAAAATCATTTTAGACCAGAATTTTTAAATAGAATAGATGATATAATTGTATTTAATCCTCTTGGAGAAAATGTAGTCAAAGAAATTATTAACATATTATTACAAGATGTAGCTAAAAGATTAGAAAATAGAAACATAAAAGTTAGTTTTTCAGATAATCTTAAAAAACATCTAATGGATGTTGGTTATGATAGAGAATTTGGTGCTAGACCAATGAAAAGAGCCATAACAAATGTAATTTCAAATCAACTTTCTACAAAAATTTTATCATGAGAAATAGATTCTTGAGATAATGTAGAACTTGATATTGATAAATCATGAAAATTAATAGCAAATAAAAAATAATTTTAAAAAAAGACTAGTCAAACTAGTCTTTTTTATTATAATAAATAATAAATATTAATTAATAGTAAATCAAATAATGCTTCATATAGAAACCTGAAAACAAAATAAAATACTTAGAACAGTAAGTGAAAAAATAAAAAAGAATGAATTAAAACAACATATAAAATTAGGAAAAGAAATGATAAAATATATAAAAAATCCTGATAATGGTTGAGTTTGACTTGCTGCACCTCAAGTATGACATAATAAAAGATTAATAATTGTTAGTTTACTAAAAGATCGGGATGATGAAGATTTCCCTACTTTAATGATGATAAACCCTGAAATATTAGAACATAGTAGTATTTTAGAAAAAGATATAGAATGATGTTTATCTGTTCCTTGAGAAAAATGAAAAGTAGCTAGATTTTCTGAAATAAAATTAAAATATATTGATCATAAAGGTAAAGAAAAAATATTATATCTAAAATGATTATCTGCAAGAATAGTTCAACATGAAATAGATCATCTAAATTGAGTATTATTTACAGATAGAGTAAATGATGATATATTATTAGACAATAAAGAAAAAGAATTAGTTTAAAATAAACTAATTCTTTTTCTCTAATCTAAAATATATATCTAAAATTAATAATATTGTAACAATTACAGCTGAACTAAAACAATATATACAAAATCAATCAATAACAAAAAATTGTAAATAAGTAAAGTAAAATGATTCTAAAAATCATATAATTATAAAAATTGATAAAATATTTTTTATATAAAAATTATTCTTTTTAATTCTCTTTAAAATAAAAAATATTAAAACAAAAATATAAAAAATAATTCATAGTATTGATGTAGGAATTCAAAATATACTAGAATAATCACTTTGCAAAACAGAAGCACAACTATTTTTAGTAGGATTATTTTGCTCTAAAAAATTTAAAGTTCATCAAACTGAACAGAAATTTTTTGCTGTTTCTATATCAATATTATAATGAGCATATGTTAAATAACTACTTATAATCAATCATAATACAACAAGTATTGAAAATACTTTATTTAATATAGTCTTCATAAATTATTTTTTTATTTTTAAATTACAAACTTCTAAATTTTTAAGTGTAGAATAACAAACATATAATAAAATCAAAACTGAAATCACTTTTAATTCTATTCATCAAAAAGGAAGTACTGAAACTATTCAAGCCAATCAAAAATATGAAGCTAATGTTATTGTACAACTAGGACAACCAGAAACTAAAATTCCTAAAAATCATCATAAAAATCATACTCAAGTTTTTCAAGTACTAAAATAAGTCATTTTATACAAAGTTGCTCAAAGAAAAATTCAAAATAATAGCATTATTAAAAAATCTAAACTCATTTCAAAATAATAATATGTATATCATTTATTTCATATTATTATCTGAGAATCCAAAAAATAATATGTAGGTATAGCAATTAAAAGCATTCAAAAAAATACTCAAAATAATGATACTTTTGACTTTAATACTTTTATTAAATTTTTGATTATCATCTATTAATTATTTTAATAAACTATCTACTACTGACTTAAATGAATTATAAGGATATGCTCAAGGTAATTTTTTCCATTCCCCTGTTTTATTATTTATAAAAACATTTCATGGTGTTCAAGTAATACCAAATAGACTACTTCATTCTTGTAATTGTCTTTTTGATTCAGCAGTATATTTCCCTGAATTTATACAAGAAGACATTTTATTTTTATCTACTCATAATTTTTCTGCTAAATCTATAAGCATTTCTTTTGTATAAGAATTACCATTTGATAAAGAATTCTTATAGACATCTTGTATAAAATCATAATATTTAGTATCTCAAGCCAATTCTCAAACACATAAAGCTGCTTCTGCTTCTATTTGAGCTTTTGGATGAAATCTTAAAGGAAATTGCTTATATATAAAATTTACCTTTCAATTATATTGTTTTAAAATTTTTTCTATACTACCACTTTCATGTAATCTTTTACAATAAGGACATTCTAAATCACTATACTCAATCCAAGATATTTCAGCATCTTTATTTCATAAAACATAAGAACCATCTTCAATTTTTGAAATAGTATCTTGTGATATAATATTTCATTTAGCCATATTATTATCTACTGTATTTTGTTGTTTAACTTCATTATTAGTTTTTATAGTTCAATTTTGTGCTTCATATTGTTTCAATCAAGCAATTATTTGTTGTTTTTGAATTTTATTTAATTTTATATAATTTTCCATTCAACCAACTTTATTATATTCTATAGCAAGCATATTTGCTGTAACTTTCTCAGGAACTTTAGAAATCACATAATGAGTTGAACCTATTCAAACTAGAATCAAAACTATAATTGTTATAAATTGATAATTTTTCATTTTTTTTAAGTTAAAAATTATTTTTCACATACTCCATCTTTATTCATTGGACATTTTAATTGTATAAAAGGACAAGTCATAGCTCTTGGTCCAAATAAAGCTTGTAAAGCTAAATATAATCAAATTAAAATAAATCATAATCAACTACAAAAAGGAGGAGTTAATGGTTTCCATCAAGATAAAGACATAAGTTTTATTCAAACAATTATTATCAAAATTCTTAATACTATTGCAATATATTTCATATAATAAAATTTATAAATTAAAATTAGTATATATTATAAAAAATAAGACTTTTTATTCAAATTTAAAAAATCTATTTTATAACTTTTTCTCATTTTATAACCCAAGCTTCTATTCATCATCTCAAATCTTTTACATAAGAAAATCATTGTTGTTGCATAAAATGCCTAGCAACTTCTGATCTATTTCAATGCCAACAATATAATAAATATTTTTTCTTTTTATCAAGTTTCAAAATCTCATTTACAAAATTTGGATCACTTATATTTATAAGCAATTGATTTTCTCTTATTTTTCAATATACAGGTAATTCTCATGGAGTTCTGACATCTATTAATGTTATATCTGAATCAGTCAATTCTTTTTTAAAATCTTCAACTCATATTTGTCAAAAAAATTGTTCACTAAAATTCTTCATCTTTATTTTATTATAGATATTATTATTTTTATCTTTTAAATTATCACTACAAGAAGAAATCAATGTAAGTAACAATATAAATATTATTATTTTCTTCATATATTTTAATTATATAACTTAACTATTATATAAATAATATATAATTTAAAAAATTTAATATTATCTTTTTAATCATATAATTCTAAAAATAAAAAAAGTAGTAATTAATTAAATCAATTACTACTTTTTTAAATTGTCAATGGTGGAGCACAGCAAGCAAGTTGAGAACTTTTTTTATTAAGTTTCCTAATTATTATATTGATGATATAATTTTCTTTAGATATAAAAATTTTTGGAAATATAAATGAAAATAAGAAGCTAATACTAGCTTCTTATTTAGTTTAAAAGATTTAATTATATTTTTATTTATAAGGTAAAAGTTATAAAACTTAATTATTTTTATTATATTTTTCTATCTTATTTAATTTTTCTTTTAATTCTTTATTTATCTTTTCATATTTTTTTATTTTTTCATCAATATAATCTTTAATATTTTCTCATTCTATTATCTTTCACTCTAATTTAGAATATATTAATTGTCATCTATTTCAATTTAATATTCACTTATTTTCTGAAAAATAGTATTTCCCTAAAAAAGATAAAAATAAAATAACTAATGATAATACAATAAGTTGTAATCCTTTATTATATTTAAATCCATATCATTCTTTAAAAAATACTCCTCAAACTAAAATAAGTAAACCTGATAAAAATATTCAAGCAAACATAATTGCACTTCATATATCTTCAATGACAGAAAAAATTTGAATGGTTCAAATAGAATACACTACTATTCAAGTAAATATTCATATTATAGCCATTGCTTCTAATTTATTTTTTTCAAGACTTTCACTAATTTTTCAAAAATTTTCCTTATACTTAATATCTATTTTATTTTCTCTAACTTTATCAAGCTCTATTTCTAATAATCTATACTTTTTATCTCTATCAAAAGGAAATAAAAATAAATTATGACAATATATATATTCTCATTCATAATTAATAAAAAAATCTTTTTTATCAAATTCATAATAACTATGATAATCAATATCTTTAAATAATTTTATAGCCTTTTCTATACTTTTTTCTGCAGTATCTATAATTCAATTAAGATATTTATAAGATTTAATCTTTCATAAAAATTTTTTATTATATTCTATATTTTTAAAATGAGCATATTTATAATAACTAAAATAATTTTCATATCATTTATTTGAAAGTTCCTTTGATAAATTTATAATTTCTTTATAAAATTCATCTATTTTAAAAACTAATTTTTCATCTCCTGTTTTATTATATTTTTCTATTAAATATGATAAATAATGATTTCATATAAAAATTTGATTTAATTTTATATCATCTTTTTCCTCTTTAATATCATAAGTAAATAAATCATAAATATTTTTCAATTTCTTTCCTGACCTATTAATATCTTTGTAATTTTTTAGCAATACATATATGCTCAATGAAGAAATTTTATTTTCTTTAAAATTTCTTATATATTTTTTAATAAAATTATTATTAGTTTTTTTTCAACTAATAAATCTTAATTCATTTATATATTCTTTATATATAGTGTCTTTAATATATTTCTCTATATTTAAAGTTTTTATTTCTCATTCATTATAATAATCAAATTTATTTTTTCATGATACTAATGATATTTTAAATAAATCTAGAATTATTGTATCTTTAATAAATTTAATATACTTTTGGTGTAATTTATTATTAATTTTTAATACACTTTCATATAAATGTATTAAAAATTCTAATATTGAATTATTTAAATCATCTCATATTGAAATTTGAATATTTATTAACTCAAGTAAAAGAATAAATATTTTTCTTTCACTTGTCCTATTATTTCAAATATTATCATTACTAAAAATCTTAATAATATCTTTTTTTCTTTTAAATCATATTTCATTTTTTAAATCTTGTAATACCCTTAAATCATGAAATAAAGATTGTAAATTATCATCAAACTTTAAAAATTCTTTACTATTATATTCATCATCACTAGTATCATTAATTTCATTTAAATTATCTCTATATTCTGTTATTTTAGACAATATCTTATTTACATCAGTATCTAAAAATTCTCAACTTATAATATAATCAGATAAAAATAAGTATAATTCTTTAATAAATTTTTCAGCTTTTAAGATTTTATCTAAATTTTCTTTATTAAAAGAAAAAGTATCTTGTTTGTCTATTTCTGAAATAATATTATCAATAATTTTATTACTCTTAGTATTATTCAACTCTTCCTTTTTATTATTTTTCTTACTTTTTAAAAAATTAAATATTTTGTTAAATAAATTTTCTTTTTGCTCTTTTTCTGTCATAACATTAATTTTTAATTAAAATATCAATCATCTTCTAAAATTAACTTCTTAGAAATTTTATCCATATTAAAAGACCTAGACAATTCCCAAGAATTCCATTTGTGAGTTATATCTACTAAGGTAGAAGCTGATAGTTTAATTAAGTTATTATTTTTTTCTTTCAATGTATTTACTATATCTTTTGCAAGCTCTTTTATATCTTTAGAAAAATTCTTCTTTCTATTTTTTAACTTCAAATTTACATTATTAATAATACCAATATCAAGTTTATCTTTTTTTATTAAATCATATATATCTTTTTCAACTGGTCATAAAGCCCATGCTTGAAAATTATTAAAAATATCTAATGCTTTTTTATTTTTAGATACACCTAAAAATAAGAGTTTTAAAACTTTTAACCTACTTAAATCATTATTATCTACATCTAATCATTTTTCTTTATACCATTCTAACAATTCAAGTAAAAAAGCTTCAAAAAGCTCTTTTTTCTTATTATTATTCATAATTGACTTATATTATATGTTATAATTATTATACAATAACATTATTTCATTTTCATCTAGAAAAAACCTTAAGTTCTCATCAATTCAAACTGCAATTTGATAAAATAATAGTTCATTCATCTCAATCAGTTGATAATTCTATATTTTTTTTATTAAAAATATTACATTGATTAAATTTAATAAATCACCATTCAGAACAAATTGAATTATTGATAGTAATATTACATTCATTAAAAATAAACATACCAGAGAAAACAACTATATTATTTCAAGAAAAATCATCAAATAAATCATTTAATAAAATATTAACATTAATATTATAAAATCTTACAATTTTATCATTATCATTAAAATAAATATTTTCTTCATTATAATTTTTAGATAAATATTTTTTTAATAAATCAAATGTTAAATTTTTATCAGTTAAATTTAATTCCATAAATATATTTTTATTATATAAAATATATATTTATATTACTTTAAAATTATAAATTATCAAATAATTTACACCTCAAACTTTCTAACAAACTCAAAACTACTATCAAAATCAAAGTCAAAAATCTCATTTAATACTGGCTTTAAATCTGTTTGTATTTGTTGCTTTAGTAGCTCATAATTTTGTTCTAAGGTATAAACATAATTTACTTCTTTTAATTTTAGATTTACTAAATCTTTAAATTCTTCATCTTCAAAATCAAAATCACTAAAATTTCTTACATACCAAATATCAAATAAATCTCTAATTGCAGGCTCTTTTCTAGTTAAAGCTGCTCTTATTTTTTCTGCAAGCATTTCTTTTAAATCCATTGTTTTTATTTTGTGATTTCAGAAAAGATTTTCTTCCAAGATTTTATCAACAAATATAGATTTTATCTCTCAATATACAGGATTTAATTGTAATTCATTTTTTAGTGAAATATCTATTTTTATAGTTTGAGTATTATTATCAAAAATTGAATTATATTCAAAAGTAAACATAGCTAGTTTATGTTCATCATATTTTGTTCTTCACTCTTGTAATTTTAATCCTAAAAGTCATAAATCTTTTATAAAATCATCTTCATATTTCTTTAACAAAGTTTTTCTAGCAGTTCTTCATAAACTACTATCATCTAAAACAAAATCCAAATCCTCACTTAATCTAAAATATGGAAAATATACTTTATTTAAACAAGTTCAACCTTTAAAAATCAAATCTGAATATTTTTCTCAAAATTTTATTAAAATTAATGTTAGTAAAAAATCTTTTTCTAATTTATAGTCATCAAAATTAAGTTTATTACTCCATCCTAAAATTTTTATAAATTTAGTTTTTGATAAATTATCATATTTTCATAAAAATTTCTTTATATTTTTTAAATACATTTTTTAATTTTATTTAATTTTAAAATAACTCTCTTAATTGGATATTTTTTAGCATATTTTTCTAGTTTTTCTTGATTTAATGTTTTATAAATTTCAATAAACTTTGAATTATCATATTTTATATAATCTCTAATATATTCTAAAAACAATCTTTCTTTTTCCATAAAATAAATATTTTTTCACATTATCATTTTTCTATATTTTCAATAAAAAAACTCTTTTTTTACTTTTTTAAATTTAAACTTTAATCATAATATTTCTAACTCTCTAGAATATTTTAAATTATAAATAGTAAAAATATTTGATACTTGGGTTATAAATCATTCTTTATTATATCTATCAAAGCCTCAAAATATAAAATCTTTAAAATCCATATATGCTCATCATATTAAATATGGATTTTTAGTTTTTCATAACATATTATTATAATATATCTCTCATTTTTTTATAGCAGAAATATATCATAATTCAATTAAATCATTAATTTCATACTTTTTTCAAGATAATTTAATTATTTTTTGTAAAAATTGTTTTTTCAAAAAAATACTATCTAAATTAGCTAGTTTTTCTTTTATATTCATATAAATTAGCTTATAAATTATTTTTAGAATACCCATAAAATTATAGTTATTCTAAAAATAAATGCAAATATTTTTTATAAAAAAACTCTATAAAAAATACTACAACATAAAAAATGAAATTAAAAAACTATAGATTTTATTAAAACCCTTGAAAAGCTGAATATAGAAGTAAAAACTAAAAAAAGTTCACAAGTACTATCTGCCCTTTTTAGCATAGTTATGAACCTAACTTTGACCAACAAAAAAGTGCTTAATGTAGACATTAAACACCCTTTTGATATTCTTTATAATTTGGATTTCACTAAATGGTGGGTAATCCGGGGCTCGAACCCAGGACCTTCGCCTTAAAAGGGCGCTGCTCTACCAACTGAGCTAATTACCCATTGCTCTAATGCTTGAGCATTGTATAAAAAAAAATTGATTATGCAAATTTTTTTTATACTTTTTTTATTTTTTTATATTTTTCTCTTTGGGATAAGCTTAATTCAATCATATTCAATAATATTTGTTATATTATTTTCAATCAATACAAACAAATCTTCTCCTCTTTTATAATCAAAATCTCAAACAACTTTTAATCAATTATCAATTTTTTCTTTTATTTTATCATCTAAAACAATAAAATTTTCAGATATTAAAATATTTCTAGGATCAATTTTAATATTTTTATCAAAATTATCTAATTTTTGAGCATATTTTATATTTAAATTTCAAATTTTAATTCTTCTTAAAAAAGATACATAACTACCTGATAATCATAATTCTACAGCCAAATCATAAGCTATACTTCTTATATATGTTCATGCAGATACTTTTGCTTTTAAAGTTAATTTAGGAAAAGTATAATCAATAATATCTATATTAAAAATTTCTACATTATTTGCTTTTATTTCAAATTCTTTTCATGCTCTAGCAAGATTATATGCTCTTTGACCATTTATCTTTTTTGCACTATTTTTAGGTGCTACTTGAGAAACTTTTCAAGTAAATTTTTCTTTTAAAATTTGTTTTATTTTATATAAATCAACATTTGTTTTAAATTTAGAAATTATATCTTCTCAAAAATAATTAACTTGAGTTCATAAATCAAATGATTCTGTTTCTCAATCAAAATTTATAGTAAATTCATATTCTTTTGTATCTTTCTCCAAATATGGTATCAATTTTGTATAATTTCAAACAGCTATTAAAAGCCCCCCTGTTGCAAGGGGGTCTAATGTTCAAGTATGACCTATTTTCTTTATTTGTAGTTTTTTTCTTAATATTTTAACAATATCAAAACTACTATATTCTAATGGTTTATCTATAAAATAAAATCAATTCATATTCACTAGTTAGTTTTATTTAATATTCCTGTAGATGTATTAATAAAATGATTTTTATAATCAAAATGACTTGGAGAAGATAACCATCTAGGTTTAGTATCTATTCATAAATTTGGTTGAATAAAAGAGAGCTTTTTTATATTAAAATATCATAAATCTAAAAATACTTTTCAAACTATATCTTTTTTAGGAATATAACTATCTCTTGGAGAATAAGAACAACTTATATCAAAACAAGTTCTTGAATCATCAGAATGATTTCTATTATCTCACATTGCAAAATATTCTCATTTTGGAACATCAAATTCCTTTTCTATTCATCTCACATAAGTATGTCCTTTATTTTCTTTATCTAAATATGGCTCATCTATTTTTAGAAAAGGTCATTTTCATTCTTTTTGAAGATAAACTTCTCAATTTTCAAATTTTATTTTATCTCAAGGTAATCAAATAACTCTTTTTATATAATACTCTCTTTTTTTACTTACATGAGGCTTAAAAACAATAACATCTCATCTTTTTACTTCTCAATGTTTTATTCAAGGAATATCTAAATAAGAAAATCTATCTACTATAATAAAATCTTTATCATAATATGATTTATACATTGATTGACCACTTATTTGAAAAGGTTCAGCAATAAATGTTCTAATTATCAAAACTACAACTGCAATAATTATTAAATCTTTTAAAAAATCTATAATATCTTTTTTATTAATTTTATTCAATTTATATTTTTAAAAAATAATCTAATAAATTATATATAATTATTAAAAAAATCAATTAAAAAAAATAGAATAATTTATAAATTACTCTATTTTTTTTAATCAGATTTTAACCAATCAGGAATTTCCATTCAATCATCCCACAATTCTTCCTTTATTTTTTTATTATCATTATTTTCTTCAACTTTACTAATTTTAGTTTTTTTAGTAGTCTTTCTTCTTGGTTTTTTTTCTTCTTTATTATCTTTTTCTATTTTTTCTTTATCTTCTTTAGTTGCTTCTTTTACAGTTTTCTCATTAGTTCTTGAAGTAACTTTCTTTTCTTGAATATCTTTTTTATTATCACTAACTACTTCATTTTTACTAGTTTTAGATTTTCTAGTAGTCTTTCTTCTTGGTTTTTTACCTACTTTTTCTTCTTTATCACTAACTTTTTGTTCTTCTTTTACTTCTTCTTCCTGTATTGATTTATCTTCTTTATTATCCTCAATTAATGAATCTTTTAGCCAATCTGGTATCTCTGATTTATTTTTTTCTTCTTCTCTTTCAGATTCATTATCCTCTGATATACTTCATTTTAACCAATCTGGAACATCTCATTGTTCAGCTTCTAATGATGTTTCTTTTTCTATTTTCTCATCACTAACTTCTTGTTTATCTCCTTTTGACTCTTCTTCTTTATTAATCTCATCTTCATTATTATTTTTTATATTTGCTTCTGCTCATCTTAACCAATTTGGTACAGTTTCTCAAGAAGTATCCTTTATCTCAACATTATCCTCTATTTTATTTTCATCTTCATATTTATCTTTATCTAATGATCATAAAATATCTTCCTTTTTATCTTCTATATTTAAATCATCTAATAAACTATCAGTATTATTTTCAATAATATCATCATTATGTTTTGTCTTTTTTAATATAAAATCACTAAATCAAATATTTTTATCTTTATTTGCAATCTTATAATAAATAAAAAATAATCATGTTATAACTAATAATATTAATAATATTCATCAAATTATATAAAAAACTTTTTTTAATATTCATATTATATCAAAAGTACTAGATTCATTAATTTGAGTTTTTGTATCTTTTTCTATATTATCTTTTTCTGTTTTTGGAATATTTTTAACTCATCAATAAACAAAAGTTGATAAAATAGCTTTGAAGTTCAATTTTTCCTTTGTTGTTAATTCTTTTGTAGATACTATTTCAGATAATATTTCTTTTCATAATTTTCTATTTAATTCAGTATCATCACTAACTTTTATAGCATCCAATTTTGAAATTAATAATTTTTTACAATCACTAAATCAAGAATCTAAATTATTATCTTTAGAATTACTAGTTGTAGTTCAACTTCAACTACAAGTTATATCATTTGGAATTAAATTTTTTAAAGCATTATATGATATATTTTTTTCAGATTTATCTTCTTGATTAGTAACAAGTAATCATTCTAAAAGATTTATTATATCATCTTTATTTGTTAAAGTTGTTTCATCTAAATATCATTCAAATTCTAAAATAATTTTAGTTTTTTCAGTATCATCTGACCATTCTTCTTTAAGTTTTTGAAGATATTTCATAGATTTTAACCTTTCATCAGAAGGCATTCCAGAAATAATCTTTTTTAATTTTTCAATTTGTTGTTTCTGTTGCATAGAAACATTTAAAAATTTTATTTTTGATATATCTTCATTTGATACCTCAAGATATTCTTTTGTTATTTCTATTTTCTTTGAATCAAGAACAACTCAATCTTTATCTTTTATAAAAACTACAATATTTTGAATTCTGTTTTTATTTAATTTTACTTTTAATATCTCTTGATTATTAGCTTTTACATTTTCATCATCATCTTTTCATCAATTTAAATCACTATCTACATCTGCATTTGTATCAATAGCATACAATGCAACATCATAATTTTTAACTGAAGGATAAATATAAATATAATCCATTGATTCTTTTACATCTATTTTTCAATCTTTATTTTCAGGATAACTCAATACAAAAAAATTATTTTTCTTTGTTTCAAGTAAATTTTTCATATTTTTTCTAACTAAAAACTTTTTAGTTTTTATTTTTGTTCCTTCAACCAATTTCAATACAACTAAATGAGTAACTTTTCAATCAGTATATACATGTTTAAAATCATCTTTTCATTGTATCTTTTTTCCATCTCATAAATCCCAAATAATAGAATTATAAACTCATTTTGAAGTATTTAAAAATAGAAATGTATTTCAAATTGATATATATTTAAAATCAGGAGTTAATCTATTTGCAACATCTATTTCAACTATTCTTGTATTACTATATCATTTATGTTTTACTTTTACTTTTGCATAAAAAGTTCATGATTTCTTATATACATGACTAACTGTATTTGTTGTAGATTCTTGATCATAAAATCAATCTCAATCAAAATCCCAGTAATATTTAGATTTTGATGAAATATTTCTTCATAAAATATTTTTTACTTTTGCTGTAAATACAACATCTTCTCAGATATAAACAGAATTATCATTTACAGTTAAATTTACAAGAGGTACATTTATATTATTTCAAGCCAAAGTAATTATTGCTTCTTTTCATAAATCTTTTGAACTTACTTTTTCTCAATTATCATCTGTCATAACTAAAACAAAATAATAATTTCCTGTTATTTTAGGTAATACAAATTTTGTACTAGGAGAAGTTGTAACTCTAAAACCTTGTGGTTCTGGATCTATATCAGTATAATAATACCATAAATATGAAGTAATAACTCAATCCTTATCTTTTGCTCAAACAGCAGAAACATCTACTATAACTGGATCTGAATCTGGATTTTCCATTTTTGTAGATAAAGCACTTAAACTAGGTTTTAAATTTTTTACTTTAACCCAAATTGCTTTTGAATCAGAAGTTCTAGATTTTCTACTTGTTACAGTTAATTTTATAGGATAACATCATAATTCATCAAATTTATAAGATACAGTTCTTGCTGTATAATATTTTCAATTTCATATTTTAATTGAATAATCTAATCCTGTTTCATCTCAAGTAACATCAATACTTGAACCTGCATTTAATTGAATATTATCAATTCTATTTACTATATATGCATCATTTCAATTACATACACTCTTTTCTATTGGAGGAATTCAATTAGCTCAAGAAGTAATATCCAATATTGCAACTGGATTTTTTCAATCTCAAACATATATAACTTGTGAATAAGAATTTCTATTTCAAGATGCATCTTCAACACTTAATTTAACATTATATTTTCAAGATTTGTCATAAGTATGTCTTATATTTGATTTTTTACCTCATTCTACATCTCAATCTCAAAAATCCCATTCATATAATATAGCTTCTTTTGAAACAGCAATAAATTCTATATCAGAACCTCTAGAAATAGCTCTTGGACTTGCTGAAAAATCAACAGATAGTATTGAATTTATTTTAACTTTTTGTGTCTTAACTGATTTTACATTATCTGGATCAGTAACTTCTAAACTAACATCATGAGTTCAAATTGAATCAAATGTAAAATATCATAATGAACCATTTTTATTTGAATCTTTAAGATTTACTCTATTTCAATCAATTAACCAAGAATATTTCAATTTTCAATTATCTATATAATCTGGATCAAAAGTATCTGTTGCATCAAATAAAACTCTATTTGGTTTATTTTTCTCTGGAATACTTGTTTTAAAACTAACTATTGGAGGCCTAGAACTAATATATATTATTTTACTATCAATGTCATCAGTTTGAGCATAAGCAGAATTTACTTTCAATTTTATATTGAAATATCATTTTTTAGGGAATGAATAAGTAAATACTTTTGCTTGTTTTTTAAAAATAACTTTATCATCAACTATATCAACTATTTCCCAATTATAAGTAAGTTCATCTGCATTTGCTGCTGTTTTAGCTGAAAAAGTAAATTTATCTCATAAATATCATTCTAAAGGTTTTACATTTATTGTTGCAATTGGATCATTTATAAATAAATCAAATTCTTTAGTTATAACATCTCAAAGATTTGTCTCCATATTTAATGTTACTTTATAATTTCATTCTTTATAATATGAAACTCTTTCAACTTTTGGAGAATTATTATAAGTCTTTTTTATACCATTACCAAAATCCCATGAAGTTTTTATTATTTTTGCATCTTGTGTTGGAACTGTTGAAGTTGCATCAAATATAAGTCAATATTTTGCATCATCAGGAGTAAATTTTAATTCTTTTTTATCTCATACCCTTTCTCAATTTACTTTTACAATAACAGATGCAATCTTTGATAAAACATCTATATTAACTTTTCATCTATATGACAAAACATCTGTATAACCTTTTTTATTTTTATGATTTGATCTAACATCAACAAAAACTCAATATTTTCATTGATTTCTAAAAGTATAATTTATACTTGGTCAATTACCTAAAATTTTCTTTCTACCTCATAAATCAATCCACCAAACATAATTATTTTTTGGAATTAATGTTCATTCAGGATCTACAACATCAGCTTTTAGAGTAACAACCAATGGAGCATTTCATTTTGAAGGAATTGCAGAAACTTTTCAAGAAATAGATGAAATCTGAGATTTACCTAAATAATTAGCTAATTTTTTTGTAACATCACTATAAACTGAATCATTATCTGGATATTTTATTGCTCTTTGTAAAGAAGAAAGTAATTCAGTATAATAAGATTGATTTTTAATGTCATCAGGAAGATAATTAAAAGATTGTTTTACTAAAACTTCCAATTTAGAAAGAGCTGGTACACTTAAACTACCATTTACTTCATGAGAATTTTTCAATACAAAAAATTCTTTTGTAATTTGAAATCAATACTCTTTAAAAGTTCAAGTATCAACACTTCTATATCTTGAGAAACTATCTGCTCAAGCTCAAAAAGTGGTTAAATTAAACATTAAAATACATATCAATGTTATTTTTATAAATAAAGTTTTCATAAATTTATATTTACTAAGTTAGTTTTATTCATAAAAATGATAACATATTTAATTTTTTAGTGCAAAAAATAAGCTTATTAATTTAATAAAAACTCTTGACTTTTTATTAAATTAAATATTTTTATACACTCTTTATATACTTAATTACAAAAATAATTTGACTTATATTTTATAAAAATTATAATAACAATGTTAAATAAAATAATTTAACATATTTTAACCCTTTACATAATATTAGATATGGATTTAAATAAAGTACAACTTATAGGAAACATAACACAAGATGTTGAATTAAAACAAACTCCAAATGGTCAAAATGTTACAACAATATCAATTGCAACAAATAGAAATTGGACAGATAGCTCTGGAAACAGGCAAGAACAAGCAGAATTTCATAATGTTGTTTTATGGTGAAAATTAGCTGAAATAGCTGGTCAATATTTATCAAAATGAAAAAAAGTTTACATAGAAGGTAGACTTCAAACTAGGTCTTGGGAAGCTCAAGACTGAACTAAAAGATATAGAACAGAAATAGTTGGTGAAAATATGATTATGCTTTCTCCAAATACAAATTCTTGAGGAGATTTTACTCCTAATTCTTCTACTCCTGGAAATACTACTCCAGCAGTTAAAAAAACTAATATAAAAGAAGAAGAAGAAATTTCAATTGATGATTTACCATTTTAGGTAGTAAAAAAGACTTAATTTAAAATTTAAATTAAGTCTTTTTTTGTAGGAGTTTTTTAAAAATAAATAAGTGTTCATGCATGATAAGCAGGAAATTATAATCTTTGGATTTTTGTACCCAAAATCAAGTTGCTTTACAATTATGCTGAACTTTAATAATATCTTCTTTTAAAGCAAAACCTACTTTTAAAAATCTTTCCATTACTTTAAAAGCTAAAGGTTGGTACATTTTTTCTCTTCTAGTATCTCACATCAAAACAGCACAAAATTTTCAAGTTTTCAAAACTCTATAACTCTCTTTTGCTACTTTTTCCATTTCATCACAAAATTTATTAATATCATGGATTTGTGATAAATCTCATTTAATTCAATCACTATATTTTATTATATCAACATAAGGTGGATGCATAAGAACAAAATCAATACTTTCATCTTTTAAATCTTTATTTTTCTTTGTAGCATTATGTTTTTTAACTTTTATTTTAACTTGTCATTCTGAACTTGTTTCAGAATCTATTTCAAAATCAAGTAAACTTTCAGTTAATTTTATAGCTTCTGGATTTATATCATAGCAAAGCAGATTTCTATTCAAAAGTTTTGCTTCAATAGCAGTTGTTCCTCCTCAAATCATAGGATCAAGCAAAAAATCTCCTTCTTTAGAATATCTTAAAATAAGGTTTCTAACAACTTCAGGAGACCAATTTCATCTGTATTTACTGTTATGAGTAGCCCAGTTTCATCTTCTAGGAAAAGACCAAACAGTGGTGCATTCTTGGTCAAAATCTTCTGGTGAGAGTTTTAGTTTTTTAGGCATAAGTTTTTAAATCAGATTTTATTGAATATGAATTTGGTTCTAAAAATAATTTAAAATAATCTTTTGAATCAAGTAAAATATTATTTTTTTCTCAAATTTTAACATACATATATAAATCAACATCAGGAAAATAATCTATATATTCATATAATAAGTCTTCCAAAGGTTCTTTTGAAAAATAAACATTTTCTAATTTCTCTAATCATTCATTTCAATTATCATCAGAAAAATACCAATCCCAATTTCTTTTTCAAGGAAAAATAAAATTATCCATATTTAAATTATCTCATTCTTCTTCCTCAATTAATCAAGGCATTCTATAAATTTCTTTTACTTTCAAAATATTTTTAACTTTTTCAAGTTGATGATAATAAACTTTTTTTAATATTTTCATTTTTTTTCTTTTAATAAAATAAGAATTTCAAGTCAAAGAAAATCAAGAACTTTTTGCAAAGTTGGATTATCAAAATTTTTTGTTCTAATTGCTTTATAAAAATTTTGTTTAGAAATATCTAATTTATTATAAACATCACTTTGTTTCAAATTTTGTTTTTTTAAAAATTCTTTAATTTGTTTCTCTAACATTCTTATTCTATTAATTTTTTAAAATAAGTCAACTATTTTAGTTTACTTTTTATTTTTTAATTTTTCTAATAAATCTGTAAAACCTACATATTCAATTTTTAGTTTTTTGAATAACAAAAGCATTTTAGCTAATTCTTCTGTTCATCTTTTTTCTGGATTTATCAAATTTCCACAAGCAAATCAATTTTTAGCTTCCCTTTCTTGATATCAAACACAAACAATTCTCAAAGGTTTTCAATATAATCTAGGAATCTCTGAATATTTCAAAGGAGTTCAAAGAATTTTTTCTCAAGCTGTTCAAGGAGTTGTCCAATTTCTTCATTTTACTTCCCAAACAAAGTCATCACATTCCCAATCAGGATTATATTTTTTCTTTGAATGTGAAGATTGTAATTTTCTAGCATTTCTTAAATTCTTATATCAAAGTTCTTCCAAAAGTTCTTTTACTGCTCACTCACAAAGCAATGTAGTCCATTGATTATTATTTTCTTGTCAAATTAATTTATTTCACCATTCATTTTCTTCTTTCACAAAAGGCTTTAATTTTTTAGAATTACTTGTTGAAATAAGAGTTAATTCTGTTATTCATCAATAACACCAATCAAGAAATTCTTTATTTTTTAGTATATTTTGCATGGTTTAATTATTACATATTATAATTTTAATAAACAATAAAAGGTAATACTACATTTTTATCAGGAATTTTATTATCTTTAATTCTATTATTTATTCATTTCTCATATACATTGTAACTTCTATTAATTCTTAAAAAATATTCATTTAAAGAATTAATATTTATTTTTTTATTTCAAATTTTATCTAAAATATCCTCTATTAATTCTAAATAAAAAAATTCTAAATCATTAATTACCTTTTCTGTATTTATTTTCTTTCATCAATGAACTATATAATTTCTATATCTGTAAATTTTAGTTAATAACCATTTCATTTTATTTTCATATCTTTTTAAAAAAGTTAATAAATTTTTATATTCTCAATTATCATCTTTTTCTATTAAATTTACTAATCTTTGATATTTTTGAATAAAATATTCATTATGTAACAATTTTTCAATTTCAGAAAAAATTTCCTTACTAGATAAAGCTTTTAGTATTCATACATTATTAAACTTTCACTCCTTCACTCATAAACTATTACTAACTTTATTATTTTCAGAAATTATTTCTTTTATTTTATGATGATTTTTATATTTACTTTTATTTTCTAGTTCCATATCAATTTTATGCAATATATATTCCTGAAATTCATCAAAATAATTTTTCATTAAATTCATAGAAATTAATTTTGGAATAAATGACTTTAATTTATCAAAAGCACTATCTGAATTGTCTATACTAGAAAATAAAGATTCCAAAGCAATCCATAAATTTAAAAGTTTTACTTCTCAATTTCAACTATCTAAAAATAATTTATAATACTTCAAACTATTAATTATTTTATTTTTTGTATCTAAATTATATTTATTATTATTTAAAATATTATTTAATGAAATAATATTTTTTTCATTTCATTTTTTTCTATTTACATATTCTATATATCAAGCATCTATAATATATATTCTATTTACATCTACAATTAAAGAAATTTTATTTATTTTTAATTTTAAAGCATTAAATTCAAATAAAAAAGTATCAAATAACCTATTTAAAAGATTTTTAGCAATCTTAAAAACTGAATGAATATCTTTTCATTCTAACTTTATTCAAATATAAAAAGTATTTTCTTTTTTTTCTTCAAATTCTTTCCTTTGACTTAAAAATTTTTTATCAAACTCTTTTCAGTTAATATTTTCACTTATATTATCAATATAATAAATATTTTCACTTCAAATACTATTAATAATATAACTTATATCATTTCTTTCTAACTTTCTCTTATTAGCTTGAATTTCTCAAATATTAATTTTAAAATAAACATAAAATTCTTTATTTAAATTAAAAAATAATTTACTAAATTGATAAAATCAATTTAAAAATTTATAATCATTATTTAAATCAATATTATTTAAATAATGATCTCTTAAAAATTCTAAATATCTTCTTGATATTCATTTTTCATATTTTAAAAAATCTAAAAAAATAAATGTTATTTTTTTTATTTTTTTTAAATTTTTCTGATAATCTTTATCATAATCATCATTATATTTATTGTTATCTAAATATGATTTTAATAGTCATAATAAAGCTTTTTGATATGAATCATTAACAGTAAGATTTTTTAAAATAATTTCTAAGTTTTTTCTTAATTTATAACTATCAAAATTTTTTTCTTCTTTTCTTATCTCTAAAATAAGTTCTCTAGAATTTTTTTTAAATTTTGAATTAAAAACTATATCATTTTCTGATAAGTAAAAAAATTCTTCTAATAAAATACTAATTTGTGATTTTCTAATTAAAGATTCTTCTAAATTCAAATAATATAAAAAATCTTTCAATAAAAAGAACATATTATTATTTCAAATTCCTCTGTAATAAGCATTACAATCATTATTTAAATATTCCCATAATAATGTAATAAAAATTTTTCTATAATTAATTAAATTTTTTTTTGACATTTTTTAAAAAATAATATAATATTGTACATATAGGTTCTATGAGTAATAAAAATTCATACAACCTAGGTTATTAAAATACATTTGTAAAAATGTTTTAACTCTACTGCTTTAGGTAGAGTTTTTCTTTTATTATTTCAATACTACTAATAATTCCTCACCACTATCTCCTCAACTTCCCCTCTTTTATCTCCCTTACTATTCACATTTCTCCTTGCTTTTACAATATCAAACTTATATCAAGAATAAATTTCTCTAATAAATGGTGTATTGTGATTGCTAAGCATTACTTTACATCACATCTTATCAAGCTCTACAAAAATATCTCTTAGTTTTTTTTGCATATCTCTTCAAAATCAAGACTTGTCATAAGAAGTGAAATTTGCAGAATCTGTTAAAACATCATATGGTGGATCAAAATATATAAAATCTCAGGGGCTAGCATTTTCTAAAACTTTTTCAAAACTAGCAAGTTTGATTTGTGCTTGAGTTTTGTTTAAAAGTTTACTTACATTTAAAATATTTTCTTTTTGTATAAAATCTGGATTTTTGTATTTTCCAAATGGAACATTAAATTGTCATTTAGAATTTACTCTATAAAGCCCATTAAAACAAGTTCTATTTAGATAAATAAACCTTCAAGCTCTTTGCACATTAGAATATTTTTCTTGCCAATTATCCTCTCTATCCCAAGCTCTAATTTCTAAAAATTTTTCTTTACTATATTCCAAAGTTTCTAAAAATTCTATAAGTTTTTTAGGATTAGTTTTTATAATTTTATAAACATTTATTAACTCTTTGTTTACATCAGATAAAAAACTTTGTTTTTTTTGTAAATTAAAAAATACTGCTCAACCTCCCAAAAAAGGCTCATGATAATTATTAAAATCTTTTGGAAAAAGTTCCTGAAATTGTTCTATTAATTGTCTTTTTCAACCTACCCATTTAATAAAAGGTTTTGCTTTTATCATTTCAATATTTTCCTCAAAAAAAACTTCTGCTTCTTTTTCAGAAGAAAAATTTAGTTGCTCCCACCAAGATTTAACAATATGAACTGTTAAACCAAATTTTAAAGCAAGATTATTTAAAATAAGTGTTGTCATAATTTTTTATTACTTTTATTACTTTAAAATATATTAATTTTCAAAAATAAATCAAAAGTTTTTAAAATAAAAGTATATAATAAGTGTATATAAAAAAGACTTAATTTTAAATTAAGTCTTTTTTATATCAATCATTTATTTTTCATAAAAGCTTTGCTATCTACTTCCCTTCACATAAAATCTTTAAATAAATCTGAAGCTTCTTTTCTAGTTCATTGTCATAAAATAGTATCTAGAAATTTTTTAGTAATTTGTTTATTAAAAATTCAGTGTTTTTTTATTTCTTCCCAAATATCTTTTTCTATTATTTCAGCCCACATATAAGAGTAATATCAAGCTGCATAACCTCATCCAAAAATATGGTTAAAAGAAGCATACATTTTGTAATCTTCTCATCTAGAGAATACTCAATATTTATTAGCTAAATCAAGAGTTTTTTTATCAAGATCTTCAACATTTTCAGGAACTTCTTCACTATATAAATACATATCAAGTAAAGCAAATTCATTTTGTCTTGCTACAAAATTTCAAGCCATATAAGTTTCCAGTTTTTCTAAATTATCAAGAATCTCTTCATTTAAAGCTTCTCAAGTTTTATAATGTTTAGATAATTTTCTCAAACTTTCTTTATCACTTACCCAATTTTCATGCAATTGACTAGGCAATTCTACAAAATCCCATTCTACATTAAATCAAGATAGTTCACTATACTTACTTTCAGAAAGCATTTCATGTAAAGCATGTCCAAACTCATGGAATAAAGTTTCTACATCTCATAAAGTTAATAATACAGGACTTCCTTCAACTTTTTGAAAATTACAAACATTTACAACTATAGGAAGTTTATCATTTATATAATCCTTACTTCTCAAATTATCAGCCCAAGCTCAAGGTCTTTTAGTTTCTCTATAAAAAGGATCAAGTAAATAATAACTTACTAATTTATTATCTTTATAAACTTTATAAACTCTTACATCATCACTATATGATTCTATATTTATTTGTTTTAACTTAACATCATAAAGTTCTCAAACAAGAGAATGTAAATAATTTAAAACATTTTCAAATTCTAGATACTCCTTAATTTTTTTTGAATCAATTTTATATTCTTTTTCCTTATAAATTCTAGAATAATATGGAACATCAAAAGAATTTATTTCTTTTAAATTAAAGTATTTTTTTAATGTTTCCAATTCTTCTTTAGCTTTTTTTCTAGCTTTAGCTGAAATTCATTCTATTAAATCTGTAACTTGTTTTGGAGATTCAGCCATTTTATTTACCAAAGAAAGTTCAACATAATTATTATAACCTAAAATTTTAGCTTTTTGTCTTTTTAATTTTAATATTTCTAAAACATTTTTTCTATTATCAAATTCTCCTGAACTTGCAAATCTAAGTCAAGCTTTTGAAACTTCTTGCCTAACTTTAGGATTATGACAATATGAAAGTAAATCTCCCCTAGCAGTTGGATCAGCTGAAAATAGATATCATTCTAAACCTTTTTCTTTAGCTTGTTTTTTAGCTGCTTTTAAAGTATTTGCAGGTAGATCTTTTATATCTTCAAAATTTGTAATGTGATAAGACCATTTAGCTTGATCTTTTACTATATTATTTGTAAAATCTTGGCTTAATTTTGCTAATTTTTTTGTAATTTCTTTTAACTGCTCTTGTTTATCTTTTTCTAAATCAATTCATCTTAATTTAAAATTTTTAATTCTTTCTTTTAAAATCCTTTCTTGTTCCCAATCCAATTTACACTTATATAAACAATAAACAAGCATTTCAAAATAAGGTTTACTAAAACTTATTTCATTTGCAAAATCAAGATATTCAGGTTCAAAAGTTTCTATTATTTTATCTATTTTATCACTTCTATTTACTCATTGAAGATGATTTAACAAATTCCAAAAATATCAAAGTTTTTCTTCATCTTCAAAAGTCTCAAAAGTAATCTTTTCTTTTGGAGTTTTAAGTATTTCTTCAAATTTTTGTTTTTCTTGTATTAATAAATCTCTTAATACTTCTAAAGTTATATCTAAAACTTCTTTACTATACAAAAACTTTAAATTTGGAAAATTCTTTTTTTCTAACTCTAAAAATACTTTTTGTTTTATATTTCTCATATTTTTTATTTTTTAACTAAAAGATTAATACATTTTATGTAAATAAAAACAAAAGCAATAAAAAAAATGAATTATTTATCATAACTAGTTCATTTTTTTATCATTTCAATTCTATAAATTTGTTCTAACAATACTAGCAAAGCAAGACTATGAGGCATAGTCATTTCTCATAGATTTAGTTCAAAATCTATATAACTTTTCAATTTATTATAATCAAGTCCTAATGCTCAACCAATTATAAAAATAATATTTCAATGTAAAGATTTTTTTTGTTCTATAAAATTAAAAAAATCACTTGTATTAAAAGATTTTCAGTCTGGATTTAAAATTATTTTAAAAGCATTTTGCTTTTCTAAAACTTTTATTAAATTATCTGTCTCTTTTTCTATTATCTGCTTGGCACTTCAGTTTTTTACAGGTTTTAATTTAACAATTTCACAAGTTTTTCATAGCCTTTTAACATATTCTTTTATTGGACTATCAAAATGTTTATATGAATCTCAAGTTATTATTATTCTATACATATTTTTTATTATTTAATTTCTATTTTCTTACCTAAAAACTTTGGTTTTGATTTAAAAATTTCTACTTCAAAAAATGCTTTTATTCTTGAAAAAAATTCTCTTATTTTAAATTTTAATATATTTAAATATTTATGCCTACCTGAAATAACTCATATAGCATCAATTCATAATCAATTTCAAATATAAACTGTCCTAAAAAGATGATATTTTTGAGTAAAAACTACAAGTTTTTTAACTCAAAAAATATATTTTGCCCTATATAAAGAATCATAAGTATCAAATCAAGCATAATCTAAATATATATCTCTAGGTCTTACTCAAAGTAAAACTAAATATCTTTTCATAGCCTGAGGTTCATTATAATTTTTTTTTGAATTATCTCAAGAAACAATTATCTTAATTATTTTGTTATTTTTATATGCTAAATAAGCTGTATATAACCTATCTTTTAAAATATCACTTGGAATTCAATTAGACTTTACTGATGCTCATAAAACAAGTCATATTTTATAATTATAATTCAATTTATCTAAACTAACAACTTTATTTTTTGAACTAAAAATAATATAAAAATTAATCAAAAATAAAATAACTAAAAAAAATAAAAAAATATATAAAATATATTTAATTATTTTTCTTTTATTCATTAATAACTCAAGTAGATGTTTTCTTGTTAAATTCATATTTTTTATAAATAAATACTTTCATTTTTAATTCAATATTTTTTAAATTATTTACAAATTTTTTGAATTTTATTAAAAAATTATTAAATCAAATTCTTGAATTGTACTCTACATTAAAATTAATTGATACAACTGATTTTTTAGTAAGTAAATCATAATCAACTTCTATTTTAGATACTCACATTTCTCAAATTTTATTTATCTCTATAAAATCTTCAAATTGTTTTTTTATTTCATCTTGTTTCTCTTTTATTTCTAATGTATCTTGATCCTCCTTAACTTTTGAATACTCAGACAAAGGAATAAATACAAAGCTACCTTTTAACCTAAACTTATTATTAAAAGCATTTTCCAATATTTTAAAATCATCTTTATTATAATTTTTTTTAACTCAAAATACTATTTTTATAATATATCATTTTTCAATATTATTTTCTATATCTAAACTTAAAATATTATAATTTTTATAATTTGTTTTAAAATAATTTTTAATAAAATTATACATAATATCTTTTGTACTCAAAGTTTGTTTATCTGAAACAATATTTGCAACTCTAATCAATTCAACCTCCAACTCAACTTTTCTTCAAAATTTCTTTGATAATTCAAAATCAAGTTGTTTCTTAAAAGTATTATAAAAATTTAATCATTCAGGAATTTTTATCACTGCATATAAAACTATTTTTTGGTCATTAAAAGATTTTACTTCCAATTTATCAATAGTAAAATCACTTGTTTTTTGCTTTAATATAGTAGATAAATATAAATTTGATTCTTTTGAAATATTAACTTTTTGCTTAATTAATATCAAAGAATGAATAAGTGGAATTGAAATAATTATAATTACAGTTATTAAAAACAAAAATCTTTTAACAACTGATTTTTGTTTTGTATCATTATGTGGAGTAAATCAATAAAGCCAGAAAAATATAGTTGCAACTAAAACTATTGAAATTAAATTGGCTAAAAATAACATCATTGCTCACCAAGCAAGTGAATAATTTCAAAAAGCTAATTCTATACCTGCAACAGCTAAAGGTGGCATTAATGCTGCAGCCATTGCAACTCAGGCAATACTTTCTGATAATCTAGAAAATCATAAAGACAGTACAGCTACCATTGCAGAAAAAATTGCAATAAATAAATCAATTATGTTTGGAGAAGTTCTTGCTAAAATTTCAGTTGTTTCTAAATCTAATCAAATTATTTTAGTAACTATGTATCCTGTAAAAATAGACATCAAAATACTTAAAACTAAAACTTTTACAGGAATCCAAAAAAATGATTTTTCTCACCTAGCAATAGCATATCAAATTCCATTCATAGGTCTCAAAAATGGAGCAATAAGCATTGCTCATATAACAACAGCTACTGAATTTTGTAATAATCATAAAGATGCAATAACTCATGATAAAAATATCTCTATCCGAAATAACTTATCTGGTGTTGAATTAAACTTTACTTTTGTTGCTACTTCTGCTTTTTTTTCTGGTTCTAAATCTAAAAATTCTATTTTTTTAAAAAAAATAGTTATTTTATCAGTCCAATCAGAAGATTTTTTATTTATAATATCCTCAATTGAACTTTTAGTTTTTTCTGAATTAATTGTTATTTTATCTGTTTTATTTGATAAATTATCATCCATAAAATATTTTAAATATATATTAATAAAATATTAACATAAATATAAAAAAAAGTAAAATAATCATATTTTACCTTTTTTTTGCAACAAAATATACTCTTTCACTTTCATTATCAACATCTCATTTATGAAAATCTTCAAGATGTAAAATATCAAATCATATATCCTCTAAAGATTTTTTTATATCAGTTATTTCAAAACTATTTTCATCAACTACCTCCTCAACTAATTCATATCTATTATCTTCCAGCTTTATAAACATTTTTACAAGCCATCTATAGAAAGAAAAATCTCATCTAATTTTATATTCTTCAAGTCATAATTTTACTCAAGAATCTAAAAAATTCTTTTTTTCCATTTCCAAACATATAGTATCTTCTCAGATATTAAAAAATGCTGAAAAATCTCTATTAATATTTTCAAATTCCCAAATTGTATTTATATCAAAAATTAATAATCATCATTTTCTCAAAGAATTATAACTACATTCAAACATTTTTAACCAATCTTCCCAATTAATAAGGTGACAAATACTATTATAATTACATAAAATAACATCCTGTTTAGTTTCTAAAGAAAAATTTGTCATATCACCATAAAAACATCTATTTTCTCAAATATTTTCTTTAGCTTTTTCCAACATATGTCTACTTATATCAAGTCAATTTACATTATATCAAAGTTTAATTAATTGCTTAGCTACAACTCAAGTTCAACAAGCAAGTTCAAAAATATTTTTTCTATGTAAAGTAAACCTATTAATTAAATTATCAATAAGCTCTATTTCTCAATCTAAATCATAACCTGATCACCTAACTATTTGATCATAATATTTTGTAAAAAATCTATAACTGTGCATATTTTAGTAATAACTTTTTAAATAACATACTCTTCATTTTCAAAAATCAATTTATTATCAAAATATATTTTATCTGTATCTGAAAATATATCAATATGATACCTTTGAATAATTTTTCTATTAAACTTTTTTCTATAAATTCAATGTTTTTTTCATAAGGACATATGAAAACCTGCAATTCTCTCAAAAGCATTTACATCAGCCAACTTTTTATCCCAACTTATTCAATTGTTTAATCAAAATCATAATTCTCTTAAATAAATTTCATTATCTTCACTATCTTTAATTTTTTGTAAAATTTCTATAAATTCCTTTGGAGTATTATCACTCCAAAAAATAACTAAACTTTCTTTTATTTCAAGAGTAAAAGGTTCACAATAATGCACAAGCATTTTTGTATCTGGATAAGCTCTAATAGATATTTTTCAATTAGCTTTTTTAAAATTCTTTATCTCTGTAAAATTTTCTCATATAGGAAAAGTTCATCATCTATTTTTTCATTTATAATATCAAGTATTTTGTTTCATGTCTTCAAATCATCATTCCAAAATAAGTTCCTCTCAAGATTTTGAAACTATTTTTAAAAGCTTAGAATTATCAGAAATTTCTTTCAATTTATTAGATAGCTTTTCATAATATGGAGTTTTATACTCTATAGCATCAATATAATTTTCTATTTGATTATCCTCTATATATACTAAATGATTATGCTCCAAACATCCTATTCATGTTTTATGTAAAGTTAACCTTATTCTAAAATTTTCAAGCCTAAAATTTGTTGATTGAACTAAAATAACAGTTGAATTTTGTTTTAAGTTAATTAATTTTTCTTTTAATTTATCTTTTTGTATTTCATTAAAATCAATTATTTCTATATCTAAATTACTATAATTTTTCAAATTTTGAATATAAGCTTCTGATAAAATTCAAGCTAATTGTGAATCATTATCATATACTAAAATAACCTTATTTTCATTATAAGGTTGTTTTAATATTTCTAAATTATTTTCTAATATATCTTTTGTTGCTTGTAGGGCTTTCTTTTGCATACTATTTTATTACTCAACTTAAAACTAGTTCATCTCAAACATAAACAGCACAAATTTGTCAAGAAGATATTGCTCTTTGAGATTCTACAAATTCTACTTTATATTCATCTTCTCAAAGTTTTTTTACAATACAATCTTGATCTGCTTGCCTATATCTTATTTTTGCTTTTGCTTTAAAATTATCTAATTCTTTGTATTCTAGATTTAAATAATTTATATTATTCATATTTAATTTATCATCATAAAGTTCCAAATCTGAAGCAGTTCAAACTATAATTTCATTTTTTTCTAAATCTTTTTTTACTACAAAAATTGGTTCAGCTTGCCCTCAAATATCAAGACCTTTTCTTTGTCATATAGTATAATAAAAAACTCATTTATGTTCTCACAAAATATTTCCTGAAGTATCTTTTACTAATCCTTTTTTAGGTTTTATCTTTTTTTCCAAAAAATCTGCCATATTCACCTTTCATACAAAACAAATACCTTGAGAATCTTTTCTTTTAGCATTTGGGAGTCAAATTTCTTCAGCAATTTTTCTAACTTCTGGCTTTTCTAAATCTCATATTGGAAATAATGCTTTTTCTAATTGTTTATTAGATAATCATGCTAAAAAATATGATTGATCTTTATTATTATCAATTCATTTAAATAATCTTCAGTCTTTTGTTTTAGCATAATGTCCCATTGCAATATAATCAAATCATTTTTTTTCAGCTTCTTGTAAAAAAACCTTAAATTTTACTTCCTTATTACACATTATATCTGGATTTGGAGTAATTCATTTTTGATATCATTCATACATATAATTTAGAACTTTTTTTTCATATATATCAACAAAATCAAGAACAACAAAAGGAATATCTAAAAAATCTGCTACTTTTTGAGCTTCAATTTTATCTATTTTTGTAGGACAATTTGGATTTTCAGGATCTCTATAATTAATCATAAAACCTGCTGTAACATCATAACCTTGTTTTTTCAATAAATAGGCAGATACAGCAGAATCAACTCAACCAGACAATCAAACTAATACTTTTTTCATTTTTTTAATTATTATTAACCCAATTTAAATAAGATTCATTAACTTCATTTGGTTCCAATATAAGAATTTCAGGAACATCATAAGGATGATTTTTATCTAAAAATGCTTGTAATTTTTTTACTTTATCTTCACTTGTTTTTATAAGTAAAATCTTTTCATTATCATTTTTAATTTTTCATTCCCAAATATAATAACTTTTTACATAATTTATTTTATTTACACACATAGCTAATTTAGAACCTAAAATTCTATATATAAATTGCCTTAATTCTTTTGGTTTAGCTGGATATGTTGTCATTATTATTTTCATATTTTTATTTTAAGTTTTTAAATTTCACAAGTTTTAATTGATCAGAAGCTCATGCTATTATATCAATATCATTTTTTGATACATCTAATTGTTTACTCAAAAAACTAATTAATTCTTTATTTGCTTTTCATTTCTCTGGAACAGCTTTTAATCTTATCTTTACTGTACCATCATCCAAAACAGAAAAAATTTCAGTTTTAGGCTGCTTTGCTGTAACTTTTATTCTACATAATCCTGTATTTCAATCTTTTTTTATATAATCAATTATTTTCATAATTTTAATATTATTTATATTATAATTAAAAAATAAAAATTTTATTTTTTAATTAAAGTAAGTCTTATTTTCACAATTTTTCTAAATTAATATCTCATAAATCTTCTCAAAAAGCTAACAAAACATCTTTTAAGAAATAATTAGCTGAATAAGTATCAAATTCATTAACAACTTTCTTTATATTTCTATATATTTTTCAAAATTCCATATTTCAATTATCTCTTTCTATTTTTGCTTCAAGTAAAGCAGATATAATATCAGCTTGTTTTACTATTTCTCAAGCTTTTCAAGAAAAAGGATCAAGCATACATTTTTTTATTTCATCTCTATAATCTTCTCATACATAAATGAAAAAATAATCATTTAGCATATTTTCTTCTACTTGTTCCAAAACATCTCTAAATCCTTTTACAGCATCTTTTATAGGAGTAATTATATCTCAAGTAATAGCTTCAGGAATATCATGATAAACTCATCTAACCATTAAATTATATACATCATAATCTCATCCATTTTTATTTTCCAAAGTTCACATTATATATGATATAAAAGTTACAATAGTTAAATGAGACATAACTGAAATTGGATATTTTCTTTGTTTTCAAGACCATCTCATTGAATGACTTAATCTTCTAATATGACTTAAATATATTTTAAAATTATCATTTTTTAATAATTCTCTTAAAGAAAATAAATTCTTTTTATGTAATTCTAAATATTCTTTTATTTGTTCCATTGCCACATCATATGCATAAAGAAAAACTCTAGAATTTATTACACATTCTTGATATCAAGCAAACTTTTTAGCTGATAAAATTATTTCATCTTCTATTTTTTTTGAATTGTCAGATAAGATTTTTTGCATATCTTCTTTTATAAAATCAGCTCAACTAAATCAATTTATAAATTCTAAAACCTTATTTTCTAATTCTCACATTATCTTAGAATCTATTTTTAAAATATAATCTCTAGTTCAAGAATTTATATCAGATAAAATTAATGCATTGAATAATTGAAATAAAATTTTTTTAATTATAAAATCTTTATCAATTTCTCTTCATTGTTTTTCTTCTATTTGAGCTAAAAAAAGTGATATATGTATTACAAATCAAGCATTATCTAATGGTGTAATATCTTCTACCCTAGGAAAATTATTCCACCTCTTAATAGATAATCATTTTGAAAACATTAATTTTAATAAAGTTCAAATCATAAAAAAATTATTAAATTCTAATAAAATTATTATAATAGTATTTGATAAATTTAAAAATAAAAAACTAAAAGAAAATATTATGAAAATTGGTATAGATTTAAGATTTCTAAAACAATGAGATTATTATTCTAAATTTATTTTAGAATTAGTTAAAAATATAATAAAAGAAAAAAAATTAGATAATTTTATTATATTTGTAAATATACTATATTCTCAAACAAATTTCTGAGAAAATACAAAAAATATAATAGTAAATACTTGAAATTTTTTTGATGAACAAATCAAATTTAATAAAATTTTACAAAAAGAAAAACTAGATAATGCTATATTTTTTTGGTATAATAAACCTATAAAATATAAATGTAATTATATTATTTTTATTCCAGATTTAGAAGAATTCCACTTTACTCCTAAAAAAAATATTTTTAAAAAATATTTTGATAATTATTTATTATCAGAAAATTCAAAAAATGCAAATAAGATAATTTGTTTCAATGAAAATATAAAAAATGAAATAAATGATAAACTAAATATTTTTGAAGATAATATAAAAATAATTACTCCATTTTTTAATATAAAGCAAGTTGAATCAAAAGATATAAATATAGATATAAGAACAAAATACAATATAAAAGATAATTATTTTATATATTATTTTTGAGAATGAGAAAGTAAAAATCTTGATAGATTAATTGAAGTTTTTGATTTTTTTAAAAAAGAAAATATAAATAAATCTCTTGTTATTTTAGATAAATTTACAGTTTCTGATGTATCTTTAAGAAAAAAAGTTATACAAAAAAATCTAAATGATAAAATATTTTTTATATGAGATGTTTCTGAAAGTGAAAAAACACTATTTTTTAAACATTCCTTATGAGTAATTTATCCTGTATTGTATACAGTTTTTCCTTTTATGTTTTCTAATGCCATAAACTATAATTCACAAATTTTTTCATCTAATTTAGAAAATATAAAAAATATTTTTTGAAATAAAATAATCTATTTTAATCAAACTGATACAAAAGATATATATAATAAAATTCAAAAAAATCAACAAAACAACATAGACTATACTAATATTATAAAAGAATATAATATCCAAAAAACTACTGAAATGTTGAATAATATTATAAAGTAATTATAATATATAAGAAAAATAATAAAACTAAATATATATTATGAAACTTACTAATAGAAATATAAAAATATTAAAAATAATAATAGAAGAATATATTCAAACTTGAGAAGTTATATGAAGTAAAATGCTACTAAAAAAATATGATTTATGAGTAAGTCCTGCAACTGTTAGATGAGATATGGCAAAACTAGAAAAACTAGATTTAATATTTCAACCATATAACTCAGCTTGAAGACTTCCTACATCAAAATGATTAAGAGCCTTTATAGATTATCTAATGAGTATAACACCTACTCATTTATTAAAAGATAAAAATATTGAATTAAAAGATAAAAATATAAAAACTATAGAAGATTATATTCATAAAATAACAACTGAATTAGCAAAAAATACAAAAGAAATATCATTTTTAATATTACCTGAAAAAAATATTTTTGAATATTCATGAATAACAAATTTTTTAAGAAAAAATTATCAAAAAATGTGAGATAATATTTATCCTATAATTGATATGCTAGAAGATAAATTTAGTTTTATAGAATTTATAAAAAATCTAAAATTAGATTATTGAGTAAATATATTTATATGAGAAGAAAATATTATAGATTATTTAAAAGATTATTCATTAATAATAAAACCTATATATATAAATTGAGAAATATGATATGTATGAATATTATGAACTCTACAAATGAATTATAGTTTTAATATAAGTGCTATAAAATGAATAATATAAAAAGTTCCTTATTAAAGGAACTTTTTATTATAAATATTTATTTAAAATAGCTTCTAAAGCATCTGCTTGTTGAACTCAAACCATTTGTTCAACAGCTTGTCCATCTTTAAATACAATTAAAGTAGGAATACTCATAACTCTAAATTGAGCTGCTATACTAGGATTTTCATCTACATTTACCTTAGCAATTTTTGCTTTTCATTCCATTTTAGTTGTAACTTCATCTAAAATTGGTAACATCATTTGACAAGGTCCACACCATTCAGCCCAAAAATCAACTAAAGTAACACCAGATTCAATTTCACTTTGGAAATTAGATTCATTTAATGCAATTGCCATATTTTTAACTATTAAATTATAAAATAAGAAATATTAATTTCTTCTGATATATATTATATATATTTTTTAAAAATGTAAAAAAAAAATCTCTATAAAAGAGATTTTTATTTAAATTTTGAATAATCATACATTTTCATTTCAGTATCAACTTTTCTAATCAAATCAAGAATAACTGAAACTATAATAATTAATCATGCACCTGATAAAATAAATCTAATTGATTGACCATAAAATTTTGAAATAACATATGGTAAAACAGCAATTAAAGCTAAAAAACTTCACCCAAATAAATTTAAATGAGCAGATACTCTAGTTAAATAACTTGATGTTTCAGCTCCTGGTCTTACTCAAGGAATATATCCTCATCTTTTTTGTATACTTTCTGCAACATTATCTGTATTGAAAGTAATTGATACATAAAAGAAAGAAAAAGCTAAAACAAGTAAAAAATAAATAGCTATTAATAACCAAGTTGGATTATTCATAGACAAATTAGTCATTAACCAATTACCTATATTTTGAGCAGTTTGTGATGATGAATTTACTAATAACTGACCTATAATTGCAGGAAAAGTAACTAAAGAAACTGCAAAGATAATTGGAATCATTCATGCTTGATTAATTCTTATAGGAAAATAAGATTTTTCTTCTCTTCAAGTTCTAGTATAAATAACTGGAATTCTTCTATTACCTTCTGTAAATTTAATAATTACATAAATAATAACTAATGTTATTAATACTATTCATGTAAATAAAGACCAATCTTGTTGAGCTGCATAAGTCATTATATTTCATGGAACTGCAGATAATACTCATGCAGTGATTATTATAGAAATACCATTACCTATTCACATCTCTGTCATTATTTCACCTAACCATAATAAAAACATAGTTCAAGCTGTAACAATTGTCATTGCCATTAAAACTGTTTTTATATCTGAAGTATCTATAATAGTTCAACCAGCCAAAGAATTTAATAAAACAATCATTCAATAAGATTGAGCAAAAGCTAAAGGTAGTGTTAACCATCTTGTATATTTATTAATCTTTTTTTGTCATGCTTCTCATTCCTTTTGTAAATCTCATACTTTTGGAATAATTACTCAAAGTAATTGAATAATAATAACAGCATTAATATATGGAGCTAATCATAACAAAATTATAGAAAATCTTTTTAATCATCCTCACATCAAAGCAGAAAAGAATCATAATCATTGATTTTGTTCCATTATAGCTTTTAAACCATCAGTATTAACTCCTGGAACAGGAATTACTGATAATAATTTATAAACTAATACTAATAATAAAGTAGCAATTATTTTTTTTCTAATAGACTTAACTCAAAAGACAGCCTTTACACTTTTTATCATAAAATTTTATTAAATAAATAATTTTATTAATTATACATATAATTATAAAAAATCAATAAAAAATCCAAACTCTTTTTAAGCCTGGATTTATATTGAATTTATACTAATTCTACTTTACCTCAAGCTTTTTCAACAGCTTCAATAGCAGTTTTTGATGCTTTAGATAAAACAACATTTACTTTTGATTTTAATTCACCTTTTGCTAGTAATTTAACATCTAAAGTTTTTTTAGATAATAAACCTTTTTCAGCTAGAATTTCTTTATTTACTTCTGAAATACCTTTAGAAGCAAGATTTTCTAAATCTGATAAATTTATTATATTATAATGTTTTTTAAATAATGCATTTGAAAAACCTTTTAATTTTGGTAATCTTCTAAATAAAGGTGTTTGTCCTCATTCAAACCAATCTGGTACTCAACCACCTGATCTAGAATTTTGACCTTTACAACCTCTTGTAGAATAAGTTCATTTACCAGAACCATTACCTCTACCTAATCTTTTAAATTTTTTTCTTGATCAAGCATTTGGTTTAATTGTGTTTAAAGTAAACATACAAATATTTTTTTAAATTCTAAAAGTTCAATTATATTAATATACTATTTAAAAGAAGTTAAAGCTTTTATTGTAGCTTTAGCATTATTTATTAAGTTAGTAGATCAATATCTTTTTGCTAATACATCTTTATATCAAGCAACCATAAGAACTTTTCTCATAGCACCACCTGCAATAATTCATGTACCTTCAGAAGCTGGGTGAACCATAACATTTGCAGCTTTAAATTTAGCTTTAACATCATAAGGAACACTTCCATTTTCAATTTTTACATCAACCATGTTCTTTTTTGCATTTGTAACAGCTTTTGCTATTGCATCAACAACTTCCCATGATTTACCAGTTCAAAGACCAACTTTACCTTTACCATTACCTAAAAGCATAACAGCTCTAAATCTAAGTTGTCTTCAACCAGCAGTTACTCTAGTAACTCTATCTATACTTAATAGTTCTTCTCTAAATTCTTTTCTAGGTTTTTGGAATTTTCATCCTCTTCTAGGATTTCTAGAATCATTAGCCATACGAATAAATTTATTTAATTAAAATTGTAATCCAGCTTCTCTAGCTGCATCTGCTAAAGCTTTCACTCTACCGTGATATGCAAATCATCCTCTATCGAAAACAACTTCTTTGATACCTTTTTCAGCTGCAATTTTAGCAATTGCTTCACCTACTTTTTTAGACATTTCAGTCTTAGTACCTTCTTTTTTTAATTTAAGATCAGAAGTAGCACCTAGAGTAACTCCAGCATTATCATCAATTAATTGAGCATAAATATTAGTATTACTTCTAAAAATAGATAATCTAGGTCTTGAAGCAGTACCATTTACTTTTGCTCTGATTCTAACTTGTCTTCTAAATCTTTTTAAGTTTTTTGCTAACATATTTTAAATTTAATGTTAATGTTAAAAAGTTTTTTATTATTTAGCACCAGTTTTACCAGCTTTTCTAATAATATGTTCTCATACATATTTAATACCTTTACCTTTATATGGTTCAGGTTTTTTCTTTGCTCTAACTTTAGCAGCAAATTCTCAAACTAATTGTTTATCAAAACCTGAAATATGTAAAACATTTTTTTGTTTTTCATCAAGCTGAACTTTTAATCAAGCAGGAACTTGCATTTCAACTTTGTGTGAATAACCAATACTTAGTACTAATTTTTCACCTTGAACTTCAAATTTATAACCTACTCAATTTATTTCTAAAGATTTTTGAAAACCTTTTGAAACTCATTCAACCATATTATTAATAACAGATCTTGTTGTTCCCCAAAAAGCTCATGATTTTTCAGTTTTTGGAGCAACAATTATTTCTTTATCTTCTATTTTTACTTCAACCTCATTTTCTAAAAAAGAAAATTCTAATGTTCAAAGTTTACCTTTAGTAGTAATAGTATTATCTTTTATAGAAACCTCTACTCCTTCAGGAATAACAACAGGTTGTTTACCTATTCTTGACATAGTTTTTATGTTAAATATATAAACTGGATCAATGCAAAAGCATTTCTCATTTATTCTAATCTAATAATTAGTATACCTCACAAAGTAATTCACCACCAACATTTAAGCTTCTAGCCTCATATCCAGTAATAATTCACTTTGGAGTAGATATTATATAAATACCTTTACCATTTCTAGATTTTTTAATATCTTTAGCAGCAACATAAAGTCTTTGTCATGGTTTAGATATTCTTCTTAAAGTAGGAATATACTTAGTAACCTTAACATCATTTAAAGTAACAACTAATGATTTTTTATTATTTTCTTCTAGGATTTCAAAGTCAGATATATATTTATTTTTTTTCAAAACTTTTAATATATTTGCTTTCATTGTAGAATAAGGAACTGTAAAGTTATTTAATCTAGCTAAATAAGCATTTCTAACTCTTGTTAATAAATCTCCTATTGGATCTATTATCATAACAATATAATTATAGAACTAAAACATTTTTTAATTTTTTACCAGCTAGATTTTCTAACCCCTGGTAATTCTCAAGCATTGGCTTTTTCTCTAAAACAAATTCTACAGATATCAAAAGCTCATAGATAACCTCTTGTTCTACCACATACACTACATATATTAAATACTTTTGTAGCTTCTTTTGGTTTTCTACCATCTTTGATTGCTTGCAAAAATTGCTTTTTTAACCTATTTGCTTTAGCTATTTTTGATTTTCTAGCCATTTTTTAAAATTTTTAAAAATTAAATATTACTTAGAAAAAGGGAAACCTATTTGTTCTAATAGTTCTCTTCCAGCTTCTTTAGATTTTGCAGTTGTTTTAACAGTGATTTGTAAACCATGTGCTCTAACAACATCATCTTGAGGAACTTCTAAGAATATAGAGTGTTCTTTTATTCAAAAGTTATAATTACCTTCTGAATCAAAACTTTTTTTACTTACTCCTCTAAAATCTCTAACTCTAGGTAATACTACATGAATTAGTTTTTCTAAGAAGTCATACATTTTTTCTCCTCTAAGTGTAACACTTAAACCAACTGGCATTCAAGCTCTTAGTTTAAAGTTAGAAATTGCTTTTTTAGCATATCTAACAGTTGGAGCTTGTCCTGCAATTAAAGCTAAGTGTTCTTTTAAAGAAGAATAATCTTTATTACCTGTTCTAATATATGTTCAAATTCACATATTAAGCACAACTTTTTCAAGTTTAGGTACATCCATGATGTTTTTTATACCTAAATTCTTTTGTAATGCAGGTATTATTTCTTTATTATATTTTTCTCTAAGAGACATCTTATAATTTTTACTAAAATAAATTTACTATTTTATTATTGCGTCTTTAGCATCTTTTTTTGCTCATTGTTTAACAGCAACTTTTGAAAATCTAAATTTTTTCTTTTTTCCTTTTTCTTCAATAATGATATAACCAACTCTTGTAGGTTTATCTGTAAAAGGACAAATAAGCATTACATTTGAAGCATCTATAGCTTTTTCAAATTGAAGTTTTTGTCATGGAGTAGTACCTTGTTTTTTAACATGTCTTGTTACCACATTAACTCATTTAACTACAACTGCATTTTTATCTTTTATAACTTTTAAAACTTCTGCAATAGTTCATTTATCTTTTCATGAAGTTACAACAACTTTATCTCAAGTTCTTATTTTCATAAGTATAAATTAAATATTAATTATTAGTGAAGTACTATAATACTTCTGGAGCTAAACTTACTATTTTTTGGTAACCTTTTGCTCTTAATTCTCTTGCAACTGGTCAAAAAATTCTTGTAGCTCTTGGATTTCAATCATCACCAATAATAACACAAGCATTATCATCAAATCTAACATATGATCCATCTTTTCTTCTAACTTCTTTAGAAGTTCTAACTACAACAGCTTTAACAACTTTTTTCTTTTTTACTTGACCATTTGGATCTGCTTTTTTTACAGTACACACAATTATATCTCAAACTGAAGCATATCTTCTATGAGATCATCCAAGTACTTTTATACAAAGTACTTCTTTTGCTCATGAATTATCAGCAACAAGCAGTCTTGATTCTGTTTGTATCATATTAATTCTTAAAAAATTAAATTAACTAAGTTTTTCAACTAAAGCCCATCTTTTCAATTTAGATAATGGTTGAGATTCTTTTATAACCACAACATCGTTTTCTTTACAAGTATTATTTTCATCATGAACATAAAACTTTTTAGTAACTCTATATCTTTTTTTATATTTAGAATGGCTTTTATATGTATGTACTGATACAACAATAGTTTTATCCATTTTTGTACTTGTAACTATACCTTTAATTGTTCTCATAATATTTTTTATAAGTTAATTATCCTAAATTAACACCTTGTTCTAAGGCAACTGTCTTAATAACAGCTATATGTTTTCTTAAAGCAGTAATTAAATGAGTTTGTTTCATTTCATTTAATTGTTTTTTCATTTTTAATTCAAATAGTTTTTTAGCTGTAGATTCTAATTCTGCCTTAAAACCTTTTGCATCCATTTTTCTTAAATCTTCAATTTGCTTTAATTTTAAATCTTTAATTGCTTTCATGATTATTTATTAATCAACTAATATTTTAGTTTTTACAGGTAATTTGTAAGAAGCAAGCCTAAAAGCTTCTCTTGCAATTTCTGGTGCAACTCATGTAATTTCAAACATGATTCTTCCAGGTTTTACAGGAGCTCTATAACCTTCTAATGATCATTTACCTCAACCCATTGGTACTTCCAATGGTTTACTTGTATAAGCTTTATCAGGAAAAATTCTAATCCAAATTTTACCTCATCTTTTGATGTATCTTACCATAGCTCTTCTTGCTGATTCTATTTGTCTAGAAGTAATATATCCTCTAGTCGTAGCTTTCATTGCATAATCACCAAATGCTATTGTAGAACCTTTTATAGCCTTACCTTTTAGTCTTCCCCTAAAGGTTTTTCTATACTTAGTTTTCTTTGGTTGTAACATTTTAAGTACAATTAGTATATAAATTTTTATTATTAGTCAAGCTTTTATTTACTTTTCTTATAAATGTCTCATTTATAAATCCAAACTTTTAATCATAGAGTACCATAAACTGTCTCAGCTCTCATTGAAACATAATCTATATCTGATCTAATTGTTTGAGTTGGAATATTTCCTTCTTTAAAAGTTTCTTTTCTTGCTATTTCAGCACCATTTAATCTACCTCAAATTTTAACTTTTATACCTTTAGCTCACTTTTCCATTGATTTAGAAATAGCTTGTTTAATAGCTCTTTTATAAGGCATTCTTTTTTCAATTTGATTTTTAATAGCAAAACCAACAATTTTTGCATTTAAATCTGGTCTTTTTATTTCCTTTACTTCAACTACAACTTTTCTACCTGTTTTTTTAGATAGTAAGTTTTGAATTTTTTCAAGATTTTCTCCTGTTTTACCAACAACTAATGCAGTTTTAATTGTATAAATTACAACTGTTATTAAGTCAGAATCTATTGAAATAAGAGTATCTCAAACAGGAATATCATTTAATTGTCCATCTAAAAGTTTTCTGATTTTTAAATCTAAAGATAATTCATCTTTATATGTTTTTTTATCTGAAAACCAAGAACCTTTCCAAGTTTTTATATAAGGAATTCTAAATGATATAGGACTTACTTTATGTCACATATTTTTTATTTAAATTATTAATTAATACGGATTATTATCTATTTATTCAATGGAATAATAACCTCTCACATATTTATTTTACTTGTAATTCTAATATAATATTAGAAGTTCTTTTCAAAATTGGATGCATTCTTCATCTTGATACAGGATTACCTCTTTTGTAAACAATACCTTTGTTAACAGAAATAGTATCTATATAAAGATTTTCTAACTTTTGCCCATCATTATTTTGAGCATTAGCTACTGCAGAGTGTAATATTTTATATAAAATATCTGCTCATTTTTTAGGAGCAAATTTTAGAAATTTTAATGCTTCAGAAGCATTTTGTCATCTAATTACCACAGCTACAACTCTTAATTTTTTAGGAGAAATTCTGATATTTTTCCCGTAAGCTTTCATAATACTTAATTGTTAAAAATTATTTTTTATTTCAAGCATGTCCTCTAAATGTTCTAGTTAGAGAAAATTCTCAAAGCTTGTGTCCAACCATATCTTCAGTAACAAATACTGGAGTATGTGCTTTTCAATTATGAACACCAAATGTATGACCAACAAATTCAGGAATAACAGTACATGCTCTTGACCAAGTTTTTATTACTGTTTTTTTACCTGACTCATTCATTGCTACAACTTTTTTTAAAAGTCTTTCATCAATATAAGGTCATTTTTTTAAACTTCTTGCCATTTGTTAAATCTTAGATATTAAATAATTATACCATTAATTTACCTTTTCTAGTTTTTAAAATCCATCTATTTGTAGATTTTTTTCTTTTTCTAGTTTTATAACCTAAAGCAGGCATACCCCATGGAGTTTTTGGTGCACTCATACCAATTGGTGAATGACCTTCTCAACCACCATGTGGATGATCTACAGGATTCATTGATTTACCAAGAACTGTAGGTCTTTTACCCATCCATCTAGATCTTCAAGCTTTTCAGATAACCATTTGATTATGGTCAGGATTAGAAACTTGTCCTAAAGTTGCATAACATTTTTTATGAACTAATCTTACTTCACCTGATGGTAATTTAATTTGTGTATATTCTCACTCTTGAGATACAATTTTTGCAGTTGATCAAGCTGATCTAACAGTTGATGCTCATTGTCAAACAATTGTTTCAACATTATATACATTTAATCCAGTTGGAATATTTCAAATTTCCATTCTATTACCAGAAACTAATTCAGTTTTTTCATCTGTTAATATAACATCACCAACTTTCATTTCTGTATGAGCAAGAACATATCTTCTTTCTCAATCTTTATAACAAACAAGTGATATAAATGCAGATCTATAAGGATCATACTCAATAGTTTCAACTTTTGCTGGTACACCTTTTTTATCTGTACAGTAAAAATCAACTAATCTATATTTTTTTGCATGTCATCCTCCTTGATGTCTTACAGTAATTCTTCAAGTATTATTTCTACCTGAATTTTTTTTCAAAGTAACTGTAAGTGGTTTATATGGAGTGTCTGTAGTTATTTGTTCAAAAGTAACAACACTCATTCATCTTCTACCAGGAGTAGTAGGTTTAAATTTTTTTATTCCCACGGCTTCTTATTTTAAAGAATTAAATTACTTTACTACAGAGAAATCAATTTTTGCTTTTGAATCTTTTAAAGTTACATAAGCTTTTTTAGTTTCTCTTTTTCTTACTTGAGTTCATTTTCTAGCGAATTTGAATTTTGCTCTAGTATTTAATACATTAACTGATGCAACTTCAACACCATATAATTCTAATATAGATTTTTTGATATCTATTTTAGTAGCATCTTTAGAAACTTCAAACACATAAGTATTATTAGTTAATTCTAAAGCAGAAGTTTTTTCAGTTACTATAGGTTTTTTTAAAATTCTATATAGTCTCATTGTTCTTAAATTAATAACTATTAAACTCTTGAGTTTATACTTTCTAAAGAATCTTTAAGTAAAACTAATGTGTTATACTTAAGTAAGTCTTTTATATTTAAATATTCAACTTGTATATTTTTAACATAATTTAAATTACTAGTAGCTCTTACTAAATCTTCTCTTTCTTTATTAATAGCAAATAATGCTGTTTTTTCAAAAGGTAATGATTTAAATACTAAATCAGCTAATTTAGTTTTAACTTCTTTTAATTTAATGTCATCAACTACAATAATTTGATTATTTTTAGCTTTTGCAGACAACACTGAAAATAATGCTAATCTTCTTTCTTTTTTATTCATAGAAATTGTAAAATTTCTATTATTTCTTGGACCAAATGCAACTCAACCTTTTTTTCTAATAGGAGATCTATTTGAACCCATTCTAGCCCTACCTGTACCTTTTTGTCTGTAGATTTTTCTAGTTGAACCTCTTCTTTCTCCTCTAGTTTTTGTATGAGCAACATTTGTTCTAGCATTTGCTAGTTGGTAAACTAAAGCTCTATGAATAAGATTCTCATTTGGTTCTAAACCAAATATAGATTCTTGTAATTCTATTACTCAAGTTTCCTTACCTTCTTGGTTATATAATTTGATTTCCATTTTTAGAAAACTTTAACAATTAAAAAATTATACTTACAATTGAATTTCTTCAACCAGGAACACCTCATCTTACACCTATTACATTAATATCTTTATTGACTAATTCAACAGGAATTTTTTTAAGGTTAACCTTTATATTACCATGATGACCATGCATTTTTTTACCTTTATGAGTTCTAGTAGGTTTTCTATTACCAATAGAACCAAGTGCTCTATGGAATTTTGAACCATGTCAAGCAGGTCAACCATGAAAGTTATGTTTTTTCATTGCTCAAGTAAATCATTTTCATTTAGAAAATCCAACAAGAGTAACTTTTTCAACACCTTCTAATGTATTAATATCAACAATATCTCATACATTAAATTTTTCTAATTCACCTTCATTTAACTCAAATTCACTAATATTAGTAAATTCATTTTTACTTAAAGTAGTATTTCATTCTTTAAGTTTTCAATCAGCTTTTTTTGCTAGCATACCAACAATTAAAGCTTCATATCCATCTTTCTCGATTGTTTTAAATCAAACAACTCTCATTTCTGGAATTTCAAGTAAAGTAACAGGGATAAATTTATCTCCTTTTACAATTCTAGTCATTTCCAACTTCCTAGCTAAAAGTCCAGCCATGTTATAAAAATGATTATAAAATTAAAGCTAGAGGTTAAACCATCTTGTGTAAAACAAGCCGTTTAACTTAACCTCTTCATTAAAACTTCTACAAAATATATGTAAAAAGCCTGCATATTGTATTAAAAAGCTTTATATTGTCAAAAGTTTTTTTGATTTCATAAAATCTTTTTTATAAATTGATTTATTTTTTGTTTTTTATATAATTCTTTAAAATTTATAAAAGATATAATTAAAACTATGAAAGCAAAACTAGAACAATTAAAAAAAGAATTTTTAGAACAATTAGAAAAAGTTAACTCTGCAGAAGAATTAAAAGAATTAGAAAATAGTTTTTTAGGTAAAAAATGAAGCCTAAAAGAAATTTTAAAATGAATAAAAGATCTTAGCATAGAAGACAAAAAGACTATATGAGTAGAGGCTAATATTTTAAAAAATGAATTACTTGAAAATATAGAAAAAAAAGCAATAGAACTTGAAGAACAAAAATATAAAGACATTGAAAAACAAGAAGAAATAGATGTAAGTCTAGATTTTCCACAAGAAGATTTATGACATAAACATCCAATAAGTATAACTTCTGAACTGTTGGAAGAAATTTTTATATCACTTTGATTTAAAATAGCTGATGGACCTCAAATAGAAACAGAAAAATATAATTTTGATATGCTAAATATTCCTGATAATCATCCAGCAAGAGATGTATGGGATACTTTTTGGATAGATGATGAAATAAATAAAGATAGAAAATCTTGAGATAAATACTTACTAAGAACACATACTTCTCCAGTTCAAATAAGAGAAATGCTAAAAGGAGAACTTCCTATAAAAATAATTGTTCCAGGTAGAGTATTTAGATATGAACAAGAAGATGCAAGACATACTTCAAACTTCTATCAATTAGAATGACTTGTAGTTTGAGAATGAGTTAGTCTGGCAAACTTAAAATGGACTTTAAGTACAGTAATGAAAAAATTACTTTGAGATAAAACAGAAATTAGATTAAGACCTAGTATATTTCCATTTACAGAACCTAGTGCTGAAATAGATGTATCATGCCAAATATGTAATGGAACTTGAAAAGTTTGAAAAGAAAATTGTAAAATGTGTTCTGCAACTTGATGGGTAGAACTTCTTTGAGCTTGAATGGTTCATCCAAAAGTTTTACAATGAGCTTGAATAGATCCTGAAAAATACTCTGGTTTTGCCTTTGGTATGTGAATTGATAGAATTGCTGCTCAAAGATTTTGAGTAAGTTCTAGTAGAATGTTTTATCAAAGCAAACTAAAATTAAATGAACAATTTTAAAAAAACTATTAAGTTATTAAACTTAATAGTTTTTTATTTTTCTTCCATAGTCCAAACTCAATCCCAATCATCTTCTACTCAAGAAATTTCAAATTTTAAACATCTTCTAGTAAAAACTAAAGAAGCAGGATCTCAAATTTCTCATAATTTTTTAAAAATATCTGCTGCTTTTTTAAAATCTTTATTAAAATAAAGTTCCAAAGCTTTTTCAAATCATACTTTTATATCTTTTTTTAAATCTGAAATTTTTCCTTTTTCTCATAATAACTCATATATTTCAATAGGAATATCTTTTCACTTTACTCTTATTTTATCAAGTTTCCTAAATTCAAATTTATCTTTTACTTCAAGCATTGCATCTTGTGAAACACAAATATATGTTCAATAAAATTTATTTACTCATTCAAGTCTTGATGCCAAATTTACAGAATCTCAAAGAGCTGTAAATTCCATTTTTCTTCATTTTGCTCAAATATTTCAAACAATTGCATATCAAGTATGAATTCACATTCTTACTTTTAATGTTTGTCAAAATTGTTTTTCCCAAGCTTTATTTAATATATTTAACCTTAATTGTTGAATAAGTGCAGCTTTACAATTATCATATGTTGAAGTACTTTCATATCAAAAAACTCAAAATAATGCCATAATAGCATCTCATTCATATTTATTAATAAATCATTTTTCATCCATAATTATATTAGACATTTCTCAAAGATATTCTCTTAGAAATTCTACTAATCTTTGAGCATCCATTTTCTCTGAAATTGTTGTAAATCAAGCTATATCAGAAAAGAAAATAGATATTTTTTTATTATCTCAATCAAGTTTTATGTCTCATGTAGTTGATAATATTTTTTTTGCAATATCTTCACTTATATACTCACTTAATGCTTTTACTAATACAGTCTTATTTCTATTTTCAAGTAAATATTTTAAAATATTTGAGAATGTTAATGATAATAATAAAGCTAAAACTAATTCAGTTGGATAATTTAAAAATAAGCTATTAAATACTAAAAAACCAGGAATTATAACAATAAAAATAGTTATAATAGCAAAATTACTTAAAACTAATACAAAATTTGACCTACTTAAATTAAAATATGTTCATAAAATAATTAATAAAAATAAAATTAATAATTCTAGATTTTTATTAAAATAGATTAAATAATTTTTTGTTAATATAGTATTTAATATATTTACATGAGTATAAACTCAATAAGTTATTCATAATGGTGTAAAAAATATATCTTTGATTCATTTAGCTGTTGCTCATACTATAACTATTTTATCTTTTAAAAATCAAGATTTTTCTAATTGTTTATATTTTTCTCAATTTCTATCATATAAATCTATAAAGGAATAAGAATTATATTTATCATTTGAAAAATAATTTATCAATACTTTATGTGAGTTTTCTCTAGCTAAAGGAATTTTTATATCTTTTAATCTAAAAAATTTATTACTATATTCTCAAGTTGTAGTTAAATAACTTTTATCTTTATATAATTTATAATAATAAGCTTTTAATAATCAAATAGCAAAAGCATTAAAATATCAATTTCTTAATCTTGCTTTTGGAGTAAAAGTATAAACTATATTTGTATCAGTATCAACATTTGGTCTGAAATATCCATAAGTTAAAGCTCATTTTGCTAATATAGATAAAGGTTTTTCAATCATTCATCAATCTAATATTGAAGTACCCAATACTATATTTCAAGCATTTTTTATTGATTGTGCAAACTCTTCATCTATTTTATGATTAGACCTATCTGCAAATATTATATCAAATCAAATAACTCATACTCATAAATTATTTAAATTTTTTATTAGTTTTCAATAAACATCTCTATTAAAAGGAAATCTTCATAATTTTTTAATAGTTTGTTCATCTATCTTTAATAAAACTACATCTTTTGTAGTATGTCTATTATGTATAGAATTTATTCTATCATATAAATTATTTTGAACAGTTTTATCTATATTATAAAAATATGTTCATAATATCATTTTATAGATAAATAAAAATATTATTAATGATAAAAATAAAGTAGAAAATAATCTATTTTTTAAAAGTTTATATATTTTTTTCTTATCTAGCATAATTATTTAATACTTTATTTAGTAAAATTATTTATCTCTCATCAAATAGTATCTGAAAATTTATTAAAATTATCTTTTAATCATCAAGTTATATTATCAAACATAAAATTCATTGATTTTCAAAAACTTTCAAAATTATCTCAAAAAAATTTATTATAATCTATATTTTTATTAAAATTAAAATTCTTTATAAATGAATCAAAATTCTTTTTAAAAGATTCTCAAAATTGATTAAAATTAATTATATCATTTAATTGATCCATATTTATATATTCTTTATTTTTTCATAATAGAGTAACTATTTGTTTAAAAGAAGAAAAATTCTTTGAATTTATTGAATCATTTAAATCATATAAAGTAGTTTGAAGTAAATCTTTTTTCTCTGATATTGGAGCAACAGACAATAAAGCTTTTTGATATTTTAATTTTATATCATAAAGTTTTGTATTATTTGGAGAGATTGTTGAAGGTTTTAATTCTTGATAAGAAGTTAATAATTGTTTATATAATTTATTTTTATCTACATCATTTAATTTCTCAAAATCAATTTTATCTAATTGTAATAAATCTTTTTGTTTTTCTATAAAAGAATCTAAATTTTTATTTAAAAAACTAAAAAATTGTTTATCTAAATTTTTATTTACTCATTCCCAAAGCTTATCTTGAAAATCTAATATAAATTTTTCAAGAGCTATAAAATTAAAAGTTTTTAAATCAAAAGGTTTATCTTGAGTAATTAAAATAGTTTTATTTGTCTTTATATCTGTTAATCAAACAGCATGTTTTTTTACATATAAATAATTTTTATCTAAATTTACTTCAAATGTTGTTCCCCTAACTGCTGCTTCTGTATCAACAAAATCTTGTTTAAAATATGATTTATCTCATATAAAACTAACTACATCTGACCAAGTTTTTCAAGTATTTCAAATTATCTTAAATAAAATTTGAATAGATGTTAAATCAGGTGATATATTATTTTTTGATATTTTAATAGTTGTATTTTCTCATATTCTAGTAATACTTCATTCTCACCATTCTATAATAGCTAAGCTTCAAGATCCTCCTGTTTTTATAATATCATCTACCTTTAATAATTCTTTTTGTTTAAAATTTAAAGGAATATTATTAAGCATAGCCTTTCATTGAACTAATGTCACATAACTATTTCTATCAATATTTGGTTTTTGAAATATTTGTATAGAAAAAATTAAAACTATTAAAGCTAAAACAAATAAAATAATTTTTTTTGATTTTAATAATTTAAACATAATAAAACTTGATTTTTATAAAATAAAACTAAAATTAAATATATTTTACACTAAAATTTAAATTTTTTCAATAAATGATAAAAAAACACTATCCATATATAATATTTATAATAATTCTTATAATGTTTTATATTCTTTATTCTATTATAGAATATAAGTATAAAGAATATAAAATCAATTCTCATATAGAATATATTTCAAATCTAAATAAAAATATACAAAAACAAATAAAAATAGCTGAAGATTTAATAAGTTATAAAAAATCAAAAGCATATAAAAATAAAATACTTAAACAAGATTTAGGATATAAAAATAAATGAGAAAAAGTTCTAACATTAATCAATGAAGATAAATATAATAAATATGTTAAAAAAAGTACAGCAGAAATAATAAATGAAACAACTCCTAAAAAAACAAAAGAAGATTTAACATATTGAATGACAAACTATCAAAAATGGATATATTTTCTTTTTAAAAAAGATATAAGATAAAAAAACTTTATTATGTTAAAACATAATAAAGTTTTTTTTAAAAATCATTTACAAAATCACTTGAATTTAAATCATTTGAATCATTTGTTTTTAAATCAGTAACAGATGAAGTATTAGTACCAAAAATAGTATTTCAAATTTGTTCTATTTTTTGTAAAATCCTAGCTGGTTTAGCATATTTATCCACATCTATACCTAATAATCTACCAAAAATAGGAAAAACAAAAATAGCAATAACTGTAATAACTAATCACAAAACTGCATACCTAATTGTATTAATAGCAGGTTTAATTTTATCTTCTTTTCATCATGATAAAATTAATAATAATCCTCAATATAATATAAATACTATTGAAAAAATACCTGAAACTAAAACAAATATTGAAATTATAAGTAAAACAAAATCTCAAAATTGCATATTTTCTGCAAATAATGAACCTGAAGTAGGAGATGTAGCAAAAGCATTAACTGTTTCTATAAACATAATATTAAAATTTAATTAATCTAAAATTTTTAAATTTATTTTCTTTTGTAATCTTAATCACAAAACTTTTAATAAAGATCTAATTGAATTTACAGTATTTCATCATTTACCTATAATTATTCACATATCATCTTTATTTACTTTTACTGTAAGTAAAATTCATAATTCATCTTCTGTTCTTTGTATATCTATATCCTCTTTATTTTCTACTAATCATTCTAATATAAATTTTAAAAAATCAACTTCTTTCATAAATTTTTAGTTATTATATAAAAATATAATCCTTCAAATATATTTGAAGGATTTATTATTATAATGCAATATTATTAGTTTTTACTAATTTTGCAACTCTTGGTGAAAATTGAACTCCATTTGATAAGTATTTTTTTATTTCATCAAGATTTTTTAATTTAAATTCTTTTGTAAAAGGATTATAAAAACCTAATACTTTAGTATAACCATGACTTGCAGCTTTAGTATGATCAGTTAATACAACTCTAAAGAATGCAGAATCTTTTTTTCAAGCTCTAGATAATCTTATTTTTAACATAGTAGTTTTTATTTTTATAATATATTTAAATTGAGAGTTAGAAATCAAAAATTATTATTTTTAATTCTATAACTTCCAATTTTAGTTTCTTTTTTTAAAATGGTGCCCAGACCGGGAATCGAACCCGGACTACCAAAGTAACGAGATTTTAAGTCTCGCGTGTCTACCAATTCCACCATCTGGGCAGGTAGAAAGATGTAATCTTTCTAATTATTATTGATTTTTATATTAATCAATTTTTTCTCAAAGTTCTTAACCCTTTAGCAGATACTCTAATTTTATAAACTAATCCAGTTTCAGGATCTTTTATGTTTTTATAGAATAAATTTGGGTAAAATTTTCTTTTAGTCGCTCTTAATGAATGACTTCTTCTATTTCAAACTGAAGTTTTTTTTCCAGTTACTATACAAACTCTTGACATTATTTTTATATTAACTAATTAAATTTTTATGCTTTAATTTCAACACCAATACCACTAGGTAAACTTACATTTTGTAATAACTCAGTAGTTTTAGAAGTAGGTTCTAAGATATCAATAATTCTTCTATGTCTTCTTACTTCAAATTGTTCTCTTGCATCTTTGTTAACAAAAGTAGATCTATTAACAGTAACTTTTTGTATTTTTGTAGGTAAAGGAACTGGTCAAACAACAATAGCTCCAGAATCTTTAGCTAACATAACAATTTTTTTAACAGCTTCATCTAATAATCTATGATCAAAAGATTTAACACTTATTCTAATTTTTTTTGTAGTTTTTTTTGCAACCATTTTATTTTAAATAACAATTAATATAATATAAGCTCATTATTCACTCTTACTTTTCAGTAAGAATGAATATCAGATTACATTAGAATTATGCTTTTACTTTAGCAACAACTCATGAACCAACAGTTCTACCACCTTCTCTTATTGCAAATTTAAGACCTTGATCCATTGCAATAGGTTGTTGAAGTTTTACATTTATTTTAATATTATCACCAGGCATAACCATTTCTACACCTTCTGGTAATTCAATATCTCATGTAACATCAGTAGTTCTAAAGTAGAATTGAGGTTTATAACCTTTGAAGAAAGGAGTATGTCTACCACCTTCATCTTTAGTAAGGATATATACTTCAGCTTCAAATTCAGTATGTGGTTTAATAGAACCTGGTTTAGCTAATACTTGACCTCTTTCTACTTGATCTCTATCAATACCTCTGATAAGTAAACCAGCATTATCACCAGCTTCACCTCTTTCTAATTGTTTATGGAACATTTCTACTCATGTAACAGTAGTTTTTTGAGTTTCTTTTATACCAACAATTTCAACTTCATCACCAACATTAATAACACCTTGTTCAATTTTACCAGTAACAACAGTACCTCTACCTTTAATTGAGAATACATCTTCAATAGGCATTAAGAAATCTTTATCTGTAGGTCTTTCTGGAACTGGAACAAAAGCTTCAAGAGCATCAAATAATTCAATAATTGTTTTTGCACCATATGGTTTAATCATATCAGTTGGATTTTCTAATGCAACTAACCCTGAACCTCTAATAACTGGAGTATCATCACCTGGGAAGTCATATTTAGATAATAAATCTCTGATTTCCATTTCAACTAATTCAAGCATTTCTTCATCATCTACCATGTCACATTTATTCATAAACACAACAATATAAGGAACTCATACTTGTCTAGATAATAATATATGTTCTCTAGTTTGAGCCATAGGACCATCAGTAGCAGCAACTATTAATATAGCAGCATCCATTTGAGCAGCACCAGTAATCATGTTTTTAACATAATCAGCATGTCATGGACAATCTACATGAGCATAGTGTCTATTAGCAGTTTCATATTCTACATGTGAAGTATTAATTGTAATACCTCTTGCTCTTTCTTCTGGAGCATTATCAATTGATGCAAAATCTCTAACTTCATCACCATTTTGTGCTCATAATACAGCAGAAATTGCTGCAGTAGTTGTAGTTTTACCATGATCAACATGACCAATTGTACCTACATTCATATGTGGTTTACTTCTATCAAAAGCCATAATATTTTTATTATTAATATATAAAAAATAAATTTGTAAGATAATTATATCTATTTTGCAAAATTATCAAGTTATTATCTAACTCTTTTTGCCATCTTTTTTTCAATTCTTTCTAATGCTCTTCTTAATTTTCTATGAGCATGTGTTCTTAATCTAGGCATTTTTAAATTTTGTTAAGATTTATTTGGTATTTTTTTAATTTAACAGTAACTATTTCAACTGCATTTTTTAACCATTTTGTTTCTCCCTCAAAATTAATTCTTGTTTGTAATTTTTTATAATGATTTATAGCTTTAGCAACTTTACCTCCACTTTTAGGTCATTTTTTATTTACAGCATAATTTAATCTTCTAGGTCTTTTGTTTGCAGGCATAATCTCAATATAAAATATAAAATGTAAAATACAAAATACTATTTTATTTAACATTTTGTATTTTGTATTGAAAAATGGTGGAGCCTAGGAGAGTCGAACTCCTGACCTCCTGCGTGCAAGGCAGGCGCTCTAGCCAACTGAGCTAAGGCCCCAACTTTTAGTTAAATGGCGGACACGACGAGATTCGAACTCGCGACCTCTGCAGTGACAGTGCAGCGCTCTAACCAGCTGAGCTACGCATCCAAATTTTCTAAAAGCTCGGGAATTATATAAAATCTAAAATAAAATGCAAACTTTTTTTTAGTTTTTTTTAAAAAAAAGTTTTTTTCTTTATAAGAAAAGCTTTTAAAAAAGCTAATCTTACAAGAAAAATGGAGTTTTTAATTCATTAAAATCAATTTTTAAAAAATAACTAGTTTTTATCTCTTCTAAATCATTTATATTTATTTTTCATAAATATAATTCTTTTAGATTTCATCAGTTAGTTATAAAATTATCCAATTTTAAATATCAATTTACATAAACTAAATCCTTTGTAAAAATTCAATCATCAGAGAATTTTGATAATCATCTTTTTAATCTAACTAAATAAGTAAATACTCTTTCATAATCATTATTATAATACTCAAGCATTTTTTCAAGTAATTTTTGATAAGAATGATTTAAAGCATAATTTACAAAATAATATCTTTCAAAAATACCATAATATTTTCTATCTGTTTTTGATAAAAATCTATTTTGATTATAAATAGCAATTCATTCATCAATTTCTAAATATCAAGCAGTTCAATGTCAAAAAATTAAATAATCCAATTTTTTTCAATTTATTTTTCTTAAGTAATGTCATTCTATTTCATGAGCAATAATAGATCTCATTTCTTTTTTTCAAACTTTAGCTCATTCTCTCATAAATAAAACATCTCATTTCATAACAAATCTAGCAGATTTATTTGAAAGTTTTAAACTTATTTTAATATCATATATATGATTAAATTTATTTATAAAATCTTTTATTTCATCAAAACTTAAATATTCTTCTTCATCTTTTATTTCAGCTTTATTTTCAATAATAGAATTACAATAATCTAAATTTTGTTTATCTACCATTCAATAAATCTTTTGAGAATATAAAGTTATATCTTTTGAATTTTTATTTTTAAATGCTCTTAATAAATTAATTTTATTTATTATTTCTTCTTTTTTTCTTTTATAAATATCAGACAAAGGAATATCTGGAACTTCAATATTTTCCAACTCTTTTTCAAATCTATCTAAATCTAAATTTATATCATTATATTCTAATTCAGGAATATATTTTCATTTTGATTCAATAAATTTTTGTTTTTCAGATATTAAATTAACAGGAGAAAAATATTTTAAAATTAATAATTTCTTATCAATTCATATCAAAGCTTTATCCAATTTTTTTAGTTGTTCTTGTTGATTTCTCTTTATTGCTACATTTTTTCACTTAACTATTTTATCTACTTCTGAAACTGGAAGTTCTCATTTTTTATATTTATATGGATCAATTAAAAATCACTTCAAAGAATTAAATCAAAGTATAAAATTTATACTTCATAATTCTTTTAAAATTAATTTAAATTTTTTCTTTTCTCAAAGTAAAGATCATTCAACTCTTATATATCATTGTTTTAAATCTTTATCAGATATTCATAAAACATCTATTGCAAAATTTTTATCTATATATGATTTTGAACTACTTGGTTTTATATCTGTTAAATATTTATGTTCTCTATTATTGTATATAATTTTTAAATATTCTTTTCAACCTATAACTTTTTTTCAAGATATATTTCTTATTTTTTCCTCAATATCTCAAGAAAATAAATCTCTTCATAATCTAACTCATTTTTCAACTGTATTTACATACAATCATTCAACTCTTT
>Ga0256829_1000164_pt1 | contig 85811 bp, 80 predicted proteins | sample 131447metaG_FD_185979 | JGI IMG/M metagenome (GOLD analysis project Ga0256829, IMG submission 185979) | Hydrothermal vent microbial communities from Lau Basin, Pacific Ocean - 131-447 | ecosystem: Environmental > Aquatic > Marine > Hydrothermal vents | place: Pacific Ocean: Lau Basin | collected... | reverse complement strand
GAGCACCAGATGGAGGCCCAGCGCAGCAGCGGAAATGCAACCTATCATATTACGCGCCACGTCGAAATCCTGGCCGCCCTGATCGCCGAAGCCTCACGCCTGCCCCGCCGGGACGCCGCCTGAGCGCAACCTAGGGCGTAGACCTAGACAAAAGCGTCAGGCTCGCTGTCCTTGCGCGTCTTGATATAGGCGCGCAAGGCCTCGTCAATGGCTGGATCGAGCGCCGGTTGCTGATACTCGGCCAACATCTTTTCGACCCGGGCGCTGGCCAGCGCCATGCTGTCTCGCGCCCCCTCCTCGTCCCAGGTTTCAAAGGGCTTGTAGTCCAGCACATCGCTGCGCCAGAAGGCGGTCTTGAAATTCGCCTGCGTGTGGGCGCACCCAAGATAATGCCCCCCCGGCCCCACCTCGCGGATGGCATCCAGCCCCTGCCCGTTCTCGTCCATCTCGATCCCCGCAGCCAGCGAATGCACGACCCCCAGCTGGTCCGCGTCCAGCACGAATTTCTCGAAACTGGCAACCAGACCGCCCTCCAGCCACCCGCAGGCGTGCAGGCAGAAATTGACCCCGCCCAACAGCACCGCATTCAGCGTATTGGCGCTTTCATAGGCGGCCTGCGCATCCGGCAGTTTCGAGCCGCAAAGCGCCCCGCCCGAGCGAAACGGCAGGCCGAGGCGCCGCGCCAGTTGCCCAGCGCCATAAAGAATCTTGCTGGCCTCCGGCGTACCAAAGGTCGGCGCCCCCGAATTCATGTCGATCGAGGTCACAAACGCCCCGAAAACCACCGGCGCCCCCTTGCGCACCAGCTGGCTGTAGGCAACCCCGGCCATGACCTCGGCCAGAACCTGCGTCAGGGTGCCGGCAACCGTCACCGGCGCCATTGCACCGCCAACGATAAAGGGCGAGATGATCGCCGCCTGATTGGCGCGGGCATAGACCTCAAGCGCCCCCATCATGGTTGAATCGAACGTCAGCGGCGAGTTGATATTGATCAGCGAGGTCATCACCGTGTTCTCGCGCAGAAACTCGGGCCCAAACAGGATTTCGGACATGCGAACCGAATCTTTTGCCCGCGACGGCTCGGTCACCGAGCCCATATAGGGCTTGTCGCTAAGGCTCATATGCGCATAGAGCATATCGAGATGCCGCTTGTTCACGGCAATATCGGTGGGCTCGCAGACCGTCCCCCCCGAGTGGTGCAGCCATTTCGACATATAGCCGAGACGCACAAAATTCTGGAAATCGGCGATCGTTGCATAGCGTCGCCCCCCGGCCGCGTCGCGCACGAAAGGCGGACCGTAAACCGGAGCCAGAACCAGCGAGCGGCCACCGATCTCGACATTGCGGGCCGGGTTGCGGGCGTGCTGGACATAGCGACCCGGGGCCGTCTGACACAGATCGCGGGCCAGACCGCGCGGAATATGGACCCGCTCGCCGCGCACATCGGCCCCGGCCTCGCGCCACAGCTGTAGTGCGGCGGGATTGTCGAGAAAATTGACGCCGATCTCTTCCAGAACGGTTTCGGCGTTGTGTTCGATGGTCTCCAGCGCCTCATCGTTCAGGATCTCGTAATTCGGTATGTTGCGCTCGATAAAGCGCGCGGCCTCATGGTGCGGGGCCGTGCGTTCGGCGCGGCGTGCGGCGCCGCCTCCACTGCGGGCTCCGCTGCGAACGCGGCGGCGTGGTCTGGGGGCGTCGGTCATGGCAGTTCCCTTGTGCTGGTCCCGCTCCCGGCCGGGGCGGATCATGCCGATGGTTTACCCCAGCCATAGGGTGGAAAAGATCGGGTTTGCGCCCTTTTGGATCACAATGCGACATCTGGACAGGATCGGACAGGCAGGATCGGGCGGGTCTCCCCCTCCCCCTTGCTCTTTTGCGGCGCAAACAATAGGACACGCCCATGAGCACAGACACCCATGACCGCCTTCTTATCATCGACTTCGGCAGCCAGGTTACGCAGCTGATCGCGCGCCGCCTGCGCGAGTTGAACGTCTATTGTGAAATTCACCCCTATCAAAAGGTCACCGCCGCCAGCCTCAGGGCTTTTTCGCCAAAGGCGGTGATCCTGTCCGGCGGCCCGGCCAGCGTTCTTGACGACGCCAGCCCCCGCCCGCCCGCGGCCCTGTTCACGATGGGCCTGCCGGTGCTTGGCATCTGCTATGGCCAGCAGGTGATGATGAAAATGCTGGGCGGCACCGTCGAACGCGGCGGCGGAAACGCCGAGTTTGGCCGCGCCTATGTCCGCGCAACCGACACCCAAACCGACCTTTTGAACGGCTGGTTCACCAAGGGGGACGAGCAGGTCTGGATGTCCCACGGCGACCACGTCAGCGCCATCGCACCGGGGTTTCAGGTCTATGGCACATCGCCCGGCGCGCCCTTTGCGATTATCGCCGATCCGGCGCGCAGATTTTACGCCGTGCAGTTCCACCCCGAGGTTCACCACACCCCCAACGGTACCCGCCTTTACGAAAATTTCATCCGCATCGCGGGCTTTCGCGGCGACTGGAGCATGGGCGCCTATAAAGACGAGGCAATCCGCAAGATCCGCGCACGGGTCGGCAATGCCAAGGTCATCTGCGGCCTCTCGGGGGGGGTGGACAGTTCGGTCGCCGCGGTGCTGATCCACGAGGCCATCGGCAATCAGCTGACCTGCGTTTTCGTCGACCACGGCCTGTTGCGTCAGGACGAGGCCAAAGAGGTCGTAAGCATGTTCCGCGACCATTACAACATCCCCCTGATCGTTGCCGATGAGCAGGAGCTGTTTCTCGGGGCCCTTGACGGCGTGTCTGACCCCGAGACCAAACGCAAGATCATCGGCAAGCTGTTCATCGACGTCTTTCAGAAACACGCCAGCGCCGTGGGGGATGCGAAATTTCTGGCTCAGGGCACGCTATACCCCGACGTAATCGAAAGCGTCAGCTTTGCCGGCGGGCCAAGCGTCACCATCAAAAGCCACCACAATGTGGGCGGCCTACCCGAAAAGATGGGCCTGAAACTGGTCGAACCCCTGCGCGAGCTATTCAAGGACGAGGTGCGGGCGCTGGGGCGCGAACTGGGCCTGCCCGCCGCCTTTATCGGCCGCCACCCGTTTCCCGGCCCCGGCCTTGCAATCCGCTGCCCCGGCGAGATCACCCGCGAAAAACTGGCGATCCTGCGGCAGGCGGATGCGGTCTTTATCGACCAGATCCGCCGCCACGGCCTCTATGACGAGATTTGGCAGGCGTTCGCCGCCATCCTGCCGGTGCGAACCGTTGGCGTGATGGGGGACGGGCGCACCTATGATTTCGCCTGCGCGCTACGCGCGGTCACCAGCGTTGACGGGATGACAGCGGATGTATATCCGTTCAGCCACGCGTTTCTGGGGGAAACCGCAACGCGCCTGATCAACGAGGTCCGGGGGATCAACCGCGTCACCTATGACATCACCTCGAAACCGCCGGGAACGATCGAGTGGGAATGACACCGACACCCGATGACCGCACCTTGACCGAAGAGGGTGTGGATCTGGCCGGAGAGCGCCCGGCGCGCCTTTTGTTGCTGGCCTGCGGCGCGCTGGCCCACGAGGTTCTGGCCCTGATCGAAACCAACGGCTGGACCCATATGGACCTGAAATGTCTGCCGGCCAAGCTGCACCTCTATCCCCAGCGCATCGTCAGCGCCGTCGAGGCCGCGGTTCAGGCCAATCGCGACAGCTATGACGAGGTCTTTGTCCTTTACGCCGATTGCGGCACCGGCGGTCTGCTGGCGGCCAAGTGCAAGGCGCTGGGGGTCCGGATGCTGGAGGGACCGCATTGCTATTCCTTCTTTGAAGGCAACGCCGCCTTTGCCCGCCATGGCGATGATGAGATCACCGCCTTTTACCTGACCGATTTTCTGGTCCGCCAGTTTGATGCCTTTGTTGTCAAACCGATGGGGCTGGACCGTCACCCCGAGCTGCGGGACATCTATTTCGGCAATTACACCAAGCTGGTCTATCAGGCACAGACCCGCGATCCGGCCCTGACCGAACTGGCCCGCGCCCACGCCAGACGCCTAGGGCTGGCCTTTGAATACCGCTATACCGGCTATGGCGATCTGGCCCGGGCGCTGGCCGAAAAGAGCGACGCTGAAAACGGCTGAGGCGCGATGGTGCTTCCGGCTTGCACCCGTCGGTGGCTTGCACTATTTGCTGGCACCAACAAATGGGCAAACGGGTTGAACGGGCAGGCCATGTATCGCATCTGGGATTTCATCACGAGTTACTCGATCCTGTTGATTTCAGGGGCGGTCGCGGCGTTGTTCTGGGCCAATCTGGATCTGGGCAGCTATCACCAGTTCATCCACACACCGCTGCTGCTCAACCACTGGGTGGGTGAGCTCGAACCCGGCAGCGACATGCGCGTGCTGAGCGTCGGCTTCCTGATCAACGACATCCTGATGGCGCTGTTCTTTGCCATCGCCGCCAAGGAGGTCTGGGAGGCGGTGGCCCTGAAATCCGGCTCATTGCGGGGCAAAAAGGCCCTGACGCCGCTGATTGCCACCGCTGGCGGCATGACCGGCCCGGTGCTGGTCTTTCTGGGGCTGGCGTTCTTTGTCTGGCCAAGCACCTTTAACGACGTGGCACACGGCTGGGCGATCCCCACGGCCACGGATATCGCGTTCTCTTATCTGGTCGGGCGGCTGGTCTTTGGTGCCGGGCACCCGGCGGTGCGTTTTTTGCTGCTGCTGGCGATTGCCGACGACGCGGGCGGGCTGATCATTCTGGCGATCTTTTACCCCTCGGGCGATCTGGCGCCGCTGTGGCTGCTGGTGTCCCTGGCCTCGGCGCTCAGCGTCTTTTTCCTGTTCAACTGGCTGCCAATCCGGCTGGACCGGGGCGACGCGCTGCGTCCGGCCTCGACCTGGGTGCGCCGCCACCTGTCGATCTGGCCCTATGTCATTGCCGGCGTCATCAGCTGGTACAGTTTTCAGCGCGCCGGCATCCACCCGGCCCTTGGGCTGCTGCCGATCGTGCCGACGATCCCCCATGCCGACCGCGCCTTTGGCATCTTTGCCGAGGCCGAGCAGCATCTTGGCGACCTTTTGAACCGTCTTGAGCACATGCTGCAGGTGCCGGTCGAAATCGTCCTGTTCTTTTTTGGCCTCGCCAATGCCGGCGTTGCCCTGTCCTCGGTCAGCGAGCCGACGGCCCTCGTGGTTCTGGGCCTGCTGATCGGCAAGCCGCTGGGCATCTTCAGCTTTGGCTGGGTGGCGGCGCGCGTCTTTCGTCTGGGCCTGCCGGCGGGCATGCGTACCGCCGACCTCGTGGTGGTCGGCTGTGTCGCTGCGATTGGCTTTACGGTGGCGCTGTTCGTGGCCACCGTCGCCTTCAAGGCCGGCCCGGTTCAGGATGCCGCCAAGATGGGCGCGCTCCTCAGCTTTGCCGCCGCCGGGGTCTCGGTCATCGCGGGCAAGTTGTTTGGGGTCACCAAAAAGCACGAAAAATCCTGAAATCGCGGAAATTTCCGCGCCGCTTGGCCGGTTTGGCAGAAATTCCCGGCGAAATGGCCCGCATTTTCTGAAATTCGTTGCAAATTACCCCGGCGCGCCTTCATAATATCCTGAACGGTCCCGGGCATAACAGGGGCCGACAACAGAACGCGCCCCATGGCGCATCTGATGAGGTGAAAGCGGGACCATTCCCCATGCTGGAATTTGTCAACGTGTCCAAATCGTTTTGGACAGGAACGCAACGCAAGGTCATCCTTGATCAGGTGTCCTTTCGCGTCGAGCTGGGCAACAGTCTGGGTATTCTGGCCCCCAACGGCACCGGCAAGACGACGCTGGTCAACATGATGGCCGGGCTGGAAAAATGCGACGAGGGCCGGATTATCCGCACCTCGCGCATCTCCTTTCCGCTGGGGTTCATGGGCGGGGTGATCAACAAGCAGAGCGGCTCGGAAAACGCCCGCTATATCGCCCGGCTCTACGGGCTGGACCCCGATTACGTCGAGGCCTTTTGTCTTTATCTGACCGGCATCGACGAATATTTCTACATGCCGGTCTCGACCTATTCCGCCGGAATGCGGGCGCGGTTTTCGTTTTCCCTGCTGCTGGCGCTGGAGTTCGACATCTACCTGATCGACGAAGGCATGCCCGGCACCACCGATGTCGAGTTCAATCGCAAGGCCGGCAACATCCTGCAGGAACGCCTGTCCAACGCCACCGTCATCATCGTCTCGCATCAGGCGCGCACGCTGGAAAAATACTGTCGCTCGGCCGCGGTCTTGCGCGACGGCAAGCTCTATATGTTTGACACGCTCCAAGAAGCAAAGCAGTTATACAATTATGAAGCCCAAAGCTAAACGATTTCGCATCCGCCGCTCTGGCGCGGCGCGCACCGGCGCAAGCGGCCCGGGGACGTCCGACCCCGGCACGCCGACCCCCGCCACCGCTGGAACCCCGCCAAGCGGCGCAGGCGCTCAGGCCACTGCGGCCCCCTCTCAAACGGCCCCCTCTGCGGCTCCGGCACGCCCGCCCCGCCCCGACGCAGCCGCAGCCAAAGCAAAGCGTCTGGTGCCGGGGCAAGAGAGCGGCCTCAGCCCGCAGCAGGAAATCGACGCGATCAAACGCGAGAACCTGACCGGGCGGCAACTGCGCGTCGCCCGCCGCGAAGCACAGAAACACGGGCTGAACCCCAGCTCGGATCTGGACGCCGTGCGCCTGTTGCGCAAGAACGGTATCGACCCGTTCAAACGTAGCGACCTGCTGGAGCTGGTGGTCACGGATCAGGCCAAGGCGGCCCAGAACCTGCCCGCCGCGATCCGCCACGCGCCGCCCCCCAGCCCGCATGTGCTGTCGCCGGATGAGCGCGCCCGCGAGGTGCAGAAAATCCAGCAGGACATCGCCAGACGCCGACGGCGCAAGCTGGCGCTGCTGCTGGTCAAGCTGGCGTTCTTTGTGTTCCTGCCAACGGCGCTGGCGGGGTATTACTATTTCTTCATCGCAACCCCCATGTATGCGGTTCATTCCGAATTCGTCATCCAGCAGGCCAGCCCCTCGGGGGGCAGCGGCGGCCTCGGCGGGCTGTTCGGCTCATCCGGGCTGCCGACGACCCAGGACAGCATTACCGTGCAAAGCTATCTGACCTCGCGCGATGCGATGCGCCGTCTGGACCGCGAGCATAATTTCAAGGCCCATTTCCAGCAGGCCTTTATCGACCCGATCCAGCGCCTCGATCCCAAGGCCACCAACGAGGCGGCCTATCGCACCTATCTGAAACGGGTAAAGATCGGTTTTGACCCGACCGAAGGGATCGTCAAGATGGACGTGATCGCCGCCTCTCCGCAGGCGGCCGTCGAATTCTCCAAGGCGCTGATCAAATACGCCGAAGAACAGGTCGATCAACTGACCCACCGCCTGCGCGAGGGGCAGATGATGGGGGCGCGCAAGAACTATCAGGACGCCGAAAAGAAGATGACCGAGTCGCAGGCCAAGGTCTTGGCCTTGCAGGAGAAAAAGGGTATCCTGTCCGCCGATGCCGAGATCTCGAGCCGGATGCAACAGATCAGCGCCTATGAGGTGCAGTTGCGAAACCGGAAACTGGCGCTGGCGCAACTCAAGGACAACCCCCGCCCCAACCGCACCAAGGTTCAGATCGCCGAGAAATCCATCGCCCGCCTCGAAGCGGTCATTGCCGAGATGCGCGGCGAGTTGACCGGGGGCACCGCCAAGAACCAGTCGCTGGCCCAGATCTCCGGTGAACTGAAGGTTGCCCAAGCGGATCTGGCCACCCGCCAACTGCTGCTCAGTCAGGCGCTGCAACAGCTGGAGAACGCCCGGATCGAAGCCAACCGGCAGGTCCGTTACCTGTCGCTCGGGGTCGCTCCCGTGGCCCCCGACGAGCCAACCTATCCCAAGGCGTTCGAAGACACCGTGCTGGCATTTTTACTGTTTGCCGGCATTTACCTGATGATTTCGCTGACCGCCTCGGTCCTGCGTGAACAGATTGCAGCCTAGACCATGACCGTTGTAAAGATAGGCAACCTCAGTATTGCCAATGACCTGCCGCTGACCCTGATCGCCGGCCCCTGCCAATTGGAAAGCCAGACCCACGCACAGATGATCGCCGGGCGCCTGAAAGAGGCCTGCGATGCGGTTGGGGCGGGGCTGATTTTCAAAGGCTCCTATGACAAGGCCAACCGCACCTCGCTGTCGGGCAAGCGCGGGCTGGGGATCGACGCAGGGCTGGCGGTGCTGCAATCGGTCAAGGAGGATATCGGCGTGCCGGTCCTGACCGACGTTCACGCCCCGGGCCAATGCGCCGAAGTGGCCGAGGTGGCAGATGTGCTGCAAATTCCGGCGTTCCTGTGCCGTCAGACCGACCTGCTGCTTGCTGCCGGCGAGACGGGCGCAGCAATCAATGTGAAAAAGGGGCAATTCCTGTCGCCTTGGGAAATGCCCAATGTCGCGGACAAGATCGCCTCGACCGGAAACCGCCGCATCATGCTGTGCGAGCGGGGCACCTCGTTTGGCTATAACACTCTGGTCAACGACATGCGCGCCCTGCCGCAAATGGCGGCAACCGGCTATCCGGTGGTCATGGACGCCACCCACTCGGTCGCCCAGCCGGGGGGCAAGGGCACCTCGTCGGGCGGCCAGCGCCAGTTCGCCCCGGTCATCGCCCGTGCCGCGGTGGCCATCGGTGTTGCCGCCGTTTTCGCTGAAACCCACGAGGATCCCGACTCGGCCCCCTCGGACGGGCCGAACATGATTTATCTTGCCGACATGCCGCAGCTGATCCGCACCCTGATGGATTTTGACCGTCTGGCCAAGGCCGCACCCGTTGCCATTTGACCCATTTTTGGAGACCCCGTTTTGATGAAACCTCTTTCCCATGTCACCCAGAACAGCTGGGAGTTTTTGCGCGAGCCAATGATCACCCCGAGCGGATTTCGCGAATATGACGCGCGCTGGAAATACCCCGACCAGATCAACCTGCCGGGCATCACCGCCCTTGGCCTAGGTCTTGGCACGCAGATGCACGAGGCGGGGATCGCCCCGTTGATCGCCGTTGGCAACGATTACCGCGACTATTCCCTGTCGATCAAGAACGCCCTCGTTCTGGGCCTCATGCAGGCCGGAATCCATGTCTGCGACATCGGCCCCTGCCTGTCGCCGATGGCCTATTTTGCCCAGTTTCACCTGAACGCACCTGCCGTGGCCATGGTCACGGCCAGCCACAATCCGAACGGCTGGACCGGAGTCAAGATGGGTTTTGATCGCCCCCTCACCCACGGCCCCGAGGAAATGGGCCGCCTGCGCGACATCGTTCTTGACGGGGCCGGTATCGCCCGGGACGGCGGCAAATACGAGCGCGTTGACGGGGTGAAAGAGGCCTATATCGACGATCTCGTCGGCGATTTTCGCATGAGCCGCCCGCTCAAGGTGGTCTGCGCCACCGGCAACGGCACAGCTGGCGCCTTTGCCCCTGAAATCCTCGAGCGGATCGGCGTCGAGGTGGTCGCCAGCCACAACGAACTGGACTATACCTTTCCCAATTACAACCCGAACCCCGAGGACATGGCCATGCTGCACGACATGGCCGAAAGCCTGCGCCAGAGCGGCGCCGATCTGGCGCTGGGCTTTGACGGCGACGGTGACCGTTGCGGGGTCGTCGATGACAGCGGCACCGAGGTCTTTGCCGACAAGGTTGGCGTCATCATGGCGCGGGACTGGGCAAGAACCCATCCGGGCGCCACATTCGTCGCCGATGTCAAGTCAACGGGTCTGTTCGCCAGCGATCCCGAGCTGCAGAAATACGGCATCAAGGCCGATTACTGGAAAACCGGCCACAGCCATATGAAGCGCCGGGTGAAAGAGCTGGGGGCGCTGGCGGGATTCGAGAAATCCGGCCATTATTTTCTGGCCGGGGACATCGGGCGCGGCTATGACTGCGGCATGCGGGTGGCGGTCGAGCTCTGCAAGCTTCTGGACCGCAACCCGGCGCAATCAATGTCCGATCTGGTGCGCGCCCTGCCAAAGACCTACAGCAGCCCGACCATGTCTCCGCATTGCCCGGACGACGAGAAATACGCGGTTCTGGCGCGGCTGGTGGACAAATTAAAACAACGCAGCCACCTTGGCGGACGCGCGGTCACGCAGGTGGTCACAGTCAACGGCGCGCGGGTCGTTCTGGAGAACGGCGCCTGGGGGCTGGTGCGGGCCTCCTCGAACACCCCGAACCTCGTGGTGGTCTGCGAAAGCCCCGAAAGCGCCGAAGAACTGCGCGCGATCTTTGACGATCTGGACGCCGTTATCCGGACCGAGCCGTCGGTGGGGGCCTATGACCAGACACTCTGAGGCCAACGCCCCCGACGCTTGGAGATCCTGACATTCGCGGACGCGGGCGCTGATTTCGGAACTTTCCCTAGCCCCACATCCCGTCATGGATTTCTGCGGCCTCGTCCTCCAGCAGTGGGCCGACCACCTCGACCGGGCGTTGTCCGGCGGCGAAAACCGTGCGGCAGGGCAAGTCAAGCGTCGGGTTCTCGGGGTGATCGCCGGTGATCTCTTTCAGCCGCGCTTCGGAGAGGCCGTAAACCACGCGCCCCAGACCGGCCCAATAGATCGCACCGGCACACATGGCGCAGGGCTCGGCCGAGGTGTAGATCGTCGAATTGCGCAAGATCTCGGGCGGCAGGCTTTTTGACGCGCGCGTCATCAGCACCCGCTCGGCATGTCCGGTCATGTCATGCTCGGGCATGAAGGCGTTGTGCTGACGCATCAGGATCTCGCCATCCGGCCCCACCAGAATAGAGGCAAACGGGTGGTTTCCCGCCGCCCGCGCGAGTCTGGATTCCGCGATCGCCAGACGCAGGAATGCCACATGATCCGGCGTGCTCGTGTTGTCGCTCATATTCCCCCCTCTCAAGGCGCGCCCCTGGTTTCCCACGAAAAGCGCACCAATCCCCTCAACATCCCACCATTGCCACGGGCTGGCAAGCCCGCACCATGGCCCGCGCCAAAGATTGAACGCCAACCCGGACAACGCGCTCATGGAATCCTTGACTGCCATCGACAATCCTGAATAACCTGCGACGGCACGATGATGTTAATTTGGCTCTGGACAGCAAAAAGCCGGGGATATGTGGGCTGCCCGCGTATCAAACGTAACACCAGGGCCCGGGGAGGAAACTTGAAAAAAAACAACCAACTGGCGCGTGCATTCCGTGCAATACGCCGTCCCGCCCACCGGTCCACCCATTGGCCGACCATCCAACGGCCGGCCCTCCAGCCGCACGATCCGCGATAGGGGCCACACAACCATGACCAAACCAATGACACATGAAACCCCCGGCACGACCTCTGACGCCCCGCGTCTGGAGCTGATCGGAATCAGCAAAAGCTTTCCCGGCGTGCTGGCCAATGACAACATCAGCCTTTCGGTGCAGCCCGGCGAGATCCACGCGCTTTTGGGCGAGAACGGGGCGGGAAAATCGACCCTAGTCAAGATGATCTACGGCATCATGCCCCAGGATGCGGGCGAGATGCGCTGGAACGGGCAGCCGATCACGATCTCCAACCCCAAGGCGGCGCGGCGGCTGGGCATCGGCATGGTGTTCCAGCATTTCTCGCTGTTTGAGGCAATGACGGTGCTGGAAAACATCGCGCTGGGGATGGATGCCAAGATCCCCGCCCGCGATCTGGAGGCGCGCATCGTCGAGGTGATGAAGCACTATGGCCTCAACCTTGACCCGCAACGGATCGTATCGACCCTGTCGGTGGGCGAGCGCCAGCGCATCGAGATCGTGCGCGCCCTTCTGCTGAACCCCAAAATGCTGATCATGGATGAGCCAACCTCGGTTCTGACCCCGCAGGAGGTCGAGCAATTGTTTGTCGTCCTGCGCCAGCTGGCCGGCGAGGGCTGCTCGATCCTCTACATTTCCCACAAGCTGCGCGAGATCAAGGCGCTTTGCAGCACCGCCACCATCCTGCGCGCGGGGCGGGTGGTCGAAACCTGCGATCCGGCGGTCGAGACCTCGCGTTCGATGGCGGAAATGATGATTGGCGGCAGCCTCAAGGATATCGAGCGCGGCAGCCAGCGCAGCTTTGATCGCCAGCGTCTGGCGGTTCAGAACCTCTCGGTTCCTGGCGAGGGGCCGTTTGGAGTCGCCCTGAAGAACATCAGCTTTCAGGCCCGCAGCGGCGAGATATTCGGCATCGCCGGTGTCGCGGGCAACGGCCAGAACGAGCTGTTGCTGGCGCTCTCGGGCGAGACCCCGTGTGAAAGTGCCGAAGCGATCACCATTGACGGGGTTGCGGTCGGCACCCTCGGCGCCAAAGAGCGCCGCCTGAAGGGCGTAGCCACCGTCCCCGAAGAGCGCAACGGCCACGCCGCGGTGCCCGATTTCAGCCTATCGGACAACACCGTCCTGACCGCGCGTGACCGGCTGGGGATGGTGCAGGCCGGGCTGATCGGCCGCGGGGCCCCGCGCAGATACGCAAGTTCGGTGATCGAGACCTTTGACGTCAAGGCCACCGGACCGGGGGCGATGGCCGAGTCCCTGTCCGGCGGCAATCTGCAGAAATACATCATGGGCCGCGAGATTATGCAGAAACCCGCCGTCCTGATTGTCAGCCAGCCCACCTGGGGCGTCGATGCAGGGGCGGCGGCCGCCATTCACCAATCGTTGGTGGATCTGGCCGCCACCGGCTCGGCGATTGTCGTCATCAGTCAGGATCTGGATGAGCTCTTGGCCCTCTGCGACACGCTGGCGGTGATCAATCTGGGGTCGCTGTCACGGATCATGAATGTCGCCGATGCCGATATCGAGGAAATCGGCCTGCTTATGGGCGGGGTGCACGGCGATCCCGACACCAAGATCAAAATCTCCGAGGATGTCATCAATGCGTATTAAGCTGGAAAAACGGCTCAACCCGAGCGTCTTCATGTTGGTGGCCACGCCCATCGCCTCGGTTCTGCTGACCATGCTGATCGGCCTGATCGTCTTTGATGCGCTCGGCATCGACGGCATCCGCGCTGTCACCGATATCTTTTTCACCCCGCTTCTGGCCGCCTACAAATGGCAGGATGTGGCGGTCAAGGCCGCGCCTCTGGTCATCATCGCGCTGGGCATATCGCTGGGCAACCGGGCACAGGTCTGGAACATCGGCGCCGAGGGGCAATATATCATCGGCGCCCTTGCCGCTGCCGGGGTCGCCATGGCCTTTGGTACGACGGGCGGCTTTTTCGTCATCACCCTGATGATCGCCGCCGGCGTCCTTGGCGGGGCCTTCTGGGGGGCGATCCCCGCTTGGCTGCGGGTCAATTACCGGGTCAACGAGATCCTCTCGAGCCTGATGCTGACCTATGTCGCCATTCAGGTTCTCGGCTATCTGATCGGGGGGCCGTGGAAAGACCCCAACGGGCGCAACTTTCCGCAAACCGCGCCGCTGGCGCCGGACCAGACGCTGCCGATCCTGTTTCCCGGAACGACCATTCATCTTGGCGTGGCCATTGCCTTTGTCCTGCCCTTTGTCTTTTGGGTGCTGACGGCGCGCTCGGTGTTCGGCTTTCAGATCCGGGTCGTGGGCAGCGCGCCCGATGCGGCACGCCACGGCGGCTTTAACACCAGACAGACGATCTGGATGACGCTGGTGATCAGCGGAGCCATGGCCGGGCTGGCCGGAGCGCTGGAACTGAGCGGCGCGTTAAGGAACATCAACCTCGGGTTTCCCTCGGGATATGGCTTTACGGCGATTATCGTCGCCTTTCTCGGCCGTCTCCACCCGATCGGCTGTCTGATCGCCGGAATCGTGCTGGCGGTAACCTATGTCGGCGGACAGGTGGCACAGACCTCGGTCCATATCCCCAACTCGACCGCCGGAATCTTTCAGGCAATGATGCTGTTTTTCATTCTGGCCAGCGACATCTTCGTGCGCTACCGTGTGCGTCTGGTCGGTCGTCCCGGCAAGGCAGCCGCTGTTGAGGCAGGAGAATAATCATGAGCCTGACATTCATTATCGCGGCCATTGTCACCATCGTCGGGTTGACCACGCCGATCCTGCTGGCGGCACTGGGTGAGCTGGTGGTCGAGAAATCCGGGGTCCTGAACCTCGGGGTCGAAGGCATGATGCTGATCGGCGCAATCTCGGGCTTTGCGGTGACAGTAATCACCGGCAACCCGTGGCTGGGCGTTCTGGGGGCGGCGGCGGGCGGCGCTGTGGCATCCCTGACATTTGCGGTTCTGGTCTTGCAGTTGAACTCGAATCAGGTGGCAACAGGGCTGGCCCTGACCATCTTTGGCAGCGGCCTCTCGTCGCTGCTGGGTCTGTCCTTTACCGGTCGGATCATCCCGGTCTTTGGCTCGATCTTTCCTGCATCCTTGGCCCGCGACCCCATCCTTAAGGTGTTTTTTGGCTATTCGCCCATCGTCTATTTTGCCATCTTCATGGTCTTTGTCGTCGGCTGGTTCCTGCGCTCGACCCGGGCCGGGATGATCCTGCGCGCGGTTGGGGAAAACGATCTGTCAGCCCATTCCATTGGCTATTCGGTGGTGGGCGTGCGCTATGGCGCCATCGCCTTTGGCGGCGCGATGGCGGGGATCGGGGGGGCCTATTTCACCATGGTCATCACGCCCATGTGGGCCGAAGGGATGACCGCCGGGCGCGGCTGGATCGCGGTGGCGCTAGTGGTTTTTGCCGGCTGGCGCACCGGGCGGATTCTGGCGGGCGCCTATTTCTTTGGCGTGCTCATGGCGCTGGAACTTTACGCCAAGGCGGCCGGCTTCTCGTTTCTGCCGTCACAATTCTGGGCGGCCATGCCCTATCTCATGACCATTGTTGCCATTGCGTTCATTTCCGCGCGCGAAAAGACCGGCAGCAGTGCCCCCGCTTGCCTCGGCAAGCCATTTCTAGCTTCAAGCTGAACCATCAACAAAAGGAGAGTTCAATGGGGAAACTATCACGTCGGAATTTCATCGGGGCGGCGGGGGCTGCGGCAACGCTGCCCATGCTGGGCGGCCCCGCATTCGCCAAGGAAAAAATGAAGGTCGGGTATGTCTTTCTCGGCCCCATCGGCGACTATGGCTGGACTTGGGCCCACAACAAGGGCCGCAAGCAGGTCGAATCCGAGCTGGGCGATCAGGTCGAAACGATCTATGTCGAGAACGTCGCCGAAGACGCCTCGGCCATCCCGGTGATGCGCGACCTCGTTCATCAGGGATGCAAGATCATCTTTACCACATCCTTTGGCTACATGGATCAGACCATTCAGGTCGCCAAGGAATTCCCGGATGTCAAATTCGAGCATTGCACCGGCTACAAACGGGCCAAGAATGTTGCAACCTATAACTCGAAGTTCCACGAAGGCCGCGCGGTTCTGGGCACCATTGCCGGCAAGATGAGCAAATCCGGCACCCTTGGCTATCTCGGCTCATACAAGGTGCCCGAGGTGGTTCTGGGGGTAAACGCCTTTGCCCTGTCGGCGCAAAAGCAGAACCCCGCCGCCACCGTCAAGCTGGTGATGATCGACAGCTGGTTCGATCCGCCCAAAGAGGCCGCCGCCACCGAAACGCTGATCAATATCGGCTGTGACATCGTCACCACCCACACCGACAGCCCCGGCCCGCTGCAAATTCTCGAACAGCGCGGGCTCTATGGCTTTGGTCAGGGGGCGGACATGTCGCAATTCGCGCCGCACGCCCATCTGACCGCGATCGAGGACATCTGGGGCCCCTACTATGTCGAGCGGGTCAAGGCGGTTCTGGACGGCACATGGAAGTCGGCCGACACCTGGGATGGATTCAAGGAAGGCACGGTCAAGATCGCACCCTACAACAAGGCTGTTCCGGCCGATGTGCGGGCGCTGGCGGATGCGGTTCAGGCCGGCTATAAGAACGGCACCTACAACATCTTTACCGGACCGATCTACGATCAGGCCGGCAAATTGCGGGTGAAGGCCGGCGAGGTGATGGCCGACAAGGATCTGGCCGTCATCGACTGGTTCGTCAAAGGCGTCGAAAGCGCCGCCTGAGCCACGCGTCTCTCTCTTGCCCGGAAAGGCCGCGGCCGCACCGGGCAAGGGGTGATCAGCGGCAAAAACCCGACCCGAAAATAACAGGGGCCCCGATCCGCTTTCGGGGCCTCTGATTTTTGATCTCGCGCTTTTTTGCCTCCAAGGCTTGCGACGCCAAGGCCGTCCACTGCCCATGCGGCCAGCAGCAACGGCGTCGGTTCTATAAGTCCCCGGTGCCGGTACGCGCGGCCAGAAGGTTGCTCAGCCAATCCGGGTCCATCTCGGGAACGCTGGACAGCAAAAGCTCGGTATATTCGGGATATGGGGGGTGCATGATCTCGGTCTTCAGGCCCTGCTCGACCACCCGGCCCTGCAACATGACCACGATCTCGTCACTGATTGCCTGAACCGTCGCAATATCGTGGGTGATAAAAATATAGCTGACCCCAAGATCCTGCTGCAGCTTCAACAACAACTTCAGGATCCCCTCCTGCACGATCTGGTCCAGCGCCGATGTCACCTCGTCGCAAATGATCAGTTCAGGCTCGGCGGCGACTGCGCGGGCAATGCAGATCCGCTGTTTCTGGCCGCCGGATAATTCGCTGGGTAAGCGGTCCATAAAGCTTTCGTCCAGTTCGATCATCTGCAAAAGCTCCAGCACCCGCGCCTCTTTTGCGCGCCCGCGCAGGCCAAGATAGAACTCCAGCGGCCGACCGATGATCTCGGCGACGCTATGGCGCGGGTTCATCGCCGTGTCGGCCATCTGATAGATCATCTGGATCTTTTGCAACTGCTCCTTTCGGCGTTGTTTCAGGGCCGCAGGCAAAGGCGTGCCGTTGAACAGAACCCGCCCGGCGCTGGGTGGCAACAACCCGGTGATCACCCGCGCTGTCGTTGACTTGCCCGAGCCGGATTCCCCGACGATGGCCACAGTGCGCCCCCGCGGGACGGCAATATTGACGTCATGCAGTATCTTCAGCCCCTTGCCATAGGCGGCATCCACGCCTTCGATCTGCAGAATGTAATCCTCGTTCGTCTCGGGCTCTTTGGCGATCGAGCGCACCGACCAGAGGGATTTGGTGTAAGGGTGCTCGGGCGCTTTCAGCATCTTGCGGGTCTCGGCCTCTTCCATCTCTTCGCCGTAACGCAACACCTTGATCCGATCAGCCATCTGCGCCACCACGGCCAGATCATGGGTGATGTAGATGGCGGCGGTGTTGAACTGCTCGACCGCTTCGCGCATCGAGGCCAACACTTCGACCTGAGTGGTGACGTCCAGCGCGGTCGTCGGCTCATCGAAAACAATCAGATCGGGATGCGCGGCCATGGCCATCGCCGTCATCGCCCGCTGCAACTGCCCGCCCGAGACCTGATGCGGATAGCGATAGCCGATCTCGGCAGGGTCAGGCAATTGCATGGCGCGGTAAAGGTCAATGGCGCGCGCCTCGGCCTCTTTCGGGCTGAGGTCACCTTTGCGCAAACTGGCTTCGATGGTCTGGTCGATCAGCCGATGCGCCGGATTGAACGCGGCCGCCGCGGATTGGGCGACATAGGCCATGCGGGTCCCCCACAGCTTTTGTTTTTCGCGCTCGGGCATCTGGCGCAGCTCCATCCCGTCGAACATGATCTCGCCCGAGGTCAGGCGGCAGCCCGGCCGGACAAAGCCCATCGCCCCCAACCCGAGGGTGGATTTCCCCGCCCCGCTTTCGCCGATCAGCCCCAGCACTTCGCCGCGGCGCAGGGTCAGGTTGACGCCCTTGATGATCTCGTGCCAGCGCTCGTCGGAAAACCCGTCGATGACCACATCGGTCATCCGCAGCAACACGTCACCACCGTTTTTGCCCGCGCCTTTGCCTGCGCCCGCACCGGTTCCGTTTGCTGCGCTCATTCCTTCAGCCCCGATGTCTTGTGCAAAAACCAGTCTACGACGAAATTGACCGCCACCGTCAGCAGCGCAATCGCCCCGGCGGGCAAGAGCGGCGTGATAGCCCCCTTGAGGTCATATTTGGCAAACTGGATCAGCGTTGCATTTTCCCGCACCATCGAGCCCCAGTCGGCGGTCGGCGGCTGAATCCCGACGCCCAGAAAGCTGAGCGCGGCGATGGTCAGAAAGACAAACGAGAACCGCAGGCCGAACTCCGCCACCATCGGCGGCAGGATATTGGGCAGGATCTCGCGGCGCATGACCCACCCCAGCTTTTCTCCGCGCAGGCGGGCCGCCTCGACATATTCCATCACCACGACGTTCATCGAGACCGCCCGCGCCAGCCGGAACACCCGGGTTGAATCCAGCACCGCAATGATGATGATCAACCCCCAGGTGCTGGAGCCAAAGATCGACAGCAGCATCAGCGCGAAAATCAGACCGGGAATGGCCATCAGAACGTCAACCATCCGCGCCAGAATAAGATCGGTCCAGCCCCGCATAATCGCCGCGATCAAGCCCAGCCCCCCGCCTAGCGCAAAGGAAATGATGGTGGTGACAAGGGCAATCCCGATGGTGTTCTGGGCCCCGAAAATCAGCCGCGAATAGATGTCCCGACCAATCTGGTCGGTGCCCAGCAGATGCGCGCCCCCCCAGGGCAGATAGGCGCCAAAGGAACTGTCCGCCTGCCCGTAAGGCGCAACCCAATGGGCGAAAATGGCAAAAAACGCATAGATTGCGATCACCACCAACCCGAAAATTGCCGAGGGCGGTGCTTTTTTCAACTCGATCCACGCGCGCTCAAGGCGCGAGCGACGGCGGCGAATCTGCCCCACTTCAGCGGTGGCGGAATATGTCTGCTCGGGATCGCTCATCGTGGGTGCAGCAGCTTTGGATTGGTCACGATACCTATGATATCGGCAGTCAGGTTCAGCAGAATATAGGTCGCGGCAAAGATCAGCGCCGCCGCCTGCACCACCGGAATGTCACGGGTGCGCACCGCATCCACCATCAGTTGCCCGACGCCGGGATAGACAAAAACGACCTCGACCACGACCACCCCCACCACCAGATAGGCAAGGTTGATGGCAATGACCGTGGCAATCGGCGCCCAGGCGTTAGGCAGCGCGTGATGCAGGATGATGCGGCGCGCCGAGATCCCCTTCAGCCGCGCCATTTCAATATAGGGGCTGGCCAGAAGGTTGATGATCGCCGCTCGCGTCTGGCGCATCATATGGGCCACGATCACCAGCGTCAGGGTCAGGGCCGGCAGGGTGGTCTTGATGATCTTGTCGCCCAGCGACATGCCGGGGTCGATATTGGCCAGCGAAGGAAACACTGGATAGAGCGAGGACAGAAACAGGATCAGGATATAGGCAACGAAAAACTCGGGCGTAGCAATGGTGGTCAAGGTCACCGCGTTCACCACCCGGTCATAGATCGAGTTACGGTAAAGCGCCGTGGTAATCCCCAGAAACAAGGCCAGAGGCACCGCGATAATCGCCGTCATGCCCGCCAGAAACAAGGTATTGCCCAGCCGCGGGGCGATCAGCTCAACCACCGGGCGCGAGCGATCGACGCCACTGGAATCGCGCCCCGAAAACGAGGTGCCGAAATCCCCCTGCACGACCCCTCCGATCCAGTCGAAATAACGCACATAGGCCGGCTTGTTCAAACCCAGCTCGCGGCGAAAGGCGGCGACGGTCTCGGGCGTTGCCGATTGCCCGAGCACGGCCTCGCCAAAGTCTCCGGGCAGGAACTGGATCGCGCTAAAGATGATGAGCGACACGAAAAACAACGTGACAACGCCCAGACCCAGCCTCTGCAAGACTGTTTTCACAATGGGATGCACCCGTATTTCCCCCCGGTGACGTCAGGCCGTTGTTTTGCCCAAGGCTAACGCAAGACGCCTTCAAGTAAAGCGGTTTTTTGTCAAATCGTTTCAATCTCGGGATGTTTTCGCCTTCATCGCGGCGCCCTCATCGGCTATTCCGGTCAGCAACATGGCAGATGGCCGCCCGCTCAAGGGGACCCGGGCGCCCGAAATCTGGTGAAATTTTGCATGCCGAGCTTTACTGAAACTTCACGTTATCGAGCCAAGATAATCCTTGCCAAGGGGTATCCGTTTCGATCAAACTTGTCGGGCGCGCGGCACGCTTGTGCCCACAATCCGGATTTACGCGACCCGATCGCGCCGGAAACGACGTATTGAACAGGGAGTTCACAATGAAAACCATCGACCAACTGTCGAACCTTTACAGCCGCGGCAAGCTCAGCCGTCGCGGTTTCATGCAAGGCGCCACCGCCCTTGGCCTGACCATTTCGGCGGCCTCGATGCTGGCCGTCAAGGCCGAAGCCGCGACCCCCAAAAAGGGCGGAACGCTGCGGATCGGGCAGGGGCACGGCTCGACCACCGATTCGCTGGATCCGGGCACGTTTGAAAACGGCTTTACCGCGGTTCTGGGCTATGCCATCGCCAACCACCTGACCGAGGTCGGCCCCGACGGCAAACTACGCCCCGAACTGGCCGAAAGCTATGAGGCCTCGGCCGATGCGGCGACTTGGCGCTTTAATCTGCGCAAGGGCGTGACCTTTCACAATGGCAAGTCCCTGACCACCGAGGATGTCATCGACAGCTTTAACCACCATCGCGGTAAGGATTCCAAATCCGCCGGCAAAGGCCTGTTGAGCGCCGTCAAATCGATCAAGGCTGACGGCAACACGGTGGTCTTTGAACTGGCCAACGGCAACGCCGATTTCCCCTTTATCGTGTCGGATTACCACTTTGCCATCCGGCCCAGCAAGGGCGACGGCACCATCGACTGGGCCAGCGGCATCGGCACCGGCAGCCTTGTTCTGAAGAATTTTGAACCCGGCGTGCGGGCGGAATCGACCCATTACGCCGATTACTGGAAAGAGAACGCCGGCTATATCGACGAGCTGCTGCAGCTTTCCATCGTCGATACCACGGCACGGCAGAACGCCCTGATGAACGGCGAGGTGGACGTGATCGACCGGGTTGACCCCAAAACCGTGCATCTGCTGAAACGGGTGCCCACGGTCAACATCATCGAAATCACCGGCACGCTGCACTATACCTTCCCGATGCGGCTGGACCACAAACCTTTTGACAATGCCGATCTGCGTATGGCGCTGAAACTGGCGGTCAAGCGTCAGGAAATGGTGGACAAGATCCTGCTGGGCCACGGGGTTCTGGGCAACGACCACCCAATCTCGGTCGCCAACCAGTTCCACAATGGCGACCTGCCCCAGCGCGAGTTCGACGCCGACAAGGCCCGCTTCCATTACAAGAAATCGGGCTTTTCCGGCACGCTCAAGCTGTCGGCCTCGGACGCCGCATTTGCTGGCGCTGTAGATGCCGCCCAGCTGTTAAAGGCCTCGGCCGCACAGGCGGGGATCAAGATCGACGTCGTGCGCGAACCCAACGACGGCTATTGGTCCAACGTCTGGAACAAAAAGGGCTGGTGCGCGGCCTATTGGGGCGGACGCCCGACCGAGGACTGGATGTTCTCGGCGGCCTATACAGCGGACACCAAATGGAACGACACCGCATGGAAAACAACCCCCGCCGCGATCAAGTTTAACAAGATCGTCAAAGCCGCCCGTAAGGAGCTGGATCAGAAAAAACGCCGGGCGATGTATTACGAATGTCAGGCCCTCATCAATGAGGACGGCGGTGCCATCGTGCCGATGTTCGCCAACCTGATCGCCGGGCTCGACAAAAAGGTGGGCCACTCCGACACCATGGCCGGCAACTGGGAGCTTGACGGCTCCAAGGCCCCGGAACGCTGGTGGATCAACAGCTGACACCGGACGCAAAAAACCCACCCCCCGGTATGGCGAAACCGTCGTTCCGCTCTGCCGGGGGTAATTTACCTGATCAAAGGCTCATTCCCCCGGATCGCTTGCGCTTCGGGGTGTGGCGCTGTCATGTCCAGCGCGAAATCCTGATCCCCGCCGCTTCAAGACGCGCCCGCACCCTCCGGGCCAAGGCCACTGCCGACGCGCCGTCGCCATGCACGCAGATGCTCTCGGGGTGAACCGGGATCCTGGCACCGTTTTGCGAGGTGATCGCCTGCTCTTCAACCATGCGCAGGATGTTTTCAGCCGCCAGCTCAGGGTCATGGATCACCGCGCCGGGCTTGTCGCGTGCAACCAGCATCCCCTGATCGTCGTAGGCCCGGTCGGCGAACACCTCGCGCACGATCGGGCTGCCTTGGGCCAGTGCTGCACGTTCGATCTCGGTTCCCGCCACCGCCAGAATCGCCAGCTGCGGATCCAGATCGTGCACCGCCCCCATAATCGCATCGGCCATGGCGCGGTCCCGCATACACATGTTGGAGAGCGCCCCGTGCAGCTTGACATGGCCGACCCGCAACCCGGCGGCCTTGGCAATCGCTTGCAAGGCACCAATTTGATAAAGGACCATGGCCCCCAGCTCGGCCCCGGACAGGCCAATGATCTGCCGCCGCCCGAAACCGGCCAAATCGTCAAAGCCGGGATGCGCCCCGATCCCGACCCCTTTTTGCGCGCAAAGCGCAACCACCCGCGACATCTCCAGAGGGTCGCCGGCATGAAAACCGCAGGCCACATTGGCCGAGGTCACAAGCTCCAGCATCGCCGCGTCATCGCCCAACCGCCAAGCCCCGAAACTTTCGCCGAGGTCGGCGTTGAAATCAATCGTCGTCATGGTTGTCCTCCTCATCTCCGCGGATCACCCCGCCAATCAGGTTCATCCCCGACAGCCCGCTGATTTGATGCGGGTCTCGAAAAACGGGCTGAACCAGATCTTTTAATGTATTGATTTCGCGCCGGTATTTTCGCAGTTCAACAACCGCATCGTCGCGCGAGATTTCCTGAAAGCGGATCAATTCGCCGCTGGGCACCTGCGCCAACGCCGCCAGATCAGCGCTAATCACCGTCACCAGACGCGGATACCCCCCGGCCGATCCACGCTCGACCAGCAAGACCACGGGCGTTCCGTCCCCGGTGATCTGCACATCACCAAGGTTGGTTGCATCCGACGCGATACTCAGCCCCGTTTCGGCCTGAAATGCAGCGCTCCCCTCGACCTCAAGACGCATCCCCATGCGGTCCCGCATCTGACCGATGCGAAACTCCTGCGCCAAAAACCGCTGCCGCGTTTCTGCGGAAAACAGATCGGCCTGCGGCGCCGGCAGGACCCGAAAACACCGACGCGAGAAACTGCCGGGGCGCGGCAGCTTCAGGGGCTGTTGCGAATGGGGCAGATCGGCCCGAAACGGCAGCACGATCCCGGGGCGAGGCACCGTCCCCAGACCGGCCCGCAGATGGGTCGAGCGTGACCCCAAAACCTGCTCGGTCTGAAACCCGCCGGCCACGTGAAGATAGGCATAAACGCCGGTCTGCGGCGGGCCGAGGCGCAACTCATCCCCCGCCCGCAGGCCAAAGCTCTGTCGCCAAGGGCGCGCGTCACCATTGACCGTCAGCGTCATCTCGGCCCCCGAGGTCGCCAGCCAGACATCCGAGCGCGCCAGAAACCTCCCGCCAGCCCCGGCAAATTCCAGCGCTGCATCATCGGGCGCATTGCCCAGCAACGCCTGCCCCTCGGCCAGCGCATACGGGTCCACAGCCCCCCCCGCACTCAGCCCGTAGCGCAGAAAGCCCGGGCGCCCGGCGTCCTGAATGGTGGCATTGGCCGCAATCGACAGGATCTCCAGCCCGCTCATCCGCCGCTCTTTCGCAAAAAATCGGCCTGATCAAAGGCGGCATAGCACGGTTCCGCCACCGGCTCGAATCGCAGGCGGTCTCCGGGGGCCAACAAGAACGGGCGGCGATGGGCCGGAACAAAGGCCCGAAACGGGGTCTGCCCGATGGCGTGCCAGCCGGTCGGGATCGGGGTTGCAGGCAGCACCGTCTGGCGCACCGCCACCAGAACCGAGCCCGCCGGAACCTCGGGGGTCAAGGTGCTCCGGCGGGCAAGATTCCATGCCTCGGGCAACTGCCCCAGATAGGCCAGACCGGGCGAAAACCCCAGCATTGCCACGCGCAATTCAACCGCCGCATGGGCCGCCACCACCTGATCTTCGCGCCGCCCCATGAGGTCGGCAACCTTGCCCAGATCCGGGCCGCGCGCGCCACCGTAAACACAGGGCAACACCCAATGCTGCGCGGCGTCATCCGGCTCGGCCTGCAACCAGTCTTGCCGCGCCAGCAGCTCTTGCAAATGCCCTTCAAGGCGCGGGCATGAAATTTCCAGCGGGTCAAAGCGCACCAGAACCGAGCGGAAGGTGGGCACCGTCTCGATCACTCCATCCGGCAAATCCGCCCTCAGCGCACGATCAAAGGCCAGCGCCGCGGCATTGATCGCCGGGTCATAAATCTGACCGAACACGACCAAAAGGCCCATGTCTCCGGCAAGTCTGATTTCGGGCGGCTCACGCCTGTTTGATGCGGGTGCAATGTCCATCGCCCGCCAGTCTGGCACCGCCTCCGCGCCCCTGCAATGGGCTTTTTGCCGCCGCGTTTTCGCTTGGGGTAAGGGTTTTTTAAAATTCGGACGCTAACCTGTGGCGGGGAACAGATGAAGGACACGCAAGGTGGGACAACGACAAGGCACCGGCGCATTGGCGCTGGCCGAGGAACAGGGCTTGGCCGCGGCGCGGGACGCGGGGATTAACGATGGCGCAGGTGGCACGGACCCGCTGGAGCGGGCCATTGCGGCCACTCACCGGAACCGCGCGACCCCCGATAGAACCCTCAGCCCGGATCAGAAGGCCGCGGTCATCGTGCGCCTTATGCAGCAGGGGGACCTGCCCCTGTCACTGAACGGATTCCAGTCACAGGACACGGTCAAACTGGTACGGGCGCTGGCCGGACTGCACTATGTTCACGAACAGACGATCCTTGCGGTCATGGCAGATTTTCTGGAGGCCCTGCAACATCCCGGCCTGCGCTTTGATCCCGGTCTGGAGGGTGCGATAGAAACCCTTGGCGACGAAATCAGCCCGGACCTCAAGGAAACCATCCTGCAAACCAAACCGCCCGAACCTCCGGCGGATGCGTGGCCCCATATCCAGTCGCTGCCTCTAGATCTGCTGCAGGAGCTTCTGGCGACGCAAACGCCGCTGGTAACGTCAATCGTTCTGGCCAAACTGCCCGCGACCACCGCCGCTGAACTCCTCGACACGATGGACGACGATCGGGCGCTTGCGGTCTCGACAGCAGCGGTAAATATCGGCGATCTCACGGCAGCCCGCCTGCGTCAGATCGGCGATGCGCTGGTCACGTTGACAACCGGCACGGACAGCCGAAGCGCCCTGCCCGGCGCACCGACCGAGCGGGTCGCGTCGATCCTGAACTACACGCCCGGACCGCGCCGCGAAAGCCTGCTGAACGCTCTTGAGCGCGAGGACGCGGCCGCGGCCGAGAAAATTCGCCAGACGATGTTCACCTTTGCCGACATCCCCGACCGACTGGAGATCAAGGACATTCCCAAAATGGTGCGCGAGGTTGACAATGACACCATGGTCAAGGCGCTGGCCGCCGCACAGGTCATCTACAAGGACAGCGTTGAATTCATCCTTGGCAACCTTTCAAAACGTCTGAGCGAACAGCTGCGCGATTCGGTCAGTGAAGTGGGTGAGGTCGGCCAAAAGGACGGTGACAAGGCGATGAACGCGGTGATCGTGGCCATTCGCACGCTGGAGGACACCGGCGAAATCACCCTAATCACCCCCGAGACGTGATTATCGCGGGGCATGATCATGCCCGACCGGATCACCCGGGGCACAGCCGCGACAAACACCCAGAAATCCGCCGAGCGTGCGGCGACCGTCCCTTGTCGTGACAAAAATTCGCACCCTCAAACGGACCCGACGATGCCCGGCACGCCGTCCCCTGCCCTTTCGGGCAGACCGGGTGGCAGCTCCGGCGGCGGCTCGCATTGCAAGATGTCGCCCGACTCATTCAAACCTGGTTCATTCAGGACCTCCTCATTCAGGCCCGCCTCGCCGGTCTCCGCTGTAGTCCGAGGCAGATCAATACCGCGTCCACCACGGGTCAGAGAGATCGCCTTGACCCCGTCCTTTTGGCCGACGCGTCCGTGAAACAGGCACACGCCCTCGGCAGTCAGCAGGCGCACATCAGACAGGGACGCGCGCGAGATTTCAATGATGTCGCCGGGTTTCAGGCGAATCGCACGCAGAACCGGCATCGACACCAGCTGCAGTTCGCCGCGCAAGCGCATCGGCGCCTGACCGACATTCTGCGCCAACTGTTGGGAAAACGCATTGCCCGAGCCCTGCGGGTCCCGCAGCGTCCAGAGGTCACTGGGGATTGCCAAGGCCATGTCCCCGCCGCGCACGCCGTCCTTGAATTCCACCCGTGCCGTCACCAGCCGATGGGGCTGATCCTCCAGCGTATATTCCAGCCGGGCCATTTCGGTTTCGTGCCGCGAGACCGGCATCCGGGGCAAAACCGGATAGCCCGCCGATTCCTCCAGCACCGCCTCCAGACGCTCCAGAAGATTGGCGGCAAACCCCCGGCAGAGCGTCGCGTCGATCAGCGTTGGCACGCGAATATCGGCAAAAACCAGATTGTCAGGTGAGTCGGTCACCATTTCGATCACCGCGTTCACCAGCACCGGATCGAACCACAAGATGCCGATTCGCCCACCGACCATGTCCAGAGGCATCAACAGGGCCGGATCCGGCGCGCGCGCCAACAGCGTCGGGCGATCGACGATCTCGGCGCCGATTTCAAGCGCGGCCCCCTCGGCCTCAAACAGGGTCCGGGTGGCTTGGCCCACGGCCAGATCAAACGCAACCTCGATTCCGCAGCCCCCCGCCGGCCCGGTGCCGGCGTGTGCGGTGATAATCTTTCGCAAGACGTCAGCCCCGGTGGTCATGGCTCTCCCAACAAATCCACGGACACGTATTCTCACGTCAAGCCTAGGGCCGGTTTCTTTAGAAAATCTTACCGCAGCACGATTTTCTCGGCAATTTCACCCTGCGGCGCGGGTGCCAAGCGGCAGGCTGACGCGAAAGGCCGCGCCGTTATACCCCGGCACATATTCAATCGAGCCCCCAAGATTGCGCATGATCTCGCGGCAAATCGCCAGCCCCAGCCCGGCACTGCCCGCGGCCGAGGCGTCAGAAAGGCGGGCGAATTTCTCAAACACGATCGAGCGGTGCTGCTCGTCGATCCCCGCGCCGTTGTCAATGAAATCAACCTCCAGCAGATCGCCGTTTCGTCGCGGCTCGATCCGCAGAACCGGCTTTGGGTTCTGGCAATATTTGCGCGCATTGCTGATCAGGTTGATGAACACCTGCGACAGGCGGTCAAGATCCGTGGTCAGCGCGATATCCTCGGCCTCGGGCGCACGGCGGATTTCAAGCGCCCGGGCATGTGGTGCGGCACGCGAGGCAACGATGGCGCGCTCGATCACGTCGCAAAGAACGCCAGAGGTCTTTTGCAGGGCGACTTGCCGGTTTTCGAGCACGCTGAGGTCCAGAATCTCGTCCAAGAGCCGGGTCAGACGGATGCTCTCTTCCAGAATGATATTTGAATATTTTCGCAACTGCGCCGCGCTCAGCCCGTCGCTTTCGCGCAAGATCTCGGCAAAGGCGCGGATCGAGGTCATGGGGGTGCGCAATTCATGGCTGATCTGGCTGAGAAAGCTGTCCTTTTGAATGCTGAGGTTGGTCAGTTTTTCGTTCGCCGCCTGCAATTGACGCGCGGTGCGGGCCAGCTCACGCGAGTTTGCCTCAAGCTGCACGGAATGTTCCATGATCTGCGCCGTCTCGTCGGCCACCGCGATCAGGTCCTCGACCGACAGAATGGCGCCGCCGGTCAACTGGCCGACCATGGCGTGGGCGGTGGCCGCGCCCACGGTCCCGGCCAGTTCACGCTCAAGCGCGGCGACGAATTCATGCGTCGGGTCAGGCATCGCGTCCGCCCCCTTGCCCTGCCCCCGCGCGGCGGCACGAAACAATTTCAAGGCGGTGCTGTGGCCCATGATCCGCTGCGCCATGATCAGCAAATCGTCGGCGGCAACGCTCATCGGCGCCAGCGGGCCCTGCTGGGTGGAGTGGGCGAAAACATTGACGAATTGCACCCCCTGCAACCGCTCAAGGGGCGAGGGAAAGGTCAGCAGCGACACCCCGACGAACAGCAGTGCATTGACCCCGAGGCTCCAGATCAGCGCATGCACCAAGGGGTCCATCCCCTGCATGTAAAACAGCGCCTGCGGCTTGAGCGCGGTCCAACCGAACAGACCGTTCTGCAGCGTCTCGACAGACATCAGCCAGCGCCCCTGAAAGCTGGGCAAGAACAGCGTATAGGCCCACAGCCCAAAGCCCGCCAGCACCGCGACGATAGCGCCGCGCCGGGTGGCGCCACGCCAGAACAGGCCCCCCACCAGAGCCGGCAGCACCTGCACCACCCCGGCAAACGAGATCAGCCCGATCGAGGCCAGCGCCCCGGTGCCGCCGGTAAAGCGAAAATAGCCATAGCCCAGCGCCAGCACCGAAACAATGCTGATGCGCCGCGAGCGGATCAGGATGTTGCGCACATCCCCCGACAGTTCCGCCCCCGAGCGGCGCAGGCGCAGCCAGACCGGCATGACGATATGGTTGGAAACCATCGTTGACAGCGCAATCGAGGCCACGATCACCATCGAGGTTGCCGAGGAAAACCCGCCAAGAAAGGCCAGCATTGCCAGCGCCTCGCGCTTGTGGGCGATCGGCAGGGTCAGCACATAAAGGTCGGGGTTGCTGCCGGTCGGCATCTCGGCCAGACCAACCACAGCAATCGGCAGAACGAACAGGCTCATCAGCAACAGATATAGTGGAAATGCCCAGCTGGCAGTGGCCAGATGCCCTTCGTCCGAGTTCTCTACCACCGTCACCTGAAACATCCGTGGCAGGCAGATAATTGCCGCGCCGGACAGGATCAACAGGGTAATCCAGCGGCTGCCGCTGGCGCTGGCGCTGTCGATCTGGGCGGCATCTATGCGCGCCAGAATGTCCGACGGCCCCGACGCCACCTCCCAGACGACGAACACGCCCACCGACAGAAGGGCGATCAGCTTGACCACCGCCTCGACCGCGATGGCGGTGACAACACCGTGGTGGCGCTCATTGACATCAAGGCTGCGGGTGCCGAACAGGATGGTGAACACCGCCAGCCCCGCCGCCAGCCAAAAGGCGGTGCCGGTGACGCTGGGCACGCTGCCAGCCGAATGTCCGGCGGCGGCAAAAACCGAAAAGCTGAGCGAGACCGACTGCAGTTGCAGCGCGATATAGGGGGTCGTCCCGACCACCGCCAGCAGCGTCACGATCACCGCCAGAAAGGCGCTTTTGCCATAGCGTGAGGACAACAGGTCGGCGATCGAGGTGATCCGGTTGGCCCGCCCGACCCGCACCAGCTTGCGCAGGAACCACCACCAGCCGACAAAAACCAGCGTTGGCCCCAGATAGATCGCCAGAAACTCCAGCCCGTTGCGCGCCGCCGAGCCGACCGCCCCGTAAAAGGTCCAGGCCGTGGTGTAGATCGACAGGCTGAGGGTATAGACCACCGGCGAGCGCAGCCAGCCCAACTGCCCGCGCCGCGCCCGCCAATCGGCACCAAAGGCCACCGCGAACAAAAAGCTGACGTAAAGCGTGGCAACCAGAACAAGGACATTGAAAGACAGCATCAGCCCGCGTCAATCCCCTGGGCGCGCCGGTCCCAGCACCCGCGCCAGCACCAGAGCCGCCAGAACAAGAAACAACCAGACCGCAAAGAAATAGAGCGCCAACGCCGTTGCATTGCCGTCAAGTGGCACCACAAACAGAAACGGCAGCGGCAAGAGGATGCAAAGCCCGCCAAGGATCGGCAGCAGCTTTGCCACTTCGACCATGCGCTTGCGCCGATAGCTTTTCAGGTCCAGAAACTGCGGTTCGCTGCTCATCCCGCCAGCTCTCGCGCGGCGGCAAGGATCTCCTGATTCGAGAACGGCTTGGTCATATAGTGGCTGACCCCGATCGCCTCGGCGGTTTCGCGGTCTCGTGCCTGCCCCTTTGCGGTCAGCATCAGGACTGGCAACTCGCGGGTTTGCGGCGCCTCGCGCAGGTCGCGCAGGATGTCAAAGCCGCTGCGCCCCGGCAGCATGACATCGAGAATAAGCAGATCCGGGGCGGCCTCGAAAACCCGCTGAAGCGCACTGGCGCCATCAAAATGCGTGCTGACGCGCCAGCCGTCCTGACGCAGCAAATAGGAAATCGCCTCGATGATGTTCGGTTCGTCCTCGATCACCAGGACATGTTTGCCCATGGTTTCCACCCCCCCTGATGAATTTCAGGTATCTTTTCCAATTCCGACGCCCATTGCAAGGCGTTCAATCGCCGCCGGTGTGGATCGAGGGCTCGCGCCGTGCCGGGCAATCGCCGATTGTGCAGATCCGACAGCTTTGCCCCACCCGCAGCGCGCGCCCCTCTGCCGCCCCCGCCGGCGCGCCGATTTCGCGCAACAACATGGTCGCCCGCATCACCGGCGCATCGGGCGATGCGACCGCGTCATATTCACAGATCGCCGTGCTTTGGAACAGCCGGTCGTCAAGCGTCATCAAGTGCCGTTGCAGCGGCAGATGCGGCCGCCCCATCGCCTGATAGAGCGGCCAGAGCGCACAGGCCGCCCCGTAGCGCGGCAAGGCAAATCCCGAAAGCGGCTTTCGCAACAGGACTGCGCCGGTCGCATCGCAACTGGTCAGGCCGAACGCCGGCTGCGTGGTCGAGGTGATTGGCAAAAAGGCCAGACGGCGCATGATTCGCGCCGGCGAGCAGGCAAACCGGCGCGCCAACGCCAGCGGATCGAACTCCAGCGCCTCGGCTTGGGCCCGAAACAGCGCCAGCGGCAGCGCCCGCGCATCCTCGGCCATCTGCGCCAGAACGTCAGCGGCAATGCCCCGGGCCTCGCCAGACAAACTGGTGTCCGCGCTCAACAGTCCGGCGACAGTTTTTGCCACATCTCTCGGCGCGTCCTTTGCGGCACCAGGCCGCGGCCCCTGCTCCAGTGCGTCGAAATGATACCGATGCGCGGCCAGAAACGCCTCGACCTCGTCCCGGGGGGTGGCCGGTGAGTCCTCGGCCGAGGTTTCGGGGTTGAAATGGCTGGCCAACGCCCGAACCAGATCCGACAGGCGGGCGCTTTCGGTGTGAATGTTGCTCTGGAAACGGCGGCGTTGCAAAACCTCCATGGCGGCGGTGCGATCCTGCCCGGCGCTGACCAGAATCCCGGCGGTGGCGTGGATGGCGGTCACACTGGAAAGGATCTCGTGCAGGGATTCGGCCAGAAACGGATCATGCGCCAAACGGTCGCTGAGATCCTCGATGCGCTGCTTCAGGGCGCTTGCGAGACGGGCCTGCTCGACCAAAAGGCGCGCCCAACCGGGAAACCTGCCGACGAAATCCGGCAATCGTGCGAGGTCGGCCCCGCAATCGGGACGTCCAGCGGCGGCATCCCGCAAGCGGTTGAAAAGCGCCTCATCCGACGCATCCGCCAGCGCCGTGGCGTCTACCTCCAGCGCCGCGGCAATGTTGATCAAGACCTTGCCGGCAATGGCCCGCCGGTCGTGTTCGATCAAGTTCAGATACGAGGCCGAAATCCCGGCCGCCGCGGCCAGGTCACGCTGTTTCATCCCCAACGCCTCGCGCCGGGCGCGAATACGCAGGCCCATCCGCCGAGCAGGCATCCTGCATCCTCCTGTTTTTTCAATGACCTAGGGTCACGTTAGTAAAGTAATTTACTATTATATCAGCATACATGTAAGTAAGTTTACATAAAAAGCATTTGAACACAATCAGTTGTTGCGAAATTTTCAAATCGGTTCCGATAATAGCCCAGCCGCGGTTCCGCTTTAGGACTGCTGGTGTGCTGGCCCGCCTGCTGCGGGCCACATGACATAGACACGAATGGGAGGAAATTCATGTCCAAATCTATCCTGACACGTCGTGGCCTGCTCAAGACCGGCGCTATTGCCGGTGCCGGGCTGGCCATGCCGCTTGTCTTTTCCAAGGGCGCTGCGGCCTATACCAACGAGCCCAAGGGAGGCTCGGTGACGCTGGGCTTCAACGTGCCGCAATCGGGCCCCTACGCCGACGAGGGCGGCGATGAGCTGCGGGCCTACAAGCTGGCGGTGGAACATCTGAATGGCGGCGGCGACGGCGGAATGCTGAACACGTTCAGCTCAAAGGCGCTGAAAGGCAATGGCATTCTGGGCAAAAAGGTCCAGTTCGTCACCGGCGACACGCAAACCAAATCCGACGCGGCGCGGGCCAGCGCCAAATCGATGATCGAGAAAGACGGCGCGATCATGATCACCGGCGGCTCCAGTTCCGGTGTGGCCATTGCAACGCAGGGCCTGTGCCAAGATGCGGGCGTGATCTTCATGGCTGGTCTGACGCACTCGAACGACACCACCGGCAAGGACAAGAAAGCCAACGGTTTCAGGCACTTCTTTAATGCCTATATGTCCGCCGCAGCCTTGGGGCCGGTGCTGTCCAGCGCCTACGGCAAGGACCGCAAGTTCTACATGCTGACGGCCGACTATACATGGGGTTGGACGCAAGCGGCCTCGATGAAGGCGTTCCTCGAGCACGAGGGCTGGACGATGGTCAAGGACGTGCGCACGCCGCTCGCCACCACCGACTTCAGCAGCTATATCGCGCCGGTTCTGAACTCGGGCGCCGATGTGCTGATCCTGAATCACTACGGCGGCAACATGGTCAACTCGCTGACCAACGCGGTCAACTTTGGCCTGCGCGACAAGACCGTCAACGGCAAGAATTTCGAGATCGTCGTGCCGCTTTATTCGCGCCTGATGGCCAAGGGCGCGGGCGCCAACGTCAAGGGGATCCTTGGTTCTACCAACTGGCACTGGTCGCTGCAGGATGCGGGCACGAAAGCGTTCGTGAAATCCTTTGGCACCAAATACGGCTTTCCGCCCAGCCAGGCGGCGCACACGGTCTATTGCCAGACGCTGCTTTATGCCGACGCGTGCGAGCGCGCTGGCACCTTCAACCCCTGCGGTGTGGGCGAAGCCCTGCAAGGGTTCCAGTTCGACGGTCTGGGCAACGGGCCGGTTCTTTACCGGGCCGCCGATCACCAGTGCTTCAAGGACGTTCTGGTGGTGCGCGGCAAAGAGAACCCGTCGAGCGAGTTCGACCTTTTGGAAGTGGTCCAGAAGACCCCGGTCGACAAGGTCACCTACAAGCCCGACAACCCCTTCTTCAAGGGTGGCGCGCTGGGTCAATGTAACCCCGGCGCCTGAGGACTCCCCTCTCACGGGGGCCTTCCCCGGTCGCGGCCTGACCCTCCCCGGTTGGCTGCGGCCGGGATTTCGGCTAGACACGCTGAACCAACGACACTTATTCAACGGGTGGGAAAGATGGACGCAATCATCTTGCAGGTCCTGAACGGGCTGGACAAGGGCAGTGCCTATGCGCTGATCGCGCTGGGGCTGACGTTGATTTTCGGCACGCTTGGTGTGGTCAATTTTGCGCATGGCGCGATTTTCATGATCGGCGCCTTTGTCGCCGTCACCCTGAACCGCCTGCTGTCCCTGTCCTATGTCACGCTGGATCCCAGCCAAAAGAATTTTCTCGGCCAGCCGCTGGAGGTAAAAAATGCCTATGTGGTCAGCTGGTTCGGTGACAGTTTTGGCAACGGGCTGATCAACTGGTCGGTGCCAATCGCCATCGTCGTCTCGATTCCGGTCATGCTGGCGCTGGGTTTCGCCATGGAGCGCGGCCTGATCAAGCATTTCTACCACCGCCCACACGCCGACCAGATTCTGGTGACCTTCGGGCTGGCCATCGTCCTGCAGGAGATCATCAAGGCGTTTTACGGCGCCAACCCGATCCCGGCCCCGGCACCCGAAGCCTTTCGCGGCTCGTTCGATTTCGGGGTCTGGCTGGGGTTCAGGCCGAACGCCATCATCTACCCCTACTGGCGGATGGTCTATTTCCTGTTTTCAGGGATCGTGATCAGCGGGGTATTCGCCTTCTTGCGCTTTACCACCTTTGGGATGGTGGTGCGCGCGGGCATGGCCGATCGCGAGACGGTCGGCCTGCTGGGCATTAACATCGACCGGCGCTTTACCATCATGTTCGGGATCGCGGCCGCGGTTGCCGGGGTGGCGGGCGTCATGTATGCGCCGATCAACAGCCCCAACTACCACATGGGCATGGATTTTCTGGTGCTTTCCTTTGTCGTGGTCGTCGTTGGCGGCATGGGCAGTCTGCCCGGCGCCGTGCTGGCCGGTTTCTTGCTGGGCATCGTCGAAAGCTTTGCCTCGATGAACGAGATCAAGTCGATCATTCCGGGGATTGACCAGATCATCATCTACCTTATTGCCATTCTGATCCTTTTGACCCGACCCCGCGGCCTGATGGGGCGCGCCGGCGTGATGGAGGACTGAGCCATGATGAAAATCAACCTCAACGACAAGATCCTGATGCTGATCGTGACCGTCGTCGTGCTGCTGGCGCCGTTCATCCTGCAGCCCTTTGCCGAGGGCACGGCGCTGGCGCAGTTTAATGCCGGTTATCCCGACCTGTTGCAACGGATCGTGATTTTCGGCATTTTCGCCATCGGATTCAATATTCTGTTCGGGCTGACCGGCTATCTGTCATTCGGGCACGCGGCCTTTCTGGGGGTCGGCAGCTACAGCGCCGTCTGGATGTTCAAGCTGCTCAGCATGAATGTCATCCCCGGTATCCTGCTGGCGATCGTCACATCGGGGCTGTTTGCGCTCTTGATCGGCTGGATCAGCCTGCGCCGCTCGGGGATCTACTTTTCCATCCTGACGCTGGCCTTTGCGCAGATGAGCTATAACCTCGCCTACTCGGTCCTGACCCAGTTCACCAATGGCGAGACCGGCCTGCAGATCCGCCTTTCGGACCCGCGCGTGCTGGACGGGGCGGCCACCAACGGCACCCTGCCCTCGACCAATATCCTGCCGCCCTCGCTGGTCAACGGCTTTGAGATGCGCGACACCTACCAACTGCACCTCGGCAACTGGCTGTTTCAGTTCAACACCGGCTATTATGTCACCGCGGTGATCCTGATCCTCGCCTTTTACCTGAGCTTGCGGATCTTCCGCTCGCCCTTCGGCCTGATGCTGAGGGCGGTCAAGACCAACCAGACGCGGCTGAATTATACCGGCATCAACACCCGCCCCTACACGCTGGCGGCCTTTGTGATCTCGGGCATGTATGCGGGGCTGGCCGGTGGTCTGCTGGCGGCGATGGACCCTCTGGCAGGAGCCGAGCGGATGCAGTGGACAGTCGGCGGCGAGGTCGTCCTGATGACCATTCTCGGCGGCGCTGGAACCCTGATCGGGCCGGTGCTGGGGGCGGGGTTCATCAAGTATTTCGAGAACATCTTTTCCAAGATCAACGATACGGTACTGCACCACTGGTTCTCGTTCCTGCCCGACGGGCTGCAGAATTTCGCCGTCGATCTGATCCACCCCTTTGTCGGCAAGGGCTGGCAACTGACGCTGGGACTGATCTTTATGGCGGTGGTAATCTTTCTACCCGGAGGTCTGGTCGAAGGCAGCCAGAAACTGGCCGGGCTGTTCCGGCGCCGCACAAAAAAGACCGGCGGCGGCCCGGACGAGCAGCATCACCCCAAGACAACGCCCCATGTGGCGGAATAGGAGGGCGAACGGATGAGCATGCTCGAAATCAAGAACGTCTCCAAGCATTTCGGCGGTCTGAAGGCGCTGGACAATGTCAACCTGTCAATCCGCGCCGGCACCGTTCACGCCATCATCGGGCCGAACGGGGCAGGCAAATCGACCCTGCTGAACTGTCTCGTTGGCAAGCTGATCCCGGACACCGGCTCGGTGATGTTCGACGGCAATTCTCTGTTGGGGATAAAACCTCACGAAATCAATCAGTTGGGGGTCAGCCGTGTCTTTCAGACCCCGGAAATATTTGCCGATCTGACGGTGCTGGAAAACGTCATGATCCCCTGCTTTGCGAGGCGTGACGGGGCCTTTCGCCTGCACGCGTTCGAGACCACCGAGCGCGAGGGCGGGATCATCGAAAAGGCCGAACAGATCCTGATCGACGTCACCATGCAGGACAAGCGCCACATGCACGCTGGCAGCCTTTCGCGTGGAGACAAGCGGCGTCTGGAAATGGCCATGTGCCTCGTGCAGGACCCCAAGCTGCTGCTCTTGGACGAACCGACCGCGGGCATGGCGCGCGCGGACACCAACAACACCATCGCGCTGCTAAAGGACATCAAGGCCAAGCGCGACATCACCATGGCGATCATCGAACATGACATGCATGTGGTGTTCTCGCTGGCCGAACGGATTACCGTCATGGCCCAAGGGACCCCCATCGTCGAGGATGCGCCGGAAAACATCAAGGGCCACCCCAAGGTGCAAGAGGCCTATCTGGGCACCCAGGCGGCATAGGAAACGCGATATGGCAAAGGCAGAGGCATAAGATGACCCAGACGCTGGCAAAAAACGCCAATCACGCAGAAACCGCACCGGCCTATTTCTCGGTTTACGACATGCACGCCTATTACGGCGAAAGCTACATCGTGCAGGGCATCAGTTTCAACGTTCACGAGGGGGAAATTCTGGCGCTTCTGGGGCGCAACGGCGCGGGCAAGACCTCAACCCTGCGGGCCATTGCGCGCCTTGATGCACCGCAGTTGACCTATGGCGAGGTCTGGCTGGACCATCAACCCCTGCACGAGATGAAATCCTATCAGGCGGCGCAGGCGGGCTGTGCGCTGGTGCCCGAGGACCGGCGCATCATTCAGGGCCTGACGGTCGAGGAGAACCTGCAACTGGCGCAGATCGTTCCGCCCCACGGCTGGACGATCGAGCGGATTTACGACCTGTTTCCCCGCCTCGGCGAGCGGCGCAAACAAGAGGGCACCACCCTTTCGGGCGGCGAACAACAGATGCTGGCCATCGGGCGGGCGCTGGCGCGCGACATCAAGGTGCTGTTGCTGGACGAGCCCTACGAAGGGCTGGCCCCGGTCATCGTGCAGGAGATCGAAAAAACCCTGCGCCTGATCAAGGAACAGGGCATCACCACCATCATCGTCGAGCAGAACGCCATCGCCGCCTTGAAATTGGCGGACCGCTCGGTCATTCTGGACACCGGGCGGATCGTCTTTGACGGAAGCGCCGAAGAGGTGCTGAACAACGACGCGCTGAGGCAGGAATATCTGGCCATCTGACCGGGGCAAGCCGGTAATATCTGATTACGAAAGACCCCGGCTCGACGGGGCAAGCATGGGACCAAGAAACATGAGCGAAAACAAAACCTATCCGCCATCGCAAGATTTCGTCCGGCAGGCACATGTGACTGCCGCGCAATATCGCGACATGTATGCCGCCTCGGTTAACGATCCGGACACGTTCTGGGGCGAGGTTGGCCAGCGGCTGGACTGGATCAAGCCCTACACCAAGGTCAAGAACACCACCTTTGCCTATCCTGACGTTTCGATCAAATGGTTCGAGGACGGCGTGCTGAACGCCAGCGCCAACTGCATCGACCGGCATCTGGCCAGCCGCGGCGATCAGGTCGCCCTCGTCTGGGAGCCGGACAACCCCGACGATCCCAGCCGCCACATCACCTATAACGAGCTGCACCGTGAGGTCAGCAAACTGGCCAATGTCTATAAATCCCTCGGCGTAACCAAGGGCGACCGGATCGTCCTTTACATGCCGATGATCCCCGAAGCCGCCTATGCGATGCTGGCCAGCGCGCGCATCGGCGCCATCCATTCCGTGGTCTTTGCCGGCTTCTCGCCCGAGGCTCTGGGCTCGCGGATCGAGGATAGCGACGCCAAGCTGGTGATCACCGCGGACGAGGCCCCGCGCGGCGGGCGCAACACCCCGCTGAAGGTCAACGTGGACAAGGCCCGCGCCCATCACGGCGATCACGTGAAAACGCTGGTGGTCGAACATACCGGCGCCGATGTACCCATGGTCGAGGGGCAGGATTACTCGTACAAGGTGCTGATGGCCGCGGCGTCGGCCGATTGTCCGCCCGAGCCGATGAACGCCGAAGACCCCCTGTTCATCCTTTATACCTCGGGCTCGACTGGCAAGCCCAAGGGGGTCGTGCACACCACCGGTGGCTATATGGTTTACGCCGCCATGACTCATGAGCTGACCTTTGACTACCACGACGGCGACGTCTTTTGGTGCACGGCGGATGTGGGCTGGATCACCGGGCACAGCTATATCGTCTATGGACCGCTGGCCAATGGCGCAACGTCACTGATGTTCGAGGGCGTGCCCACCTACCCCGACGCCAGCCGCTTTTGGCAGGTCTGCGACAAGCACAAGGTCAACCAGTTCTACACTGCCCCCACAGCCATTCGCGCCCTGATGGCGCAGGGCGATGATTTCGTTACCTGCTGCGATCTTTCCTCGATCAAGGTTCTGGGCACGGTGGGCGAACCGATCAACCCCGAAGCCTGGGAATGGTATGACCGCGTCGTCGGCAAGGGCAGCCGCCCGATTGTCGACACCTGGTGGCAAACCGAGACCGGCGGTCACATGCTGACCCCCTTGCCCGGCGCCGTGGCCACCAAACCGGGCAGCGCGACCTTTCCGTTCTTTGGCGTGCAGCCGGTCATTCTTGACGCGCAAACGGGCGCCGAACAGACCGAGCCCGAGGCCAGCGGCGTTCTGGCTATCAAGGACAGCTGGCCGGGGCAGATGCGCACGGTTTACGGCGATCACGAGCGCTTTGTCGCCACCTATTTTGCCGATTTCAAGGGCTATTACTTTACCGGCGACGGCTGTCGGCGGGATGCCGACGGCTATTACTGGATCACCGGACGCGTGGATGACGTGATCAACGTCTCGGGCCACCGCATGGGAACGGCCGAGGTAGAAAGCGCACTGGTCGCCCACGAAAAGGTCTCGGAGGCCGCAGTGGTCGGCTACCCCCACCCGATCAAAGGACAGGGAATTTACGCCTATGTCACCCTGATGGCCGGACAGGAATATACGGATGATTTGAAAAAGGAGCTCAGCGACTGGGTTCGCAAGGAGATCGGCCCCATTGCCAAGCCGGACTTGATCCAGTGGGCACCGGGCCTTCCGAAAACTCGTTCGGGCAAAATCATGCGTCGGATCCTGCGCAAGATCGCCGAAAACGATTACGACAATCTGGGGGATACATCGACACTCGCCGACCCCAGCGTCGTCGACGACCTGATCGAGAACCGGATGAACCGCGGTTAAGCCGCCATCTTGTTTGCAGAAATACTCCTGCCGGAGGCAAGAAACTTTTGGCCTCCGGCAGGAGTATTTTGACAAAAAAGACAAGGTTCAGACCCGACGCCGGTGTCGCTCAGCTCTGGGCCAACGCCTGCTGCTCTTGACGCTGGCGCCGGACCGAGGCGCGTTTGCTGATCAGCGAGGAGGCAATCACCCCAATCGTGACCAGCGAGATCAGGATTGTCGACAGGGCATTGATCTCGGGATTGAGGCCAAGGCGCACCTGACTGTAGATCTTCATCGGCAGAGTTGTCGCCGAGGGGCCCGAGGCAAAGGTCGAGATCACCAGATCATCGAGGCTGAGGGTAAAGGACAAAAGCCAGCCGGACACCACCGCCGGCGCGATGATCGGCAAGGTGACCGAACGAAAGGCATCAAAAGGTGAGCAGCCAAGGTCCAGTGCTGCCTCCTCAAGAGACTGGTCAAAGCTGACCAGGCGCGAGCTGACGACCACCGAGACATAACACATCGAAAAAGTCGCATGCGCCAGAATGATGGTGCCGATCCCCCGGTTCAGCCCCAGTGCGATGAACAGCAGCAACAGTGACAGGCCGGTGATCACATCGGGTACCACAAGCGGGGCGTATATCATCCCCGAGAACAATGTGCGTCCGCGAAAACGCCCGGCGCGCACCAGAACCCAGGCCGCCATGGTGCCCAGAATTGTTGCCAGCGTTGACGACACCAGCGCCACCTTCAGCGTGATCACCGCCGCGTCCAGATAGGCCTGATCCCGAAATAGCACGCCATACCATTTGGTCGAGAACCCGGCCCAGACGGTGACCAGCTTGGATGAATTGAACGAATAGATTACCAGAATGGTGATCGGCAGGTAAAGGAACACGAACCCAAGCGTCAGCGAGGTGGCGTTGAACCAAGAGAACCGTCTGCTCATGCGTCAAGCTCCTGCTGGCGTTGCTGGTGACGCTGAAACAGAATGATCGGGACGATCAGGATCAGAAGCAGCACCACCGCAACGGCGCTGGCGGTGGGCCAGTCGCGGTTGGAAAAGAACTCGTCCCACAGAACCTTGCCAATCATAAGGGTGCGCGATCCGCCCAGCAGCGAGGGGATCACGAACTCGCCCACAACTGGGATAAAGACCAGAAAGCAGCCGGCAATGACCCCCGGGCGCGACAGCGGGAAGGTGACCAGCCAGAAGGCGGAAAAGCGCGAGCAGCCGAGGTCCTCGGCGGCCTCCAGCAGGTCGCTATCCAGCTTTTCCAGCGTCGCGTAGATCGGCAGCACCATGAAAGGCAGATAGGCATAGATGATGCCGATATAGACCGCAACCGGCGTATTCAGAATAACCAGCGGCTTGGAAATCAGCCCGCTCCAGAGCAGAAGCTGGTTGAGATATCCGGTCTGTCCGAGAATGCCGATCCAGGCGTAGATGCGGATCAAGAACGAGGTCCAGAACGGCAGGATCACCAGCATCATCAGGGTCGGGCGCCACTCGGGACGGGCGCGGGCCATGGCATAGGCGATGGGATAGCCGGCCAGCAGCGTCAGAAGGGTCGAGAGCGTAGCGATCCAGACGCTCGACAGATACGCCTTCCAATAAAGGTTGTCGGTTGTGAGATAGGTAAAATTCTCTAGATCGAGACCGGTGAAAAAGCTTTTGATCCCGGCCCAGCCTCCGGCCAGATCAAAGGTCGGGGTATAGGGAGGAATGGCCAGTGCCTGATCTGACAGCGAAATCTTCAGAACGATGCCGAAAGGCACCAGAAACAGCAGCAAGAGCCAGCCGTAGGGAACTGCGATCAGGGCCAGTCTGCGCAGATTCATGCCGACCTTTCCCATCCCTCAGGCCGTAAGGACGACGCCGGCGCTGTCCGTAAAGGACAGCCAGACCTCGTCGTCCCAGCTAAAGGCCCGGCGCGACAGGCGACGGTTGTTGGCCATCTGCGCCTTGATCACCTGACCGTTGGCCAGCTCCACATGGTAGGTCGAGATATTGCCGAGATAGCCAATATCCAGCACCCGCCCGGACAGCGCGTTGGCGCAACCCTCGGGTTTGTCCGACGAGATCGTGATCTTTTCGGGGCGGATGGCGAAGGTACAGTTTGCCCCCTTCTGCAGGTCCTCGGGCCCCTGCGCGGCAATCGGCGGCTGCCCCTCGGCCCATGAAATCGTCAGGCCCGCCTTGGTCTTGCGCAGGACCGCGCCGTCCAGAAGGTTCACTTCACCGATGAAATCGGCGACATAACGCGAGTTGGGAAACTCATAGATCCGCTCGGGCGTGGCCACCTGCACGAGGCGGCCGTGATCCATAACCGCAACGCGGCTGGCCACCGTCATCGCCTCTTCCTGATCATGGGTGACGATGACAAAGGTGGTGCCCAGCTTTTCCTGAATGTCCATCAGCTCAAACTGTGTTTCAGCGCGCAGCTTTTTATCCAACGCCGCCAGCGGCTCGTCCAGCAACAACAGTTTCGGGGCCTTGGCCAGCGCCCGCGCCAATGCGACCCGCTGTCGTTGCCCGCCGGAAATCTGGTGCGGCTTGCGCTTGCCGAACTTGCCCAGCTGCACCAGCTCCAGCATCTCATCGACCCGCGCGCTGATCTGCTGGCGTGTCATATTGCCCGAGCGTTTGAGTCCAAAGGCGATGTTGTCGGCGACGCTCAGATGCGGAAACAGCGCATAGGACTGAAACATCATGTTGACCGGCCGCTTGTTGGGCGGCACCGGACCGATGTCCTGTCCGCCAAGAGAAATCACGCCTTCGCTGGGGGTCTCAAACCCTGCCAGCATCCGCATCAGGGTGGTCTTGCCGCAGCCCGAGGGCCCCAGCAGGGCAAAGAATTCACGCGCATAGATATCAAGGGTCAGACCGCTGATCGCGGTAAAATCGCCAAACCGCTTGGTGACATTGTCAAAACGGATCAGGGGCGGTTCATCAGGGTCATCCCAAGGGGCAAAGACAGTGGTTGGGCTGGGGTCCGGGCGGGTCATGGTCGGGGCTCTTTAGCGAGATGCGCCCCCCGCCTGAATGTTGCGCAAAGGCAAAAGGCGGGGGGACGAGGTTTCGCGATGACCTTAGTTCCCGGTTTTCACACGGGTCCAGATACGGGTCACCAGTTTTTGGATCTTGGCGTTGTAAGGCGTTGTAATATACAGCTTTTTCACCGTTTTCGCGTCGGGATAGATGGCCGTATCGGCAAGAATACCCTTGTCGATATATTTCTGCGAAGCGAGGTTGCCGTTGGCGTAGTTGACATAGTTCGTCGCCGCCGCGGCGTTCTTGGCGTCCAGCATGAAATTGATGAATTTCAGCGCCCCCGACGGGTTTGGGGCATCGGCCGGGATGGCCATTTCGTCAAACCACATCACCGCCCCTTCCTTGGGGATGGAATAGGCAATCTTGACGCCATTCTTGGCCTCGGCCGCCCGATCGCGGGCCATCAGGACGTCCCCCGACCAGCCGATCGCCACGCAAATTTCGCCGTTGGCCAGCGCATTGATATATTCCGAACTGTGGAACTTGCGCACATAGGGGCGCACCGCCTGCAGGACCGGCTCGGCCTTTTTGATCACGGTGGCATCCTTGCTATCGGGGTTCTCACCGATATAGTTCAGCGCCGCCGGAATCATCTCGGTCGGGGCGTCAAGAAAGTGCACCCCGCATTTCTGCAGCTTTTTCATGTTGGCCGGATCGAACACCAGAGACCAGCTGTTCACCGGCGCGTTGGGCCCAAGCACCTCTTTGACCTTGTCGATGTTATAGCCGATACCGGTGGTGCCCCACATATAGTTCACCGCGTATTGATTGCCCGGGTCGTAGAGCGCGACCTGCTTGGCAATCTCCGGCCAGACGTTTTTCAGGTTGGGCAGCTTGGATTTGTCCAGTTTCTGGAACACACCGGCCTTGATCTGGCGCGCCAGAAACGACGCCGAAGGCACAACGACATCATAGCCGGTCGAGCCGGCCAGCAATTTGGTTTCGAGCACCTCGTTGGAATCAAACGTGTCGTAAACCACCTTGATCCCGGTCTCTTTCTGAAACTTGGTCAGCAGGGACGTGTCGATATAGTCGGACCAGTTGTAAACGTGGATTTCCTCGGCCACGGCTGGAACGGTCAGCATCAGGGACGCCAGCGCCGCCCCCAGAAGCGATGTTTTCATGGATGTTTTCGCGGATATCATGTCGTGTCTCCCTCGTGGCGGCGCGCGCCGCAATATTTGTGGCTCGAATTTGATCAAATACATCCGAATTTGCAAGCCAAAACTTTATTCTATAGCATTGGCCTGCCGTCGGACCCTGCGTTCGGCGGCCCCGCGTCCGGCGTTGTCTTGTGCCACGGCTGGCGTGGGCCTATCGAAATCTTAGCATGCGGGCGACAGAATCCAATGCCTTATCCAATGCTCTCCTCAGAACCCGGCGCGCCAGCCCAGCCCCAGACGCGTTCGCGCGCGCGCAAGTGTGCCAAACTGCCGGCGCATGAAACCGTCTATCGGCGCATCCGGGACAAAATCCTGTTTGGCGATCTGGCCCCGGGGCAGAGCGTGACCATTCAGGGGCTGGAGGCGGAATTCGGGGTCTCGATGACGCCGGTGCGCGAGGCAATCCGCCGCCTGACCGCCGAAGGGGCACTGCAGTTTCAGGGCAACCGGCGGGTTCTGGTGCCGCGGATTGACGCCGCCGGTTTTGCCGAACTGACCTTTGCCAGAAGCGAAATCGAACCACGTCTGGCCCAGATGGCCGCCCGACGCATGACCCCTGAGACGATCCAGCAACTGCGCGCGATCGACGACGACCTGAACCTGTCGATCGAGACCGGCGACGTCAAGGGTTACATGCGCCACAACCACCGCTTTCACTTTACCCTCTACGGGCAGGCGCACTCACGCATCCTGCTGCCCATGGCCGAGGCGTTGTGGCTGCAGTTCGGCCCGCTTTACCGTATCATTTCAGGGAAATACGGGACCGCAAACCTTGAGGATCAGCACGACGAGGCGCTGCTGGCGCTGGCAGCAAATGATGAAAACGCCACCGCCAAGGCCATTCTCGAAGACATCAGCCAAGGGTTCGAGATCGTACGGCAGAACTTTGGCTGGGACTGAAGGACCTTTTTGATCAAATTGAATTGACGCCGCCATTTTTGATCATATTATGAGGACAGGTTCGCAAGCCCCAGCCGGATTGCGCCAAATCCACCGTCGATCAGGAGAACGCGATGTCCCGCCTTTTCAATCAAATGCCCACAGCCGAATTGCAGGCGCTGGATGCAGCGCATCACATGCATCCCTTTACCAACGATGCGGCCCTGGGCGCCAAGGGTGCCCGGGTCATTGCGCGGGCCAAGGGCTCGACCCTGACCGACACCGATGGGGTGGAATTGCTGGACGCGATGGCGGGGCTCTGGTGCGTCAACATCGGCTATGGGCGCGACGAACTGGCCCGGGCGGCCTTTGCCCAGATGCAGGAACTGCCCTATTACAACACGTTTTTCCAGACCACCCACCCACCGGTGGTGGCGCTGGCGAAAAAACTGGCCGAGCTGTTGCCGGGGCCTTTGAATCACCTTTTTTTCGCCAATGGCGGCTCGGATGCCAATGACACCAACATCCGCCTTGTGCGCCACTATTGGGCGCTAAAGGGCAAGCCCAGCAAAAAGACCATCATCAGCCGCGTGAATGCCTATCATGGCTCAACCATGGGGGCGGCCAGCCTTGGCGGGATGGCACCGATGCACGCCCAGGGCGGGCTGCCAATTCCCGACATCACCCATATCGCCCAACCGTTCTGGTGGGCCGAGGGGGGCGACATGACGCCGGACGATTTCGGAATCAAGGCAGCGCAGGCGCTGGAGGCGGAAATCGAGCGCCTCGGCGAAGACAATGTCGCCGCCTTTATCGCCGAGCCGGTGCAGGGCGCGGGTGCGGTTATCGTGCCTCCGGACAGCTACTGGCCCGAGATCCAGCGGATTTGCGACGCCCACGAGATCCTGCTGATCGCCGATGAGGTAATCTGTGGCTTTGGCCGCACCGGAAGCTGGTTCGGCAGCCAGACCTACAGCATCCGCCCCGACATCATGACCATCGCCAAGGGGCTGAGTTCGGGCTATGCCCCGATCGGCGCCTCGGTGGTCAGCGATGCCGTCGCCGAGGTGATCGACAGCGCCGACTTCAACCACGGTTACACCTATTCCGGGCACCCGGTCTCTTGTGCGGTGGCGTTGGAAAACCTGCGGATTCTCGAAGAGGAAAAGATCGTCGATACGGTCCGGGACGAGACCGGCCCCTATCTCAGTCGTCGCTGGAAGGCGCTGGCCGATCATCCGCTGGTGGGCGAAGCGCGGATCTCGGGACTGATGGCGGCCATCGAACTGACACCGGACAAACAGGCGCGCGCAGCCTTTGCCGCGCCGGCCGGCACCGTCGGCACGATCTGCCGCGATTTCTGCTTTGAAAACAAGTTGATCATGCGCCATGTGCGCGACAGCATGATCATCTCTCCGCCGCTTGTGATCACAAAAGACGAGATCGACAGCCTTATCGACCGCGCCAGCCGGGCGCTGGACCAGACCGAGGCGCGCCTGAAGGCCGAAGGGCTGATGACTCCAGCCTGACATGGATATCCTGACCGTCAACGACCGGCCGGGGCAATATCCGGCCTCGTATTACGCCGCGACCGCCTCTTTCCTGCCGCCGTTCGCCACGGCAGAGGGGGATATCAGCTGCGATGTCTGCGTCGTCGGGGGCGGCTATGCGGGATTGTCCGCAGCCCTGCATCTGGCCGAACAGGGCCTTGATGTCGTCCTGCTCGAAGCGCATCGCGTCGGCTTTGGCGCATCAGGGCGCAACGGCGGACAGGTGGGAACCGGGCAGCGCGTCGGGCAGGAAGATCTGGAAAAAGCCGTCGGAATGGCCCGGGCGCAGCAGTTGTGGGATATGTCTCTGGACAGCGTCGCTCTGGTCCGCGAGCTGATCGCGCGGCACCGGATATCCTGTGGCTGGGCGGATGGAATTATCGAGGCCGATCACCGCAAACGCGATGTTGCAGGCAGCCATGCCCATGCCGAACATATGAATAAAATCTATGATTATCATTTGATTAGGGCGCTTTCTTCACAAGAAATCCGTGACCTTGTGGGCTCAAATGACTATCACGGGGGCACGCTGGACATGGGCGGTGGACATCTGCATCCGTTGAACTACGCCCTCGGCCTTGCCCGCGCCGCCCAGGCGGCCGGCGTTCGAATCTTTGAAAACAGCCGCGTCGTTCGGCTAAAGGCCGGTTGCCCTGCGCGCCTAGCAACCCAAACCGCCCAAGTCACCGCCGATCATGTGGCACTGGCGATGAACGGCTATCACGGTGACCTTGTCCCGCCCCTTGGCCGCCGGATCATGCCGATCAACAATTTCATCGTCGCAACCGCCCCACTGGGCGAGCAGGCCAAAACCATCATCCGCGACAATCACGCCGTCGCCGACAGCCGTTTTGTGATCAATTATTTTCGCCTGTCACAGGATCAACGGCTGCTGTTTGGCGGTGGCGAAAGCTATGGCTACCGCTTTCCCCGCGATATTGCCGCCGTGGTGCGAAAACCGATGCGAAAGGTGTTTCCGCAGCTACGCGAGGTCAGGATCGACTATGCGTGGGGCGGAACTTTGGGTATTACCCGCTCGCGGATGCCCAGCTTTTTGCGTCTCAACGGTAACATCCTGAGCATTGGCGGTTTTTCCGGCCACGGGGTGGCGATGGCAACGCTGGCGGGGAAAATTCTGGCCGACGGAATCGCCGGTCAGGCCGGGCGCTTTGACTTGATGGCCGATCTGCCAGCCCCCGATTTCCCCGGCGGCACGGTTCTGCGCTGGCCGCTGTTGGTTCTGGCCATGAGCTGGTATGCGCTGCGGGATCGTCTTTAGGTGTAGAGCCATTGATCACGCATGTGATCACAAATTCCAAACGGCCTCAGGATTGACGTAAGGCGCGCAGAACATACAGGCGGATGGCGCTTGCCAGACCGATATCAAACCCGCGCTTTACATCAACTTCGGTCGCCAACGCGTTGATTGACAGTCCTTTTTCCTGCGCTATATCGCAGAACGCCTGCCAGAACTCATCCTCGAGCGAGACCGAGGTCCGATGCCCCCTCAGGGTCAGTGAATGTTTGCGCGGGCGGCTATCCATCCTCGGTCTCGCGCCGGTGCAGATCGAGATGGCGCGCAGCCTTGGCCTGTTGCCGTCGCTCTTGCGCACTCAACCCAAAGCGCGCCGCATTGGCGTCGGCCTCTGCGCGCGCCTTGGCTTTGGCGGCAGATTTTCGCGCGCGCCTGAGGTTGACAACCTGCCCCATCCTCAGTCCCGCGGCCCGATCATGTTTTCCGGGCGCACGACCCGATCAAAGGTCTCGGCGTCCACATAGCCAAGGCTGATGGCCGCCTCTTTCAGGGTGGTGCCGGATTTATGCGCGGTTTTGGCCACTTTGGTCGCCTTGTCATAGCCGATTTCGGGCGCCAGCGCCGTGACCAACATCAGGCTGTTTTGCATCAACTCGGTGATCCGCTCTTTGTTGGCGACGATCCCGACGACGCAATTATCGGTAAAGCTGAGCGCCGCATCCCCCAAAAGCTGCATGGATTGTAACAGGTTATAGATCATCATCGGGTTATAGACGTTCAGCTCGAACTGCCCCTGACTGCCAGCAAAGCCGATCGCCGCGTCATTCCCCATGACGTGAATGGCCGCTTGGGTCATGGCCTCGACCTGGGTTGGATTGACCTTGCCGGGCATGATCGATGAACCGGGCTCATTCTCGGGAAGGATCAGCTCGCCCAGACCGCAGCGCGGCCCCGAGCCCAGCAGACGGATGTCGTTGGCGATCTTGAACAGGCTGGCGGCGACGGTCTTGAGGGCGCCTGACATTTCAACAATGGCGTCATGGGCGGCCAGCGCTTCGAACTTGTTCGGGGCAGTCTTGAACGGCAGGCCGGAAATCTGGGCGATTTCGGCGGCGACCATCTCGCTCCAGCCCTTTTTGGTGTTGAGGCCGGTGCCAACAGCCGTCCCCCCTTGGGCAAGATAATAAATGTTTTCAAGAGCATGTTCGATTCTCTTGATCCCTTGCGCAACCTGAAAGGCGTAGCCCGAGAATTCCTGCCCCAAGGTCAGGGGGGTGGCGTCCTGCGTGTGGGTGCGGCCAATCTTGATGATCTCGGCAAAGGCCTGAACCTTGGCCTGCAGAGCGCCGTGAAGGTGGCGCAGGTTCGGCAAAAGCAGATCGTTCGCGGTCCGCGCGGCGGCGATATGCATGGCGGTCGGAAAGGTGTCGTTTGAACTCTGCCCCATGTTCACATGGTCATTGGGGTGGACCGGATCCTTGGAGCCTATGGTGCCCCCGAGCAACTCGATCGCCCGGTTCGAGATCACCTCGTTGGCGTTCATGTTGCTTTGCGTGCCCGATCCCGTTTGCCAGACCACCAGCGGGAAATTATCGTCGAACTTGCCGTCGATCACCTCCTCGGCGGCGGCCACAATGGCATCGCCGCGCATCCGGTCAAGGCGCCCCTGCTTCATGTTTTCCCGCGCGCAGGCCATCTTGATGATGCCAAGCGCATGAACCACGGCAAGGGGCTGGCGCTCCCAGCCGATGCGGAAATTCTGCAGGCTGCGTTGGGTTTGCGCACCCCAATATTTGTCGGCGGGAACCTCAAGGGGGCCGAAACTGTCAGACTCGGTGCGGGTATTGCTCATGCTGATCACTCCAGAGACTCGGTTTTTTTCGTCTATGCGCGCTACTTGGGAAAAGTTCAATGGGGGCTGTTGCGATAGAATTCATAGACCCGGGCGGGCGGGATGTTGGCCCAAACCCGGCCCCGCAATCGCCAGCCGAGATCGAGCGCCTCGATCAGCCCGGCGTCAATGGGGGGGCGGGTGCCATAGGTGAACTGGGCGAATGTTCCGCCGGGCGCCAGAACCGCAAAGGCGGCACCAAGGATGCTGCGTTGCAGCGAAGGGGGAAAATTCAGCAACGGCAAGCCACTGACGACATGAGCGGTGGGGCCGATATTCAAATCGCGCAGCTGCTCGGCCCCGGCATTCACCACCCGGGCACGCGGGAATTTCCGCCGCAGATGGGTGCAAAACCCGGCGTTCAATTCAACCAGAACAAGGTTTTCCTCGGGCACGCCAGCGCGGCGCAACCCGCGCGTCAGGCTGCCGGTGCCCGGCCCGATCTCGACAACCGTGCCGCTGGTCTCGTCGAGGCCACGGGCAATCATATCCCCGAGATCCCGGCTGGAGGGCACAACCGCGCCGATATTTGCCGGCGATTTTACGGCGTGTCTGAGAAACAGTGCGATTTCGTGCAACATCCTGATTGGTCTTGTCGCAAGGGAGCGTGGCAACAGCGCACGGGGTCGGTTTCTGGCGCTGAGGGCAGCGGCGAACCCCTTTGTGTTATCAGCGTGTTACCGGCGTGCTGTCCGCGAATGAGCTATTTGCGAAAATGGTCCAGCGACACGACCTCGGCGTCACCCTTCGCATCATTCGTTGCGTCACCCGTTGCACCACCCGTTGCGTCGTCGTCCTCGTCACCCCGCGCTTCGGTGCTGAGGGGGTCCGGGGCGGCTGACTCATCCTCATGCGGCGGCTCTTCCGCCTCTTCAAAACGTAACCCGAACTCGACACTGGGGTCAACAAAGGTTCGGATAGCATCAAAGGGAATGTACATCGGCACCTGCTCATCCCCAAAGTTCAGCGTCACCGAAAACCCGTCGGAGTCAACGCTGAGATCCTTGAACCATTCCTGCAGGACAATGGTCATGTCATCGGGATATTGCTGGCGCAGCCAGTCCGGCAGGTCCAGCCCCGGGGCGTGGGTGTCAAAGGTGATGAAAAAATGGTGCTCGCCCGGCAGGCCATTCTCGGCCACATCGCCAAGCACCTTGGCCACCAGCCCCTGCAATGCCTGATGCATCAGTTGCCCGTAATTGATGGAATTGCTCATAGCCCTGTCAGTTCCTGCTGCCTGTCCCGCTCTGGCGCGATCATAGGTGATTTTTTGCGCAAGGAAAGTGAAAGCCTTGCGCGTGGGGCAAAAAACCTGCGCGCGCAGGCCGCGGGTGTCGGGGGCAACGGGCGTGGCGCGGGCGCTGGACGGACGTGCGTGGGACAGGGGGGCGCCAAGATCGGGTTGGATGAAAATGCAGGCTTCTGTTGCCAGGTGCCTGCGAACCCCGCCAGCAGCGGCTAAGCCACTGGACTTAAGATTTCGATGGTGCGGACCGCTTACGCAGCCAGAGCCATCGGAGCTTTGTTGTCATTTGCAACTAGCTTAGGTGAACCGATAACGGTGGTATCTCACCGAACGAAAGCTAACCCCTTTAGACGTCCGTCGATCCTGTTTCGGCCCCATGATCCGCAAATGAAGGATATTGGTGGAGCCGCCGGGTACCGCCCCCGGGTCCGATCCGTTTATTACGAGCGCGTTTATCGTCATAGTCCCTTGCGGAACAGTCCCTATATAGGCGCACATCTTTTGCCAATCAAGCCAGCTTGGAGGGAGGCGCAAAAGATTCCTGTTTCGGCCAGCCGATCTGCCGGGTCAGCCGCGCTAGCGCCTTGCGATAGCTGGCGTTGTCCATATAGCCCACGTGCCGGTCGCTATCGACCATATGCAGCCCGCCGGTGACGTCGAATTTCTCCGCCGCCAGCAGCTGGCGCAGGCGCTGATACCGCGCCGGCTGCTGCCACTCATCGCAGATCGCCCGGCCGATGACCTGGCTCATGGCGTTGAACAGGCTGAAGGATGAGCCGTTGCTTTCCACAAAGCTAAGCAGAAACAGGTTGTCGACCGCCGGAAAGATGGCCAGCGTCGGCGCGATGCGGCCACGGCTCCACTCCAGCAGATCGGGGGCGATATAGGGGATCTCCCAATCAAAGCCGGTGGCGCAGATGACAGTATCAAAAGCCCGCGTCGAGCCATCGCTAAACTGAACCTCATCGCCGTTAAACCCCTTGATATCAGGAAGAATTTCGATGTCTCCATGATGCAGGTGATGGACCAGTTGATCGTTCAGCAAGGGGTGCGTCTCAAGCAGTTTGTGATCGGGTCTGGGCATGCCGTATTTTTGCAAATCTCCCAGCAACAGACGCAAAAGTCGCTGGAACACCCATTGGCGCAGCGCCTTTGGCAAGGGCGGGCCGCTGGCGGAAAAGACATCCGCAGGCTTGCCCAGAATATGTTTGGGGATAACGTGATAGCCGCGCCGCACCGAGACCGCAACCGAGCGCGCCGTATGGGTGGCCTCGCAAGCAATATCAACGCCCGAATTGCCAAGGCCCACGATCAATACTCGCTGGCCGGACAGCTCTTGTGCGCGTTTGAAACTGGACGAGTGGCGCAGATCGCCAAGGAACTCTCCGGGCCATTGCGGCATGTGCGCAACCCAGTTCGAGCCATTGGCGGCGATCAGCCAGCGAAACGTCTGTGGACCCCCCTTGTCGGTCTCGATCCGCCAGCCGCCGGCGACCGGCTGCGCGCGGGTGACCTTCTCCTGAAACCGTGCCCCGGCGTAAAGGTCATTGGCCCGGGCAAAGTCGCGGATGTATTCCAGCACCAGACGCCCGCCGGGGTAATCCGGCCAGTGGCCGGGCATCGGAAAGCCGTCAAAGCCGGTCATGCTGCGCGAACTGATCAGATGTGCACTATCGTAAATCGGCGAGGCCGGATCGTCCCGGTTCCAGAGACCGCCAAAATCGGCGTTGCGCTCAAACAGGGTGAACGGCACCCCGAGGGTGCGCAGAACCCGCGCCTGTGTCAGCCCCGCCGGGCCGCCGCCAACGATTGCCGCCCGGTTTTCGACCTCCCCCGCCGGTTCCAGGCCCGCCTGTGCGCGCGCCATCACCAGTGACCGCTGTTTTCCATGCTCTGCCAAGGCTCGGCCGGCGGCAGCGCAGCGCCCATTTGCAACAATTCGATCGAGATATTGTCCGGGCTGCGCACAAAGGCCATGCGCCCGTCCCGCGGCGGGCGGTTTATGGTGACGCCGTTCGTCATCAGATGCTGGCACATGGCGTAAATGTCTTCGACCTCATAGGCCAGATGGCCGAAATGACGGCTGTCGCTGGGCAGGCCGTCGTCGCCGTCCCAGTTCCACGTCAGCTCAACGGGGCATTCCTCCTGTCCCGGCGGCGCCATGAAGATCAGGGAAAAGCGCCCCTCCTCGCTGTCAATGCGTCGCGTCTCTTCCAGCCCCAGCAGCCGAAAAAAATCCTGCGTGGCGGCCAGATCCCTGACCCGAACCATGCTGTGCAGATATCTGATTTTCATCTCGCTCCCTCTGTCTGCCCTGTCTTGTGCGCGATCAACCTTTCAGAAGTCGGGCAACACCGCAACCCTGACGCCACGACGGCGCGTCAAGGACTGTGCGTGGCGTCATCATATCTTGCGGTTGCCAACAGCTTTGGGGCAACATGTGGACAGCGCGAATCTGACATATGGGACCGACACCATGCCACTGACCCCGGAACAACAGGCCGAGATCGAAGCCGCAAGGGCCTCGGGCCAGACGACATTACGCGCCACCGTTGCCGGGATGGAGGCGCATCTTTATCGCGCCCACCCGGTTCTGGATCACGGCTTTGTGCGGGTGGTCGATTACATGGGGGATGACGGAGCAATCTGTCAGGCAGCGCGGGTCTCATACGGTAAGGGCACGCGGCAGGTCAGCAGCGATGCCGGACTGATCCGCTATCTGATGCGTCACTGGCACAGCACACCGTTCGAGATGTGCGAGATCAAGCTGCATGTCAAGCTGCCGGTCTTTGTCGCGCGCCAGTGGATCCGCCATCGCACCGCCAATGTGAACGAATATTCGGCCCGTTATTCGATTCTGGATCGTGAGTTTTATATCCCCGCGCCCGACGCGCTGGCCGCGCAGTCAAGCGTCAACAATCAGGGACGCGGGCGGGCGCTGGAGGGGGACGAGGCGGCGCGGGTGCTGGACATTCTGAAAACCGACAGCAGCCGGGCTTATGACCATTACCGCGACATGCTCAGCACCGAGGGGCAATCCGGGCTGGCCCGTGAGTTGGCCCGCATGAACCTGCCGGCCAATATCTATACCCAGTGGTACTGGAAGATAGACCTGCATAATCTGTTTCATTTCCTAAGGTTACGCGCCGATCCTCATGCGCAGTATGAAATTCGCGTCTACGCCGAAGCGATTTGCCAGATCGTCCGTGATTGGGTTCCTGCCGCCTATGCGGCGTTTGAGGATTACCGCATGGGCGGGGTGCAACTGTCAGCCCGCGCCGTCGCGTGCCTACGCCGAATGCTAAACGGCGAAAACGTCAGCCAGGAAAGCTCGGGCATGAGCGCCGGAGAATGGCGTGAATTTCAGACCGTGATCCGGCCCGAAACCGAATAAGCCCCGGTTTCAGGCAACTTTCAGGCAACGTCCGAGGGGGCCGGGCCGGTGACCTTCAGACCGGCAATCGCAAAATTGATCGCCGGGGCCACAAAGCGGATTTCCCGCGCCACGAGTTCGGGATTGGGCACCTCCTTGGCCACGACCCGATAGCGCCCCTGATAGCCAAACTCCTGCAATTTCGTTGCCAGTTCAAGCGCGTCAAAGGACTCGGCAATCAGCGGAGAGACGATCAGACGCGGCGCAAGGCTGGCAAAGGCGGATTTTGGCAGGGCCATGAATTGCCGGGTCGTCATCTGCACCACACGCCGGTCCTGTTCCAGCGTATCGGCAAGGCCGGGGCTGGGCGAAAATCCCACCAGCAGGGTGGCAACAAACAGCATCGCCGAATCCGTTGCCCGCTCACAGCGTTGCCGTCCGGTCCGCAGAGCGGCCCCAAAATCATGATTGTAGATCACCGTTGCGTCTCTTTCTTTTTGTATTCGCGGTTCCGGGAAAGCAAACTACGCACGGTACAGAAAAATCCGGAGCTTCCGCTATGGTCTTGATACTGCTGGAGTTAGGCTAACCTTCCTACGACAATCATGTAAACAAGAATTTATTAAAAAAAGATAAAAAATCATTGGGATTTCGCGAAATGATTGAATTTTGTCCAAGGTTTGTTGGTAATCGCAACATTTACAAAGCGCGACGTCGCTATTAGATCACCTTGAGAAACAATGGCGTCAGGTGTTTTCGTATAAGACACGCAGACCAAGGCGCCCGGCCCCCGCGGCGAGGGGCACGCAGGTGAACGGGACTGCCAGCCCACGCGGCACAGCAGCAGCAAAAAGGCGCGCGCAATGGATCTCGATCATGTGCAAAACATCCTTGACAAACTGCCCGACCCCGTCCTTTTGATCGACCCCCAACTGCGTGTGGTGCTGGCAAACAGTCTGGCGCAAGACCTGTTCGATGACTGTGCGCGAGGTCGACATCTGTTGTCCTTCATGCGCACACCCGAGGTTCTGGATCACGTTGCCGAGGTGCTGGCCGGACGGCCCCGGGCCGAAACGCGATTTGTCAGCCGACACGGGGTCGAGCGCGTCTTTCGCGTCGTAACCTCGGGCCTGACCGCAACCGACAGCGGCATCGACGGGGCGCTGCTGGCCTTTATCGACGTCACCCAGATCGAAATGGCCGAAGAAATGCACAGCGATTTTGTCGCCAATGTCAGCCATGAGCTGCGCTCGCCCTTGACGGCGCTGGCCGGGTTCATCGAGACCTTGCAAGGCCCGGCCGCCGAAGACGCCGCGGCGCGGCAGAATTTTCTGGCCATCATGCAGACCGAGGCCGACCGGATGCGCCGCCTGATCGACGATTTGCTGTCGCTCTCGCGGGTCGAGGTTAACGAGCGTGTGCGCCCCACCCAACAGGTCGAGGTGGTCGGGGCGATCCGCGCGGTCTGCAACAGTCTGGCGCAGATGGCCGCACAGGCAGAGGTTGACCTTGACCTTACCGCCCCCCCCGCAACGGTCGAGATTCTGGCCGATCCCGACGAGATCACCCAGATCTTTCAAAACCTGATTGAAAACGCGATCAAATACAGTCCCGGCGCGCCGCTGGAGATCACCGTTGCCGAGGTTGAAAACGTCATCGGCGTACGCGGCCGCTGCGTGCGGGTTGACATTCGCGACCACGGCGCCGGGATAGCGGCCATTCACATCCCTCGCCTGACCGAGCGCTTTTATCGCATCGACAGCCACCGCAACCGCAAGCGCGGCGGCACTGGCCTCGGTCTTGCAATCGTCAAGCACATCATCAGCCGCCATCGCGGCAAGCTGGCCATCTCCAGCACCCCCGGCGAGGGCAGCTGTTTTTCCGTAATCCTGCCAAAGGCCTGACGCCACGCCACCTGATACACATGAAAACGACCCCATAAGGGGCCGTTATCAAACGATTTTTACCGATACTAACAGCTGTAATACATCTGGAATTCAACCGGGTGCGGGGTGTGCTCAAAGGCAAAGACCTCTTCCCATTTTAGCTCCAGATAGCCGTCGATCTGGCCCTTGGTGAACACATCGCCCTTGAGCAAAAAGTCATGATCGGCGGCAAGGCTGTCCAGAGCCTCGCGCAGACTGGCGCAAACCGTGGGGATACCGGCCAGCTCTTCGGGGGGCAGATCGTAAAGGTCCTTGTCACTGGCCTCACCGGGATCGATCTTGTTCTCGATGCCGTCAAGACCTGCCATCAACAGGGCCGAAAAGGCGAGATACGGGTTTGCCGCCGGATCGGGAAAGCGCGCTTCGATGCGCTTGGCCTTGGGGCTTTCGGCCCAGGGGATGCGCACGCAACCACTACGGTTACGGGCCGAATAGGCGCGCAGAACCGGGGCCTCAAAACCCGGGATAAGGCGCTTGTAGCTGTTGGTCGCCGGGTTGGTGAAGGCGTTCAAGGTTTTTGCGTGTTTCAGGATGCCGCCGATGAACCACAGTGCCTCTTGGCTGAGGTCGGCGTATTTGTCGCCTGCAAACACCGGCTTGCCGTCTTTCCAGATCGACATGTTCACATGCATGCCGGTGCCGTTATCGCCCGAGATCGGTTTGGGCATGAAGGTCGCGGTCTTGCCATAGGCATGGGCAACGTTGTGGATCACGTATTTGTATTTCTGCAACTCGTCCGCCTGCGTCGTCAGGCTGTCAAAGATGAGACCCAATTCATGCTGACACGAGGCCACCTCATGGTGGTGTTTGTCCACCTTCATGCCGATCTGCTTCATGGTTGAGAGCATCTCGCTGCGAATATCCTGCGCCGCGTCGGTGGGGTTAACCGGGAAATAGCCGCCCTTGATTCCGGCGCGGTGGCCCATGTTGCCCATTTCGTATTCGGCGTCAGTGTTCCAGGAGGCGTCCTGCGCATCGACCTCGTAGGATACCTTGTTGATCGTATTGGAAAACCGTACATCATCGAACAGAAAGAATTCGGCCTCAGGGCCGAAATAGGCGGTGTCGCCAATGCCCGACGCCTTCAGATACGCCTCGGCCTTTTCGGCGGTCGAACGCGGGTCGCGGTCATAATGCTCGCCGGTGTCGGGTTCGTGCACCGAGCAATGCAGACACAGGGTCTTTTCGGCATAGAACGGATCGATATAGGCGCTGGCGCAGTCTGGCATCAGCTTCATGTCCGACTGGTCGATGGATTTCCAGCCGGCGATGGACGAGCCATCGAACATGAACCCGTCTTCCAGAAAGTCCTCGTCCACCTGATCGGAAATCACGGTGACGTGCTGCAGCTTGCCGCGCGGGTCGGTAAAGCGGATGTCGACATAGGCGACGTCCTCATCCTTGATGGTCTTCAGAACGGTTTTGATGTCGCTCATGGTTGGTCCTCTGCGTTGATAGATTGGATGTGTTAAAGCGCGTCGTCGCCGGATTCCCCGGTGCGGATACGGATGGCTTGTTCGACGGTGGATACGAAAATCTTGCCGTCACCGATCTTTTCGGTCTTGGCCGCATCCACGATGGCCTCGATCGCGGCCTCCACCTGATCGTCAGGCAAGACCACCTCGATTTTGACCTTGGGCAGGAAATCGACCACATATTCGGCCCCGCGATAAAGCTCGGTATGGCCTTTTTGACGGCCAAAGCCCTTGACCTCGATGACGCTGAGGCCCTGAATTCCGACGTCCTGAAGGGCCTCTTTGACCTCGTCCAGTTTGAACGGTTTGATGATGGCTTCGATCTTTTTCATGGGTGCGAATCCTCTGCTTGACCCTGTCGCCCGCCTGAAAAGCACTTTCGCTTTGCTGGTGCAATCCGCTATGATCAGGGCACCTGCACCACAACGGGAAACCGGCGGTGAATGCCTGATTTTGCGTCAATTCGATTAAATTTTAGGCAATAGTAAAACGGCACGCCGCGGCCGCAGGGGTGTAGCAGACCTTCGCAGGACCGGCCGCAAGGGCGCGTGTCCGCCCGACAAACAGGAGAGATCGGCCCCATGCGCACCCCGCCCCCGTCCGATGCGCCCGATGATCTGGCCGCGCTGGCAAAGCGCGAGCACGCGCATAAATACAGCTACGGCCATGTTCTGGTGCTGGCCGGGCCACCGGGACATGGCGGCGCGGCGCGTCTGGCTGCAAGAGGAGCGCTGCGCATCGGCGCCGGGCTGGTGACGCTGGCCTGTCCGCCCGCCGCCCTGACCGAGAACGCCGCGCAGCTGACCGCTGTCATGACACGCCCCTTCGACAGTGCCAGAGAGATGCGAAAGATCCTGACCGATCAGCGGATATCGACGATTTGCCTAGGGCCGGGGCTGGGCCTTGGCGAGGCGACGCGGGATCTGGTATCGGTCGCCTTGGGAAGCGGAAAACCGTGCGTTCTGGATGCAGACGCCCTTGGCGCCTTTGCCAGACACGCGCCGCGGTTTTTCGATATGCTGCATGGCGATTGCGTTCTGACCCCGCACGCGGGTGAGTTTTCGCGCCTGTTTCCCGATCTCGGGCTTGATGAGGCCAAGGATGAGGCCGCGGAAAACGACGCTCGCGCGTGCGCCGTCCGCAAAGCTGCCGCGCGGGCCGGCTCTACAGTCTTGCTAAAGGGGGCCACTACCCTGATCGCCACCGAGGCCGGCCAGATCGAGCGCTTATCGGCCACCGGCGCCAACGCCGCCCCGTGGCTGGCCACCGCCGGCTCGGGCGATGTGCTGGCGGGGTTTATCGCCGGGTTGCTGGCCCGCGGCTTTGCACCGCTTCGCGCCGCCCATACCGGCGCCTGGCTGCACGCCCAAGCGGCCCGCAGCTTTGGCCCCGGGTTGATTGCCGAGGACCTGCCGGACGAACTGCCCCGGGTGTTCCGCGCGCTTGGGATTCAGGGCGCAGACCCATAAACAGAAAAACAGCACGGAAAAGCAGAGACCGCGGATGGGAAACGTTTCCGGCGTTCGCTGTTGCGCCCCGGGCAAAACCAACTAAGTCATTGAAATCGATATGGTACCCGAGGCCGGACTCGAACCGGCAAGCCTTGCGGCGGCGGATTTTGAATCCGCTGCGTCTACCAATTCCGCCACTCGGGCACACGCTGGCCGATGATTTAGCCCGACCATTGGCGGCGGTCAACGGTGAAAGTGCCCCGGCGGGCCAGCCGCACCGAGATCAGCCGGCGGCGCGGGGAACCGGATGCGCATGGGCAGGCAATATCCCGCAATCATATCAACACGATGTCAGACGGTGGAGGATTGCAGAGATGGTGCACCCGGCGCGATTCGAACGCGCGGCCTCTGCCTTCGGAGGGCAGCGCTCTATCCAGCTGAGCTACGGGTGCCTGCAAGCTGCGATATAGGCGATGGATGAAAGCGGTGCAATCGGCAATTTCGGTTTTCGGCCCCCTGCCCCGCAAAACTGGACGAATCCCGGAAAATCGGCGCATTTTGAGATTTCTCAAACCTATGATAGCTTGGGCAAATTACGCTGAATAAATCGGGAAAGAACGGGAAAATGACCTGAGGAGAACCAGATGACCATTCCACGACGACATTTTTTGCGCGCAGCTTTGGCCGTGGGAACCGTGGCCGTGATCGGCGGGAAAACCGGGACCGCACGCGCACAAATATGGCTGACAAAATCAGGGTCCAGAAGGTGCCGCAAAGCCCAGCGAAATCTGGCAAAAGCCAAGGCGGATATCGCAAAATACAACCGTCAGATTCGCAACGCCAAACGCGCCGCAAGCCGGGCAAGCGGCAGAATCAGGACCCTCCGTCAGAAACAGCGCAGTCTGGAAAACCTGCTGCGTCGCACCAAGCGTACCTTTACCAAGGCCAAACAGGTTTGGAAAAAGAACAAGACAAGCGCCAATGCGCGCGCCATGAACAGCGCCTCGCGCGCACAGGTTAAGGTGCAAAAGAACCTGCAGCGAACCAGTACGGCGCTGTCAAAAGAGTATAACAACCGTGCCAAGGCCAATTCCAAGCTGAGGAATGCACGCTACAAGGCGCGCCTAGCCGACGCGACCCGGTTGGGGGCTGAATCTGATATACGGACCTACTGCCCGCCCCGGACTCGACACAAAAAGAAGCCGGTTCTTCTTGACGAAAGCATTTACAGGGACTGAGCCAGACTGTCCCTAGGATCCAGACCCTAGCCGAACAGGTCGTGACAAAGCTCCAGCGCGCTGACCAGCGCGTCCACTTCGGCCTTGGTGTTGTAAAGGCCGAATGACGCCCGGCAGGTGGCGGTGACCCCAAGATGGGCCATCAAGGGCTGGGCGCAATGATGGCCGGCGCGCACCGCAATGCCGCGCTGGTCAACCACGGTCGAAATATCATGGGGATGCGCCGCTCCGTTCAAGGTAAAGCTGAATATCGCCCCCTTATTGGCAGATTTTCCCTGTATATTCAGCCAGTTAAGACCAGTTAGCCGGGATTGTGCGTAATCTCGCAGGCGCCGTTCATGGGCGGCGATATTGGCCATCCCGAGGGCGCTCAGGTAATCCAGCGCCACCCCGAGGCCGATCATTTGCACGATTCCCGGGGTGCCGGCCTCGAACTTGTGCGGGGCCACATTGTAACTGATCGCTTCGCGCGTCACATCCCGGATCATGTCACCGCCGCCCAGAAATGGCCGCATCTCGGCAAGCCGCGCGCGGTTGACATAGATCGCCCCCGAGGCCGACGGGCCATAAAGTTTGTGCCCAGTGATCGCATAGAAATCGCAACCGATATCCTGCACATCGACAGGCGCATGGACGCTGGCCTGGCTGCCATCGACCAGCACCGGAATCCCCTGTTCGCGGGCACCTTTACAGATGGCTTTGACATCGACCACCGTGCCAAGGACGTTCGACATATGGGTGACGGCGATCAGCTTGGTGCGGGGGGTGATTGCGGCCAGAACCGCGGCGGGATCGAGGTCGCCGTTGACGTCGGTCTCGACCCATTTCAGCACAACCCCCTGACGCTCGCGCAGGAAATGCCAAGGAACGATATTGGCGTGATGCTCCATGACACTGAGGATAATCTCATCGCCGCGCGCAAGGCGTGGCGCCGCCCAAGCATAAGAGATCGTGTTGATCCCCTCGGTCGCGCCGGTATTGAACAGGATCTCATCGCTGTGTTCGGCATTCAGAAAGACGCGGATCTTTTCGCGCACCGCTTCATATTTGTCGGTGGCCAGATTGGACAGAAAGTGCAGGCCACGATGGACGTTGGCGTATTCTTCGGAATAGGCCCGGGTCACCGCGTCAATAACCACCTGCGGCTTTTGTGCAGAGGCGCCATTATCCAGATAAACCAATGGCTTATCATGTATCTTCCGGGAAAGAATTGGAAAATCCGCACGGATCTTTTCGACGTCATAGCCGCTCATCGCCTAATACCCCCTGCCGCCGGCGCCGATGGCGCCGAGCACGAAAATGAACACAAAGGACACCAGAAACGACGTGCCCACAATCCCGGCAAAGACCCGCCAGAGCGAGGTAAACCCGTGCAGGACCGCGATAAAATTGACCAGAAGCCACACCATATAGCCAAACACCGCCATATCCAGCGCATCCGCCAAAGTCGGCGAGATCAGCGCCATGACGATCAGCCCGGCCTGAAACAGCAGCATGTAGAACTGCAACCAGACCGACACCACCAGCGTCTGCTCAAAGCTGCCCTGCCCACCGAACATGCGCCCGACCAGAAAAATTGCCAGCACCGACAACATCAGCGCCATGAACTGCACCACCGCCAGCAGCAGTGGATTGGCCATCAGCCCCTCAATCAGCGGATTCCCCGAAACCGGCGCGGCGGCTGAATAAAGCCAGCTTGCAATCACCCCCAGCACCACAACCAGAACGGCAAACTGCATCGCCGCCCCTTCGGCCAGCGGCATCCGTTTCAATGTCGCAACCGCATCGCGCGGGCGAGAAAATGTCAGCCGCGTCAGCGCCTTTATCATGGACAGCATGGCCCTGCCTTCAGATCAAACCTCTGGCGTGAAAATACATGCCGCCGATGATGCCCACAAGCGAAACCACCGACATAATCAGGAATATTGGAGAAACCTTGCGAAATCCTTGCGCCCGGGCGATGCCGACCGAAATATACCACACAAAAGGCACCAGCCCCATGTAATACGGCGGCACCGAAATCCAAGGGGCGCCAAAAATTGGGTAGTAAAATTCGAGATTCGTGAACAGAACCGACAAAAGCGCCGCCGCGACGCCAAACGGCGAGGTGACAAAGACAGCCCAAAAGATCGCGATCCGGGTATCGCGCCAGCTGCCACGACCGCCAAAGATGCGCGCCACAGCCGCCACCACCATAGCAAAGAAATACAGCGCCGCCGTACGCCCGATCAGCGCCAACAGCAACAGCCCGCCGATCTCAAATGAGATGATCGCGACACCTTTGTCATTGGGCACGATCACCGCCTTCATGGTCCAAGACAGAAAAAAGGCAAGGTCCGACCACAGGAGTAGAAACAACAGATGCCCCTCGGTGGGTTGTGCGCGGATCATCTCGAGGGTCGATCTGGACATCGCGAACCAGGCGAAAAGCACGCGATAGGTCAGCGAATCACGCCCGAACAAAATCCGCCGTCGTGGCTGCGCGGCATAATCGCCGATATATTCTGAATCGGTTGCGCGCATGAAGCAACGCTCCTTCCTACCTGTTCTCTCGGGAACCGAAGGTATGGCGCAGCTCTGTGGACAAATTATGACCTGTTTTAGCCAAATTGTTGGCGGTCAGCCCGAAGTCGGACGCTCCAGCGCAACCAGCGCGGATATCCAGATCCAGAGCGCCCACAGGCCTGCCAGAAAAGGGATTGCGGCAGCCAACAACGGCGCCCCCCCCGAGGCCGCCGCCACGCCGGCCCCCAAAGCGGCCAGAAACGACAGGGGTTGGACCGCCAAGAGGGTCCAGAACAGTGCCAGACGCGCCCCGGCGCCATCCCCCTTCCCGCCGACCATATGCGCAACGAGATGCGACAGCATGGCAACGAGATACATGAAAAGAGGGGTGAAAAACAGCATTGCAACAAACATGCCGCCGATCATCGCCTCGGGCGGAGAGGCATTTTGCGGCCCATGCGCCACCGCGTTCAGCCCGCGAAAGCGCAAGAGAAACGAGATCAGCATCGCCGCCATCAGATAAATCAGCAGCTGCCCTTCGCTCGGGCCGGCCGCCGCCTTGCGTCGGATGACCCGGCCCGGATGGATATAGGTCTCGGCCAGATCACGCCAGAACCCCGTCATCGGGCGTGCCGCTCGACCCAACCTTGCAGCCGGGATTTCAGGTCATCGCGGATCGGCTGATCCTCGATCTCGTCCAGAGCATCGGCCAGAAACGCCAGCACCAGCATGTCCTTGGCGATGCGCCGCGGCACCCCCCGCGAGACCAGATAGAACAGCGCCTCCTCGTCGATCGCACCGACCGTGGCGCCGTGGCTGCAGGCGACATCGTCAGCGTGGATCTCCAGCTCGGGCTTGGCCAGAAACTGGCTGTCATCATCCAGCATCAGCGCCTGCGCCAACTGGTAGCCATCGGTTTTCTGGGCCCCGGGACGGACCAGAATCTTGCCCTGGAACACACCCGTGGCACCGTTTCGCAGCACCTTTTTAAAGACCTGACGGCTTTGGCAATTCACCCCGTCATGGGTCAGAAAGATGGTATCGTCCTGATGGAACACGCCGTCAGAGCCGTCGCCCGCGGCCGCACCGGCAATGGTCACCACGGCGTCATCGCCGGTGATATCGATTACCGCCTCGTTTCGCGTCAGCGCCCCGTTCACCGTCAGGGTAAAGCTTTTGAAACGTGCCTTTTCCGCAATGCGGGCAAACAGCAAAGCCACCGCCTGCCGCCCGTGGTCCCGCCCTTGGGTGCGAACATGGTGGAACGAGGCGCCTGCGGCCAGATCGACCTCGGTCACCTTGTTCAGGCGCGCCGCCGCCGGTCCGTTCTCCAACAGGGTCATCTCGGCCCCAGCCTCAAGACGGATCAGGTGGTGCAGCACCGCATCGCTCTCGGCCTCCCGGCGCAGATAACAAAGGCTAACCGGGCGCGAGACCTTACCGGTGACGCGGATCAGAACCCCCTCGGTGGCAAGGGCCGTGTTCAAGGCCCCCAGCGGGCGGGCAACCGGATCATGCGCTGCCGCCTCAAGCGCGCCGTAAAGGTCTTGCGCCCAGTGGATATCGCGCCTTCCGGCCTCGGCCAGGCTGGAAATCTCGAGGTTCTCGGCGCTAAGGTCATCCGAGGCCTCAAGGTCCAGAACGCCATCGACAAAGACGATCTTCAGGCGCTCGATCGCATCAAAAGGCGGCACCGCCTCGACCGGCAGAACCGGCGCCGCCTGTGCCGCAGGGGCAACCAGAAGGTCCGGGCGGGTAAAGCCCCAGTATTCGTCCCGACGCGCCGGCAGACCCATCTGCTGCAGGCGCGAGACGGCGGCCTTGCGCGCGCCATTCAGCCACGCCCCGCCGGTGGGCAAATTCGCGACATCAATCCGGGCCACGGCTGCGGTTTGTTTGGCCTTCAGCGCCTGGGCACGAGACATCAGACGACCTCCGCCAGCAGATCGGCATAACCGTTGTGTTCGACCTCCAGCGCCAGATCAGGGCCGCCCGTCTTGATGATCCGTCCAGCGGCCATGATATGCACGACATCGGGTTTGATGTGATCCAGAAGGCGCTGGTAATGGGTGATGACAAGGAACGAGCGCTTGCCGTCCCTCAGCGCATTCACCCCCTCGGCGACCAGTTTCATCGCGTCAACGTCAAGGCCGCTGTCGGTTTCATCCAGAATGCACATCTTTGGTTCCAACATCGCCATCTGCAGGATTTCGTTGCGCTTTTTCTCGCCCCCCGAAAAGCCGACGTTGACGGGACGTTTCAGCATCTCGGCGTCGATCTTCAGCGCCTTGGCGCGGGCGCGCACCAGTTTCAGGAACGCAGCCGCGCTCAACTCATCCTCGCCGCGCGCTTTCCTTTGGCTGTTCACGGCCGTGCGCAAAAAGGTCATGTTGCCGACGCCGGGGATTTCCACGGGATATTGAAAAGCCAGAAACAGCCCAGTCGCAGCGCGCTCCTCGGCCTCCATTTCAAGCAAGTCCACCCCGTCAAGCGTGGCGGAACCACCCGTGACCTCATACCCGCCCTTGCCCGAGAGAACATAAGACATGGTGGATTTGCCCGAGCCATTCGGTCCCATGATCGCATGCACCTCACCCGAGGGAACTGTCAGCGACAGGCCCTTGAGAATCTGCTTGTCTTCGTCTTCAAGTTTGACGTGCAAATCTTTGATTTCTAACATTTCTAGTCCTTTCACTCCCGGCCTTGATCCGGGTAAATTCTGTTACCCGACCGAGCCTTCAAGCGAGATCGCCACAAGCGCCTGGGCCTCCATGGCAAATTCCATCGGCAGCGCCTGCAGCACCTCCTTGGCAAAACCGTTGACGATCAGGGCAAGTGCCGCCTCTTCGTCCATGCCGCGCGAGCGACAGTAAAACAGTTGTTCGTCGTCAACCTTGCTCGTGGTCGCCTCGTGCTCAACACGGCTGGAGTTGTTCTTGACCTCAATATAGGGCACCGTGTGGGCACCGCATTTGTCGCCAATCAACAGGCTGTCGCATTGGGTATAATTGCGGCTGTTTTTGGCCCGCGGATGCATCGAGACCAGCCCCCGATAGGTGTTTTGTGCCACCCCCGCGCTGATCCCCTTTGAAACAATCCGGCTTTTGGTGTTCTTGCCCAGATGCACCATCTTGGTGCCGGTGTCGGCCTGCTGCATGTTGTTGGTGATGGCGATTGAATAAAACTCGCCTTGGCTGTCATCGCCGCGCAAAATGCAGGAGGGGTATTTCCATGTGACAGCCGAGCCGGTTTCAACCTGCGTCCACATCACCTTGGCCCGATCACCGCGACAATCGGCGCGCTTGGTGACGAAATTATAGATGCCGCCCTTGCCCTCCTCGTCGCCGGGATACCAGTTTTGCACCGTTGAATATTTGATCTCGGCGTCTTTCATGATGACCAGCTCGACCACCGCCGCATGCAGCTGCGCGGTGTCGCGTTTGGGGGCGGTGCAGCCCTCGAGATAGCTGACATGGGCGCCCTCGTCGGCGATGATGAGCGTGCGCTCGAACTGGCCGGTGTTTTCGGCGTTGATGCGGAAATAGGTGGACAGTTCCATCGGGCAGCGCACACCGGGCGGGATATAGACGAAGGAGCCATCAGAAAACACCGCGCAGTTGAGGGTTGCATAGAAATTGTCACTGGGCGGCACGACCGAGCCGAGGTATTTTTTCACCAGATCGGGATGGTTGCGGATAGCTTCGGAAATTGGGCAAAAGATCACGCCGGCGCGTGCCAGTTCCTCCTGAAAGGTGGTGCCGACGCTGACACTGTCAAACACCGCGTCAACGGCCACCTTGCGCCCCTCGGCGGGGGCGGCCTCGGCGCCTTTGACGCCCGCCAGAATTTCCTGTTCTTTCAGGGGGATGCCCAGTTTTTTATAGGTTGCCAGCAACTTTGGGTCAACGTCGTTCAGGCTTTTGGGCTTGTCTGCCATGCTTTTTGGGCGGGCGTAATAATAGATGTCCTGAAAGTCGATTTTCGGATAATCGACCATCGCCCAGTCGGGCTCTTCCAGCTTTTGCCAGCGGGCGAATGCGGCCAGACGCCAGTCCAGCATCCACTCCGGCTCTTCGTTCTTGGCCGAGATCAGACGCACAATATCCTCGGTCAGCCCCTTGGGGGCGAAATCCGTCGCAATTTCGGTTTCAAAGCCGTATTTGTATTTCTCGCCAACCATCTGCACTGCATCGACCGTATCCTGATCGACGCCATCCTTGGCCTGTACCCTGTCCAGCGGTTTTGTCATTGATGTCATCCTTGTTGCGCCACCGTCATGTGGGGGCGGCTGTTGTTTCTTCAAGCCGCACGGGCCATGTGTCGCCGGTATTCGTGTACCCATGCATCGGCAAATTGCATCACCTGATCGCGGCTGACACCCGGGCCGATCGAGACCCGGATGGCCGAAGCCGCCTGATCCCTGTCAAATCCCATCGCCTGCAGTGTCTTGCTGGATTTCACCTTGCCCGACGAGCAGGCCGAGCCGGCGCTGATCGCAAACCCGGCCAGATCCATCACCATGACCTGCGTTTCCCCTTTCCAGCCCGGCAGCAGAAACGTGCTGGTGTTGGGCAGGCGGGTTGCGTTCCGCCCGGGGATAATCAGTTCGCGGGCCTCATCGGCCAGCCTGTCCTCCAGAAGATCGCGCAGCTCCTGAACCGGCTGCCAGAGGCCGTCACTCAGATCCCGGGCCGCCGCGCGGGCCGCGGCCCCAAATCCGGCAATCCCGATCACGTTTTCGGTGCCCGCCCGGCGGCCCATTTCCTGACCGCCACCGCGTAGGCGGGCCGTGACGTCCAGCCCCCGTTGCACCACCAGCGCGCCAACTCCTTTCGGCCCACCGATCTTGTGGGCCGAGAGCAGCCCCATTGAGACCCCGAGCCAGTCAAAGCCGATGGGAACCTTGCCAAAGCCCTGCACGAAATCGCAGACCGCCAGCCCGTCGGGCAGAATCTGTACAACACCGGTTTCGCTGTTGACGTATTGGAGGGCGCTGTCGGCGGGGTTCTCAACCGCGACCATACCGTTGTGATCACAAATTAAATCCGTTTTACACCAAGCGCTTACGCAATCATGTTCACATGGACTGCACCGCAACCCACGCCCAGCCAGCGCCAGCGCCGCAGCCTCTGTCGCCCCCGAGGTGAACACGATATCAGCCGCCGTCGCCCCAAACGCTTCGGCAACCTCGGCACGGGCGCGCTCAACTATCGCGCGCGCTGCCCGGCCCTCGGTGTGAACGCTCGACGGGTTGCCCAACTGCTCCATCGCCGCCAGCATCGCCGCCCGCGCTTCATCGCGCAAAGGCGCGGTCGCGTTCCAGTCGAGGTAAACCCGGCTCATGCCTCATCCACCATCTGAAACAGGTTTGGAACCGCCGGACAGGGGGCCATCTGGTTGGTGACGATATCGCTCAGGCGCGCCTGGTGCAAAAACACATAGACATGCGCGGACAGGCTTTCCCAATAGCGGTTGGTCATGGATTGGGCGCGGGTGCCCGATTGCGCCCCCGAGGCGCCGGCGCCCTTGGTCATCGCGTCCATGGTTTCATCCACCGCCTCAAGGATTTCCGACACCCGGATCACGTCGGCGCTTTTGGCCAGACGATAGCCGCCGCCGGGGCCGCGCACGCTTTCGACGATCCCGGCCCGGCGCAGTTTCACGAACAGCTGCTCCAGATAGGCCAGCGAAATGTCCTGACGCTCGGACACCTCGCCCAGCGACACCAGATTTCCCGGCGTGCTTTCGGCCAGATCGACCAGCGCAATCATCGCATATCTGCCCTTGGTGCTGAGTTTCATTCCCCGCCGACCTCTCCCGGAGTTGACGGCAGCGCTTGCAGCCCTTAACTCCGATACATGAAACGAAGGGTCTAGGCCCTCCCCCGTGTTTAGAATTGTTCTAGGTTATCCGAGAGTTTTCGTCAAGTATTGATGGCGCCCCCGGAAAACCGCCGATTACCGGAGCCAACGAGACCATGCCCGAAGTCATTTTTCCCGGTCCCAGTGGACGGCTTGAAGGCCGCTATCACCCGCAAAAAGCCAAGGATGCCCCGATTGCCATCATCCTGCACCCGCACCCGCAATTTGGCGGCACGATGAATAACAAGGTGGTCTATAACCTGCACTATGCGTTTTATAACATGGGCTTTACGGTGCTGCGCTTTAATTTCCGCGGGGTCGGGCGCAGTCAGGGCGAGTATGACCAGGGGATCGGCGAATTGTCCGACGCTGCCTCGGCGCTGGATTACCTGCAGCACCTCAACCCCAACGCCAAGCATTGCTGGGTTGCCGGATTTTCCTTTGGCTCGTGGATCGGGATGCAACTGCTGATGCGCCGCCCCGAGATCTCGGGCTTTGTTTCGGTGGCGCCCAATGCCAATATGTATGACTTTAACTTTCTGGCCCCCTGCCCGTCCTCGGGGCTGATCATCAGCGGCTCAAGCGACCGGATCGTGCCCCGAGCCGACACCGAGGCGCTGGTGGAAAAGCTGCATGAGCAAAAGGGCATCACCATCACCCATGAGGTGATCGACGGTGCCGGGCATTTCTTTGAAGATCCGCATATGGACCCGATGATCGCCACGGTTGACGCCTATGTGCGCCGACGCCTGACCGAGACCAGCCGCTAGACCCATTAAGGGCGCACCGTTCCATCCCCGGTGACCAGATACTTGAATGCGGTCAGCTGTGCGGCGCCGACCGGGCCGCGAGCGTGCAGCTTGCCGGTGGCAATGCCGATCTCGGCACCCATTCCAAACTCGCCGCCATCGGCAAACTGGGTCGATGCGTTGCGCATAAGGATGGCGCTATCGAGCCGGGCAAAGAACACCTCGGCGGCGGCATCGTCCTCGGTCAGGATGGCGTCGGTGTGGTTCGAGCCATAGGTGCCAATATGTTCAATCGCACCGCTGACACCATCGACGATTTTTGCCGCGACCTTCATATCCAGAAACTCCCGACCAAAATCATCGTCCTGTGCGGCAACGCTGCCGGGGATCGCAGCCAATTCCCCCGCGGCGCGCACCTCGACACCTGCGGCAATGAGATCCTGCAGAAACGGTGCCCCCTGCGCCTCATAAAACGCCCGGTCCACCAGAACGCATTCCACCGCCCCGCAAATTCCGGGTCGGCGGGTCTTGGCGTTCAGGATCACCCGGCGGGCCTTTTCCAGATCGGCCGCCGCGTCCACGTAAATGTGGCAGATCCCTTCGAGATGGGCAAAAACCGGCACCCGCGCGTCGTCCTGCACCCGGGCAACAAGGCTTTTGCCGCCGCGAGGCACGATCACGTCGATATGGGCAACATCGGTCAACATCGCCCCCACCGCCGCGCGGTCTCGGGTCGGAACCAGCTGGATGGCATCCTCGGGCAGACCGGCAGCGCGCACCCCTTGCAGCAGGCAGGCGTGGATGGCGCGCGAGCTGTGAAAGCTCTCCGAGCCGCCGCGCAGGATCACCGCATTGCCCGCCTTCAGGCACAAGGCCCCCGCATCGGCGGTCACATTCGGCCGACTCTCGTAAATCACCCCGACCACTCCCAGAGGCGTCGCCACCCGCTGGATATGAAGGCCCGAGGGCATGTCCCATTCGGCCAGAACCGCCCCCACGGGGTCGGGCTGTGCGGCCACCGCTTCGAGGCTCTGGGCAATCGCTTGGATGCGTGTCGAATCAAGGGCCAGACGGTCCATCATCGCCGCGCTCAGCCCCTTGGCGCGGCCGTGATCAAGATCCTCTACATTGGCCGCCATGATTTGGGAAACGCTCTGGCGAATGGCGGCGGCAGCGGCACGCAAGGCCGTCCCCCGGGCCTCGCCCCCGGCATATCCCAGCACCCGGGCCGCCGCGCGCGCCCGCTGCCCGATATCCTGCATCATCCGTTCGATATCTTTGCTCATCACATCACCATGTCGTCTCTGTGGATCAGGGCTGCGCGGCCGGGATGACCCAACAACCCTTTGATTTCAGTGCTTTTATGTCCTATGATCTGGCGCGCCTCATCCGCGTCGTATCCGGCCAGCCCCTTGCCGAGCCGCAGCCCGTCCGGGTCTTTTATCGCCACCGGATCGCCGCGCAAAAAGCGGCCTTCGATGGCCAGAACCCCGGCAGGCAACAGCGATTTCCCCGCCGTCAGCGCACGCGCCGCACCCGCATCGATCAGAACCGCGCCCTTGGGCTTCATCCCCGAGATCCAGCGTTTGCGCGCAACCTGCGCGTCCCCGGTCGCCATGAACCAGCTGTGGCGTGCGCCCTGCTCCAACGCCCGCAAGGGGTTGTCGATGTCACCCCGGGCAATCACCATCGCCGCACCCGCAGCCGTGGCGGTGCGCGCGGCAATCAGTTTGGTGCGCATCCCCCCGCGTGAGCTTGCGTTGATCGCCTCGCCGCCGAGAGCCTCGATCTCCGGGGTCAGGGCCTCGATCCGGGGCAGATGTCGTGCGCTCGGATCGGTCATCGGATTGGCGGTATAAAGCCCGTCAACATCGCTGAGCAACACCAAAAGGTCGGCCCCCGCCATCGCCGCAACCTGTGCGGCCAACCGGTCGTTGTCGCCATAGCGGATTTCATCGGTGGCAACGGTGTCGTTCTCATTGACGATCGGGACACAGCCCAGCCCCAGTAGGGTCGCAAGGGTCGCGCGCGAGTTCAGATAGCGCCGCCGGTTCTCGGTATCCTCAAGCGTCAGCAGAACCTGCGCCGTGGTCAGCCCGTATGGGGCCAAGGCCTCTTCATAGGCGCGGGCAAGGCGGATTTGTCCCACCGCGGCGGCGGCTTGGCTCTGCTCCAGCGACAACGTACCCTCGGGCAAGCTCAGCGCCCGGCGGCCAAGGGCGATCGAGCCCGACGAGACCATCAGCACATCGCGCCCGCGTCCGCGCAGCTCGGCAATATCCGCGGCCAGCCCGCGCAACCAGTCCAGCCGCAAGGCCCCGCTCGGGCCATCGACAAGCAGGGCCGAGCCGATCTTGACGACCAGACGGCGGGCCTCGGCAAAGCGGCTCAAGGGTGCCATGCGCCCGGCTCCTCTGCCGCGGTTGCCTCGGCCTCGGCTTGCCCGGTGATGCGGGCGCGAAGGCGGCGCAAGACGTCAACCACCCCCTCGCCGGACACCGCCGACATTGCCATGACCTGCTTGGCGCCCGCCGCGCGCAACTGCGCTTGCGCCTCGGCACGGGCGGCCTTGTCCAAGGCATCGACCTTGTTCAGGACCGTGACCCGAGGCTTTTCGGCAAGCTGTCCGCCATATTCGGTCAACTCGTTGATAATCGTGCGATAATCCTCGGCTATACTGTCCGAGGTCGCGTCCACCAGATGCAAAAGAACCGCGCAGCGCTCGACATGGCCAAGAAAGCGGTCACCGATTCCACGCCCCTGATGAGCGCCGGCGATCAGACCCGGAATATCGGCCACGACGAATTCGGCCCCATCGACGCCGACCACACCCAGATTGGGGTGGAGCGTGGTGAACGGATAATCCGCAATCTTGGGCCGCGCGTTGCTGGTGGCGGCCAGAAACGTCGATTTGCCCGCGTTCGGCAGACCCAGCAACCCTGCATCCGCGATTAGTTTCAGGCGCAGCCATATCTGGCGCTCGATCGCCGGCTGTCCCGAGTTTGCCCGGCGTGGCGCCTGATTGGTCGAGGATTTGAAATGCAGATTTCCAAATCCGCCATTGCCACCCGCCGCCAGCAGCACCCGTTGGCCAAGGCGGCTGAGGTCGGCGATCACCGTTTCCTCGTCCTCATCCAGAACCTCGGTGCCAACCGGAACCCTGAGGGTCACCGTTTCGCCATCGCGTCCCGAGCGCGCCTTGCCCATGCCCGACTTGCCATTGCCAGCAAAAAAATGCTGTTGATAGCGAAAATCGATCAAGGTGTTCAGACCGTCCACGGCTTGGACCCACACGTCTCCGCCGCGACCGCCATCGCCGCCGTCGGGGCCACCAAATTCGACATGCGCCTCGCGCCGGAAACTGATGCAGCCATTGCCGCCTGCACCGGATCGGATGGTGACCTTGGCCAGATCGAGAAATTTCATAACGTCCCCTTTTCCCCCTCATAGGCGAGGCGGCGGTTGCAATCAATCATGCGCCCGGCAGCGCCTTCAGATAGGTCCATGTCGGCACATGTGCCGCCCGCGCCAGAGAAAAGGCCTCGGCCTCACCGAGCAGCGCGAATCCGGCGCCACTGAGGACCTTGGCCGAGGCGGGATTATCCTGAAAGACCGAGGCCACCACCGACGCGTTGCCATGCGGGTTGGCGGCCAGCAGCACCTGCAGCGCGGCGCTGGCATAGCCCTGATTCCAGAACGCCGGCGCAACCCAATAGCCAACCTCGGACTGCTCGCGATCAAGATACCGCAGCGAGATCACCCCGTGCAGCGCCCGCGCGCCGTCAGGACGGCCGTCAATGGCCCAGACATCGTCCAGCCGCTCGGGGTTTTCTGCCTGCGCGCAAAATTCCTGCGCCGCCTCCAGCGACAGCGGAAACGGAATCGAAGTGGTCATCTCGGCGATGCGCCGGTCATTGGCATATTTCGCCACCAGCGGCGCATCCCCCGCCGAGAGCGGGCGCAGGCAGACCTTGTCCCCGTAAAGGACCGGCTGGTGAAAATTTGGATCGTGCTTCATCTCGGATCTCATCTGCCCCACCCGCGAATATCCAACTGCGGGCTGGCCGGTAAATTTCTGTCTGGCATGAGAGCCTCCCTGCGCTCATGAAAATGAAAAAGGACCGGCGCCGCCTGCGCCGATCCCTGAAATATGCTCGCAATGTGCGATGGTTCGGCTTACTCAGCGGCCTCCACCACTGGCAGGACCGAAATAAAGGTGCGCCCCTTGAGGCCCTTGTGAAACTTTACACAGCCCGCGTCGGTGGCGAAAATCGTGTGATCGCGCCCCATGCCGACACCGGCGCCCGGCCACCATTGTGTGCCACGCTGGCGCACGATGATATTGCCTGGAATCACGGCCTCGCCGCCGAATTTCTTGACGCCAAGGCGACGCCCGGCCGAGTCGCGACCGTTGCGGGATGACCCGCCTGCTTTTTTATGTGCCATATCGCTTCTCCTTAGCCTTTGGCCAGTTCTTTGGCCTGCGCAACCCAGCCTTCACGCTCGATCCGGCCCTTGAAGGACAGTTTTTCGTCCAGTTCGGCCACATCCGCGTCGCTCCATGCTGCAATCTGGGCAAATGTCGTGATCCCCGCCGCGTTGAGCTTTTTCTCAAGCGCCGGACCGACACCCGAAAGAGCCTTCAGATCGTCGCCGGATGAGGCCTTGGCGACAGCTTTCTTCGGCGCGGCCTTTTTGGGTGCCGTTTTGGCCGCTTTTTTGGCCGTCGCTCCGCTGCTTTTCACCGCCGCATCCACGGCGGCGACGTCCGTTGCCACAACGGGGGCCGAGCCCGCACCGATTGCCGCCGCAACGCCGGATTTGCCCGCGCCCTTGGCCAAAATCTCGGTGACGCGCAGGATGGTCAACTGCTGACGGTGTCCTTTTTTGCGCTGCGAGCTGTGTTTGCGCCGACGTTTCACGAAATGGATAACCTTCGGCGCCTTGGCCTGATCCAGAATCTCGGCCTGCACCGCCGCATCCGCCACCAATGGCGTGCCCAGTGTGACCTGCTCACCGCCCAGCATCAGAATGTCGTTGAATTGAACCTTGTCTCCGGCGGCTCCGACCAGTTTTTCAACCTTCAGAACATCACCGCTGGCAACCTTGTACTGCTTGCCACCAGTTTTCAGCACTGCGAACATACGCAGATTTCCTTTCCTGACATCGCGCCCCTACGGTCCCCTTTTATGGGTGTTTTGCCTTGCGGCACCTCGGACAGCGGCCCCTTTGGGGCAAAAACAAAACGCGATTCGGCCCTTGTGCCGTCGCGATGCGCGTATATCGGAGATCGCAGCAGACAAGTCAAGGGGTCTGTCACGCCGGCGCCACGCACTGATACACCACCCGAGGCCGGAGCGCGAGCGGACCCAAAGCCCGATCAAACATTGCACCGCCCCCGCGCCACGATATAAAAGGGCCGTTCAAGCAGAAAGGCCACCATGACGCAGACATTCAAAACCCTCAAGGACGTGTTGAGCGCCGCCGATCGGGCGCTGGCCGAGGGGGATACCGAGCGGGCGCTGGCCCTTTATACTAACGTGCTGCAAAAAGCCCCGCGCCACAGCAAGGCGCGCAAAGCCGTTCAAAAGCTGCGCAAGGCCGGCGGTGGGCCCGCGCGCCTCAGCCAAGCGGATGTGGATCAGGCCGTGGCCCTGTTGCAGCGCGGAGATTTCGCCGCCGCGGATAAACTGCTGACCCGCCTGTTGACGCTGGCCCCGCGCGAACCCGTCCTGCACAATTTTCTTGGCATCGCCAAGGCCAATCTGGACAAGCCCGAGGCCGCCATCCGCCACTACAAAAAGGCGATCTCGCTGAACCCGGATTACGGCGAAGCACGGGGAAATCTAGGCACGATCCTGATGACCCGTGGCGACACGGATGAAGCGATCATTCACCTGCGCGCCGCGCTCAGATTGACGCCCGGCAATGCCGAGGCTGTCAACTCGCTGGCCAATGCCCTGCGCGCCAAGGGCCAATATGATGAGGCCCTTGCCCTTTATGACAAGGCTCTGGCGCTGAACCCGGGCTACGCCACCCCTCTGAACAACAAGGCGATCACGCTGGCGCTGCTAGAGCGCAACGATGACGCGCGTATCGTTTACCAGCGCCTCCTGAATCTCGACCCAGCCAACACCGAGGCCCTGCAGCGCCTCAGCGTAATCGAATCCATTTCCGGCGATTTTGACGCCGCCAGCCGCCTCTTGCAGCAGGTCATCGCGGTGGCCGCGTTTGGCGCCCCCCTGAAACCGGGACAAAGCCTACGCGAGCAGATCGCATCGCCCACGACCGAGATGCTCGACAACATCGTCGCGCGCGCCAATTCCGAGCAGGCCTGCGCCGGCGCCTTTCGGGAACTTGGCCTGATCCACAAATTTACTGCCAACGATCCGCTTCTGCCCCTGATGCAAAAGCTGGCCGCGCGGACCGACCTCTCGGGGACATTTCGGATGCATCTGGAGTTTGCCCTTTCCAAGGCGCTGTTTGACACCGCCGACCCCCAAACGGCCTTTGCCCATCTGGAGCGCGCCAATCGCGAAAAACGGAAAACCCTGACCTACTCTACAGACGAGCAAAAGCGCCGGATCACCCGCCTGAAAAGGGTGTTTTCACCCGAATGGAGCGCCCGTCTGAGTGCAGCCGCCCCGCCCTCGGATCGGCTGATATTCATTCTCGGCCTCAGCCGGTCAGGCACATCGCTGGTCGAGCAGATCCTCGCCAGCCATAGCCGAGTCGAAGGGACCGGCGAGCGCGACTTTATCGAATCTGCTGTGCATCGCTCGCTTGATGCGATGCCCGGCTGGGGCGCACACGACCTCAAGGCCTTCGCCCAGAGCTATTGCGAAAAGATTGCCAAACCTCTCGCCGAGGGCAAAATGGTGACCGACAAGATGCCTGCCAACCACCGCTGGATCGGCCTGATCCTGACCGCCTTTCCGCAGGCTAAAATTATCGAGATGCAGCGCGATCCGCGCGATGTCGGCCTGTCCAACTACCGGGCCTATTTTGACAATGATGGCTCGGGATTTGCCTATGATCAGGTCGAACTGGCCGAGTATATGGGCCTTTATAATACCCTCATGGCGCACTGGCACACACAGTTTCCGGGCAAAATCCACCGCTGCGTATATGAGCGACTGATCATGGATCAGGAGGGCGAAACCCGCCGACTGTTGGATTATTGCGGACTGGATTTCGAGGAAAAGGTGCTGGAATTTCACCGCACCCAACGGGTCGTACAAACCGCCTCATTGGCGCAAGTCCGCCAGAAGATATATACTTCGTCCCACGGCGGCTGGCGCGCCCTGTCCGACGAACTGCAGCCCCTGATCGAGACATTGAACTCGCTCGGTGCCCTGCCCTATGAGCCCTGAAACAACGGCGCAACGAAACCTAATTTCCTGCTTGCACAAGCGGTACTGACACGGTAGTCACCCTGCCCAAGGAGAGGTGCCGGAGTGGTCGAACGGGGCGGTCTCGAAAACCGTTGTGGGGGTGACCCCACCCAGGGTTCGAATCCCTGTCTCTCCGCCACTGTCCTGAGCGGAATGTTTCTCTTCCCCCGCAGGCGCATAATTTTCCCTTTGTTTTCAAGGGTTAAGCGGGTTGACCATTCACCTTCATGGACGCAAAATGCCCGAAATCGCTCTCTCCGGGCCGTTTTTCTCTGAACCTCATGACTGCGGTGATTTGGTGAATTTTTCGTAATGCACTGAAATCACATCATTATTTTGCAACGCAACCTGAACACTTCGATGGCGGTCGCGTTTGCCCACAATCGACCTGGGTCGGACGTTCGCCAGGCGGAATTCGGGCGCGCGGCGGGTGGGTTTTTCGAGCCCGAAACGCCTCATCGACGTGGCCACCAGCCGCTCGCGCGGAAGGAGAAAAACGCGTTGACAGCCCCCCCCGCTTGTTCAAAATGACTCACAAGAATGGTTCTGTGGGGGTGATTCCGTCATGGCGGGCGGGGATAAAAAGGTACTGTAACCTGTGGCAGTGCGCATTACTGGGCCCGAGAAATGAAAAAGCTGGGCCACGAAGTGAAGTTGATCGCACCGCAGTATGTAAGACCCTTCGTAAAGCGTCAAAAGAATGACGCTGTGGATGCGGAAGCGATCGTGATTGCGGCGCAGCGCCCCGAGATGCGCTTCGTTGAACCAAAAACAGAGGCACAGCAGGCCAGGGCAATTCTGTTTCGGGCTCGCGAGAGGCTCGTTCACCAGCGTACTGAACTGGTGAACGCTCTGCGCGCAGTACTTTATGAATTCGGTCACATCGTGCCACGAGGGATTGGCCGGATCAAACGGATCGAGACGATCGTCGAAGCGCCGAACAGCGATCTTTCATGAAGAAAATCAAGGAAATCTCTGCACAAACGGGTATCGCGCGACGGTTGTAAACGATGCCCGGGGTCGGGCCATTGACGGCGCTGGCTGTCGAGGCATTTGCGCCTGCAATGGAAGGCTTCAGATGCGGTCGCGATTTTGCGGCCTGGCTGGGGCTGGTCCCGCGCCAGCATTCTTCTGGTGGCAAAGAGCGCCTTGGGCGTATCTCGAAGGCGGGACAGGCCGATATCCGTCGGCTCCTGAGCATCGGCGCGATGTCGCGGCTGAACTGGCTGGGGCGCAGATCGATCCCCGAGGGATCATGGCTGGCACGTATGCTTGCAAGGAAACCACGGATGCTGGTCGCCATTGCGCTGGCGAACAAGATGGCGCGCCAGATCTGGGCAATGCTGACAAAAAAGGAAGATTACAGAGATCCGGCGTTGGTGGCGGCTGCATGACCTTCATGCTGCGATCGACAAGCTGACGTCGGTCAACGGAGTGTGAGAAGTCGACGACCCGAATGGGCAATATGATCGAGTAGATCTGGAACGGGAAAACCAGTAGGAGGCTATGAACGCAACGGTTCGTGCCTAAGATATGGACCCGGTCCGCAGATCACCATACTGGCCAGCGGCTCCCAGAACCGCCGCATCCAAAGGCCTGAAAGAAGAAGGCACTCGACCACATGTTCAAAGGATCAGAAACTTCTTGCATTACGGGCGGCAACCAAAGAAGCCTCCTTGGTTGGGCTCAGATGTCCGGTCTAAATGGGGGCCAGTTCAGTTTCCTCGAAATGCTTTAACACTGACTGCAAATTGCCACTTGACCATGATCAATATCTAGACATACTCTTCCATAAGGCGACTGCAGAGCTTAAAGATTTATGTGGCGCTTTAATTTAATACGAAGGTCGCATAAATTAGCTGGCTTTCTATTTCGCAACAGATTTCAAAGCTATGTTAGCTGGATAATTTCACACAACGGAGTAAGGAGTAAAAAGTGACACCAATTGATTTTCATTGCCATGGAGTCGGTGATGCCGATCTGTCTAAGCCCAATGAGGTGGATCTTCAACATATCGACAGCTTGCTGAAGGTAGAAGACATCGCAGTGGTGCTCGTGTTCAGCCTGTCGGTTGGTGAGCTCGAAAATTTCGAGGGCTTGATGCAGCTTTATGAAGTCGCTCGCGAGCGCGGCGAGTTGCGCAACATTGTCGGCATAGCCCTTGAAGGCCCGATCCTTTCTTTGGTTGGCGGCACGCCAGAGAAAGGCTGTTGGAGCCCCGAGATCGGAAAATGGCACCGGATCGCAGCTCTGGGACCGAAGGGCTTGGTCTATTGTGTCCTGTCCCCGGACTACGAGCTTGGAGATGATCCTGATCATCCCGAAAGCACGCTGTGGATCGCTCGAACTCTGCTCAAACAAGGCGTTATGCCCGCACTGGGGCACTTCCGTAAGGACAACCCTGAAGCAAGCGCGAAGCTCATCAATGAGATGTGCGAGACCTTGGCGAGCGAAGGGCTGGGGCCGATTATTACGGACCACATGTTTAACGACATGCCGCTCAATTTTAAGCACACTTGGAGGACGCGCGAAGAGCGTGAAGAACGCGCCACTCAGATTGCGGAGATCCTTGCACAGAACTGGTCCGAGACCACCATAGACGATGTGATTGGACCGGTGCCTGCTGCAATCATTCGGCAGGCCTGGAAAGGCAACCTGAAAGTTTGCCTGAACTTCGACGGTGACCACGTCGATATCAACGTCTGCCGTAAATTTGTCGATCTCATCAGCGCTGACAATCTATTGTTAATGACCGACCGCATCCCCGGCAAGCGCCTTGGAGGGCGCAAGCTCGTCTCCCATGCTGACAATACGCTCCTTTATCAGGATCAGGGGATCGTGGCTGGCGGAAGCCAGTCAGTCGTTGCCCAACTCGGCAACATGATGCGGTCTGGCATGGCCAGCAACAACATATACAAAATCGCTTTTGCTAACCCCTACGACCTACTGCGCACTCTCTCTACGAGCCGTTCGAAGCGTGAAGAGGTCGAGGTAACTGCATGATCGCTCGAACAGACGATGTCTCTCAAAAACTCCAGCTGCCGGACCAACGTGTTGTTTCCGGCAACGCGAGCAAGATGTACCATTATGGCTTGGAGTCCTACTATCAGGAATCCTCTCACGATCTATCGGTGGGCCTTCAGGCCCCCGTATCGACTTACTCGGATTTCACTTTTGTGCTGCTTAAGCCAGATGCGTTCGTGGGACGCGCGGGGACGCGTATCATCTCTGTGCTTGAATCTCATGGTTTTTCGGCAGTCGGCAGCATGCCGTTTGAGTTTGATCGTTTCATGTGGAGGGAGCTCTGGCGATATGAACTAAATGTCGCTCGCGTACAGCGCTACCCCTTGATTGACGAACTGCTGTGCAACGGACCGTCGCTCTTTGTGCTGCTGCGAGACACAGCTGTTGCGCAGGAGGCCTCTGTCCGCTTGACGCAAATTAAGGGGAACACCAACCAGCGCCTCCGCAACGCAACCCATCTGCGCAGTCAAATCGGCGCAAAAGCGGGGACTTTGAACTTCATCCATTGCCCGGACGAGTTCATTGACTTTGTTCGCGAACTCGGCGTTCTGTTCGACTCATCCGGACGCCAGCGGGTCGCTGCCATGATGGACGGAGAACGACCTTCTGCGCTCGTCACCGAACAAATCGCCTCCCTGGAAACGCACTATCCTTCGCATCCGCTTGAGCTCAATGCCCTCGTGGATCGGTTAGGAGAGGAGTTTTCCGGGGCCATCAATTCTGACAAGGAAACTTTACGAACCGATCCCTACCAGCTTCGTGACGCTTACTGCGATCGGTTCGGTTTGTCGCGTTGGGATTGGATAACCATTGCGGCAAATTTTCTGGAATATAGTCACGCCGGAATGCGCGGCGTTTTCGACTGTGAGACGCAAACATGAGCCGTCTTCTGAAGGGAGATTTCGTCTACCGAAATTCCACGCCTCTGATGGTAACAGGCACGGAGGGATGCAGACTTCAAACTCCGGATTGCAGTTTTCTGGACTTCCAGGCCAGCAGCGGCACCGCAATCCTGGGATATGATCGAACGCTACTCACAGGGATCGATGCACTATCAGCGCCCGTTGCCAAGCCACAAACTGGTGAGAGTCGGTTGCGCATGGTCTATGCGGAACGGCTGGAGACGCTAATTTTCCAGGCCCTTGGCCGACGTGGTTTCTTGGGGCTGGAGCTGGGGGGTGCACAAGCCATCGAGCTGGCTTTGAAAGTCGCGCTGTCCCAACACCAACGTGTCACCCTGTTCGTCATCGATGGCGCTTATCATGGGCGAAGCCTATTTACATCCCATCTCTCCGCGTCGCGTCGCTATACATTAGGCACTCATCTCGGGGTGCCGGTTGTGCGGTTGGCCAATCCCTGTCTTGTCGCGGAGCGAACCGGTTTGTCGCTCGATGCTGCAACCGATCTCTGCCTCAAAGAAGTCGAAGACCAATTCCACGACGAGCGGTTAGGTGTTGTTGATCCCTCCGGGGCATCTCCGATCCTGATCTATGAAGCCATACAGAATGTGGCCGGAATGCTCGATCTACCCGCGCGGTATCTGCAACGCCTCGAAGCGCTTGTACACGAACATGGCGGCCTGAGCATCGTCGATGAGATATTCTCCGGTCTCTATCGGTTTGGGCCGCTATTTTGCCATGCGTCCAAAGACCTGTCGCCCGACATAGTTGCGTTCTCCAAGGGCCTGACCAACGGGATAACCCCCCTTTCCGCCATTTGGGTGGCCGAAGACACTGGTTTAGCCGAAACTTTCAAGCCTGGCACACATAGCTGTACATATCTGAATTACGAACTCGGTCTGACTGTGGCTGACCGTGTTCTTGATCGGCTGGAGGAACTGAATCTTGTCCGGGTGAGGGGCATCGGCGAACGCTTCTTGGCTGCCATTAAGTCTCACCTACCCAACGGGCTGATACAAAGCAGTTTCGCCCAGGGTTCGGTTGTACGGCTTGACTTTGATGGTGAAGGGCAAACCGCGCGAAGTTCCGAGGCACTGATGTGTGCACGTCCCACAGGGATCTTGCACGCTACCACCGGGTTGGCAAAACGTTCGCTCATCTTTCACCCGCCATATATCGTTAGTAATGAAGAGATCGTCCTCGCGGCAGAAATCATCGGTTCAGCGATGAGAGATGCCGCATGACTGGCAACATCGTATGCTTCTCTAGCTGGGGGCCAGGAAATTTCGCAACGGTCTTGGCCTTTTGCGACAAGAATCCGGAATGGCGTGTGCGGCAGTTGGTGTCAGATCGCCCCGGCACACCCTCGACCAGACTGGCAGCCGGTCGCAGTATTCTTGTCGCGGTGCACGACATTCCCGGGATATTCGACCCGAACGATCCCGGCAGCCGGGCGAGGCGCGAAGCGGCATTGTTGCCGGTGGTGCAGACGCTAGACCGTTTCGAAACCTGTGAGGGACCAATCGACCTAATCGTGTTGGCGTTCCGCAAAGTTCTCAGCGGTGAAATACTGACGCGCTACGGCGAACGCATGATCAACGTGCACCCGGCAGACCTCAGTGTATTTGACCCCATGTCGCGCAAGCCTCGCTATGTCGGGATCGGCGGATTGGCGCGTTCTATCAGAGACGGCAACCTGACCACGCGCACTAGCGTGCACAGGGTAACCAGCGGAGTCGACGAAGGTCCGCTCATTTGCCTCGGCCCCGAAGTGGTTTTTGACGGTGACCCGGCGAACCCGGACGACATCACCAGGCACGAGAACAAGCAAAAGGGCGATAGTGACCGACCGTGTTTAACCCGAGCGCTCGAGCTGTGTTGTGGCAAGAGATCACAGACGCTGCCGGTTATCTTGTAGCCTTGGGGCGTTCTGAGAGACCGACTGAAACGTTCCAATCGGCGACATGCCGGTGAGCTGGTGCGTATGATAAAACGAAGGATTTTAGATGTTTTTGACGATTGAAGGGATCGATGGCTCCGGCAAAACGACGCTTTGCGGTGAGTTGAAGCAACTACTGCCTGATGCCTTCGTCGTCAAAAAGAAAGAGTTTCTACGGCATTCGCCAACCAAAATTCGATCTAAAGTGGCTCTCCTTTTTGAGGAGATGTACGGCGAGGCATCCAAACAGGCGGCCCGTACAAAGGACCGAAATCTGAGCGACATTTTGCGAATGGCTGGCTGGTTCCATCTTATTGATCAGCACGCCGTGGAGCCCAGGCTGAAAGCAGGTGGAACCGTTATAATGGACGGATGGTACTTCAAATTCCTGGCGCGTTTTGCCACACGAAACCGCCATGAATTTGACCTGTTGAACAGGGTTCTGGTGGGTCTTAGCAAACCTTCTCAGACCTTCTATCTCGATGTTTCCCCGGAGCTGGCCGCCGAGCGAAAACCCGCCTTCACGGCATCAGAATGTGGCGTTTTGGACGGCTACGACAAAATATCGACAGCGAATTTCATCAGCTATCAAAGGACTCAAAAGGTCGTTTTGGACAGGCTCGCTATCGAAAACCAATGGCGGATACTGTCGCCTCACACCGCGAACGCCGCCCAGCTAGCGGCGGACATTGTGCAAGATATTAACGTTAACCAGTTTTGAGGAGTTTAGGGGGCAATGTTGCTATTTGTGTATGGCACCCTGAAAAGAGGTTTCGCAAACCATGCCGGTCTTATGGACAGGGCGGAGTTTCTAGGCCCGGCGACAACCTGCGAGAAATATCCTCTATACATTGCTGGTCGCTGGAATTCGCCGGTTCTCAATAATGAGCCGAACACAGGCGAGTGCGTAAACGGTGAACTGTACCGGGTCGACCAATCCACACTGATTGCTGTTGACAAGTTTGAGGGCACGGACCGTAAGGACGGGTATTTCCGCAAAAGCATTTTAGTCAGAGAAACAGGGGGTAACGAACCGGGCGAACAGGTTGTCGAAGCCTCAGCCTATTTTAAGCGCACAGATGCCATCGTCGGTATTTCGGGCGGTCCACTTTCCGAGTTTCCGGTAGAAAATTCATACGTCCCGCCCGCCCACCGGCCACGTGCGGGTGAGGATCTATGATGCTGTTAACATTCGAGAACGGAAAAAAGACCATCACGAAACAAGAAATCGTGAACCTGGTTCACATCCCAGGCAGGGGCCAGGTTGTCGTGAGCGGTACGTTGGTGGAAGGCATCGGCAACCACCAATCTGACTTGGACGTCTACGTGATCTGTGATCGCCTGAACTCGTTCGGCGATATTCGTGGATGTGGTCACTCCATGTTTCACAACCCTGACATGATGCATTGTCGGGAGGATCACGAGTTCGTTCGCAGGACGCTGGACTACATCCCCGGAGACCCCACACACCTTGAAGTCGAGTATTGGACTTTTGAGGAAGTTGAGAAGCTAAAGGAGAAGATCGAAGCCCGTTTTCGATATGTCGCCGGCCAAGCCGATGTGACCTCTTCCAGCCCTTTCACCAGCGGTGAGGAAAAGCTGTTTCACCGATGCACTGTGGGCATCGACCTCAACACCGGTGGACCGCTAAGGGATCAGATTTTCACCGAGACACATCGGGAAATGTATAATTTCCTGACCTATCGGTGTTTTGGGTCGTTCTTCTGGGTGTTCAAGGACGTCCTTGGGGCGATGCAGGCACAAAACGAGTTTTATATCGTTGAAATGACCCGAACCTACCTGATTAGGCAGGTGGTTGCTCTCTATACCATTTCTGGCGTCACCAACCCCAACCTCAGATGGTTCCCGGCTTATCTTCAGCGGATGAACCCTCGGTTGTTTGGCGACGTCACTAAGCAAGCTTTAGAGCTGCTTTTTGATCTTCCGACTTCAACGGACGGCAGGAAGGATTACCCATATAGGGTTTTCCCGGTGCTGGACGAGATCGCGGCACTCATTCGCAATCGCCTGGATTCGTCATCTGTGATGCCCTCATGTGCTGAGGCGCTTGATCTGCTGAAGGAAGAAAAGCTCGCGCGCGCCGCTGGGAATCCGCTCCTTGTGAAGGAACGGTTGTTCCTTGAAGAGTTCGCCTTTCGCGAGGGTGTGCTGGGAGGCATCAGCTTCAGCCACCGCGAATTCATTGAGCGCAATTTGGATTGGACCGCAGGACCATGAGCCAACCCGCAGATCGCAACGTGGCCGTCTCCCGGTCTATCAGACCTATCGTGCTGGTCTATTTGATCGAAGCTATCGCAGGTTTTAGCCGTGGGTCCTACCTGGTCTGCTTTGGATGGAGCGTTTTGGTTTTCACCGGCGACGTCGCCAAAGTGGGCCAGGTCTTCGTGGTATCGATGCTGACGGTCATGCTCGGATCCCATGTCATCGGCACATTGGTAGATCGCGCGCGCCGCAAGTACATCATTATGCTGTCTCACCTGCTTATTGCGCTGGTAATGGCGGGGGTTGGGTGGGTTCTCGTAGATCAGCAACCGTTTGATCAGCGCGTTTTCTTTGCTGCCGCAGTAGCAATCACGCTGGGGCGCCTTGCATATGAAACTGCGCTGGATGCAACATTGAAGCAGGTATCGTCTTCAATAACGCTGACAACCTCGATGGCACGTGCTCGCGTGATCCACCTTCTGTGCACTGCTGCTGCGACAGTGTTGACTGGCTGGTGTCTGAACGCCTTTAAAACAAGCGTCGCCTTTTACCTGTCCGCTGCGTCGTCTGTGATACTCGTTGCGGCCGCGGTGCTCCTGCCCTTGATGGCGATCACGGGTGGGAGAGCCGAAAAGGGCAAGTCCAGCCGAGATTTTTTTGAGGGATTTAGAATTCTTCGGACACGCCCTCACCTTGTTCCACTCATTTTGCTGGCGGGGTTGGTGCTGCCAATCGGCCAATTGTCCAACGCAATCCTTTCGTCTTATGTGCGTGACGATCTCAACCTTGGAAGTTGGGAATTTGGGGTTGTTGATAGCGCTTGGCCCGTAGGCGGGCTTTTAGCTGCTTTTGCCCTCAGTGTTTTGCCTAGTCGCTGGATAGAACGCTTCCGGCTGAGCGTGACCACGGGGCTGGTGGCAATCGCGACCATTCTCCTTGCCCAAACCGCCAACCTATATCTCTTGGCCGCTCTTCATGGGGCGATGGGGCTGTTCGCCTGGATGAGCCGTATCTTGATAGATGCGAGAATTCTTCAAGCGGTACCTGACGGTCTCGCAGGTCGGGCAAAATCAAATGTAACATTTGCCTTCAGCGCCATTGCTATCGCTATGTGTTTGTCGCCGAGTCTCATACCGGGGCTGAAAACGGGCACATATTTTGTTTCGTGGGGCGCTGCGATTTTGGTGGCGGCTTTGCTCTTCAGGCTGCGACAGTGGAATAGGCCTGACTGGGCAGATCGTGCATAGTTGGCCCAACTGGATCGAAGCCGCATATTTGGCCATTATGAGGAACATGTCATGAACACGGAGTAATGCCCGAAAGTTGACGGGGCGGTAAAAAGTCGATTGTGGTTTTTCTCAGGGTAACCGCAGTCCCGCCGAGCAATGCCCGAAAGTTGGTGATGGGATGATTGGGTGGCATATCATGGCGGTGTCAATCCCGGAGTAAAAAGGGGCCAAATCGCGGTGTAAAACTGGGCCAGTCGGTGTGATTTCGTCCAGCCCCTTGGAACGCGAGGCCATTCAAAGAGCA